>Ga0315285_10001109_pt1 | contig 28172 bp, 25 predicted proteins | sample YL17G09_36_MG_FD_203698 | JGI IMG/M metagenome (GOLD analysis project Ga0315285, IMG submission 203698) | Sediment microbial communities from Yellowstone Lake, YNP, Wyoming, USA - YL17G09_36 | ecosystem: Environmental > Aquatic > Freshwater > Lake > Sediment | place: USA: Wyoming | collected...
ATAGAAGAATACACCCTGGTCGCGCTCGGCCAAGCCGCATAGCCACTATCTACAGAAACATGCCTTATATCCCAACTAAATCCTGCCCTAACGAGGTCTTGGGTAAATATAGTGTCTGAATTGCAAATTAAAAATCACCGCTACTTGACAAATTTTTTAAAAGTTTTATAATTGATATGGTTTTCTACTAAACATTGCCATTTTTTTGTTTTATCTTCCACACATTCGCTGCACTTATGATATAGCTTGTAATAATCTATTGTCGGTTACCATCTATAACAGGAGGAAAATTAAATTTTATAATAAATTCGATATATTAAATTCAACAAGAGGATGTTTTGCGGAGTTTCTTGCCCCTTAAAATAGTATCCCTAGTTCGTGTTCCCGCATTGGGCTCTGCAGGTTTCATACCCTAAGGTTTATTCCGGTTATAAAAGCCCTTTTAAGCAGCTTTATGCCCTTTATAAAAGCCTGGTTTTTCCCGCCTGAGGCTTGAAAAATCAGGTGGTTAAATAAACTTTTTATGATTCCCATCAGGGTAGAAACTCTAGTGAAAAAATTTTAATAGTGCCACGGCAGGACATCATGTGTTAATAATATAAGAAGCCGTGAACTTCTTTTGCTTCCCGGGGAAGGTGATAAGAGTATGAAACAGAGAATTTTAGTGGTGGATGATGAGGGCGAAATGAGAAGCCTTCTGGCACATATTTTGAAAGGTGAAGGCTATCGCGTAGCTACCGCAGAAGATGGAATAGCTGCCTTAAAGGTTCTCAAGGCAGAGCACTTCGATATTCTTATCACTGACATTAGGATGCCGCAGATGGATGGGGTAACGCTTTATAATAATGTGAAGAAGCTCTATCCCCACCTGCCGGTAGTGTTCATCATCGGCTGCCCTCTCGACAGGGCGGTGAAAGGGGTGAAGCAGGGGGATTTCTATTACCTGGAGAAACCTTTCAATATTAACTTGTTAAAGCGCACCCTCCGCCATGTAGTGGAGGACGGGGATTATGAACCTTACCTGAGCACCCGGGTGGGTGGGAGAGGGACGTTACCTATAACACGCAAGTGACAGGTGTTACAGCACCTGAAATAAGGAGTACATTATCATGTCAGAGCACGGGACCTTAGATCAGATGGATCAACTCATCACCATAGAAAAGGAGAGGGGGTTTCTAGTTTATGAGAAGATTGGTGAAAGTCTTTCACCGGAGGTAGTCTCAAGGGAAGAGATTGAGGACTTAATGCCCTCCTGTGATGAGATAGCAAGTGATGATATTAATGGAACGGAGAAACTCCAGGAATCCGCAGATATACTTCACCAGGAGGAAGAAGCAACGGCGGGTGAGGAGGGAGCGCTTGAGGGGGACTTGTGGGAAAATCTCGGTAACCCCGTGAAGATGTATCTGCGCGAGATGGGCTCCGTCTCACTGCTCTCTCGTGAAAAAGAGGTAGAGATTGCCAGACGCAAGGAGGAGGGGGAGAGAGAGGTTGCTTACATTATCTTTCGCATACCACTCACCATGAGGGAAATCATAGGTCTGGCAGAGAGGCTTAAATCAGGTGAAGTGGAGGTAGGAGAGCTGATAGAGGACTTTAATGAGGAGAACGATGGGAGTGAGGTGTACCACCAGAGGAAATTCCTTGAATTAACAGAGAAGATTAAACAGAACGAACAGCGTACGCTTACCCTTCAGAGGAAAATGGATCAGCATCAGTTAAGTGAAGCAAGAAGGAAAGAGGTAAGGGAAGAGATCCACCACCTTTCTGAAAAGAAGGTTGTTCTCATAACAGAGCTTAACCTCAGCAGGGAGCAGCTTGAACAGATTACCCGGAAACTGAAACATTTTGCTCAAAGATTGGAGAGAGCAGAGGGGTGTATTACCCAGTGTGTAGAAACTACAGGCATTCCCCTCGTTGATCTCACCAAGCTCTTCCGCCAAGTGAAGAAGAGCCCTCAGGAAGCGGGGAAGATAAAGAGAAAGTATGGCATTGCTCAAAAGACATTACTTGAGTATGAGGATACCATCAAGAGTGCCCTGAGGGAGATAAAACAGGTTGAGGTTGAATCAATGCTTGGTGCTCTGGAACTGAAGGATGCGGTGAAAGCCATTGAGGTAGGTGAGCTCAAAGCCCGGCTCGCTAAGGATGAGATGATAAAAGCCAACTTAAGGCTGGTGGTAAGTTTGGCCAAGAGGTATACCAACCGGGGGCTGCATTTCCTGGATTTGATCCAGGAAGGGAATATAGGGCTTATGAAGGCGGTTGATAAATTCGAGTATCAGAGAGGGTACAAGTTCAGTACTTATGCAACCTGGTGGATTCAGCAGGCGATTACCAGGGCCATCGCCGACCAATCGAGGATGATCAGGATTCCCGTCCACATGAATGAAACCATCAACAGGCTGATGAAAACCACACGCTACCTTACCCAGCATGGGGGGAGGAAGCCTACCTCGGAGGAAATAGCTCAGGAGTCCGGGTTTTCAGTGAGCAAAGTGGGAAAGATTTTTGAAATTGTCAAGGAGCCCGTCTCACTGGATGCCTCTCTGGGAGATGAGGAGGACACTAATTTAGCCAGTTTTGTTGAGGATAAAAAGATAGCTAATCCAGGTGAAGCTGCTATTAACCGCAGTTTACAGGAGCATACCCGGAAGGCACTCTCCACCTTGACTTCCAGGGAGGAGAAGGTGTTGAGGATGAGGTTTGGCATAGGAGAGCAATCCGATCACACGCTGGAAGAGGTGGGACAGGATTTCAACGTTACCAGGGAGAGGATCCGACAGATAGAGGCTAAGGCGTTGCAAAAGCTCATGCACCCGCTGAGGAGTAAAAGACTCAAATCATTTACTGAGAAGTAAAATAATTACCATGACTCGAAAGCCAGCAAGCGTACACGCACGCAAGCCCTCACGCCAACCGGCCAACAGGTTAACTGGCTAACAGGTAAACCAATTCCCTTATTCCCCAATTCAGAACCCGTTAATCTCAAGTTCAATATCAAATATCTAGTATCTAGTCCCAAATCAAGCAAATTAAAAAATAGGGCGCGGGTAATCGATGGTCAGGAGATATATGATTCTGTTGAGCAAAGTTGTTCACTATACTGAACCCAAGGACGCGGTAGGTAAAAGCCCTTATCAGGGAATAGGGGAGACTCGCGTGGGTTTATTCTTTCCTATATCCAATTCCTTTGATTCTTAAGATTTTCTTATTTACTTCGGTATGTGCTCCGAGGATTTCTTCAGCCAGCCACAACCGTGCTTCGATATGATCAGTCATGGTAGGAATTAGGTAGGTGCTTTCACCTTCAGCCAGCGCAGCAAAGGGTATGAGCTGATCTGCCAAGTGTCTATCGACCGTTGCCCCGGATTCTAAGTCTTCAATAAGATTTGTAGCTACCTTTCTTCCGATAAATTCGGAAGTCCTTCCCAAGGCACCTGCCATATCTGAGCCAAGCAGACACCCGGTGTCAGTTTTCACCCAGATGGCAAGTGACGCCCCTGCCTGGATAGAAGACCTCTGATAACTGGGTGAATCCCTCTGGTCATAGATAATTTCTATTTTTAAATCGTATCCTTTTTTCTTTAATGCTCGCGTGCATTCCTGAGCCATTCTCTCTGATACCTTTCGTTCTTTAAGCAGAGAAGAGAGAGCAATTCCTCTTATTTCTGTAACTTTTCCCTGGTTGACCATGGTGAATGGTTTCAGCTTGTCGCTTAAAGGGACAACGTTCATTTCAATTTGTCCACTTCCTTTGGGAACATAACCGGGCTGGATGATTTTTAACTCAACTGTTATTCCCATCTTTCTTAGAATGGGTAGGAATACATAGTGTAAATGGTATACCGAGGGTGCAAAATCCTGAAAGAGACCGCCAGTGATTTTATAGGTGGAAGATCTCTCAGCGAAAAGGGCAAGAGGTAAAAGACTTAAAGCCATCATAGTGGTAGAGCCGGCGGTGCCGATATCCCAATTGAATTCTCCACCCTTTATTATTTCACCAGGCCTGAACCTTATTTCACTAGAACCAATTTTAGCTCCTTCCACCTGACCACTACAGATGTGAGCTGATGCCTCAATTCCTTTCAGGTGCTGGGCTCTCAAACCCGGCTTTTCTCTTTTCGCTCTGATGTTTTTTAAGTGGAGCTCTTTCCCCATCAAAATGGACAAGGGTACCGCATCCCTCACAATGGTTCCTGAACCTGATTTTTGGCTGCCGTCTAGTTCCAGCATCTAAATCTCTCTTGGGAAATCCGAAATACGAATATCGAAATTCGAAACAAATCACAATGACCTAAATTCAAATGGCTGAAACTTTTGTTTTTAATTTTGAAGATTAGGATTTTGAGCTTGTTTGTGATTTGGTGCTTGAGATTTTGAGCTTCAGTTGCAAGATTCATTATACATCACTAACCAGTAAAAGGTAGTATAGAAAATAAAAAATCCATAGTTAACCTTCCCTGGTTAAGGAAGATCAACTATGGATTTTAAGTACGCTCGGAAGTTTAAATCCTTACGTAGATTGGAAGTACCTTACGCCAGTTTAACCTTGCAGGTTTCACCTGGTTTTATCTTGATCTTGATATCCCCCGCCTTTTTAGCAAAACCGTTCCAGGTAAGGGAGCACCACTTCTCGCACACATCCTTCCAGGTAATCACGTAGGTTCCCATACTCTTTTGTATTTGTTCCAATATTGCCTTGTAAGGGCAGGGGAAAGACCGCTCTCCTTCCTTGATGTTAATATGCTCATAGAGTTGGTAGGAGCAACAGGTTCTTTCGAAGATGCCCCAGAGGAAAATATCTTTTCCCAGTTTCGGTATTGCGCTCTTGATGTGTCTCTCAACGACAGGTCCCAGTACATAGACATAGTGGTCAGCGTGTTCCTTCTCCAATCCCTTCCTTACCGCAAAATCAAGGTTTCTTAAGTGAACCTTCACCAATGCATCATAAAACTTATGAGGGTAGGGCTCGGTATCATTGTATGTTTTGACCAGAACCTTGAGGGCGTCATCCAGATCATCCCTTTCAGAGAAAGTACCATCCATCCATGCGAGAGCAGCCTGGGGGATATTCATTAAGGTGAGTGAAGAGAGAAAGCTAAGACCCAGCACTTTTTGAGCGAAACCCCTCCGTGTTATTTTCCCCTCTTGTTCCATAGAGGTTTTATTCTGTATAGTTGTTTCGTGGTGGTTGTTCATGTGAATCCTCCTTTGTGTGCTATCGATGCTTAAGCCAATGTAACTCTACATTCTTCTCCGGGTTGGATATTTATATTGATTCCTATTTCCTTGGAAAAACCTGACCAGGTGGGAATACACCATTTGTTACAGACATCTTCCCAATTGATGGTGAAGGTACCCAGCCATTTCTTACAATCTTCCAATTTCCCCTTATACGGACAGGGGAAAGAACGCTCCCCTGGCTTTACGTTAATCCTTTCAAAGAGCTGGTAGGAACAGGTAGTTCCTTCAAACATACTGACGAGCCCCTTCTCTGCCCCTTCCTTTTCTACCAATTGTTTGATTCTTTTGAGGATGGGGCTCATAGTGGTGATGTAGTGTTCAACATACTCCTTTTCTACACCCTTCAGGATATAACACTCTAGAGCTTCTAATTGGGCTTTGGTAATGGTCTCATTAAATTTGTGCGGGTAAGGTCTAGTAGAATCGTAGGTCATAAAGAGAGACTTGAGCGCGTCATCAAGGTCATCCCGTTGCAGGACTTTGTTCTTTTTTATGGGTCCCAGATAGTCAAAGGTTTGTGCCATTGCGGGGAAGTTGAGCGCGGTGAGTAAGGTGAGCGCACCTCCCCATTTGAACGTGTTTCTTCCGAAATCCCTTCTGCTGATTTGTGTCATAATTCTCCTCCCCTTTAGAGGTTAATAAAGTACTTTTAATTCTCACGCACGTTCTGCTGAACATTAGCGTACTAATCATAACATATTTGTTTTATCATATGTCAAGGGGATTCGGAATATTTTAAAGTCTTACGCACTGATAACTTATTTTTGTGTTGAGTAAGCGAGGTAATCGATTGTACCACTCCTATTCGGGGAATGCTCAATCCCAATGTACTTTCCGCATAATTAAACATTGTGTATACTTTTTTTCATTGCTATAATAAAAAAAGATTGCTTCAGCACCTATAACAGAAGACAGTGAGGAGGATGTGTATGAAACGATGGATGGTCTACCTCGGTGCCACAATTATTATGCTATGTTTCACCGTTTATTCCTGTTCCAGTGGAAGAGATACGGAGCAGGAAAAAGGGGAGATTGAACAGCTCACCGATCAGATAGGTCAAGAAGCAGTAAAAGGTATCACCACGCCCATCAACAAAGCGCGAGCCGTTGATGAGATGGCAACCCAGAGGGTGAAAAATATGGAAAACGTTGAGCATACAGAGTGAGATTGGTTACATAAGGATTGCGCGCACACTGTAGATAAAATTTCACTCATGAGAGAAGGAGGCAGAAGGGCATATGGAACGGACAGTTAAAATAGTGATTGTCTTGGTGGTACTGGGAGTTGCGGGATATGTGGCCTACGACCAGATAGGAAAGTGGCATCAGAGGAGGCTCAATAGTGCCCTGGAGCAGGAGCAAAAGGAATGGCAAGGGAAAACAGCTCAGTTAGAGGAGAAACTGAAAGCTCTCCAGGAAGAGCTGGAACAGCAAAAGGATGCGCTTGTGCCTAAGGAAAAGTTAGCTGAAGTTTTTGGAGAAGAGGCAGGGATGGTGATCCCAGGGAAAAAGGATATACCCTGTGAGGAATTGGAGCGTCAGCTTAGTTCCCTCTTTACCTACCTCGATACACGAGAATACATTACACCGTATAATCTGGAGGGGGGAACCCGTAACCTGGTTCAGCAAATGGTAGCACGTCTTTCAGAAAAGCCTCCAGTAGTGGTTGAGGAGACAAAAGATGTCCCCAGTTTGATTCGCAATATGGCTCACTTCTATAGAGCGTTGGGGAGAAAACAGGTTGAACTAGTAAAAGAGATTATGAGTAATGAAACTGAAATCAACGAGTCGGTGGCAGCAACCTTGTATGCATGGTTTGTCTCGAAAGAGCGCTGTCCAGAGATAGGAAAAGATTGCCCTGCGCTCAAAGTGTTATATGAGTATGCTGCCTTTTTCCTGAATACACTGGCGGGTAAGAGCTATCTTTTTAGGAGGGATTCAAAGGTGAGGTTTTTAACCACCTACTATTGCGTACTCATTATTGATCAGGCAAATGAACGTACCCTCAATCAACATGGTATTGATATCAGGCCCTCTATCGAATTTTTATTTTATGAGCTTGCCAACCAGAGAGGACTCATCTACAAAAAACAGTATGCTGAAGAGTTGACGGGCCTGAAGGGAAAGTATCAGATGTAACGGTTTACAGGGGGTAGGAGTCAGGGGTAAGGGTTGAGTAATCTCATCAAAAAATATACGAGCGTATAGTTACTGGTTAAGGTAGCGACTTATTTACGAATGAAGATGCTACTTCCCTTCCACGCAGATGTTCTTGATGATAGTACCGGATGTAGGAGGCGTTGAGGGATTAAAGGCGTTAATCAGGGCAAGGGTTTTGGCTTCACTTGGCTGTTGACCGCAGTCAGTGGCAATACGCTCCCAGGTATCACTGTTCTTCACTGTGTAAAGCCTGATTTTGTGGGACTTGATCATCCTTGCTTCTTCCGGGGTGAGTCTCTGAAAACTATTGGTGGTGGAGTTAAAGAAGGGAAGTGCGTTTTGAAAGACTTCAGGTGAAGAAAACCCCATTATACTATAGCCTTTATCATCTACCACCATAGATGCGACCTGAGCCTTGATCCTTCCTATCTCCCTTTGCATCCCCTCGTACGTCCCTACATACGCAGAGAGGCCATGGATGGTCTGGGGAGAGCCATAAAGTTTGGTAAGGTTAAAACTGCTTTCGACCTTTTCTGCAAATTCTGCCGCGGTGATCTTTTTACCTAAGGTACTCAATCTCATCTGAATGAAATATTTTTTATCAGGATCGGTTGCGGCAAGCACCTCTTTTCCATTATTAACAGTCCATCTTTCAGGGAAGGTGAGCTCAATCAGCAGCTCCGGGTGACGAAAGACATTTTTCACTACGATTCCGTTCTCAGGGTTATCTCCAAAGGCGAGTCCATTAATCTTTGAAAGATACTTTTCACGAAGCTTGATGAACTGGCTACCAGCCGATGGGGTGAATTTTTTAGCTTCTTCATCTGCCTTGGCGATCCTTTCTTCTGTTTCAGGGTGAGAGGAGAATAACCCGTGGTATCCTTTCTGGCCTGTTGCCACTTCAACATTATCTAAGGTTTTCATGAACGATGATACACAGTAGGGGTCATAACGTACCAAAGAAGAGTATTTGATTCCCAGCCGGTCAGCCTGGAGTTCATAGCTTCTGCTGTATCCCTGGATGATAGCGAATGCAAGGAAATCACCAAATTGTCCGAACTGATTTAGTTCAGGATAGAAAATAGATGCGGCGATGACACCGAGCTGGTAGGTTTGAGCCTGGGTGTACTGCCGTACCGCATGGCGCGCGGTAATGTGGCTAACCTCATGGCTGATCACCCCTGCTAACTCTGACTCGCTGTTGATATAGGCAAGCAGCCCCCGAGTTACATACACATACCCTCCGGGGAGTGCAAAGGCATTGATGATAGGGGAGTTGAGAACTTTAAACCGGTAAATGAGGTCAGGGCGATCAGAGACAGCGGCGATCTTCTGTCCCAGTTCGTTTAGGTATGCCTGAAGGGTGTAATCAGAGTAGAGCCCGTATTCTTTTACTATCTCCGGGTCCAACTGTCTTCCTACTTCAATTTCCTGAGACTCGCTCATCAGGACAAACTCTGGTTGCCCGGTTACCGGATTGACAGCGCAGCTCATCATCAGCGGAAGGATGATACCTAGTAGAGTGAAGAGGGGGTAGGTGGGTTTATGCATGATGGTCCTCCTTGAAACAGGATGTACTATATAAGTAATATAAATTGATCACTCTCGTCAAATGAAATTAAGGAGCGCACAAGCAGGAGGAATTCATACTGGTGAAACGAAAAAGGGGCACAGTCGTTACTAATGATATTCTCTCCAGTGCTCCTTGAGGTTATTGACATCGATAGAGTTACGGTGATAGTATCGCATGGGTATTTATTTCAATGGAGCGTGGTGGCAATTTCCAATGCGTGAGGTTTAAGGGTGAATATAGTAAAGCATATAATAATGATAGCGGTAGTGTTAGTAGGGTGTATACCAGGAACTTTGAAGGGTGAGCACGCCCCAGTTCCTAAAAGTGCAGTTATGCCGGCTCTGCTTAACTACCTGATGACCCGGGGGGTAACCATAAAGGTTCCATCCTATAGGGAGAAGGAGTTCAACGTGGTATTTGATACCCTGCCTGATCTGACACCAGAGAAGAGAAAGATGCTTGATGATTTACAGCTTCAAGAAGCACGTTTAAGGAATATTGAAATAAGGGTGAAGTTAGATAACCTTACACCGGTGAGCTTGGGAGGAGAGGGAACGGGTCAGACGCAGCAGTATTTTTATCTCGATGAAAAGAATGATGTGCACTGTAAGATTAAGTCATTCTGGCTCAAGGCGGATCTGACGATTGAAAGAAAGGGAAAAGATCTTTTTGGAAACAGGCTTTCCCCCTTGAGGGCTACTATTAAAAAGTTTGAGCTTGAGGATGTAGAGAGCTGGTTAAGCTTTTTTCTGCGCAAGGATGCCCGTGAGTACTATGCCGAGAATTTAGCTCTTACCCGGATGGTGCTTTCCCCCAAGGCATCCATCGAGATACAGGAATTCCCCCCGGTCATTAATAGCATTATCTCTGACGCTATGGGTCCCGCTATTGCCGAGATTGCGAATAGAGAGGTATTAAATGATGCCTTTTACCGGGAGTTTAATACCTCTCTTCCTCCCCGCATTCCCGAAGCTATCTCTCCCAGCCTTCAAGGTATTCTCCAGGATATTCTTAAATAGTGTAGAGTTTCTTCCCCTTGTTATATTCTTTTACCGCTTTGATGATCTTTTGTGGTTCATCAATCAGCGTAAAGATTTCCAGATCGGAAGCTGAGATGCTCCCCATTTTGAGGGGCAATCCTTTCATCCACTCAATCAACCCTTTCCAGTATTCACTTCCCACCAGGATCACGGGAAAACGGGGGCTGCGCTGGGTTTGAATCAAGGTGATCGATTCAAAGAATTCATCTGCGGTGCCAAATCCTCCTGGAAAGACAATGAAGGCATGTGCATACTTTACGAACATCATTTTCCTGCAGAAGAAGTAGCGAAAGGAGAGGAGCTTTTCCACGTAGCGGTTAGGTATTTGCTCGGTGGGGAGTTCAATGTTTAGTCCAATGGAAAGTCCACCGCCTTCCTTGGCACCCCGGTTGGCAGCCTCCATAATCCCGGGACCGCCCCCCGTAATGATGGCATAACCAGCTTTGGCAAAAAGTCGGGCTGTTTCCATCGCTTTTTTATAGTAAGGGTCTTTCGAGGTGATGTGGGTGGAACCGAAGATGGATACGGCCTTGCCTACCTTGGAAAGTTCCTCGAACCCTTCAACGAATTCTGCCAAGATTCTGAAAATACGCCAGCTCTCCTCGCTTTTAAGATTAAAAGGGGTGTGATTCATTACCTCTCCTTTTAGAAGGTGAATTCTTCATTCATAGAGGGAACAACAATTTCAGCCCTACTATGTTTTTTTAAGGTTTCAGCAAACCCCAGCGACTGATCTTGATCACCATGTACTACAAAAATCTTTTTAATGGTGGAATTTGACTTGGTAATGAACTCAATGAGCTCATTGCGATCAGCATGGGAACTGAGCGCATTGATCGTTTTTACCCGAGCACGGAGAGGGTAGGTTTCTCCAAAGATTTTTACTTCTGGTGCCTTTTCCACAATACGTTTGCCAAGGGTATGCTCTGCGCAGTAACCGATGATGAGGATGGTGTTATGCGGATTAGTGATGGTAGTGGTGAGATGGTGGAGGATGCGACCTGCCTCACACATCCCGGATGCAGAGATTACGATCATGGGTTGCTGGAGCCTTTGTATTTCCTTAGAATGTTCCACATCACGGACGTAGATGAGGTTGTAGAAGCTGAAGGGATTTTTATTATTTTCGATAAGTTCTTTGATCTCCTGATCGTAGCACTCCGGGTGGAGTCGGAAGATGTCGGTGACATTCACCGAAAGGGGACTATCGACATAGATGGGCACATTGGGTATGCGTTTCTGCTTGTGCAATTTATGAAGGTAGAAGACAACCTGCTGGGTTCTCCCCACTGAAAATGCAGGAATAATAATTTTCCCGCCACGACCTACCGTTTCGTTTACCACCGCTGCCAGATCGCGTTCAACCGTGCTCTCATCATCATGAGCCCGCATCCCGTAGGTGCTTTCAGTGATGAGGTAGTCAATGTTTTTTACAATGGTGGGATCGCGTACAATAGGTAGGTGAGGCCGTCCCACGTCGCCGGTGAACATCAATCGTGCGGTGTGTCCGTTTTCCCTGTAATCGAGTACCACCAGAGCTGAGCCAAGGATGTGCCCCGCGTCGTAGAAGGTGAGTTGTACTGAGTCAGTAATCTGAAAAGGGCGGTTGTAGGAGATGGACACCAACTGGGTGATCGCTTTTTCTGCATCTGCGCGGGTGTAGAGGGGGTTGAATGGGGACTGATGTTTCTTTGCGCGCCTTTTATTCACATAGCGAACATCGGCTTCCTGCACATGGGCAGAATCGAGCAGCATCACATCACACAGGTTCCTGGTAGGGGGAGTACAGATGATATTACCCTCATACCCTACCCGGCACAAGGTAGGGAGGTTGCCGCTATGGTCAATGTGGGCATGGGAGAGTACTACGGTGTGGAGTGAAGAGGCATCAAAGGGGAGGTGCCTGTTTCTCTGGTAGGCTTCCTCGCGTTTCCCCTGGTAGAGGCCGCAATCCAACAGGATTCGTTTTCCGTTAATCTCTAGGAGATGCATTGAGCCCGTGACGGTGCGGGCTGCGCCTAAAAAGGTTACCTTCATCGGTTATACACTCCTCCACTATACTCTACCCTATCGGATTATGAAGGATAAAGATTAATAAAAGCGTGAAAATTTGTCTATAGAAAAGTGCTGGGTAATGAGTACCGACTGCAGAGATAGGTATATACAGTATAGTGCTAATAGCAAGGCCGATTTATCAAGTTGTCTGATAAATCGGCCTTTCCTTTTTTTTCTTGAGGGAGATTTGTGCTTAATCTATTCCAAACATTACCGTGCGTACATACTCCTTCTGTTTTTCAGGCCCTAGGAGCGTTTTAAAAACCTCAACCGCAGGTCCTCCTTTTGCCAGAAGGGTATCCACATACCACTCCATTCCCTGCTGTACCTTTTCGCTAAGACCGGGGCTTAAAGGCTCAGCATTTTTAGCCATATCAATGTAGATATCCAGGTAGGCTTTATAGATTTCAAGCAGAAGCTCATCCTGAGACCTGTCGGCCCGGCTATGGATGCTGAAATCGGTTACCACGTTTTCCGCCCAGGGCATATCAACTTTCATCTTTTCCAGAGTGTCTATTTTAGGCTTCCAGGCTCGCATCTTTTCATAGTTGCTATCAAGGTTATCGTCTTTAATGCGGGCAGGGTCGATGATTTCGATCACAAATACCCTTTTCCCTCCCATAAAGATGATATCTACTGAAAGCATAGGGAGGTTATAGCGGTAGTTGGGAAGGATAAGCAGGGTATACATCTTCATAAAGATGCCAATGGTCGCATCCAGGGTGTTTACTTTTTTAAACCTTTCTCCCTGCTGACTATCAATCGTTATCTTGAAAAGCTTGAGCGCTTTCCAGGGGTGAACGGTCTGGTACTCCTGCTTTACAGAGTAGGGGGTGAGTTGAAAATTTTCTGTCAGAACTTTCCGGCTGTAGCTGTCGTATTTTTCATACATCATCGCTCCCTCATTTCTCGCTTTGAGAATGAAGGGGGTGGCAATAACCACGATGAGGATGATGAGCCCAATGACGGTGAAGAGGAAATATTTTAGTATCTTGAATATCATGATCTGCTCCCAGGTTAGGTTTTTGGTGTACCCACTCTTGGTACAGAGTGCGTAGGTTTATTTCCCCTCTACCTTTCTCCCCTCTGCCCAGAGGATGGCTTCAGCCTGGGTGATATCTTCTTCAATACCCTTTCTTTGGTCAGGTTTATCGAAGGAGCGGAAGGAAACATGGACATTTCCAGGGTCTTGGGAAAGGGTTGAAGCAACCACATGAATGGTGAGCTCTTTGCCGCCGTAGGTTTTTACCGCATGATAATAAACATTAAAAAAGGTCTTTTTCTGCTCTTTCAAAGTAATACCGGCCTGGGTACCCCACTGCTGCAGGAGGGCAGTGGCATCATCCAGATTTCCTTTGATGCGTGAGCGGGTAAAAAATACTCTATCGTTACTTTGGTGATCGGTATAAGGTTTTGGCTTAAATTTGACCTTGGAAGAATCGGTGAGGGAAGCAGGCTGAAGTGAATTCCAGTACCCACGGTATTTCTCAGCATCTTCCCGTGGGGAGAGCCCGAGAATCTTTACCCGTACCTCATTAGCAAAGGCTTCTACTCTCTCCGGGATCAGTGATTCCCAGATATCAAGGCCCTGCCAGGGAGCGCCCTCTTTCGCCAGTTTTCCCAGAAGCTTTGTAAACATGGTATCTATGGTATTCAGGGTAGGATCAACCTGGCGACCACCGAATCCGCCGATTACTACTGGCTTAATTGCAGGGAATTTTTCCTGGATGTCAAAGAGATAATTTCTTCCTGCAATCAGGTGGGGCGTACCACCAGGGGTTTTGAGGATCATGGTTTCATCGTTATCACCACAGGTGAGAAAGTAGCACACTTCTTTCTGGGCAAGATCATCCTGGTACTTCTCGACAAATTTATAGGTAAGTTTGGAAGGCTTTTCCCATCTGGTGTAACTGCCAATAATCACGTAGTCATAGGGTTTAACGCTAATTACTTGATCAAGTTTTTTTACATCGATCAGTTGATCTTCTCCCATAAGGACTCTTAACCAATAGGCAACTTCGATAGTTGAACCGTATGCGGTATCATAGGTAATAAGTCCTTTTTTTGCTTGAGCGTGGGAAAAAGCTGGCAAGAGCAGTACCGCTACCATCAAAACTACTCCCATCAATTTTATACCATGCTTCATCTTTTCCTCCTTTTTTTAAATGTTGATCTTTTATATACCCACTCATTAAGCTGGTGAATTATACTAAAATTTTGTGACCCATAGCAACCTATTTTTTACTCTGTTAGACCCCCCCCATTCATGGCGGGGTGTATTCCAAGCGTTAATAGAAGTCTTATGTAGAAAGGTGACTTATCATATCCATTCAGAGGGTACGGTTGGGTGGGATTTGAAGCCCACCCAACCTTTCTAACGGAGTTACCTTTAGATGGTGAAGGCGCAGTTAAAACCTACTCTGATAGTATTTTTCAACATGATGTGGGGTGGGTAGGAATCGAACTTCTCAATTTTCTCTAATAACCCCGGTTTTTCTTGCTTGATGGTGGGAATGATTTTTGCCAGTGCCTTGCCCATGTGGGTGGGAACCTCATAGGGGTCGAGTAGCGTGGGGATGGTCTCTTGTACTTTACTGAAGAGGTAGTCGATTTCACTATCGGAGCAGAGCAGGGGCATGAGCAGATTTTTTAAGAATACATTGTAATCCAGTTTATCCAGGTGGTAGGTTTTCCACCAGGAGAGGTAGGGTTTCACTCCTTCCTCGTTATAGAGCTTCTCTTTCATGGCAAAGGTAACGGTGTGGGCTGCTTTCCATCCACACATCACCGCTCCCGTCATCTCAGCTTCCTGACACCATCCCGCATCCCCTGCGAATAGTACGTTGTCCTTATAGGGATAAAAGAGCGGTGCATAGATATTACCAGTAACCCCGCAGCGCTTCACCTTTCTTGCATTTTTAAACCATGAAGAGAATCTGCTCTTGGTGGTGAAGTGGTTAAAGATTGCTTCGTGATCACTAGAAGAGCTCACGTTAGTAATCATGACGAGCCAGACATCGTCCCCCTCATGGCCCTGCGCCCTGGGAACAATGAATGCGAGCATGGGTGGATCACCGCTCTGGATAAGGGGTTGATGGAGGGCGTGGGGATGAGGGAGGCTCAGGTTAGTCATTTCATAGCCGAGTGAGGTTACGGAACCATAAAATCCTCGATTTTTGTTAAGCCCCATGACCCGGGCCGTCCTGGAGGTGCGGCCGTCTGCGGCAATGGCAAACACCGCCTTTAAAGTTTTCCCCTCTGCGGTGCGAACCCATACCCACTCTCCTTGTTTGCTCACCTCGATGACATTGGATCTGGTAAAGATGTGTACCCCTCGTTTTTCACACTCTTCCGCCAGACCTCGTAGAAAACATCTCTTATCATACACTGCACTGGCCCGGCCAGCCTTGCCTTTCTGAATATTGGCAGTGTAGTCGCCGAAGATAATAGTTTCTCCGCTCGGTGAGTGGATCTCCCAGGAGAAGAAATCCTTGCTGGGGCCATGGTAGGGAAGGCTGAAACCATGGTGAGGGAAACAGAAAAGTCCCTGTTCCTCGTTATAGACAATGCGCTCTCCCATATAGTTTCCTGAGAGGGTCACCAGCATCATTCCGCACATTCTTAAGATTTCATGAACGGTGCCTTTCCGTTCCAGTACTGCCACTGAGAGACCGTTTTCTGCTGCCACCTTGGCAGCGGTAAGACCTGCAGGTCCTGCGCCAATCACTATGAGGTCATAGTGCTTCATAGTATCCTCCTGCTGGGTTATTGTTGCGTTTTTCCTTCACCAAGTGTCATCATTCCCTCGAGACATATAGTAAGCCGGTCGAAGAGCTCGCGGGAAGAGATGCCGCTCGCTTTTTTTATCAGGCAATCAATCACAAAAAGGGTGAATACCCCTTCCAACATGTTTGCCAGCTTGATGGCGGGGATGTCACTTCGTATTTGTCCTTCTTCCTGACCTTTCTTTAATACCAGGGAGAGGGCACTGCGGAACCCTTCAAAAAAAACCCCGTCGTGTGGGGTGTTAGAAAAGCTGGAGAAGTTCTTAATCATCATTGCGCGGGAAATACTTTCATTTTTAGCGGCAATGACGGCAGTGGTGGAAAAGATTTTGTGAATCTTGGTCTTGATAGGTTCATCTGATTGAAGAATTTCCTGACACTTCATTTTAAGAAAGGGGAGTTTCCTTTTGAATATTTCAACCAGAATGTCTTCTTTCCGGGGGAAATAGTTGAAGAAGGTGCTCTGGGCAATATCCACCCTTTCGGTGATATCTTCTACAGAAGTATCCTCAAAGCCCTTCTGCTTGAATAATTTATGGGCAATTTTGAAAATAGCATCCCTGGTTTCTTTCTTCTTTCTTTCCCGTCGCTTAAGCCCTTTTTCTGAATCTTTCATTGCACCCTACAGATTTTTTAAAATACTGATACAAACAGAAAATAAAAAAAAGATTCAATTATTAATGAGCATACTCATTTATAACGGAACTGTGATTAATGTCAAGCAGATTGTAGTGGTGAGAGGGTAATTGGTTAAAGTCCAGCTGCTGCGTTACATCCGGATCTATCAGGATCATTGCCTGGCTACGCTCCCTGGCCCCGAGCTCCCTGGCCGAACTCGGGCAAGGCGGGCAAGGCAGCCACGTTGTCGGCTGACTTTTTACGAGACCGTCATTATTTGACTTTTTTCATTGGAGAGACTAGTATTGATAAAATTATGTTATGGTGCCAGAATAGTTAAGGTTTGAGGCTTCAAGCGTTTCACAAGGTTTCTTATGTCCCTTAAATCAAAAGGGCACAAGAGAGGGTTACTATATGAAGATTGCAATTACCGGAAAAGGCGGAGTAGGAAAGACGACCATTGCTGCAGGGTTCTGTTATGCGTTTGCCGAGAAGGGGTACAAGGTGGTGGCTATTGATGCAGATCCGGATGCGAATCTTGCCTCAGCACTGGGGTTCCCCAAGGCGATGAAACTTACCCCCCTTAGTGAAATGAAGGAACTGATTGAAGAACGAACGGGGGCAAAGACCGGGGAGATGGGTGGATTTTTCAAACTGAACCCAGAGGTGGGTGACCTGCCTGAGAAATTGTGGGTTGAGCATAATGGCATCAAGCTCATGCTTATGGGCACAATAAAAAGGGGCGGAGGCGGCTGTGTGTGTGCCGAAAGTGTGTTGTTGAAATCTCTTCTTCAGCACTTGATACTTTTTCGAAAAGAGGTGGTGATTATAGATATGGAGGCAGGTATTGAACATCTGGGGCGGGCCACCGCTCAGGCAGTTAACCATTGTATCGTGGTAATCGAACCCGGCATGCGAAGCATTGAAACCGCATGGAGAATAAAAGAGCTGACTCTTGATATCGGGGTCAAAAGCGTGTATGCGATAGGTAATAAGGTGCGCAAAACCACTGATGAGGACTTCTTAAGGAAGAACCTCAATAGTATCAAGCTCCTCGGTACGATTTCCTTTGATGAAGCACTGGTGGAGGCAGACCTTTACCGCAGGTCAGTGTGGGATCAGGGGAAAAGGATAGTGGGAGAAATCAGAAAGATGGTCGATGCCATAACTGAAAGTCAGTAGTCATCGCAACTTATTGCATGTGGGAGGAAATGGTGAGGATTGCCGTGGTGGGGGTAGGGGCGATGGGCAGCTTATTTGCCTCTCTCCTCTCCCGAGCGGGACATAACCCCTGGTTGCTCGATAAGTATCAAGAGAGGGTTGATGCCATCAGAATTAATGGCCTTAGGATAGAGGATGGGACAGGTACCCACTGTATTCCGCTCCCCACTGTTACTACCAGGCCAGAAGAGATTGGCATTGTTGATCTTTTAATCATTTTTGTCAAAGCCTATGATACTGAGGAAGCCCTCCGTGGGGCCCTTTCCCTGATAGGGGATTCCACCATAGTGCTCACTCTGCAGAATGGTTTGGGTAATCTTGAGAAGATTACCACAGTGGTGGGAGAGAAACGTGCACTGGGTGGTACCACCGCTCATGGTGCCACGCAATTGTCCTATGGTCACATTCGCCACGCAGGCAGTGGAGCTACCATCATTGGTGCCCTCAAGGGTGAAACGGTAAAAGAGTTGAATGTCATAAAAGAAATCTTTGATGCTTCAGGCATTACCACTACCATTACTGATGACGTGGAGGGTACCTTATGGAGTAAGCTTATTATCAATGCTGCTATTAACCCCCTGACCGCGCTCACCCGGCTCCACAATGGAGAACTTATGGAACACGATGCCCTCGCTGATCTTCAAAGAAGGATTGTAGGGGAAGCATGTGCCGTGGCTAAAGCCAAAGAGGTGCTCCTTTACTATCAGGATCAGGTGGAGAGGGTAAAAGGGGTGTGCAGGGCAACTGCTTCCAATAAATCCTCTATGTTGCAGGACATACTGAGGGGAAAGAGGACAGAGATAGATTACATTAACGGGGCTATCGTGTCAGGGGGGAAGGAAGCGCATATTCCCACGCCCTATAATGACATTATTACCAGGTTGGTAAAGGCTTTAGAGATTCAGTGTGTTATGTGAGTTGTGTGAGCTTCTTCAAGGGTAGGATCATTTCCTTGGATTGCCATGGCTCAGTTCCGGTTGATGAGTGCACCGCTCTGTGGTATAGTAACATTGACGACTTCGTAAAAAGCTAACTTATACCGCAGGCGGTACACGCACGTACGCCTCATTCCTTCGTATTTGCACGCCTTGCATCTTAAGCTTTTTACTGCCTGGCTGCCTGCTCGGCCACGTTGTTGTCCGATTTTTGACTTTTTTTTGAGACAATCAAAGTTAAAGCCATTGCGAAGAACAAAGGTGATGAAATCTCGACCAATAAAAATAAGTAAAAACAAATTGTTAAGATGCTATTATGGGCAGGATTGAATTCGATTGGTTGCTTATAGGGATTCAATTCGAGGGTTCACCTCATGAACGACACATGTAAAAAGATTGCGGGTTTCATGATTTTTGCGGTAGTGGTTTTCCCCGCGCTCGCCTGGGGAACGAGTTTAAAGGGGCAGGTGAAAGAGTGTTGCCTTGATAATGGGATGAAGGTTTTGATTTTAGAGAGACACTATGCACCGGTAGTTTCTTTTTATATGAGATTCGACGTCGGTGCTGTGGATGAACCTGGTGGTGAGACAGGCACCGCCCACCTGCTTGAACACATGTTGTTTAAGGGCACTGAAACCATGGGCACAACCAACTACCGAGAGGAGAAAAAGGTTTTAGAGGAGATAGATCTCTTAGCGGGGCGGATTGACGGGGAGATGAAGAAGGAGAAGAGCGCTGATGAACGGAAGATTGCGGAATGGAGAGCGCAGTTGGAGACCTTACAAAAGGAACACCAGAAGTGGGTGGTGAAGGATGAAATTAGTTTGCTCTATGCGCAAAATGGGGCGGATGGCTTAAATGCTTCCACAGGATACGATCTCACCACCTATCAGGTAAATCTTCCTGCCAATCGCATAGAGCTCTGGGCACGGATTGAATCAGACAGGATGTCCCATCCGGTGTTGAGGGAGTTTTACTCGGAGAAAGAGGTGGTGAGGGAAGAGAGACGTCAGCGAGAGGAAACCGATCCCGATGGGAAACTGATGGAAAACTTTCTCACTATGACCTTCGTGGCACACCCCTATGGCAGACCTATTGTCGGGTGGGATACTGACCTTATGTTTCTCACCAGAAAGAAGGTGGAACATTTCTTTCGATCCTATTACTGTCCCAACAATGCAGTGGTGGCGGTGGTGGGTGATGTGGTACCTGAAGAAGTGATGACTATGATTAAGAAATACTTCGGGAAGATCTCCCCTCAGGAGATACCTGCGAGAACTAAAAGCGAAGAACCGATCCAGTCGGGTGAGAGAAGGGTAGAGGTGGTATTTGAGGCAAATCCCAAGGTACTTATAGGATACCACAAGCCCACCCTTCCCCATTTCGATGATTATGTGTTTGATGTAATTGACCTGCTCTTATCTCACGGCAGAACATCCCGGTTGTATAAGACCTTGGTTGAGGGGAATAAGCTTGCAGTCGAGGTGAGTACTGCCAATGGGATACCGGGAAGCAGGTATCCCAATCTCTTTGTTATCTCAGCAATTCCCAGAAACCCTCATACCTGTAAAGAGCTTGAGCAAGAAATTGAGAGGGAGATTGAGAGGCTGAAAAAAGAAGCGGTGGATGCCTCCGAACTTACCAAGGTCAAAAATCAGCTTGAAGCCGATTTTATTAGATCACTTGCTTCCAATGCAGGGCTTGCCAGCCAGCTCTCTTACTTCCAGGTGGTTGCGGGAGACTGGAGATACCTGGAGGAACACCTTAAGGTGGTGGAGCGCATTAGTGCTGAGGATATTATGGCGGTGGCTCGAAAGTACCTCAACAAGGAAAACAGGACGGTTGCCACACTGGTGAAAGAGGAACATGAACCATGAGTGGGGGGAGCATGCGGTTTAAGGTGACGAAGGGGAGTGCAGGCGGTCCGGGTAGGTGGCTTTTACTATTGATAGTGTTACTGCTCACCTCCTGTGTCCCCTCAATGCTGCCTTCACCCCAGGAATTAGTCTTTAAGCCCTTGGAAGGTAACTTTCCCCAGGCAGAGACGGTTACCCTCTCCAATGGGATGGTGGTGTACTTGCTCGAAGACCATGAATTACCCCTCGTTAATCTCTATGCGCTGATACGGACGGGGGCCATCTATGAGCCGGATAATAAGGTAGGGCTTGCAGAGTTAACCGGGGTAGTGATGAGAACCGGCGGTACCAGGTCCATGTCGGGAGATGAGATCAATGAGAGATTAGAATCTATTGCCGGCGAGGTTGAAACCAGTATTGGGTGGGAGGAGGGCACCGCAGGGCTTTCAGTATTAAAGAAGGATGTAGATCTGGGGCTTAAGATTTTTGCGGAGGTGCTCATCTATCCCCGGTTTGCCCAGGACAAGGTAGACCTGGCGAAGAAGCAGAAAGAGGAGGAGATAAGGCGCAGGAATGACAATCCACAGAGGATTGCCTTCCGGAAGTTTAGAAAGTTACTCTTTCCTGATAACCCCAGGGGGCGGGTTGCCACCTTGAAGACCATTGCTGCCATCAGGCGCAAAGACTTGGTGGCATTTCATAAGCACTACTTTCATCCTGGTAACATTATTCTGGGGGTATCGGGGGATTTCACCAGAGATGAGGTTATCGCGAAGCTTGAGCAGGTATTCAGTAAAGGGGAGGTACCAGAGCCCATCCTGCCCCAGGTCCCGCTTCCCACCGCCAGAGAGGAGAGAAGTGTGAATTATGTAGAGAGAGATTTGCCACAGTCTACCATCGTGATGGGATCTCTCTCCATTGGCAAATCTCATCCTGATTTTTTCGCCCTGGAGCTGTTGAACTTTATTGTAGGCGGGGGTGGATTCAACTCTCGCCTGATGTCCGAGATTCGTTCTCGCCGGGGGTTAGCCTACAGTGTGGGAAGTGTGTATCAAGCAGAGGTAGACTTTGGTATCTTCGGAGCGTACTGCTTTACTAAATCTGAATCTACGGCTGAGTGTGTCGGGTTGATGCTGAAAATGATGGAGGAGGTGCGAAAAGAGGGGATTACCCAAGAAGAGCTCTCGTGGGCGAAGAGCAGTATCACCAATAATTTTATTTTTGAGTTTTCCTCTGCCGCCCAGATAGTAAGCAGAAAAATAGCGTTTGCCTACGATAAATTACCTCAAGAGTTTTTAGAAACCTACCGACAGAGAATAGCAGCAGTGACACCGGAAGAGGTCCAGGGGGTGGCAGAAAGGTATCTCCACCCGGATCGGATGGTTATCCTGGTGGTGGGGAAAGGTGGGCGTTTTGATAGACCGCTCAGTGAGTTCGGTGAGGTCACCACGCTCTCACTGGAAGAACCACTCTAGGGGTGGTCAGATGGTGATCTCCGCAGTTGCGTAATGAGTATATATATGGTAATAATAACATCATACCGTATGATGGAAGGTAACCCATGAACAGGATAATCACTGTCGTACTCTTCATTTGTGTGTTCTTCATTGCCTCCTGTGCCAGTGTTCCGAAGCAGGTAGAGCAGTCCTCCTCTCCTACCCCTGCTCACACTGAGAAGGCAGTGACCTCACCGGGGGTGGCTGATCCCTTGCTCTACTACAACTACCTCATGGCTCAGTACTTTCGCTCTGAGGGCTACATTGAAGAGGCAATTAAGCATTATAAAATCGCTACCACTCTTGATCCTGATTCACTCATGCTCAGATTTGATCTGACTACCCTCTTGGTGGAGGCGGCGAGGTATGATGAAGCAAAGCAGGAGTGTGTGGAAATCATCAAGAAAGATCCGCGAAACCTCGATGCCCACCTCCTCCTTGCTGCTATTTACACCACGGTAAATGATAAGGCGGCAGCCATAGAAGAGTATAAGGCTATGCTCACACTCAATCCAGAGTATGAGGAGGCATATATTTACCTCAACTCATTATATTGCGAACTTAAGGACTATGAAAAAGCGAAGCAAAATTTAAATGAGTATGTCAAGATAAAACCTCACTCTCCCACTCCCTATTTTTATATGGGAAGGCTCTACAGCCAGGAAAAGGAGTATAAAAAGGCAGAAAAGGCCTATCTCAAGGCGCTGGAATTGGACCCGCGAAACGAGTCTTTATTAATGGAGCTCGCTGTTTTTTATGAGATGCAAAAGGATGCGGGAAAGGCAATTGAGACCTACAAGAAGATTTTAAGCTTTTATCCCTCCCACGTAGGCGCACGGAGTAGTTTAGGCCGACTTTACATCAGCGAGGATAAGCTGGAGGAAGCGCTCATTCAGTACAAGCAACTGGAGAATCTGGTGGACAATACCGATCAGGTGAGGTTGCGAATGGGGCTTATTTTCCTCGAACAAAAGAAGTATGATGAGGCAATGAGTGAGTTTACCACCATTCTTGCCCGTGATCCGGTCAATGACAAGGCCCGCTACTATCTTGCGCTGATGTACGAGGAGAAGGGAGAACTGAAGCGAAGCCTGGCTGAGCTTGAAAAGATTCCGCGTGAGTCATCGGTGTTTACCGAGGCCCGTATCCACATGGGCTATATTCATGAGCGGCAGAACCAGGTGGATAAGGCTATCGAGCTTATTGAGGAAACGCTCAAGGTAAAGAGTGATGACGTCATTCTCTACCGGTTTCTGGCGTCCCTCTTGGAGAAGGCGAAACGGTACGAGGAAGGGATTGCCGTGTTACGAAAGGCCTTAGTGCTCAACCAAGAAAGTGAGGATGTGTACTTCCTGCTGGGCGTGCTCTATGAGAAGGCAGTGAAACCGGAGGAGAGCATTACCCAGATGCAGAAGGTGCTGCAGATCAATCCGGAAAATGCTGATGCACTCAACTATATCGGATACACCTATGCAGACCAGGGGATCAAACTGGATGAGGCGGAAGCCATGATTAAGAAGGCCCTGCAGCTCAAACCACAGGATGGTTATGTTATTGACAGCCTGGGGTGGGTGTATTTTAAAAAGGGTGAGTATAAAAAGGCTATTAAACACTTAGAGAAAGCGATGGAGTATTCTCCCGGGGATGCCACTATCCTGGAGCACCTGGGTGATGCCTACTTGAAGAGTAATGCGAGGGAGAAGGCGTTAGAAATATATGAGAGGGCCTTGCAGCTGGATCCCTCACGGGAGACACTGAAACAGAAGATGGAGGCCCTCCGTAGCAGTGTGAAAGAGTAATTATCTAACTCAAAAAAAGCTTATCCGCTTGAAGACAGCGCTCATTCGCCTATTTATTTCTTGCACGTTTCTTTTTATTATTCCTTGCTGTGCATACCTCACCCCTTCACCCCCACCGTATCTTCCTCCTACCTGCACTCCTGAAGAACTGTTACGGCAGTTGAGAGAGGCACAAGGTGTCCCGAACGCGATGAGGGGGATTGCCAAGGTGAAGATAGAATCACCTGAGAAAAAATTCTCCACCAAGGAAATTATTATCGCACAGAGGCCCCACGAGGTGCGATTAGAAACGTTAAGCCCTTTAGGCCATCCGGAATTTTTTGTGGTTACTGATGGGCAGGAACTTTCTCTTCTCTCTCCTGCTGAAAATAGATTTTACCATGGACCTGCCTCACCCAAAAATCTCTCTCTCCTCGTTCCAGTGACACTCAAGAGTGTGGAAGAAATGGTGTCCATTATCCTGGGTGGTACACCCCTCATTGACTATGATCCTGAACAGGTAGGATATCGGGTAAAGGGTGAGTGGTGCGTACTGAAGCTCACTACGAAAGATGGAAGTGTAAGGCAGGAGCTTAAAGTCAGCCTTTCGGAGCAAAGGGTAGTGGAGAGTGAAACCTCTGAGCGGGGGAAAGGGGTGATTCTTATTATTACCTATGGAGAGTATGAAAAGGTGGGGGAGATGCTCTTTCCCCGAGAGATAAGTATACGTGTGCCCCGCGATAAGACTAAGGTGAAGGTGAGCTACAAGAAGTTAGAATTCCCTTTAGAGATTGATCCCGCCGAGTTTACCCTGTTTCCTCCTCAAGGAGTTGAAGTGTTGCCTTTGGAATGAATCCCTCCTACTCCTTCCCCGATGACGGGGATTGCTTGAAAAATGGTTTAAAGAGGTTTATCGGTATAGGAAAGAGGGTAGTAGAATTCTTTTCAGTTGCTATTTCAGAGAGTGTCTGCAGGTAGCGCAGCTGCAGGGCAGTGGTATCTTTGGAAATGATAGTAGCTGCCTCTGAGAGCTTCTGTGATGCCTGGTACTCGCCATCAGCATGGATGACTTTTGCCCTTCGCTCCCTTTCCGCCTCAGCCTGTTTCGCCATTGCCCGCTGCATCTCAGGCGGCAGGTCGATGTGCTTTATCTCTACCTTGGAAACCTTGATTCCCCAGGGGTCTGTATCCTTATCCAGTATTTCCTGCAAATGGAGGCTGATTTTTTCCCTCTCTGCGAGCAGTTCATCGAGCTCTGCCTGTCCGCAGACACTCCTCAAGGTAGTCTGAGACAACTGGGAGGTGGCATAGGCGTAGTTTTCAACCTCTACCACCGCCTTATTCGGATCCATCACCCGATAGTACACCACCGCATTGACCTTGATGGATACGTTGTCTTTGGTAATGACATCCTGAGGAGGGACCTCCAGAGTTATCATCCGCAGGCTTACTTTCAAAAGCCGATCTACAAAAGGGATAATGAAAATGATACCAGGTCCTTTGTTGGGAATTAACCTTCCCAGCCGGAAGACAACTCCCCTCTCGTATTCATTAAGAATTTTTATTGCCTGAGTTGCGATAAAAAAGATGATGAAGACAGCAACCAGAATCGAAAGCATGGCGTCCTCCTTTTAAGGCTTTTAATTATGCTTTTTTAACTTTTATTACAATGTTGTTGACCTCTATTGCCTTAACCCGTGTTCCCTCAGGGATGGGCTCGTCACTGGTTGCATCCCAGTATTCACCGTGGATGAATACCTTTCCCTGAGGGTCAATGGTGGATTTAGCTACCCCTATTTCACCTAGTAGCCCCTCTTTCCCGGTAGTGGGTTTTCTTCGCTGGGCTTTGATAGCAAGTGAGATTGCCAGGATGAGCAGGCCTGAGGTAACCGCCACCACCGGAATGATGGTATCAAGGGAAACTCTCAAGAAAGGTGCTGGTGAATCAAAGAGCATGAGCGAGCCCAGAAATAGGGCGATAATGCCGCCTACTGAGAGCATGCCGAAGCTCGTTACCTTGATTTCCAGGATGAAGAGGATAACTGCCAGAAGGATGAGCAGAATACCTGCATAGTTGACAGGTAAGGTTTGAAAAGCAAAGAAGGCCAGGATTAAACTGATTCCGCCGACGATCCCGGGAAAGATTGCCCCGGGGTTGGAGAGCTCAAAGTAGAGACCAAGAAGACCTGCCATCATCAGGATATAGGCGATGTTAGGATTGCTCAAGGTATCGAGGATCTTTTCCCTTAAGCCCATTTCGATTCGCGTGGTAGCGGCGTTTTTAGTAAAGAGGGTTTTGTCACCCAGTGCGGTGCTCACCTTGTGGCCATCAATCTGGGTGAGCAGGTCAGTGAGATCAGAGGCAATCAGGTCAATGACCTTTATCTTGAGGGCTTCTTTCTCGGTAATAGAAACACTCTCCCGCACCGCTTTAATCGCCCACTCTTTATTTCTATTTCTCTTGGTGGCGATACTCTCCACGTAGGCAGCGGCGTCGTTTTCTACCTTCGCAGCCATCTCATCTTCCATCTTACCTCCGCCCAGCGCCACGGGGTGTGCAGCGCCGATGTTAGTGCCTGGCGCCATGGCGGCAAGGTGAGCAGCAAGGGTAATGATGGCACCCGCCGAGGCAGCACGGGAACCGCTGGGGCTCACATAGACTACCACAGGAATATCAGCGTTCATCATCTCTTTGATGATGGAGCGCATGGACAAATCCAGTCCCCCGGGGGTATCCATCTGGATGATCAGACACTCTGCGTTCTCAGAGACGGAGCTCTTGATGGCTTTGATGATAAACTCTGCCACCACTGGATTGATGACGCCATCAATGGTAATTACCTGAACCTGCCTGGACTCTGAAAACAGACGGCAGGGGGAAACTAAGAAAAGGAGAGTGATAAGAGAAGCCAGTTTTACTTTCATGAGCATTAGATCCTTCCTTACTGTTTCTATAAATTATCCCACAAATTTTAGTTTTTCAACAGAAAAATGCGAACTTAAATTAGAATTACTAAAAACGTTTGTATGTTTATTTTGGAATCGTGTGGGATTTTGTGCTTGGAATTTGGAATTTTGGGGGTATCGAGTTATAACTCGGGCGTACCCTGCGATCGTTTTCAATTGCTATCCCCTGTCAAGTTAAGAGTGTGTTAAATGAAAAATTTTTATTGTGAGCAATAGATAAGAGCAGAGAGCATCTAACTATTACACAATAGCTCATAAAAAAGCAAGGTACCGAAATTGATTTATTCGCTCCACCTTTTTCTTTACCCTGAGGCAGTTTTGTGTTAAAAGAACTGTTTACATTACCTTAAACAAAAAAGATGATGGGATGCTAAAAAGATTAGGCAGAGAAACACTTAAGAGATTATATATCACAGAACGAAAGCCACTTCGTGACATTGCGAAGATGTATGGGTGTTCGCCTACTCTTGTACGGTATAGATGCATAAAATATGGAATAAAGTTACGACCAAAGAATCAGAAAAGAACCAAGATAAGCGCACCAGTGCTTCAGAAGCTATATGTGGAGCAAAGTAAATCAGTAAAGGAAATTGCTGCATTGTTCGACTGTAGTGCGGATACAGTTCGCAAGAGGTGTGGAGAATATGGCATTTCGTTAACCGCTACTAAAAAGATTGAGGGGTTAACCAAAACAGTGCTTCAAAAACTTTATGTGGAAGAGGATAAGGATATACGTGAAATTGCAGAAATGCTAGATTGCTCACGGGAGGTTGTGAGAAGAAGATGCAAGCAATTAGCTATACCGTTACGAACACCTGGAGGAAGGAGAGTAGCAATAGATGAGTCAACTCTGCGAAGGTTATATGTGAGTGAAGGAAAGAGTCTGGCTGCAATAGCTAAGATACTTCATTGTGCGGTGAGCACTATATTTAAAAGCGTTAATCGATGTGGATTGCATAGATAACTAACAAGCCCTATTTGAAAAATTGTATCAAGAGCTTAAAGTGCCCCTCAGATATGGATTGAGGCACAATCGTAGTGATTCTTCCTGAGAGAGCGGATCATTATTTGAACACCACACCTTTCCTGCCTCACTGTGGTAAATGCCCACCTTAACTTTTCTTTTCGAAGACTACTAATTCAATCATTGCTCACAGAACCAGGTATCCTCAGAAGCCGTTTCACTACCTTGGTATATACGCAGATGTTCCCATGAATGAAAGGTTGACAAAAGGGATGAAAGAGTTTATAAATAAAAGCCTTTATATAACAAGTTACTAGAGTTTGGAGTTTAGGTTAAAGCAAAACGCCCAAACTGGGGCGCAAAGATTCTATGCCGCTTTCAAAAGCGGGAAAAAAGAGTGAGGAGATTGTTGAAAAGCAGTGTATTTCAGGCAGCGCGATCTAATTGATCGTAAAAATACTTCTTTGGCAGTAGTAA
>Ga0315285_10001111_pt1 | contig 28150 bp, 22 predicted proteins | sample YL17G09_36_MG_FD_203698 | JGI IMG/M metagenome (GOLD analysis project Ga0315285, IMG submission 203698) | Sediment microbial communities from Yellowstone Lake, YNP, Wyoming, USA - YL17G09_36 | ecosystem: Environmental > Aquatic > Freshwater > Lake > Sediment | place: USA: Wyoming | collected...
GAAGCCGACCACACCGCCAAGACCGACGCCGGAGCGCAGGCCAATCCCCAAGCCGGTCACGCCGCCGGAAGTGGTTACGCCAAAGCCCATCACACCGCCGACGCCCCCGGCAACAACACCGACGCCGGAGCGCAGGCCAATCCCCAAGCCGACCACGCCGCCGGAAGTGGTGACGCCAAAGCCCATCGCACCGCCGACGCCCCCGGCAACAACACCGACGCCGGAGCGCAGGCTAATCCCCAAGCCGGTCACCCCGCCGGAAGTGGTGACGCCAAAGCCCATCACCCCGCCGACGCCCCCGGCAACAAGACCGACGCCGGAGCGCAGGCCAATCCCCAAGCCGGACAAGCCGACTACGCCGCCCACACCGACGCCGGAGCGCAGGCCAATCCCCAAGCCGGTCACGCCGCCGGAAGTGGTTACGCCAAAGCCCATCACCCCGCCGACGCCCCCGGCAACAAGACCAACGCGCACGCCGGCCGCGCCGACGCGCAAGCCGGGGCCTGACTCGAACTCGGCCAAGTCTTAGTGCCGCCCGGCAGGTGACACGGGCCAAGAGAAGAACCACAAAAACAAGCAATGATGAACGCGGATGAACAAAGAGAATAACCACTATCTGCGTTCATCTGCGTTCATCCGTGCTTAAACCTTTGTTTGTCGTGTCCCTTGCCTCCCCCGCATCCCTGCAATTCCCGCTTTGTCCCGCGTCTGGCCAACACCCTGGCCGACGCCCCTTGACCGGCCCGCGTCGCCGGGGCATAATCGCACCATCGGCGACTTGCGACGCCATGCGGCGTCAGGCGCCGGACATTGGACCGACAATCGCGACTCCTTCCATAAAGGAACGACCAAATGCGACAGGCCACGATGATCGAGCCGGGCAAGATCACCTACCAGGACGTGCCGGCCCCGGCGATCGGACCGGGCGAGATTCTCCTTCGCATCAAGCGGATCGGCGTGTGCGGGACGGACATTCACGTCAATCACGGGCGGCATCCGTTCACGCCGTACCCGGTCATCCAGGGCCATGAGTTCTCCGCCGTCGTCGAGGCCGTCGGCGCGGGCGTCACGAAGGTCAAGCCGGGCGACAAGGCCACGGCCCGGCCGCAGCGGGTGTGCGGCAAGTGCGGGCCTTGCAGGCGCGGCGATTACCACATCTGCGACAGCCTGAAGGTCGAGGGCTTCCAGGCCCCCGGCGTGGCTCGGGACCTGTTCGTAACGGTCGAGGAGCGGATAGTCCCGCTGCCGGCCTCGTTCACCTTCGAGCAGGGCGCGCTGGTCGAGCCTGTGTCCGTGGCGGTTCACTCGACGGGCAGGGCCCGCGACCTCAAGGGCCGCAACGTGGTGGTCGTCGGGGCCGGGCCGATAGGCAACCTCGTCGCCCAGCTCGCCCGCTGCCGCGGGGCCAGGAAGGTGCTCATCACGGACCTGAGCGACTTCCGCCTGGAAATCGCTCGCAAGTGCGGGATCGACGCGACGTCCAATCCCAAGGCCGAGCCGCTTGCCCAGGCCGCCAGGAAAGCCTTCGGCGAGGAGGGCTTCGACGTGGCGTTCGAGGCCGTCGGCAACGAGGCCGCGCTGGCCTCGGCCATCGACGCGATCAACAAGGGCGGCGACGTCGTCGTGCTCGGCGTGTTCGGCGAGAACCCGCGGGTGAACATGTCCATCGTCGGCGACCGCGAGTTGAGCCTCATCGGCACGCTCATGTACAAGCACGAGGACTACCTCGAGGCTGTCCGCCTGATCGCCGAGGGCAAGGTAACCACCGAGCCGCTGGTGACCGGGCACTTCCCGTTCGAGAAGTACAAGGACGCCTACAACTTCATCGACGCCCAGGGCGACAAGAGCCTCAAGGTGATGATCGACATGTAGCGGCGTGCGGCCCGGCGATTCGGTGTTTATGACATTCCACCGCCAAGAAAATTTGAAATCCGAATTTCTGATTTCTCAGGCGGCGGCATGTTCATCAATTCTGAATCGCCAGCCTAGTGTTCCGTCAAGTATGAATTGATGGGTGCCATGCTTCCGTCTTAGGAAGCATGTTCCGCGGACACATGCTTCCTAAGACGGTAGCATGGCACCCCGACCCATCGAATCATTGCTGACGGAATACTAGTGAGCTTTCGGCCGCCGCGCGGGTTCACCTGGCCTGGTCTTTCCTGGTCAGTTCGACGGCGGCCGGCGCGGTCGCGGCGTACGTGCCGGGCGAGCCGGCGGCCGGTGCGGTTAACGCGTCGATGAACTGTTCGAGCATCTGGTGTGCCTGGTAGTCGGTGTATTGCACGGGCGGGTGCTTCATGGTGTAGGCGCAGACCGCATCGAGCGGGCCTGCCAGGTGCTTCCGGCGGGCGAGCTTGCAGCAGCGGATGGCGTCGATGGTTTCGCCCGCGGAGTTGGGCGAGTCCTCGACGCTGAGCCGCAGCTCGAGGTTAAGCGCCACGCCGCCGAAGCCCCGGCCCTCGAGGCGGAGGAAGCAGACCTTGTTGTCATTCTGCCAGGCGACGTAGTCGCTCGGGCCGATGTGTATCTGCTCGTCGGGCAGCGGCACGTCGAGTTGGCTCTGCACGGCCTGGGTCTTGCTGACCCGCTTGGAGTCCAGGCGGTTCTGGCTGAGCATGTTCAGGAAGTCGGTGTTGCCGCCGGTGTTGAGCTGGTAGGTCGCGTCGAGCTTCACGCCGCGCTCGTTCATCAGCCTGGCCAGGACGCGGTGGACGACCGTCGCGCCGAACTGGGCCTTGACGTCGTCGCCGACGCAGGGGATGCCGGCCCGGCGGAACCGCTGGCCCCAGGTCTCATCCGAGACGATGAATACCGGCATGCAGTTTATCAGGCTCACTCCGGTATTCAGGCAGCACTCGGCGTAGAACTCGACGGCCCGCTGCGATCCGACGGGCAGATAGCACATGAGGATCTCGGCGCCGCTGTCGACGAGCAGCTTCTCGATCTGGGCGGCACTGGCACAGGGGCGGTCGGCAACCACGAATCGCCGGTGCTCCGGGTAGGCGGCCATGTGATCCGCCACGCCGTCCAGGACGTTGCCCATGGCCACCTTGGGCCCGCCGCCGGGGGGCAGGGAGTGGAAGATCTTGGTGTTGTTCGGCGGCGCCGTCAGCGCGTCGTTCAGGGACCTGCCGACCTTGCGGGCGTCGATGTCGATGGCGGCCACGACGCGCGTGTCGCCCGGCTCGTAGCCGCCCAGCCGGGGATGGGCCAGGCCGACGACACCGTCGGCGCTTTCGCCCCGGCCGGGACGCATCACTTCCGCGTAGTAACCGATTCCCTGCACCAGGGAGGATGCACAGTTACCCACGCCTGCAATGGCGATTCTGATCTCGCTCATGACAACCGCTTCCAATCCTCCGGCCGGGGGGAATCTCAGGCCGGACGCTCCCGGGCATCGACGCTGTTTCCCGCAAAGGATGATTCAATACCCGCCTGATTCTACGCCAATAGCGCCAAAGGGTCAACCGCCGACCGTCCGGCCCGTGAAAAGACTTAAGAACAACGGATCATATCAGATCATCAGGAGGAACTCCAGGTTGCCGCCCTTGCCTCGCAGGGGCGAGCACATGACGGCCCGGGCGCACAGTCCGGCCTGGGCCAGGCGCCGGCATGAGTCCAGGCATGTCCGCCGGGCCTGGTCGTCATCCAGCGGGGCGTGGGGCTTGCGGCGGGCGGCGCTGGCGATTTCATAGTGGGGCTTGAGCAGCGAGACGATTTTCCCGCCGGGAGCCAGCCAACGTGCCGCGGCGGGGATTATCAGCGTTTGCGGCGTCCAGGCAACGTCGATGACCACGAGGTCCACCAATTCGGGCACGGGGCATCGCAGGGCGTTGGTCCGCTCCATGACTGTCACGCGGGGATCCTGCCGCAGCGACCAGGCCAAGGTCCCATAGCCGGTATCGACCGCAAAGACCTTCCTTGCCCCGCGCCGAAGCAAGCAGTCGGTGAACCCGCCGACGTTGCAGCCGAAGTCCGCGCAGGCAAGCCCCGACACATCAAGCCCGAAGGCGTCCAGTGCCGCGTCGAGTTTTTCGCCGGCCCTGCTGACGAACCGTCCGCCCTTTGCCCTTGCGCCCACGAGGTGCCTTATCTCCAAAATCCGAATCTCGAAGCACGAAATCCGAAACAAATCTCAAATCTCAAATCTCAAATCTCAAATTTCAAATCTCAAATCTCAAATTCTCCAAACGCCAGATGCCTCCAGACCCAAATTCCAAATCACAAGCACCAATACTCAAACAAGCTCCAAGATGACAAAAACCAAGTACCAAACAAATCTCAAACGGCAATTGCTACACCTGCCTGACCCGTCAAAAAGCCCGTGGGCCTGCCGTCAGGCTTTTTACAGCCAAGGGGATTATCCCTGGATTGTTGTGGGACCCCAAGATGGACTCTTGTTTGGAATTTGGCGTTTGTGATTTGGTCCTTGTTTGGGATTTGGTGCTTGTTATTTGGTACTTGCTCAAGGTTTCGTGCTTCGGATTTCGGATTTGCCAAACAGCAAAATGCCAACCAATTCTGAATCGCCACACCAGCGGGTCTGCGAATGGACACAAAACAGCCCACAGTGGCCGCGCCGTCAGGCGGGGGATGATCCTGTGGGCTGGTAATCCGGCAGCCGCCTGGTGCGGCGGCAGTCTTCTTCAACAGGCTGCTAGGAAATCTTGTTTAGCGCCTTGGCCATGCGGCTCTTGCGCCGGTTGGCGGTGTTCTTGTGCATGGTGCCCTTGGCGGCCGTCTTGTCCACCCGCTCGTAGGCGACCTTGAGCAGCTCGGCAGCCTTGGGCTTGTCGCCGGCCTTGACGGCCTCTTCGAAGCCGCGCAGGGCGTCCTTCATCTGCTGTTTGCGCCACCTGTTGCGCCCACGATGCCTGGCGTTCTGACGAACGCGTTTTTTCGCTGAAAGCGAATTTGCCACGAATGCTTCTCCTGATCTATAGCCGGACTTCAGTTACGTCGAGGTACCGAGAAGCGCAGCATTATACGGGCGGCGGTGGGAAACACAAGGTCTATTTTCAAGGGCTATTTTGCGTCCTCGGCTTTCGGCTTGCTTAGCCGGGTGCGGATGTTTTCGATCCGCTGGCGGACGTCGCGGTAGTTGTAGTCGAGCTGGGCAACGGTGGAGAACTGCTCCTGGGCCCGCTCGAGCTGTCCCATGTTGTCCAGCACGTCGCCGAGGAAATACCGCAGCTCCATGGTGAACTCCTCGGTGGATTCCAACTCCAGGGCCTTCTCGAAGGTTTCGACGGCCATGCCGAGCCAGCCCTTCTTGACGAACGCCTGCCCGATGAGGCTGCGTGCCCGCAGGCCCCGCCGCGGATCTCGCTGGGCGGTCTGAAGCGAGGCGATCGCCTCGTCGTACTGGCCCGAAAGGAACTGCCGCCGGCCCAGCTCGAACTTCAAGCCCAGGTCCGTCGGGTAGTTGGCGCATCGCTCCTTGTATTCGTCCAGTTCGAAAGCCAGTTGCCGCTTGGCCTGCTCGGTGGCCCCGGCCGTGTCGCCGGAGTCGCGCATCTGGCGGAACCGCCGCGACATCTGCCTGATTCGGATGTCGCCGATCCGCATCTTGAACTGGTAGGCGCCGCTGTCTTTGTGGGCCTTGGCGAGGATGTCGATCGCCTCGTTCTCGTACGACTCGTTTTCTATCTTCAGCAGGGCGTCGACCGCGTTGTTGATCTTGCCCGCCACGTGGGGGTTATCGAGGTAATCCTGGCGGCACTTCCTGATCTGCTCGAGGAGGTATTCCTCGTCCTTGACCAACGCGTCCTTCTTCTGGATTTTCTGCTGCGCTTCCAGGTCATCGACGCCCTTGGTGAAGTCGCCCTCTTCCTCGAACTTGCCCTTGTCGATGGTGTACAGGGCCGACAGGCTGCGCATGCGATCGCGCAGCTCACCGTCGTTGGGGTCCACCTGTATCGCCATGTCGCAGGCCTGGACCGACATCGAAAAGTCCTTGGCCGACTCGAAGGCGCTCACCAGGTCGACCAGTATGCGCTTGCTGGGCTTCTTGGTCTGGCGCTGGCTTTCGAGGATTATCAGGCTGATCCAGTGCGCCAGGCCGATCAGATCGCACTTCCTGGCTGCCTGGAGAACCTGCATCATGTTCTGCACCGAGCCGGGGTCCTTGCTCAGCAGGTACTCGGCGTTGACGAGGTTGCGGACGGGGTCCTTGCAGGGGCGGCGCTTGATCTGGTCGATCATGCCCGCGGGCTTGCCGCCCTGGGCCTTGCGGTTGATGGACACCTTGCGCAGAGGTTTGTGCCCGCGATCCAGGTTCTCCGGCTCGCGAGAGATGCCCTCGAGGTACATCGCGATCGCGAAGTCCCAGTTGCCGGTCTCGGACACCTGGTCGGCTCGCTCGAAGAAAGCCTTGCCTTTGCCCGCGTTGGGGCTGTCATTCGTTTCTGCGCTGGTCATTCATGCATCCTCTAACTGGGTGTACACCTGACGGCCCCATACTTTACTCGGGCAGGCCAAGCTTGGCAAGCGAACTTGCGGCCAGGTTTAGCGTTCGCGGCGGCGCCGTAAGGTGTTATTCGCGGCGGATTCGCCCTTACGTTTACACCGCAAACGGCACAACGCAATCGGTTCGGCGGGTGCCGTATGGTCTATTGTACCGCGCGGGACAGGACGTTGGCAAATGCCAGAAACCCGCCGGGCTCGACTCGCTCGGGCCGGCAGGACGGGTCGATTCCGGCCGAGGCCATCGACGCCTCCACGGCATCCGGCGGGAAACCCAGGCCCTTGCGCCGGCAGATGGAACGGATCAGCTTGCGGCGCTGGCCGAAGGCGTGGGCGAGCAACCGCTGGAGGACCCCCACATCCTCCAGCAGGGCGGCCCTGCCGGCGTCGAAGTCGAAGCGGCACATGCGGCTCTCGACGTTGGGCCGGGGCCAGAACGACCCCGGCGAGACGACCGGGCCCGGCTTCAGGCTGCCCATGATGGCCGCCATAACGCTTACCGGTCCGTAGGCGTCCGACCCGCACCCGGCGGCCAGGCGGTCGGCGACCTCGCGCTGGACGGTGAAGGTCATCCGCTCGAATCGCCGCCGGGCGGGGGCAGGCTGCCTGAGCTGCCGCCACGACTCCGCCATGCACTCGGCAAGCAGCGACGTGGCGATGCTGTACGGGAGATTTGACACAAGCTGCGTCTGCCGGGGCAGGGCATCGAGCGCCTCCGGGGCAAGCCGGTGCTTGCCGGCCAGGACGTCGCCCTCGATCAGCGTGAAACCCGCCCTGCCGGCGAGGCGCTGCCGCAGCAGACGGCACATGCCGTGATCGATCTCGCAGGCCACCACGCCCGCTCCCAGGCCGAGGAGTTCTTCGGTCAGCGTGCCGGTGCCGGGCCCGACCTCCAGCACGGTCAGCCCGGCCGGCGGCTCGGCAAGCTCCAACAGCTTGGCCAGCATGTTGTGATCGACCAGGAAGCACTGGCCAAAAGCCTTCCGAGGCGACAGGCCGGCCGCTTCGAGCATCCGGCGGATTTCGGTGAGGGTCTGCATGGCGAGCATAAGACTACAAACAAGGCCCAGGCGGCAAGCGCGAAACCTACGGTAAACTCAAAATCACAAGCACCAAATCCCAAGGCACGGATAAGCTCCAAATAACAAGCACCAAATCCCAAGCAAGGACCAAACTGAAAAACAGCAAATTCCAAACGGGGACAGGAACGCCGGGAGTATCGGCCGCGTTTCTTCCTGTGCTCCTCCAGCAAATCACTGACCAGGACTCCGTCCTTTCTTCCTCGGCTGCCCAACAACCTACCGGCCCCGGCCCCACGTTCAAGCCCAAGCGCCGGCCCGCAAAGACCGGGCACTGCCCTTGCCTGTTGCCTCCCCGTTTGGAATTTGCTGTTTTGCCGTTTGGAACTTGTTTGATATTTGGTGCTTGTGATTTGGTCCTTCGCTAACAGCCGCCCTCCGGCCACGCCATTAACCCTGCCGCACGTTGTCTTTGCCCGACGCCGCCTGTATAGTTGTCCGCCATGGACGAAACTCAGGGCAATTCCGGCGGCGAACGGCACGTCAACATCTGGGCGCCGTGGCGGATCGAGTACATCGAGTCGCTGGGCAAGGATACCGGCTGCTTCCTTTGCGACATCCGCGACAACCCCTCGCACGACGAGCAGGACCTGGTGATATGGCGAGGCCGGCGGGCCGTTACGGTGATGAACCGCTTCCCCTACACGGGCGGGCATTGCCTCATCGCGCCGTATGACCACGCCGCCGACCTCGATCGGACCGACGATGAGACTATCCTGGAGATGATGGCGATGGTGCGCGACATCCAGAAGGCTATCACCGAGGCCGTCGGCGCCCAGGGCTTCAACGTGGGCATAAATCTCGGCCGATGCGCGGGGGCCGGGCTGCCGGGGCACCTGCACATTCACGTCGTGCCGCGATGGGCGGGCGACACGAACTTCATGGCTGTCTTCGGCGATGTCCGCGTAATACCCGACGCCCTGTCGAACCTGCGGGGCAAGATCCTCGCCGCGGCCGGCAAGCTCGGCCTGCCCAAGCCGCAGCCGTAGCACGGGCATCTTGCCCGTGAGTGGCATGGGCATCTTGCCCATGCTACGTTCTTTGAAGCCGCACAACACGGAACCGACCATGCCGCAAACCACCGCAAGAGATTGGCTGGCGGGGCCGCACCCGCCAGTGCTGGCGCCGTGGGCCATCGGGCCGGACCGGTCCGGCGGGCGGGAGTATCCCGAGCCGGAGCACCCTTACCGCTCCTGCTTCCAGCGCGACCGCGACCGCATCGTTCACTGCTCGGCCTTTCGGCGGCTGGACTTCAAGACGCAGGTCTACGTGCCGCACGAAAACGACCATTTCCGCACCCGGCTGACGCACACGCTGGAGGTAGCGCAAATCGGCCGGACGCTGGGAAGGGCCCTTGGCCTGTGCGAGGATCTCGTCGAGGCCGTCGCCCTGGCCCACGACCTCGGGCATCCGCCCTTCGGCCACGGCGGCGAGGCTGCCCTGGACGGCCTGATGACCGAGCACGGGCGATTCGAGCACAACCGCCAGAGCCTCCGCGTGGTGGACTACCTGGAACACCCGTACCCGCATTTCCGCGGGCTGAACCTCACCCGCATCGTCCGGGTGTGCCTTGCCAAGCACGAGTCCCGCTACGACACGCCACTGCCTGGCGGCCTGGACGACCCCGGCATGGCCCCGCTGGAAGGCCAACTCGTGGACCGCGCCGACGAGATCGCCTATACCTCCGCCGACCTGGAGGATTCCCTCTCGGCCGGGAGCATCAGCGTCGAGCAGGTCGAGCACCTGGCGCTCTGGCAGCGTGCATGGCGGGCCGCGGAAGAATCAGCGCCGCACGCCAGAGCCATCCACAAGCGAATCCGCGCGTGCAAGAATGTCCTGGCCGCGATGGCCGACAACCTGCTGAACACGACGGCGGCTGTCATCGACTCACTCGGCGTCCGCGGTCCCGACGATGTCCGCGACGCCCGCCGGCGATGCGTGGGCTTCTCGCCGCGGATGGCGCTGGACATTGGGGAAATGCAGGATTTCCTGCTGAACAACGTGTACAAGTCGCAGCGGCACGCCGGGTGCGACCGGCGCGGGCAAAGGATCATCCGCGAGCTTTTCAACGCCTTCGTCGCCGAAGCATCGCTGCTGCCGGAACGCTACCGGCGCCGCATCGAGTCCGATGGCCTCTGCCGCGTGACGTGCGACTTCATCGCGGGCATGACCGACCGCTACTGCCAGCAGGAGCACGCCCGCCTGCTCGGGTAGAAGAAGAAGCAGAAGAAGCGGTTCACGCAGAGGGCGCAGAGGTCGCTGAGGCAAAAAAAGAAGAAGAGGGGACGTGGGAAACACATCCCTTCTTCTTCTGTTTCTTCTTACCTCAGCGACCTCTGCGCCCTCTGCGTGAACCGCTTCCGCATTTTCACTTGCCGACGAGCGACTGGCCCTCGGGCTTTGCCGCGGGCTTTTCCTCACCGGCCGGGGCGGGCGTTTCGGCAGGCTCTTCCGCCGGCTCGGGGCCGAAATCTTCCCGCGGCTCATCGACCGGGTATACGTCGTCAAGGTCCGTCGCGTCGATCCGCCGGCGGAGCAGGAAGTAGATGACCGTCTTGGCGCTGGAGCAGAACGACAGCAGGAACGCCAGCACGGTCGCGGCCACCAGCATCGTCCAGAACCAGATAAACCAGGCGCCGATGGACTCGGGCGTGCTCATGGCCTCGCTTGGCGCGCAGGACATCAGGCTGTCCAACGTGGGCGCCGGCCAGAGCACGTCGAGCTTGTCAGCCAGCGGGGAGACGGCCTGTCCGCCGCCGACCACGCCGGCGCCGACGAACCAATGAGTCGTCGCCAGGGCCAGAAACGCGCAGAACCGCACGAACATGTAGCAGATCACGCCGTAGAACGCGGCCACCAGGCCGTAGAACGCTGCCCGCCAAGGCCGGCCGTAAACGTAGGAATAGCTCCGCCCGATCGCGTCGAAGCTGTCGGAGCTTTCGACGGCTATGGTCGGGTACATCAGGGCTCCTCCGCCGCCGAGGCCCACCAGCAGGAAGGCGATCAGCAGCCCGGCGCCAAGCGCCAGCGGCAGCAGTATGCCCATGGCGATTCCGCCGCCCCAGCTTCCCAGCAGGAATCCGCCGGCAGTAATGAACAGACCGATGACGAGAATGATGGCCAGTGGAATCAGCGGGGCGAAGTAGAAGCTCAGGAACTTGCCGGCGCTGAACCGCAGCGCCTGGCCGATGGAAATCTTCTGTTCTCGCCCGAAGTGAAGTGCCGCGATGCGATGGATGGCCCCGCCCAGCAGGGCCCAGACGGCCAGCGCCACCGCCAGCATGAGAATCGCCAGCACCCAGTGCCGCGCGATCAGCCAGCACAGGCCGTTAAGCATCATCAGGACCCAGAACAGCAAGCCAGGCACATCATCAGCCGGCACGGGGCTGACCGTCGCGGGCAGGCCGCTGATGTCCGGCTCGGGCGGCAGCATCTCGCTGCGGTGGTCCATCAAGGCCCGATACCCGCTCAGGCCACCGGTTATGTTGCCGTACCTCACGGCCTGCAGTGAGTTTGTCAGGCACCGGCCCTCGTAGGCCTTGAGCGCCTCGAACACGCCGCTGCCCTCGAGCTGCTGGATCTTATAGCGGTAGCTCAGCTTGCGAAGTGTCAAGGCACGCTCGGCGATTCTGACATCCTTGGCGAGCTTGTCCTTGGCCTCTCGCTTGCCCTTGGCGTCCAGGGCGCGGTCCTCGTTAATGTTCTTGGCCGCCGCGTCCTTGGCCTCCTCAATGAGGGCCTCGATCCGCTCGGCCTGCAGTTTGACAAGGTCCCTGACCGCGCCTGCCGCCTTGGACCACTTGTCTTTGGCCAGGTCCTGTCGTTCCTTCAGGCTGGGAAGATCGGGCCACTTTGATTGGCTCTGGCTGATTACCTTAGCCCGGAAGGCGTTCTCAAAGAACCGCCCGCCGCCGCCCTCGCTGCCAAGGACGACCAGGAAGCCCTGCAAACCGGCCAACTCGCCGTGAGCTTCACCCCAGAGGTTCATCAGGTCGTCGATCCGCTTGAGTTCGGTCGAGTCCTGCCACTTCTCGAAGTCCGTCGGGGGGGACATGTATTGGACTATCTCCCCGTCCGGCACGCTCGTGCCCATCCAGCCGCTCACCGGGTCCAGGATCGAGGCCCACAGCCAGATCAGAAGCACCGCCGCCAACGCCAGAGCAAGCTTGCTTACGTGAATCGCCATCCGGAACGACTTGAAGATGTGCGTGAAAGCGAACACTTCGTTCCAGTTGATTCGGGGCAATTGTTGACTTTCATCTGCCATGGCTGTTCGTCCTTTCCGCCGGCCCGGCGACAACGGCCCCGCGGCCTCCCGCGATGGACTGTCGGCCCCGGCCGGTTCTAGCTGTCGAAACGTCCCTGGTACCAGACCGTGAAGGATTATATCCCCGAGTGTGCAAGAACCGCAAATGTCTTTCGCGGGTGGGTGTACGCAGATTTTCTGGGAGTTGGTTTCTGAGCCCATAGGGCGATTGCGATTAGCCACGTGGCGCAAGCCCGTGGAAAGCAGACCGTGTTATTTTCAGAGCCCCGAATGGGGCGACTGCACTCTTGGGGTGGATTGAGCGTTCAATCGCCCCGCTGGGGCTCTCGGGTGGGAGCGCGCGTTTTCCACGGGCTTGCGCCACGTGGCTAATCGCAAACGTCCCTACGGGACTAAGAATGGCTCACGCCACGACTTGTAAACTGCCATAAAATCCGCACACACCCGTCGCCGGAGAACATTGGCGAAGATGCGGCCTGCAGCCAATCATTGCCGGCCGGGGTTATCCGATAATTCGCCTCAACGGCGAGGGGGATCATTTCGACTTGCTTGTCGGCTCGGCCTTTTCGGCCTTTCCGGCATTGGCGACCTTCTCCCGCTTCTCGGGCTTCTCAACCTTGTCGGGCTTGTCAGCCTTGGTGGCCTTCTCAGCCGCGCCAGACTTCTCAGCCGCGGCGCCGGCCTTGTCCGAAGCCTCCGACGAGATTTTGCCGCCGCCGGAGGACTTATCGCTCGCGGCCGCCTTGCGATAGGATTCGCTGCGGTAGTCGGTCTGGTAGAATCCGCTGCCCTTGAAGATGACGCCCGCGCCGGTGCCGATCAGTCGGCGAACCGCCAACTTCCCGCATGACGGGCACTTGCGGATGGCTGGGGCCTTGATGGACTGGAACTTCTCGAACTTCTCGCCGCAGATTTCGCACTCGTAGTCGTACGTCGGCATAATATAAGATTAACTCCCGCCGCGCCAGGGCATCTGGGCCGCGGCTCCCAGGGATTTCTATCCGCCTTCGCTAAAGCTTCGATGGACAGGTCCCTGGGCTTCTGACATTCTTTCCTACTTCCTACTACTTCCTAACTACTTCTCACTACCTGCTTTTTTGGCGGAAGAATCCTCCATCGCGACGGCCACGACGACCCCGGCCGGGCGAATGGTCCGGCCTCGCAGCACGTAACCACGAAGGGCCTCGGCCAGGACCGTTTGCGGCGGCTGCTCGGCCGTAGGCTGCATCATGATCGCCAGGTGCACATCGGGGTTGAACGGTTTGCCCTTTGCCTCGATAGCCTTCAGGCCGTATCTGCCCAGCGTCTCCAGGGCCTTGTCGTGCATCAACTGCATCCCCGCCAGGACCGGGTCGTCGGCGGCGTGGTTGGCCCGCCCGGCTTCGAGGGCACGGTCCATGTCGTCCAGAACCGGCAGCAGTTCCTTGATGAGTTGTTCGTTGGCGAACTCGCGCGCGGATTCGATGTCCCGCTGGACGCGCTTCTGGTAGTTCAGGTAGTCGGCCGAGAGACGTTGCAGGCGGCTCAGCAGGTCGTTGCGGTCGCGCTCCAGGGCGGTCAGGGCGTCCTCGGTCGTGCCGCTGTCGGCGGCCTCGACGCTCTGCTGGGCCGGCGCGACAATTTCATCCCGCGGCTTGCCCTTGCTCATCTCTTCCTTGTTGTCTTTGCCTTTGCTCATGGCAGCCTCTCCGGTGTCCTTTTTCCCATGATGTTGGGCAATGCCCTGGCATTTCCGGCATTCATGGCATTCATGGCATTAGTCATTTGCGGGCGAAGCCCGCGGCCTTCTTCACTTGCCGGCAAAGTATTCCTTCAACTTGTCGAGGAAGCTCTTGCGCTGCTCGGATACGTGGTTCTCTTCGGTCTTGGCGTATTCGGTCAGCAGTTCGCGCTGTCGGTTGGACAGCTTGCGCGGCACCTCGACGAATATCTGCACGTGCTGGTCGCCGGGCCGGCCCGTTCGCGGGTTGGGCAGGCCGCGACGCTTGAGGGAGATCGTGTCGCCGGTCTGGCAGCCGGCGGGGATTTCCACTTGTTCCGGCCCGGCCAGCGTTGGAACCTCCACCGCCCCGCCCAGGGCAGCGTGGGTGAAGAGGATCGGCACCTGGCAATAAAGATCGTCCCCGCGCCTCGCCAGCAGCGGGTGCGGCTTGATCTGCACGTAGCAGTGCAGGTCCCCCCGGCCGCCGGTTGCGCCCGGCTCGCCCTCGTTGCGAATGCGGATGACCTGCCCGTCGCTGATTCCCGGCGGGATCCGCACCGTCAGCACCCGCTTCTTGCGGCGCCGCCCGCTGCCGTTGCAGTCGGCGCAGGGCTCCTTGACGATCACGCCCTTGCCCTTGCACCGCGGGCAAACCGTCACGCGGATGCTCACCCCGAAGAAACCCGACACCTGCTGCTGAACCTTGCCGTATCCGCCGCAGGCGCCGCACCTCTCGGGCGAGGTGCCCGATTTGGCGCCCGAGCCGCCGCACGTGTCGCAGAAGTCCATCCGCTCGAACTCGAGCGTCTCGTCCAGGCCCGTGGCCACCTGTTCGAGGGTCAGCTCGACCCGCGTCTCGAGGTCGTAGCCGCGATCGGCGTGCGGCGCCCGCCCGCCAACGCCGCCCATGCCGCCGAAGATGTCCTCGAACATGGAGAAGATGTCGCCGAAGCCCATGTTCGAGAAATCATGCACGCCCGCGCCGCGAAGGCCCTCGTGCCCGTATCGGTCGTAAAGCTGCCGGCGCTGGGGCGTCGAGAGCACCTCGTAGGCCTCGGCGAGCTCCTTGAACTTCACCTCGGCCTCGGCCTTGTCGCCCTTGTAGTTGTCCGGGTGGTACTTAAGCGCCCCCTTGCGATAGGCGCGTTTGATTTCGTCCGGACCGGCTGACCGGTCGACGCCGAGCACCTCGTAATAGTCACGCTTCTGTTTCATAACCGACGCAAAGCACAGGGGCGCCCCGGCCTAAACCGAGGCGCCCCTGAGGTTACATATCAAGCCGCCTGTCCAGCCGGTTGGGCGTTACAGCACCGCGCCGGCGATCTGTTCCTCGGCGTCCTCGTCGTATTCGGTGACCATCAGGTCGGTCGTAAGCATAAGCCCGGCCACGGAGGCGGCGTTCTGGAGGGCCGAGCGGCTGACCTTGGCCGGGTCGATGATGCCGGACCTGACCATGTCAACATACTCGCTCGTCGAGGCGTCGTAGCCGATGTTGCCGCCCTTTTCCAGGATGTCGGCCACGACAACCGCGCCGTCCTGCCCGGTGTTGCTGACGATCTGGGCGGTCGGCGTGCGAAGGGCCTTGGCGACGATCTCGACGCCGATCTTCTCGTCGCCGCGGGCCTTGGCGCGGACGGCGTCCAGGGCGGCTATCGCGTGGAGGAAGACGACCCCGCCGCCGGGGACGATGCCTTCCTCGGCCGCGGCCCTGGTGGCATGCACGGCGTCGTCGATGAGGTCCTTGCGTTCCTTCATCTCCGTTTCGGTGGCGGCCCCGGCCTTGATTACGGCCACGCCGCCGGTCAGCTTTGCCAGGCGTTCCGAGAGCTTCTCGCGGTCGTAATCGCTTGTGGTCTTGACGATCTGCGTCCGCAGCGACTCGGCCCGGGCGTCGATGTCCTTCTTCTTGCCCGCGCCTTCGATGATGGTCGTGTTGTCCTTGGTGATCACCACTCTCTTGGCCCGGCCAAGCATGGACATATCGACGGCCTCGAGCTTGAGCCCGAGGTCCTCGGTGATGACCGTCCCGCCGGTGAGCACCGCGATGTCCTGCATCATGGCCTTGCGGCGGTCGCCGAAGGCCGGGCTTTTGACGGCGCAGACGTTCAGCACGCCGCGGAGCTTGTTGACCACCAGGGCCGCCAGGGCCTCGCCCTCGACGTCCTCGGCCAGTATCAGCAGGGGCTTGGAGCTGGTGGCGGTTTTTTCCAGTATCGGCAGCATGTCGCGGAGGTTGGAAATCTTCTTCTCATGCATGAGGATGTAGCAGTCCTCCAGCTCGGCTTCCATGGTGCCGGGGTTGGTCAGGAAATAGGCCGAGATGAAGCCCTTGTCGAACTGCATGCCCTCGACCAGTTCCAACTCGTTGGTGATCGCCTTGCCTTCCTCGACGGTTATGACGCCGTCGGTGCCGACCTTGTCGAAGGCCTGGGCGATGAGCTCGCCGATGTCCTTGTTCCAGTTGGCCGAGACGGTCGCGACCTTGCGGAGGTCGTCATTGTTGCGGACCTTCTTGGCCTGTTCGGCGATGCTCTTGACGGCCGCGGCCACGGCCAGGTCCACGCCGCGCTTGACCGCCATGGGGTTTGCCCCCGCGGCGACTACCTTGAAGCCCTCGGCCATGATCGCCTCGGCCAGGACGACCGCGGTGGTCGTGCCGTCGCCGGCGACGTCGGAGGTCTTGCTGGCGACCTGGTTGGCCATCTTGGCGCCCATGTTCTCGAAGGGATTGGACAGGTCGACCTCCTTGGAGACCGTCACGCCGTCCTTCGTGACCTTCGGCGAGCCGTAGGACTTCTGCAACAGGACGTTCCGACCGGTCGGGCCGAGGGTGACCTTGACGGCCGCCGCCAGCTTGCTGACTCCGGCCAGCATCGCCGCCCGTGCGGCTGTATCGTATAACATCTGCTTCGCAGCCATAAATCGCTTCCTTTCCTTCCGGGGCCCTTTCTTCAAAGATCTGAAATCTGAGATTAGAGATCTGAAATCTAAGAGCGGAAAAGGCCCGACGGGTTGCTACTTCTCGATGACCGCCAGGACGTCCGTCTCTCGCAGGATCACGTACTCCTGCCCGTCGATCTTGATCTCCGTGCCGGCGTACTTGCCGTAGAAGACCTCGTGGCCCTTCTTGAGGCTCATCTCGCCGCGGGCGCCGCTGTCCAGCAGCTTGCCCGGGCCCGCGGCCACCACGACGCCGCGCTGCGGCTTTTCCTTGGCCGTGTCCGGAAGCACGATCCCGCCGGCGGTCTTCTCCTCCGCCTGGCACTGCTTGACCAACACCCGATCATCCAATGGTTTCACTGCCATGTCCGTATCTCCTTGTTCGTTGCTCGTCGCTGCTCGTTTGATCTTATGAACCTGTTCCGTTTTCGCTGCTTCTCTGTCGCCCCTTCGGGGCCTGAGGCCCGCACCCAGGGATTGCTATCCCTGGGCTTCGGATCAATCCACAATCGGGACAATCCGCAATCCGCAATCCGCAATCCGCAATCCGCAATCCGCAATCCGCAATCCGCAATCCGCAATCCGCAATCTGAAATCTGTAATCTCAGATCTCAAATCCTTACATCATGCCGCCCATGCCACCCATGCCGCCGCCCATGCCACCCATTCCGCCGCCCATTCCGCCCATTCCGCCCGGTCCGCCGGCCGGCTCCTTCGACGGGATCTCGCTGATGGCGGCGTTGCACGTCAGCAGCAGCGTCGCGACGGATGCGGCGTTCTGCAAGGCCACGCGGGTGACCTTGGCCGGGTCGATCACGCCTGCCGCCAGCAGGTCCTCGTACTGCATGGTGTCGGCGTTGAATCCGAAGCCGCCCTTGCCCTGCTGGACCTTCCTGAGCACCACAGCCGGGATGTCGCCGGCATTGGCGACGATCTGCTTGAGCGGCTCAACCAGGGCCTTGGCGACAATCGCCACGCCGGTCGCCTCGTCGCCGCGGGCCTTGACGGCGTCCAATACCTTGCGGGCACGGACCAGCGCCACGCCGCCGCCGGGAAGGATGCCTTCCTCGATGGCTGCGCGAGTGGCGTGCAGGGCGTCCTCGATGCGTGCCTTCTTCTCCTTCATCTCGCTCTCGGTGGCGGCCCCGACGTGAATCTGCGCCACCCCGCCTGCCAGCTTGGCCAGGCGTTCCTGGAGCTTCTCGCGGTCGTAATCGCTCGTGGTCGTCTCGATCTCCTTGCGGATCTGCGCGATCCGGCCCTGGATGTCGGAGGTTTCCCCGGCGCCCTCGATGATCGTGGTGTTGTCGTTGTCCACCGTGATGGTCTTGGCGGTGCCCAGGTCGCTTAGCGAGACGCTCTCGAGATCGATGCCGAGGTCCTTTGAGAAGACCTTGGCGCCGGTGAGGATGCCGACGTCGGCCAGCATCGCCTTGCGGCGGTCGCCGTAGCCGGGCGCCTTGACCGCGCAGACGCTGACGATTCCGCGGAGCTTGTTGACCACCAGCGTGGCAAGGGCCTCGCCCTCGACGTCCTCGGCGATGATCAGCAGCGGGCGCTTGGACTGGGAGAGCTTCTCCAGCAGCGGCACCAGCTTGGTGACGCTGGAGATCTTCTCCTCGTGGATGAACACCAGCGGCTTTTCCAGCCGGCATACCATGGCGTCCTGGTCGGTCACGAAGTGCGGCGAGAGGAAGCCGCGGTCGAACTGCATGCCCTCGACGACGTCGACGGTCGTCTCCATGCCCTTGCCTTCCTCGACCGTGATCACGCCGTCGCGCCCGACCTTGCTCATGGCCTCGGCCAGCATCTTGCCGACCTCCTGGTCGTTGTTGGCGCTGACCGCGGCGATGTTGCGGATGTCCGCGTCGGACTTGACCTTGGTGGCCATGTTGGCAAGTTCAGCCACAACCGCGTCAACCGCCTTGCGGATGCCGCGGGCCATCGCCATCGCGTCGGCCCCGGCGGCGAGGTTGCGGTAACCTTCCTTGAAGATCGCCTCGGCAAGCACTGTCGCCGTGGTCGTGCCGTCGCCGGCGGCGTCGGAAGTCTTGCTGGCGGCTTCCTTGACCAGCTTGGCGCCCATGTTCTCGGTCTTGTCCTTGAGTTCGATTTCCTCAGCGACGGTCACGCCGTCCTTGGTGACCGTTGGTGAGCCCCAGCCCTTGTCGAGAATCGCGTTGCGACCCCGCGGGCCCAGCGTGCTCTTGACCGCCCGCGCCAACTTCTGGACGCCGATCAACAAAGCCTCGCGGGCATCACCTTCAAACAATAACTTCTTGGCCGCCATCTGGTGCTTCTCCTTTCGCCTTTACGCCTTTGCGTTTCCGGTCCCGCGCCGCCGATCCAACCAACCGCAGCCCGCGGCGCAAAGACCACCCACCACACATTAGCAACGACCGTGCCTGAAACCATAGGCACTTGTAGATGAAACCTTTATGCATATTTCGCAACGGGCCGCTCGCCACGCTCACCTGCCAAACCCGGCAAGGGCGGCAGGTACCGCCGCACATTTTGACAGAGCCCCCGGCCGGACACGTCGCGAGCCTGGCCTTTGGTTTTTCCCCCATGACTGCCACTACCTCGCTATTGATCCTTTCTTTCCCTCCCATGCTCAAAGCGGGCGGATCTTTCGCCGACAGGTCCACTGGCGGCTTGCCTGTCCAGGCCGAACGTGTACAATGTGCCCAAGGTAATGGCATGAAATCCGGAACTCGAAAGTTCAAGGTTTTTCTTCTGACCGCGGGGGCCATCGTCATCGTCGCCACCGCCATCCTGTGGCCCCACGTGATGTTCTGGCACAGTAAACAACAGGTATTCAACAACTTAAGCCGCCTGGATGCCTCCCAGCGACTCGGATGGCGAGCAGTGCTTGCCCCGGATGTCCGGCACATTCCCGTTGCCGGCGACCAGGGCGAGTCCATCGCCGTCCGCATGGGTGGCTGGGTTTTCACGCTGCCTAAGGACCGCTACCATCCATCCGCCGACGCCAATCAGACCAGGCTGCTGGAGGCCGACAACCTGGCCGTGAGGTTCGACGGTGTGCGGTCCAAGTTGCCCGACTTCAGCGCCAAGTTTTCCCCGACCAACAAAGAGGTGGTAAGATACTTCCGCCAGGTCGATCCCTACCAGATTCTCTCGGACGCCTTCAATTCCACGCCCAGGGACATCGAAACCGCCTCCACACCGGAGGAGCTACAGAAGTCCCTCTATTTACTGCTTGTGCGCACGGCCCTTCAACCCAGCGGCGCTGATCGGCTCTGGCAGCGGATCGAAGTCCGCGGCCGGGCCGGCTTCCTGTCCGGCGACGAGACGTGCAAGGCCGTGATCGCCACCATTTACCTGCCGCGGACAAAACAATTCGCCGAGCTTGCAATCGAGCCCCACGACGGGGCCACAATGGACGATGTCTATAACTGCCTTGCTGCCTTGGACATCCAGCGCGACCCCAACGACCCCGTCCGCCCGGCAACCGGCAAGTTCCCCTGGCCCAAGTTCCCCTGACCGCCGCGGCAGCCCGCCGGGCGGCAGCGCTGGTGCGATTTGTGTGGCAATATGCCGCACACGATGCGCCGTACATCATGCTATGATTATCCTGTCGGCGGGGCCTTATGCCCTGATACCGTTTCCGATGTTATCCACAGGCTTGCGGAGCGTTCGTAGTGACGTCGTCCCCAACGGGGCAGGCAGGCGTCATGTTTCTTGGCAACGGCCGCCGCGCGAGATTCATTCAGGATGGGCGGTTTTCTTCCTGTTGCCGCCGCCCGGAAAGAGCAGCAAGGCCGCCACCATGCCGACCGCGGCCAGCAGCAGCAGGCCGCGCTTTGCCGGCGGATCGGCGACGCGCCGGGCGGCGTCCATGAGGAATCCGGCCGGCGGCTGGGGCGCCGGCGCCGTGGGCGCCACCACCATGCCCGGGGACGGTTGCCGCGGGCCACCGTCGGTCAGGACCACCACCTCGTCCTGTGGCCAGTAGCCCAGCTCGTTCATCGCCAGCCGCTTGGTCAGCACGGCGTCGTGGGGCAGCTCGGCAATGTACCTCTCGTTGCCTTCGATGAGCGAGCGAAGCTTCGCCATCGTCGCCTGCTGCCGGGCCAACTGGTACTTGGCCTGCCGGAGCCGCGCGTACTCCGGCAGCAGCAGCACCGCGGCGAACACCGCCATGGCCGTCCCCGCCAGAAGGCAGAACGTCACGAACTGCATGAACGCCGAGACGAAGCTCCCAAACCCGCCGGGCGGGTTCCCATCATCCCTTGTTCCATGTTGAGGCGCCATAGACCGCCTTATCTCCGAGGGCCTCCTCGATTCTCAGAAGTTGGTTGTACTTGCATACGCGATCCGTTCGGCTTGCCGATCCGGTCTTTATCTGCCCGGTGTTCTTGGCGACGACCAGGTCGGCAATCGTCGTGTCCTCGGTCTCGCCGGAACGATGGCTGACGACGGCGGTCCAGCCGCTGCTCATGGCCAGGTCGATCGCGGCGTAGGTCTCGGTCAGCGTGCCGATCTGGTTTACCTTGATGAGGACGCTGTTGGCGCAAAGCTCGCTGATGCCTCGCTCGATGAACTTGACGTTGGTGACGAAAATATCGTCGCCGATGAGCTCGATCTTCTCGCCGAGTCTGGCGGTAAGCTTCTTCCAGCCCGCCCAGTCGCCCTCGGCCAGGCCGTCCTCGATGACGCGGATGGGGTACTTGGCGCACCAACTCGCCCAGATGTCGATCATCTCGTCGCTGGTGGCGATCCGGTCCGGGTTGGACTTGAAGAAGCAGTAGCCTTCCTTGCCTCGCTTGCGGGCCTCGTTGACCATTTCACTAGTGGCTGGGTCCAGGGCGATCCAGATGTCCACGCCGGGCTTGTACCCGGCAGCCTCGATGGCCTGGAGGATCAGCTCGGGAGCCTCGTCGTTGCTCTTGAGGCTCGGGGCGTAGCCGCCCTCGTCGCCGACGGCGGTGTTGTAGCCCTTGTCCTTGAGGACCTTCTTGAGTGCGTGGAAGACCTCGGTGCCCATGCGCAGGCCCTCGGAGAAGCTCCCGGCGCCCCAGGGCTGGACCATGAACTCCTGGAAGTCGACCGTGCCGTCGGCGTGCTTTCCGCCGTTGAGGATGTTCATCATCGGCACCGGCAGCGTGACAGCCTTGTCGCCGCCGACGTACTCGTAGAGGGGCTTGCCGACGGCGATCGACGCCGCCCTCGCCGCCGCCATCGACACGCCGAGGATCGCGTTTGCGCCGAAGTTCGACTTCGTCGGCGTGCCGTCGGCGGCGATCATCTCGTTGTCGAGGCCCGCCTGATCGCGGGCGTCCATGCCTTTGACGATCTTCGCCAGCTCGTTGTTGACGTGCCCGACCGCCTTGTGTACGCCCTTGCCCAGGTACACGCTCTTGTCGCCGTCGCGAAGCTCGCAGGCCTCGTTCTCGCCCGTGCTGGCGCCGCTGGGAACCGCCCCACGCCCGAGGATGCCGCCCTCGAGCAACACGTCCACCTCCACGGTGGGATTGCCGCGCGAGTCCAAGATCTGCCGGCCGCGAATTGATTGAATCTTCGTGGACATTCTCACTGTTCCTTTAGTCTATCGGTCCTACTTGAAAAAAGGCTGTAGCCTTTCGCATCCGAACAAGCCCGTATATTAAGGATTCGACCGGCGCATGCAAGCGCGGCGGCGAGGAGAGCGGCGGCGGGGAGACTAATTCCCATTTTTCTCCAGGCGCTCTTGTTCAAGGCATCTTCAGCCCCGTTCACGGGGCTTCGCCCCGCAGGGGTCTAGACCAGGCCTTCGAGGCCTGGGTAGCCGGAGTTGAAATCGGTAATCATTTTCGTTTCTTCTTAGCACGCTTTCAGCGCGCTTACCCGGCACGGTGACAGCCTTTAGGCTAAAGCCCATCGAAAGCGCGCCGAGGCGTGCTAAGCAGAAACAACAGGAGCGTTCCGATCGCCCCAGGCCTCAAAGGCCTGGTCTATACCCGCCTTCGGCGGGCGAAGCCCCGTGAACGGGGCTCAAGACAAGGTAGCTGAACACGTACTTGCAGCGGGGGTGAAGCACCATGCACGAATCTGATGCCGCCCGGAAAAATCCGGTACGCGCGAAATCTCCAATACGTGCCATCACAGGCGTTTAGTTGTATAATGGCCGCCGCTTGGCCAAACCCGGCCTGGCCGCGCGGGCGGCGGATTGACCAGGAACAATAAAGCACGTTCCAAGGGACCGGCTGCTTCCCGCGAGCCGTCCGTGACGGGAAAGGATGAACCATGCTGGCTGCCATCTCGGCTTCGACACAACCAATCGTCAACTGGGGTTGGGACAAGTATGTCATCCTGGCTGTGCCGCTGGGCCTGGTCGCCCTGACGGCGCTGATGTTCCTGCTGCTTAGCAACACGCTGCGGACTCGCTACCGCGTGGCCAGGCAGCTCGACCTCGACCAGGACATAAACGAATGGCTCATCTGCTTCGACTGGAGCCGCAAGGTGCTCTACATGCCGGCCATCCTCATGTCGTTTCTCGGGGCGCTGGCGATGCTCATGATCCAGTGGAAGATCATCCCGGAGCAGCCCGCCGCCCAGACCGTCGGCGGCCTGTGGCTGCTGGCGTTCGTGGTCTCGTTCCTGGTCGATGAGTACGAGATGTCCTTCAAGGTCCTGTCGGTCATCGTGCTTCTGGTGCTGCTTCTGGTGCTCTGGCTGCACCTGCTGGGCTGGCTTGCGGCGTTCCTGCGGCTGCTGGGGCGCGTGTCGGTGTCGATGAGCTGGCAGGGGTTCCTGTTCATCGGCCTGCTGTTCTCGGTGGGCATCTTGGTCTCGTGGGTCAAGGGCCTGTTCTACTACGTTGCCATCACGCCGAACTACATGAACATCCAGGTGGGCGTGACCGAGTCGGGCGAGCAGATCTCGCGCGAGGAGTACAGCACGCGGGTGGACACGGGCGACTTCCTGGAGCGGATCATGGGCTTCGGGCGGATCGTCATCACGTTCCGCGACAACCGCCGCCTGCCGCTGAGCCTGCTGGTCGGGCGGATCGGCAAGAAGGCAGCGACGCTGGAATCCCTCCGCGGCATACTGGCGGTCGACGCCCACCATCCCAACCGAGAGGTCCAAAGCGGCGACTGACGCCGGTGCGGCGCGGCGAATAGATTGTGAATTATCATGAGTCCGTAAATCCGAATCTCGAATCTCGAAATCCGAAACAAATTCAAAGCACTAAATTCAAATGCTCTCTTCTTTGTCCCCGTTTGGGATTTGGTGCTTTGGATTTGTTTAGGATTTCGTGCTTCGGATTTCGGATTTGCCGGGCGGCAATTGGCCGCTGGCTCTGAATCGCTTTGCCGTATCGTCAGTTCGCCATATAGTACGGCAGGTCGGCGGGCTTGGTGTCTTTCCACAGGCCAAGGCGCCCCTGGCGGGCGCGGGCCTGGAGCTCCTGGAACTGGACTTTCGCCGGGTGGTCGAATCGCGGGTCGGCGTAGCCGTAGCCCTGGCGGATGAGCTCGCTGTTGAGCATCGTCCCATCGCCCGGCAGCACGTACGCCAGCAGGCGGTGGTAATTGTCGCGCGTCTTGCCGGGCAGAAGTTGCAGGCGGACGGTCTTGCCTTCGCACTTCCGCGTCGTAAAGGCCGCCGCCTCGGGCCCGAAGTGCTGGACACCCTTGCGGCGATCCTTGGTTTCCGGCGTGTCCACGCCCCATAGCCTGATCCGCGTGGCGGGATTGCCGCCGTCAGGCTCGTCGACGTCCAGGGTGTCGCCATCGACCACGTGTACGACGCGGAAAGACTTGTCGTTGTAGCGGACGTAATCTTCCCCGACAGGCTTGGGCGCCCGCCCGAAGATGCCGACCCAGTCGCCGGCGTACAGGCCCAGCAGCAGCATCGCCGCCGCGAGAGCCCAGCCCGCGCGGCGCGCGGCGTACCGTTGGCGGCGCTGTGAGCCGGTGAGCTTGGGCGGCAATATCCTGCGGCGACTAATTTGGTAGGCCTCTCGTGTGGCTTATGCAAAGTCTTGGATAATTCGGTCGAACTCGCGGTTTGCTGCCTTCACTCCATAAGACAGACTGGTTTCTCAGGCCCGAAGGGCCGATAGCATTTGGCCGGGGGCGCAAGCCCCCGGAATGCAGTTTTTCACCACAACGAGCCCCGAAGGGGCGACAGAACAAGCATCCCGTCTCACAGGGATGTGCCTTCTTTCGCCCCTTCGGGGCTCTTTCTCTAAAGGCACGTCTACCGGGGGCTTACGCCCCCGGCTAAATACTGCCGGCCCTTCGGGCCTAAGCAGAGCGCCATTGCGGGTCTCACCTATCGGCCGGACTTGCCGGACGATCTCGCGGCACACTTCTTTGCGGCGTGTTTCCTGGTGGCGGGCCTGGCGGGCGCGGAGCCGAGGTCGAAGGCGTCATGCACCAGGCGCAGGGCCTGCGGGCCCTGGCCGCGGTCGATCAGGACGGAGATCTTGATCTCGCTGGTGGTGATGTTCTGGATGTTGATTTTCCCGGCCGCCAGGGCGGCGAACATTCTCTCGGCCACGCCGGTGTGGATGCGCATTCCCATTCCGACGGCGGAGACTTTGGCCAGGTGGTCCTCGACGGTCGCCTCGCATTTCAGCTCACGGGCGAGATGATCCATGACCTTTTTCGTCTCGGGCAGCTCGGCAATGTCGACGGTGAAGGCGATGGTGGCGGTCTTGTTGTCGGCGATGGTCTGGATGATATCGTCGACGACGATGTTGTTGGTCGCGATAGTCTGGAAGATGCTTGCCGCCAGGCCGGGATGGTCGGGGACGTTCCGCAGCGTGATGCGGGCGAGCTTGTCCTTCAGGGCCACGCCGCTGACCACGATTCGTTCCATGGATTCGGTTTCAGCCACGATCATCGTACCTTTCTTGTTGTTCTGACTGTTGCGCACGTGGATAGGCACGTTGTACTTCTTGGCGAACTCCACCGCGCGGTTGTGCAGCACGTTGGCGCCGAGGCTGGCAAGCTCCAACATCTCGTCGTAACTGATGACGTCGATCTTCCGGGCGTTGGGCACGATCCTGGGGTCGGCCGTGAAAATGCCGTCGACGTCCGTGTAGTTTTCGCACACCTCGGCGCCCAGTGCGGCGGCAATGGCCACGAGCGTGACGTTGCTTCCGCCCCTGCCCAGCGTGGTTATCGCGCCGTCCTCCGTGATGCCCTGAAAGCCGGCGACGATCCCGATCTTATCGGCATCGAGCGCGGCCCTTAGCCGCTGAACGTCGATGGACTTGATCTTGGCCTTGGTGTGAACGTTGTCGGTGACGATGCCGATCTGCCCGGCGGTGAAACTTATCGCCGGGGCGCCCATGGCCTCCATCGCCATCGCCATCAGCGAGATTGTCACCTGCTCGCCGGTGGCCAGCAACTGGTCCATCTCCCGCTTGGACGGGTTGTCGGTTATCCGGGCCGCCAGGCAGACCAGCTCGTCGGTGGCATGTCCCATGGCCGAGACTACCATGACGACCTGGTGGCCCGCGTTGCGCGCGTCGATCGCTCGCTGTGCCGCGGCGCGGATTCTGTCGGCGTCCGCCACGCTCGTGCCGCCGAACTTCATGACAACTATGCTCATTTTCACCTGCGCGTTTGAGGTCCCTTTTCCGCTTGCGAGCCCGCGGCCTGGGCCGGGGTCGAATCCACCGGAATGTAACGCGTTCTGGGCGGAAGTCCAGAAGGAATTAGCCGTCAGAGCCGGTTGCGTTGCGGCCCCGCCAAGATGCTTCGGCCGGGCCTGGACAGTTCGTAGTGACGCCGTAAGACGTTCCCCTATGCACAGCCCAGAAGAATATGCCCTGACGGGCACACTACGAACGCCAGAGGCATCTTCGAATCTCCGCGCCAGCTAATCACACGCGAAGCGTTCGTAGTGACGCCGTAAGGCGTTATTCTTCGCGCCGCAGCTCATCTCACGGTCAGGAAGTACGCCATCAGTTCGCAGCCGCGGTCGATGTGCAGATCGCCGGCGGCGGCGTCGTGCTCGGTGAACAGACCGTGCATGACCGACTCGATCCTCTTGCCCGCTATGGCGAACGGGACAGGCTCGGCCGTGTGGGTGCGGATGGTGCATGGCGTGGGATGGTCCGGCAGGACGAGGATCCGCCAGTCGTCGCCCTCGGCCTTGAGCCGCTCCAGCAGCGGGCCGACGATGTGCCTGTCGATCTGCTCGATGGCGGCGACCTTGCCCTTGGCGTCGGCGCTGTGTCCGGCCTCGTCCGGGGCCTCGACGTGCACGCAGATCAGGTCGCAGTCGTCCAAGGCCGCGACGGCCGCGGCGCCCTTGCCGGCGTAGTTGGTGTCCAGGTAGCCGGTGGCGCCGGCGACCTCGATGCACTCCCAGCCGATAAGCCCCGCCAGGCCGCGAAGCAGGTCCACGGCGGTTATCATCCTGCCGGTCTTGCCGTAGCGGGACTCGAACGACGGCAGCGTGGGCATCTTGCCCTCGCCCCACAGCCAGATGTCGGTGGCGAGGTTGTCGCCGAGGTCCCGACGGGTGGCGTTTATTTCGCTGTCAGCCAGGACTTTGCCGGCCTCGGCCATGATGTTCCGGAGCAACTGGCTGCCTTGCCCTGTCGGCAGGGCGTCGGCGGCTGGCTTGGAGAGGATGTCGTGCGGGGCGGTGGTGGCGACCTTGAATTCGCCCTTGGCGACCATCAGGTGCCGGTAGCTCACGCCCGGGTAGAACCGCACGTCCGGTGGGGCGACGGAGGCGTTTAGCTGCTCGATCAGGGCCCTGGCCTCCTCGGTCGAGATGTGACCGGCCGAGTTATCCTCCATCACCCCGTCGATGATCGTCACAAAGTTGCAGCGGAAAATCCATTCGTCGGGTGCTACCTGGAGCTTCTGGGCGGCCGCTTCGAGCGGCGCCCGGCCGGAGTAGTACTCCAGCGGGTCGTAGCCGAGCAGGGACATGGTGGCCACGTCAGAGCCCGGCGGCATGTTGGGCGGCACGTTGCGGGCCGTGCCGACTCGCCCGTTCCTGGCGATCCAGGCGATGTTGGGTATCTTCGCGACTTCCAGCGGGGTCCTGCCGCCGAGTTCCTCAAGCGGGACGTCGGCGGCGCCGTCGGGGATGATAAGTGCGTATTTCATCGCTGCTCCGAAAGGAAGGTCCTAGCTCCTAGCTCTCAGGTCTTAGGGTGGCAGAGCCTTAGTTCGGCTCTCGTCATCAGCCATGCTCACTTGCCGGCTCGCCCTATGACCTATGAGCTAAGACCTATGACCTTGTGTTTGTCTTCGCTCAAATGTCCTCTGGGTGCTCATCCACGATTGGGATGCACACGCACGGGGCCTCGACGGCCTCCAGGGCGTCGACCTCCGCCAGCGCCGCGGCGACGTCGGCGTACTTCGCCTCGTGTGTGGCGATTATCAGCGGCACGAGGTTGGCTTTAATTCCGGCCGGGGGTTCGTGCTGGAGCACCGAAAGCAGGCTTATGCCGTGATTGGCCAGGATCGTGGCGATCCTTGCCAGCACGCCTGGGTGATCGTCGCACATCACGCGGATGTAATACTGGCTTCGCGCGTCGGTGATGGGCAGTTGTACGGCCTGTGGGCTGCGGTCCGGCCAGAGCCGCAGCCTGGCGAACTCGATCTGTGCCGTTCCCATCGCCACGCTCATGATGTCGGCCACGACGGCCGAGGCGGTCGGCATCCCCCCCGCGCCGCGCCCGTAGTACATGGTGTGCCCGGTCGTGTGGCCGTAAAC
>Ga0315285_10001112_pt1 | contig 28142 bp, 18 predicted proteins | sample YL17G09_36_MG_FD_203698 | JGI IMG/M metagenome (GOLD analysis project Ga0315285, IMG submission 203698) | Sediment microbial communities from Yellowstone Lake, YNP, Wyoming, USA - YL17G09_36 | ecosystem: Environmental > Aquatic > Freshwater > Lake > Sediment | place: USA: Wyoming | collected...
CTTGCTCGTAGTTCCCCTTTTCTCGACCAATTAATTCAGCTACCTCTCGCCGGCTTCGCAACCATGATTCACTGCTATAAAGAGGGTAGCGAAAATAATAATGATAAAGGTAATCACTAATGAAAAATAGATAAACTATTGAAAAAAGCGCCAGTGATAAGGAAATGAAAAAAGGTCTTTTCTTATGGATTTCTTTTACTCTTATTAAGAAAAAATAAAATCCGCCGCCTACAATCATCGCCAAAAAAGGCAACATCATGACGCACCTCATGCCGTATGTTTGGTCGATTGCCAAAGCGGCCGGTAAAGGGCTTAAAAGCAGGCTGATAAGAAGAAAATTTCTAGTTTTTTTCTGAAGGCCAAAAAGGTAAGCTATTCCTAAAAGTAAAAGGGGTAGTTCAATAAGATACAGCATCCCTCGGGAAAAAGTACCATATTTAGAAGAAATTCCATAAATCTCGCTGCTGTAACCAGTTTCCCCTTCCAAGAAGAGGAAACCGGGAGAAACAACTTGCAAATAATTCTCTCCTATCTGCCAAAAGGACGAGAGCAATTTATTGCTGAAGACTACTTTTAAACTGAGAGGGGCAGTGCTTAGAAGTCGTTCTTGATCAACGCTCCTGGCAATTTCTTCAAGATTGTTCCAGATAAAAACCTCTTGCCGGGTGACACCTTGAGTGCGAGACACATAAAAAAAGGAGGCTAATATTAAAAAAAAGCCCGTCACAAATAAGGTTACCCCCATTTTTTTCTTAAAAATTTCGTCTCTAAAATTAAAAATAAGAAATGGGACAAAGAAAAGAAAAAAGATTTTCGTACCATGATAGCTGTAAAAGCCAAGCAAGAAGGCAGGTAAGGACCAGTAAACATTACCCTTTTCTTTGGTAGCTAAAAAAATGTAGATGGCTAAGGTGTAAAAAAACAAGGCAAGAGTACCACCATAGGCGATTCTGCTTAGCTGTAGATGCCAAGGAGAAACAGCCAAAATAAAGGCCGTCGCTAGAGCCATAAAATCATTATTAAGCAGCTTTCTGGCTAATAAAAATGACAAAAAAACAAAGCCAACACCCACAAGGGCAAAGGGTAAACGAGCCGCAAAAGGAGAAAGACCAAGAACTCCTAAAAACGGCGCTATTAAATAAACAGGGACAGGAGAAAAAGAATTAAATAAATTAAAGGAAAGAGGTAAATAGTTTCCTGCCAAATCGTGGCCAGTGTGCCAAACTGAATAAGCACTGTAAATGTAGTTGGCTTCATCATTAGTATGACCTACTGGGATTTCACCTAGTTTGTAAAATCTCAAAAAGGCAGACACAAGAAGAATAAGACCCAAAAAAATACAGGTCTTTTTTTGAAACTGTGGAACTTTCCTTTTTAGTCCAGACATATTACTTAAAGCCTATATTGAAAAATTACTTGATGCTCTCCTTCTGGAACTATGATACCACGGAAATTGTAATCGGCACGGTAAACTTTGGTTTCTTTACCATCTATGCTTACTCGCCATCCAGGATAATAAGAGTCGGTAAGGACCAAAATGCCCCGCTGATTGGTTTCGACCTCTATCATCACCTGATTTTCCTGGTATCTTTTTATTTTCACCCCGCCCTTTCCTTCAATAAGCTTCGGCTCTGGTGGCTTTTCTTCTAAAATCGCTGTTTTAGCAAGATCTATCGCTTCATCCATCAATAAACTAACCGCCTCTTGTCTGTCTTGGGCTAGCCAGTAATCATAAACCATAAAGGCCCGAGGGAAGGCATTTTTATTCTCATAGACCCGAGTCTGCCCTTCTTGAAAAACTTTCACTAATTTAGGCGACTCTTCCTCTTTGAGACTTAAAACATATTTGACGTTCAAAAGATCAATAAGGCGTGATTGATAATTATGGGGCGTAATGATTCGATTAAAACCAAACGGTGGGGCGATATCTGGCTCTCCCCTTTCTGAAGCGGCAATTAATTCGGCGTAGCGAGTAAGATATAAGGGGTCATAACCTTCAATCGTTTGTAATCTATAAGGAAGGGAAAAATTGGGAGGAAAAAGACGCCGGTCGGTGGTCATCAAGCGGAAAACTTCCTTATCTTTTTTGAGAAACTCGATTGTTCTAGTCGTGGGGAAAAGCCATTCTTCCTTAACAAATGGGGTAAATTTCCCCCCGAACCGAAGAAGATCAAAACAAATAATAAGAAAAAACAAAGAAAAAATTATTTTCTTAGGCATCTTTTTAAAAGGAAGGGCAAGGAACAAAATCGCTCCCGCCGCCAAAAAACCGGTCGGCAAAATTAAGTTCCTTTTACTGACCGCCAAATTGGTAATCCAAGGGGCATTGGGCCAAATCCTTCCCGCCCCCAAAACAAAGAGCCAAAGTAATCCGTAAAGAAATAAAAAGGGCAATAAAGTAAAGACTATCTTTTTAAAGGAAGTCTTCTTTGCCAATAAAAAGTCTATCCCCAAGGCAGCCAGAATGGCTAAACAGAAGTCAACCACCAATAATAATCTCGTCGGCTGGCTGGTGGAAATAAAAGGCAACTCCAATCTGAAAGGTAATTTTGCCCAAGGCGTAGGTAAAGCAAAACTTAAGGCGATAAAAAGAAGGGCGGCAAAAAAGACCACCCGTTTTTCCCGACGCCAAAAAATGGCATAGAAGGCAAAAATCAAAGGAATCACCCCGAGATAACCGATAAACTCGGCGTAATTGAAAGCCCCCGAGTAGTTGAGAGTGGTTGGGTTACCAAAAAAGTCAGGTGCCAAGAATTGAATTAAATTTTGCCAGGGTATGAACCAGCCGGGCTGATTAAATTGACTCTGATCAATCTCCCGAGCACTAAGTTTGATAAACTGGAGGGTTGGTAACCACTGAGCTGCCGTAAGAATCGTGACGACTAATCCCACCACAGCAAAAAAACCCAAGTAAGAGCCCCTTCTTTTTTCCAGGGCAGCGAATTTCCAAAAGATATAAACAATCGTGACCAAAAAAACATAAAAAGAAACCTGGAGATGACCGGCAAAGAATTGAGAGCAGAGGGAGAAAATTAATAAGGTTCCCCATTTAAGCCTGCTTTTTCCGGAAAATATTTTCTCAATTGCCAAGAGGATTAATGGCAACCATAAGGCCGCATGAAGCAACGTTCCCCACTCAAGCCAAGCAATGAAAAAACCGGAGAAAGAAAAACTCAAGGCGCCGACGAGGGCGGCAACTGGCTTGAGTTTCAGCTGGCGGAGGTAAAAGTAGAGAAAAACCCCTCCTAAAAGAGGTTGTAAGAGAATCAAAATCCCCCAGGCAAGATTAAATGGTAGAAGAAAGAACAAAACATTAAGGGGATAAAAAGTCGCGTTTTGGAAATTAGCAAGAAGAGGAATGCCTGCATGAGTATAAGGATTCCAAACAGGTAACTGTTTTTCCTTAAAAAGATTAATGGTTAATTGACGCCAGGGGTATTGTTGGCGAACGGGGTCAGTAATGAGAAAATTTTTGAAAGGAACACCAGCCGTCAACCCATCCCAAACAACATCTCGCCAAGGATGGTACATGCCGACGATTGTATCCGCGGGAACCGGCAGTTTACCACCCAACAGAAACTGTTGAAAAAAAACAAGGATAATCAGGCCAAAAACAAATAGGAGCCGATTGTTAATGAATATTTCTTTAATCTTCGATAATCTCATCGATCCTCTTACAAAAAACCTTTTTGCTGAATTTTTGACTATCCTTAATCGCCTGTTTTGATAATTTTTCCCATAGATTCTCCGATTTTACTTTCGAGCGCGATTCAGCGATTAATCGAAGTGTATATTTGGCCAGCTCTTCCTTAGTCTCCCAGAGGAAACCGTTAGTCTGGTGTTTAACGATTTCCGGCTGTCCCCCTTTGTTGATGACAATGGGAACGGCCCCAGCGCTCATGCCTTCAACCGTCGTGATGCCAAAATGTTCCATTTTCTCAGGATGCTCCTGTTCGTTCTCGCCAAAGCCAGCCGCATGCCAATAAATTTTTGCCTTCTTATAATATTGCTTTAACTCGCTCAGATTGATGTTGGGTTTTATCTCTATAGGATAGCCCTTCACTAATTTTCCCAGATCTTCAACATACTTTTTTCCTTCGTCTACCATCCCGCCCGCCAAAACTAACCGCCAATCTTTCAATCCCTCTTTATTTATCTGTTTAAAAACCTCCACCAGAATATGTTGTTTTTTGTCGTGAAGGGTTTGAGTGAACCGACCTACAGAAAGAATCAGATTTTCTTTTTTGCCGGGATTAAAATCTTCAACTTCTACTGGCGGATAGACCACCACACTCCTAACACCGTATTCTTTATCAATAAATCTCTTCGTGAATTTGGAAATAGAGATAACTCGGTGAATTCTAACTAGCTTTATCTTGTTTAAGAAAGACTGGCCATTAACGCCAGTAAAAGGAGCCATAAAACATAAAAAGTTTTTCTTACCAAACAGGAAAGGGACACTCCCGTCAGATATATAAAAGAATAGGTCATAATTACTTGTAATCTTCCGTTTTTGAATCAAATTTTTACTCGGGGAAAAAATATCCTCAATAAACTTTGTTTTCCCCAAATCAAGACCCAATCTCTCCTTTATATCTTTTTTAATCTTCTCATCATCCCAAAAGATATCCACCTGATAACCCTTCTCGCTTAAGGATGAAGCGATGGTCAGAATATAGCGCTCACCACCGCCTAAAATATCAAGATAAGGAGTGAAAATGCCTACTTTCATCTCTTAACCCTCAAAGCTAAAACAGAAAACGGCGCTAATAGAATTAAAGACAAACCGCTGGCTAAGAGTCCCAACTTGAATGATTGCGGTTCATAAACAAAATTTATTTGATGCTTGCCCGAAGGAACGGGAACCGCCCGAAATGAATAGTCGGCGCGATAAATTTTGGCCTCCTGATCATCGATAAAAACTCTCCAGCCGGGATAATAATTATCAGAAAGGAAAAGCAAGGCTGATGTGGCCGTTTGGGTCACAATCTCTATTTGATTGTGGGAATAATTGGTTATTTCCGCTTGACCTGGTTCCGCCTGAATTTCTTCCCTCCTTAAACCTGGATCTTCTTCTAAAATAAGTGTTTTCTTTAGGTCTGTCTGGGAATCAAACATCCGGTTGATGATCGCCTGCGAGGCTTTTATTACCTGATAATCATAAGTAAGAAAGGCCCGGGGGAAGGCGCCTAAATTCTCATAAATCTGATAGGTACCATCTTGATAAATCAACTCAAATTGCTCTGGATAGTCCCAAAAAGGGAAGACCCATGATTTTTTGCCGTCAGCCAAGGCGTGAAGAAGATATCTACCTCCAAGAAGGTTAAGCACGGGCAATGTATATTTTGCCCTTCTCCCCAACTCTACCCCACGCATTGATGGTGGCTTAATGCTGCCGTCATCGGCCGCCATTAAAAACTCACCGTAGCGCTGAATATAGAGAGGGTCATAACCCTGAAAGCCAGGAATTCGATAATAATTTTGCATCTCCATCCCAAAGAAGCCAAAAAGCCTATCAGTGTCGGTTATCTTCGTCAAGAACTCGAGAACCGGCACCGAGGGATAGACATACTCCTTAGAATCGAACGGCATCCATTTACTGGCAAAGCGGAAAACATCCACGGTCGCCAATAGTAAAACAAGAGAAAGGGCCAAGGGAATAAGATAGCGAGCTATCTCTTTTTTACGCCTGAAAATTTTTGGGACTAACCAATTAATCACAACCAAACCAAACAATACCCCCAGCATGACCGTTGGTAAAATAAAGTTTCTCTTAGCAATAAAGATTCTATCTGAGGCAAACGGCCTGCCAAATAGTAACAGAGCCCAAATCAAAATAAAAAAGATTGTCGCCCCAGACAAAACAATAATTATTTCTTTGAGTTTCTTTTTCGCCAAATCGTCTCTTAATTGATCAAACCCAAAACCCGCCAAAATTGCCACGGAAAAACTTAACAAGCCATTGATTCGCGCGGCGGCGCTACTCGAGAGAACAGGAACCTTCAGCTTAACTACTAAATCCAGGATAGGCGTGGGGCGGCTTAATAAAAATGAGGTTAAGGCTAAAAGACCGAAGAAAAGAACCAATCCCTTTCTTTTTTTAAAGACAACATAGGCCGCCAGTAAAAGTGGTAGCACCCCCGTGAAACCCGACCATTCAGCATAATGACCAAACCAATCATTACGCGTTACGGGATTACCGTAAAAATCGGGCGCCACGAGGGTGGGTAAATATCGCCAGGGAATCACTTCTGAAATATTAAGAAGATTGCTCCTCACCGAAAGTTGATAAAGCTCAAGGGTAGGTAAAAGTTGAACCGAGGCAAGGGTGATTCCTAAAACTAAAAACAGAAGGCAAAAAACAAAGGCTTTCCTGTCCCTCGTCATCCAAAACTTAAAGACTAAAAAGGCAAAGACGGCTGAAAAAACATAAAGACTTGTTTGGAAATGGCCAGAAAAGAAAGAAGCCAGAAGAGAAAAACTAATCAAGATTAAAGAAAGGGGGGAAATCTTGGCAAAACTTTTCTCCACTCCGTAAAGGGCGAGAGGCAGCCAAAGAAGGGCAAAACTTAAAGTACCATAAGCTAACCAAACGGTCATGAAGCCACAGAACATAAAAGAAACTGAGCTTAAAAGAGCAGCTGCTTGGCTCAACTTTAGTTGGCGACAGAACAAATAGGTAAAAAACCCTGCCAAAAGTGGCTGGAGTAAAATCATTAAACTCCAGGCACCGATTTCAGGCAGAACAAAGAATAAGAGGTTAGCCGGATGAAAAACGGCCGATTGATAATTGGCCAAAAGAGGACTGCCAGAAAAGTTATAAGGATTCCAGAGGGGTGCCTGCCGGTTCTGCCAAAGATTGATAACCATATGTTTCCAGGGATACATTTGGGTGACGACATCTGGCATGGCCCCGTTTTTGACCGGCATACCGTAGTGATGCTGCCAGGGGGGAAAGAAGCTGACGAGATAACTCGAAGGGAAAGGCATCAAGCCTTTAGCCCAATAAGGATAAGCAAAAGCGGCCACGAGAAGAAAAATTATCAAAAGCGGCCAGAATTTTAAGAGTTTATTTTTCATTTCCCTGTTGCATCTCCCAAAGCTGGATATAAACAATGACCGTATGAAAAGCCTGATAGGTCGACATCATCCAACCCTCTGCCCCATCACGAAATCCCTGCTTTTTAATCAATCGGTCGAAGAGGGTCGTCAGGCCCATTCTTAAAACCCGCCACCAAACCACTGGAGGATGTTTCGCCTCATAAAGCATTTTTGCCTCTAACTTAGACCACTTAATCGACTTCTGAAACATCGGCTCGATTTTATCGGGCTGGAGATGAATAAAGGAATTCTTCAGCTTACCAAATGAACCTTCAATCATTGGCTCCTCGTGAAGATCGTTAACCCACCTTTTTAATTTCTTTTTAAAAAATAGCCGCTTGACGTAGTCAGGCCACCAGCCACCCCAATGGAATTCCTTTCTAAAAAGAAAGTTTCTCCTGGGAATCATAAAGGCAATCTCTCTAAGATTGCTCTTTGAAATTATTCCCTTAATCTCCCTTCTCAGTTCAGGCGTTACCCTCTCGTCAGCATCAACATAAAGCACCCAATCACCCCTTGCCTCCTTAAGGCCTCTGTTTCTCCATTGGGCATACTTCAATCCTTTAGAAGAAAAGTCGATCAGTTTAGTGGCGTATTGCTTCGCTATTTGAGGAGTTCTGTCAGCCGAACCGGTATCAATAAAAATTATCTCATCGGCCCATTTGACTGAATCCAGGCAATCTTTAATCATTTCTTCTTCCTCTTTGGCGATAATGATGACACTAAGTTTCATAACTACCCTTCCCCAGTCTTCCCAAATAAGCAAGCTTGTTTCTTGTTACCTCCCCGGCAACTGCGAAATAAAAATCTCTGATGCCTCTTTTTTGCCATTTGCGACCGCTCAAAAGCAACCTCAGACTTTCGCGAATTAGGGCCAATTTTGTCCGTAAGGGGGCATATTTTATCCCAAAAAGCAGGCGATTTCTGGCTAAGTAGTAATCATGAAGGGGACCACCAACGGCACTAGAGGCGGCATTAGCGTGCCAGAGTTTTGCCTTGGGAACATAAAGTAATTTAAACCCTGCTCTTTTAGCGCGCTGACAAAAATCATTGTCTTCTAGATAGAGAAAATATCGTTCATCCAAAAGGCCAATCTTTTCAAAAACTTCTCTTTTTATAAACATCGCGCAGCCAGAGATAAAACTAGTTTCGGTTTGTTCGTCGTATTGCCCCTTATCTACTTCATCTACCCCCCGATGAGAGGCTAAGAGGTTCTGCCAATCCATCACTCCGCCCGCATACCAAATTACTTTCCCTCGCTCATTTGGCTTATAACGCTCCCGATGAAACTCATAACCAGGAGCAAAATAAATCTTGGGGCTCAAAATTCCTACTTTTTCGTCTTTTTCTCCCGCTTTAAATAATTGAACAACTAAATCTTTATCAAAAATTGTGTCGTTATTTACGACAAAAACCCAATCAGCTCCTTCTTCTAATGCTCGTCTAATGCCAGCATTATTCCCTCCGGCAAAACCAAGATTGTTCCTAGTCTCCAAGAAGATAAAATCTCCAAATTTTTTCTCTAAATCCTTTAAATCCTCCTTGGGATTGTTATTAACCACAATCGTCTCCAGCTTAAAATCTTTCGTCTTTAGCTTCCTGACGGAATCTAAACACTGGTCAGTAAACTCCTTATTAGTGAAGTGAAGAACAACCAGAGAAACTTTTTTCATTTTAATTGGTGGTGATTTTGATTCTCGCCTGCGAAAGCACTGCTAAATCTTTAATTTGAGTTTTCATCTGAACCCGATAGAGCTTTTTCCCTGGCGAAAGGGTAATAGGTCCAGAAATAAGAAGTTGAGGTGTGCCCCCTTCTAGCCAAACTTCTGAATTCCAAACCATATGGCCATCAGTGACATTATAAAGCCGAGCATGAGCTTTCTGATTCCCATTGGGAATACTCATTCCCGCTTCAAAAAGTACTTCTTTTATATGGCTATATTTTGAGCTATCAATATAAGCCTCAATCCCAAACATATCTTCCCAATCGCCGGCTCTGGTTGAACCCCCACCAAGACTGATAAAAAATTCCTTGGCCGTCGTCTCAGGGGTTGATAGTTTTGGAGTAGGCGTGGCCGAAGTTAAACCGGTAGAAGTTGCCTCAGAAATAGCCTCTAGACACGACGAGGGACAGATGTCCATCTCGGCTGGCTGAGGAGTAGGAGTCGCCAATTCCGCCTGCGGTCCCTCTATCACCGGCCCCGTAAAAGTGGCTTCCCTTGCTTTCTTAAAAAAATCAATATCTAAAAATAAAAGGTTAATCAGGAAAAGCAAAAAGGAAACCAGAAGGGCAACCTTCACCCATTTTTCCTTTTCCCCAATGAATTCGGGCTTCATAAGAGTCTCCTCAACCGACGTTTAATTCTAAAAACGGCCTTTTTAAGAAAACCGGATTCTTCCTCTATCCGAGTAGTTAAAAGCCAATATCGACATTCTTTCTCCATCATTATTAATTCCCTTTCCACCCCTTGTAAAAGGTTTTCCTTTTTCATCTCTTTAAAACCCTGAACTTCCCAAACTTTAGCAAAGGTAACAAAGGTAGAAAATGCCTGAAGAATACTTAAGACTAAGCCGTGAAAGCCGTCTTTGTAACCTTGACGCGCAAAAAAAGTGGAAAGAAAATCTTGAAGGGGAAAACGGAAAGCATCGTACCAGTAGAGATTTTTCTTTTCGGATAGAAAAACCCTGGCATCGTTTTCAGTATAAAGCTCATTCAGCTTTTGGACGTATTGGGAGATTGTCTGGTAATTATAATGAATAAGAGGCTGTTTTAAACGACCGGCCTTACCAGAGAGCACCGGTTGTTCGTGGACGCTCTTGCAGGGAAGGTAAGCCTTTCCCCGCCTGAAAAGGCGCAATTGATAATCAGGATACCAAAGAGAGTGCTGAATCCACTTGCCAAAGATAATATTTTTTCGCGGAATCCAAAAGCCAGCGTATTCCTTCCTTTTTACAGCGGAAAGAATTTCTTTTCTCAATTGCTCATCAACACGCTCATCGGCATCAAGATATAAAATCCAGTCGCCAGTAGCCGCTTCAAACGCCTTCTGTTTATTAATATGAAACATCGGCGGATTTTCTCTAATAATGACTTTTGGGGTATACTTCCTGGCAATGGCAACGGTCTTGTCGGTGCTTGTCCCGTCAACAACAACAATCTCCTCTGCCAGCCGACGAACTGACTCAAGACAGTCTTTAAGATTCTTTTCTTCGTTAAAAGTCGCTAAACAGACAGAAATTTTACTCATTTTGACTCTAATTTTCGGGCGCTTCTTTTTTTAATACAACTGTATCAAGCCGAGAGTCGAAATTTCGACCTGAGGCGCAGGTCCGCCGAAGGCGGACTAGCAATGCAGGCGTATCGAAACCTTTCGGCGAAGCCGAACTTTTCCTTCGAAAATCGAAGGAAAACCCCAGCCTCCGCGCTGGGGGGAGGTTTCATTCTTTTTTAATCGCTCCTAAAACCAGATTAGCTGACTCAAAAATTCTCTCTTTGGCTAGAAGCAACATTACCGCTAGGTAAATTATAACACCCAAAACGATGACCAAGGCGATTCCTATAAAGTTGACCGCCACTGAAGGAACCGCCAAATAAAGAACGAGACCCATCACCACTGCCCCCAAGAGAGGTTTGCCCACGTTTTCCCAAAGGTTAAATTTAACGATTTTCCTTACCAACCAGACGGGTAAAGCCACGGTGGTGGCGACTAAAACCGCCGCCGGCGCTACCCCGTTAAAGCCCCAGAAATAGATAAAGATTGGGGTCAAGACCCAGGTAAGAACAGTCCAGACAACCATCAGCTTCAGGGTGGTCTTAATCCGGCCAGTGGCATTGAGAGTATTGGTCAAGGTAGTGGAGACACAAGAAAAAGACGCCTGAAGACAAAAGAAATAAAGAGCGAAAAGAGCGGGTTGCCACTTCATATAATGTGGCAAAATCTCCACTAATGACGAAGCTAAAAGAGTGAGGCCGATTAGGGCAGGAAAAGTAAGAAAACAGACAGCGAAAAGAGCCTTCTCAATCCCAGCTCGAAGCGCCGACAGATTATCTTGTAAACGAGAATAGGCGGGGAAAGTGACCTTAATAACGCTGTCCATGATAAAACGCAAAGGCATATTGGCCCATTTTTGTGCCCAGCCAATAAAACCAACATGGGCAAAAGGCAAAACTTTACCAAGAAAAACAGTCAAAAGATCATCTTTAGCTAAAGCCAAAAGGCTATTAGCCTGAAAGGGAACTCCAAAAGAAAGCAGTTTCCTGGCACTCGCTCGATTGAGGGCAAAGCCAGGCATCCAGGGAGAGATCATATAAATCAGAATCAGGCCGGAAATTCCCCGCACTAAAACCGCCCAAGTAAAGCTAGTGATGCCGGCTCCCTGCCAGGCAAGAATAACCGCCACTAGATTAAAGAGAATGGTTTCGCCAATTTGGGGAATAATCAGGCGGTTAAAATCAAGCTTTCGTTCTAAAAGAACTGAAGGGATTGTTTTCAGGGAAGAGAGGAAAAAGGAAATCACCAAGGCCCGAAAAAGCCAAAGACCAGCGGGACTGAGGCTATAAAAAGCGGCAAGACGAGTAGAAACGAAGAAGGCGACAATCACCAGAAAAACAACTAACGACTGCTGAATAGCGAAGGTGGTTTTTAAATCATTGTCTGTTAACTTTTCCCTTTTCTGGATTAAAGCGGCCGCCAAACCAATATCAGAGAAATAATTCAGAAAGTTAACCACGGCCGTTACCACGAAGAAAATCCCAAAAGCCTCGGGGGCAAGAAAAATTGTCAAAAGAAACATAGCGGCGAAGTTAACAATTTGGAGAAAGAAGGTGCGTGAAGTCAAGGCAACGACACCGGTCACCGAGCGCTTTTTAATCGCCGCCAAATCGAGCTCTTCCATCCATTATATCTTAGCATAAACCCTACCAAAATCCCCCACGAAACCAGGGAAATGAGGTTGGCGATTGTTCTTATTGGGGTGTCAGTCAGACGCACCGAGATTTGATGATCCCCTGGCAGGGGAGAGATTTTAATCTTACCACCCTCTAAAGCAAAATCCGCTTCTCTGCCATCCACCCAAACTTTCCATCCCGGGAAATAGGCTATGTTTACCAAAATCTCGGCTTTGGTCTTCCCGGCTATGTTGAAAGTGGACTGATGGGACTTAAGGGCTAAATTTTTAATCTCGGCCTCACCTTCTGGGACCGCCACCTTTCCCCAAGCCACTTCATTTCTATTTTCGGGCACAGGGAACTCCTTGGGTAAATATTCATCGGAAATCTTCGAGGTTTCCCACTTGATATTTTCCTCATTAATATAGTCGCTGGTGGAAACATTAAGATAAAATTGAGGCTGGAAATATTTAATATTGGGAAGTAGTAGCATCAAGACGACTATTCCTCCGAAAAGAAAACTAAACACGGTTCCTTTCTTCTTAAACCAAAGTGCCGCTGAGCCAGCCATCAACGAGGCGGCAAACGTCGCGAGGATCAAGAAACGCCAGGGGTATTGAATAAAGGCCAAAGAAGGAATGGCTGTCCAGATTGGCCATGACAACTGATTAGTCAAGAAGACCGATAAGGCAAAAAAACAAAGAGAAAGAAAAATAACGAAAGAGGCTTTTCTTTCTTTCTTCCTCAAAAGCCAAATTCCCGTCAGTAAGGAAAGAGCCATAAAGACAAGGTGAAGCTTGCCAATCATAAAGCTCATGCCGTCTAGTCGTCCTGCGGCGGAACCACCAAAGCCCCAGGGGCTGGCCCAGAGTTGATCAAGAAAAACAAAATGATTACGCCAATCGGCTCCTCCGCCAATTTGGCCAAAAACTTTAGTTAACTTCATTTCAAAAAGAGCCGGCAACCAATAAAAAGCCGCCAGGCCTAAGCCAAGAATGAAAGAGTAAAGAAAGAATAAAGAAAAGGGCTTTCTTCCCTCTCGACTGATAACGATTAAGAGTAAAAGGTAGGCAATCAAGAAGGGCGTCAAAATCATCGCCGTTAAATTATGAGATAAGATAACCAAGGCATAGCTCACTCCCCCTATAATTACCCAAATTCCTTTTTTCTTTTGAAATAACTTATAAAAGCTGTAGAAAACGAGCGGGAGAAAAGCCATTGCCCAAAATTCGGCCACGGCGCCTCGAACGTAGATATCGACCGCGTGATAAGGAGCATAGACGTAGAAAAGGCCAGATAAAATTCCTCCTCTCTCGCCCCAAAACTCTCGGGCCAAAAGATACATCAAAAAACCCGAGAGAAGGATGCCAAGAATAAACATCAGTTTAGTCGCCAAGAGGGCGTTTAAACCAAGGAGATACCAAAATCCGCCAACATAATAAGCTAAGGGGGCATAGAAATTAAAAATCGGGTAGCCGAAGCCATAACCTAAATCAGCTACCCAGCGAACAGGAAATTGGCCGTCACGAAGGGCCAAAGCCATCTGTTGAATACGAACTACCTGGGTATTATCATGCATGGGGAAAAAGCCCGGACGTAAAAGGGGGAAAATCGCCCCAATAGAAAAAACGAAAACAATCAGTAAACCCCAGTATTTTCTCATTTATCTCTTTTTTGCTTAATTGAATCCTCCCCCAGCACAGAGGCTGGGGGATTCTTCATTCGTGGTTGCGCTCCTCCCCGAAATTTCGGGAAGCGGCGACTCAGGTCGAAATTTCGACCTTTGTCTTGCAACCGATGAATTAACAGACCGCCAATCGACATTAAACTTGCCAGAGAAATGAAATCTGACAAAAGCCGAACTGGCGTCTCGCCAAACACGGCCATGATCCGGTGTTGCCCTGGTGTCACCTTTAAGGTTATTAATCCCCCTTCATTATTATACAGCGGCACTTCGTGCCTCGCATTCGACCCCACCACCTGGTGGGGAGAATCAAGCTCCGCTTCTAATTCTCTTCGAGGATTATATCTTAAGGGCGCTTCTCTCCCGTCTATTTTTAACTTCCAACCGGGATAATAAATTGTGTTTATTTGAATCTCTAATTCGGTCTCGCCCTCAACATCGAAGCCTACTCTTTTGGCATCGAAGAACACCTTGTTAATTACTCCCTCTCCTGAAGTTATGATCACCTTTTCCTGAGGGTGCTTGAGCGGTTTTTGCTTCACCCAAAGAGGCATTAATTCATCGTTAGAGGTAGTCGTCGCTTCATTAGTAAAATAGTAATCATCTCCGTAATCTATAGAACCTGATGGTTTGGCATAATTCAGATTGACCACAATAACAAGGAATGCCAAGCCTATGGCCAAAAACCGAGAAAGGCGATTAACAACGAGATAGCCCAAACCGATGGCCAGGAAAAAAGTCGCTACGCCTAGAGCCCGCCAAGGAAAATCAACCTCAGAAAAAAAAGGTGCCTTGTCCCAAAACTGAAAAGAAAGGGGCAACATCAAGAAAACAAGGAATAGAAGAGAGATAAAAGAAAAACCAAAAAACAATGAATCAGGATTTTTGAATCTCCTTTTATTATAAAGCCAAAAAGTAAAAGCTACCAAAAGTCCGCCTAAATGAACCCAGCCCAGTTGAAAAGAAAAGGCGTCTTCGCCCCCTGGAGAACCATATCCCCAACTCGGACTGACTAGCTGCTGATAATTGACAAAATGCTGTTTAATATCGGCAAGGGGCATTTGACTAAGGGCGATGTTACTTTTTTCCGTCAAAGCCGGGATAAGAAAGAATGCCGCCAAACCTATTCCCAGAATGAAAACCAACAGTAGGCGTTGGGCAAGAAAAATTCTCTCTTTCTCCGAAGATTTTAAGATTAAAAAGGCCATAAAAGCAACCAAAAAGGGAGTAAAAAGCAGGGCAGAAACGTTGTGAGTTAACAATAAACCAGCAAAGAAAATGGCGCCAATGGCAACCCAGGAATAATGTCCCTTAGTAATTCTAATTAAAGCCCAAAATAGTAAAGGAAAGAAAATAAAAGCCAGGGATTCACCTAGGGAACCCCGAACATAAAGATCAACTAGGCGAAAAGGCGCATAGAGATAAAAAACCGTACCAATCAGCCCCCCAAAATTACCAAACAGTTCCTTTCCTAGTAGGAACATTGCCAGGCCGGAAAGGATGGTGCCGAGGACAAAAAGAATTTTGACAGTACCCACTAAGCCAAAGCCAGCCAGGTAAAATAACTCCCCTAAATAGTACGGCAAGGGATAGGTAAATAAAAAAAGGGGGTAGCCAAAAGAGTAATTAAGGTTACCCGCCCAGCGAACGGGAAAATGACGAGCCATTAAGGCTCGGTGCATCGCCCCTAATCTGACTATCGCCCACTCCCCGTCATGAGTGGGAAAATACCCTGAACGGAAAAAGGGGAGAACTAAGGGCAAAGATAAAAGAAAAACTAAAAAAAGAAAAATAATGGTTTTCTTCATTTTATCTTTTTTTCCTCAAGATAGGCTGCCTCTTCATTGACTTCTCCCGTGTCATAAACCATTTTACCTTCGATTATATTCCTGGCTGCGAGTTGACCAGTAAAAATGGAATGATCCATGTTGTTATAACGAAACATGCCACTCCTACCAATCAGCTGAAGGTTACCAAAGTTCTCTTTAAGATATTTCTTGATTTTCCCTAAGGGCTGTAAGTATCGCAAGTCATATCGCGGATAAGCTTTCTTTATTGAAAAAACATAACCTTTAATGAAATCGGTTTTTTTTGTTTCAGGGGAAAAATGGACAATAAAATCAGTAATTGTCTGCTCGACCAAGGCTTTATCGCTTATCTTCTCAAGCTTGTCCCCAGGTTGATAAGGATACTCAAAAACAAAAGAAGTCTTCCCCTTCGGTGACATTGCTTTCGACCAATTGTCAGTCTCTAAAAAACGAAAGGCCTTAACTTGAGGAGGATGAATATACACCCAAGTGAAAGACGTTATTTTTGGTTTATTGGCAAGAAGGACAACCACCTTCTGATGCACATACGATAACTTATCGGCAGCTCCTGATATCGCTGGTGGTGCCTTGGGCTCGAGTAGTTTGACTAATTCATCAAGCGGAACACTAGAGATAACATTATTGGCTGTAAATTCACCTTTATTAGTCACCACTCGATAATTCGACTTTTCTTTTATTATTTTCCTTATTAAGACTCCCTTTAACACCTTGCCCCCGTTTTTTTTGATCCTCTTTTCTAAGTTATGGGTAATCTTGCCTATTCCCAATCTGGGAAATCGAAATCGCGGCGTAAGAGAAACTACTTTTCCGCCAAAACCAAGGGCATTCTTAATCACCGTAATCATTGAAAGATCTCTTGTTCTCTGTTCAACCCAGTCGGCCGACATATTTTCGCAACCACCTTCACCCCAAAGTTTCTGGTTATACTCTTCGCAGAACCACTTATAAAGGGCATAACCGAACCTATTGATATAGGCATCCCTCATAGTAATGATTTTGCTCTTAAAAACTTTTTTACTAATTCTTGCCCATAAATAAGTGGTCAGCATCATGAAAGTCTTGATGATATTCACTTTTTTCAGAACATCAAAAACCTCAATCGGATAATTAAAAAATTTGCCGAATTGATACATAGGTGTATATTTCTTAACTTCGATCATTTCGTCGCCCATCAGTTCGTCAATCCAACTATTCAACTCCTCATTTTTGGTAAACCAGCGGTGGGGGGCCAAATCAAAAAGAAAACCATCCTTCTTATAGGTAGCCGCCAGGCCGCCTATATAAGAATTTTTCTCTAAAACTAAAACCTCCTGTTTCCCTTTTGCTTTTCTTAGCAATTCATCAGCACAAGCCAAACCTGCTAAGCCTGCTCCTAAAATGATAGTTTTCTTGTTCATTGTCCGGGTGATTTTTCTAATGAAACCTCCCCCAGCACGGAGGCTAGGGGTTTCCTTTGGCAACCCCTACGCCTCTTCGTGCAGGCGTCGGTCTTCGTTACGCCTGCATTGCTAGTCGCCTTCGGCGACCTGCGCCTCATCCCCGAGTACGGAGACTCGGGGTATTCGGCTTGATGCAATTGTAATAACAAACGTCTCTCTTTATGGCTCGACCGGAAAGATGCGAAAAGCAACTGTGTTGTCTTCTCTCCTGATCAACTTAACGTTTTCCCCTGAGAAGGGTGGTTCTTCACAAGTACCGCTGACCACGTAAAGGACTTTCTCGTCTGCCTCTCTTGGGAGATTAGAGGGCGGCCCAGTGGGACAATCCTGAGGAACAAAAATAAATTTACCGAAGCCCTGATAGTCCCTGTCTTTTGGCGATCCTAACCCCTGATATTCCCTCGGGTCAAACTGCTGAAAGAAAAGGAAGTGCATGTAGATCCCCCCTTGACCCTTAGTCACCATTACCTTGGTGTAATCTGGCAATAAGTCATTCACGGTGAGAACCATCTCCTTGAATCCGTTGAAACGATACCAGGGCTGATGCACTCTACTGTGGACAGAGTATTGATGAAGGAAGTAAGAAAAGTTCCAGCAAAAGATTAAAACTAAGGTCATTATTAATAACCCTTGGACCAAAGACCCCCACTTCTCTCTGATTAGCCGAAGGCTATCCCAGAAACCATAGGCGGTAATGAGGGTCAGGGCGGGAAGCATTACCAATGACCTTTGAACATTAGGCACATCGTCTCGGGTCAGGCCAGCAATCGTTGGGCCTAAAATTAACCAAACCACGGGAATTAAAAATAGCCTTTTCTCTGCGTTTCTCTTTTCACTCGACCAAAACTTGCTTTTATTAATTAGCTGATACAAGCCAACTAAAAGAAAAGGTAGTTCGATTAAATACATTAATCCCATCTGAGGCACCGCGTACCACTTAGGTAATCCCCCTTCGATAAATAAATAGTTTAAAGAAAAATAGCGGAAATATTGTTGTAAATAGCCGAGGGTATAATTGACTAATTTATTATGGAAAGTCCTGGTCAAAATAACGCTCGTCCCCATCACCCCGTCTTCTCGGATTTGCTCTTCCAGAACTAGTCGGATTTCAGGAAAATGAAAAACACTCACCTGCTGGAAACGACCAGCTCCCCCTTTAGTCCCAAAAATTAGAGACAAAGACAATAAAATGACTACGGCTAACGAGAGAAGTAGGCTTAACTTAAAAGTCTTTTTTCTCCCTTTCCAAAGAGGATAAAGTAGGGCAAGAAAAGCCACCCCTAGCATGGGAACAAAAACTCTTGAAGAATGATAAAAGAAAAGGCTTGCTGCCAAAAAGACAGTTCCCCAAAAAACTTTCTTTGTTTTTCCCCTAATCCCATCAAGGAGAAAGTAAGCCCCAAGAACAATAAAGAAAAGAGCGACAATTGTCTCGGCACTGGCCCGGGAAATAACAATGTGCCAAGGAGAAATGGCAATCAAACCTGCGGCCAAGAAGCCTAGCGCATTATTTTTAAAAATAGCCATGGCTAAAAGAAAAATGGCGATTGTCGTTGCCGCGCCAAAAAGGGCCGAGGGCAGTCGGGTGGCAAACTCGGTTAAACCAAAAAGCTTGACTGGCAAAATATCAAGATATTGATATCCGGCTGGTCGAAAATCGCCAAACATATCGATATGAAGGGGCAAGAACTGACCATTCTCATCATGGGCAGTCCTTAAAAGGGAGTAGGCATTATAACCAAGAGAGGCTTCATCAATGTGGAAGCCGTCAGGGTATTGGTCAAGCTTGTAGAAACGCAAAAAGGCGGCCACCAAGAGAATAAGTAAAATCAATAATTTCTGTTTATTCATGTTCTTTGCCAATAATCCGAAAAGCAACCTCACCATCAGGAAAATCTATTTGTGCCCTGAGGCGCTTCTGGACGGTTTCTGGAATTTCCGCCCCCGACCCCACGATAAGAGTATCCTCAAGGCTTTGGTCTTCATCCCAATCAACACGCCTAAATTCATATTTCCCAAAGCCAAGGTAGTCAGTGCCATTATTCTTATATTGATAGGGGTCTAACTGATTATAAAAAAGGAAAAAAACATAAGGCTGATCGTAGAAATTAGTCACCAGTATTTTATCATAGTGTTTTTCTTCATGATTGACGACCGCAATCATCTGTTTATAACCATAAAGCCAGCTCTGAGCGCAATTAATTGGCAAATGAACATAGTATTGATGGAGATAATAGGAAACGTTAACGGCTAAAGCAATCGCCATGATGATTAAAAGTCCCCTCTGCCATAGACCATTTTTTGAAACAAGTCTGAATATTCCTAAAAACCCATAAGCCGTCATCACCTGAAAGGCGGGCAAATAAAGAAGGGCGCGGACAGCATGAGGCGTACTCGCAGAAATACCCGACGCCACCGGGGCAACCAGGAACCACCAAAAAAGAGGAAAAGCCCCCCAGCCTTTCTCTTTTAGCAACCAATAAATCCCAAGTAAAAGAAACGGAAAGTCCCATAAATAGAGCATTCCCATGTCAGGGGCTTGGTGCCTTCCAAAGCCGTCTCCTCTCAGAAAAAGAAAGTTAAAGTTCAAGTGATCCAAGCAGCCCTTAATAAAGGCAAAAGTATAAATTATCCTCCTGTTATGAATGAGAAATCCGAAAGGAAAGCCGAGCGTCATGTCGTGCTCAATTTGCCTAATGGAGCGAGTTAAAATATCCGGAGCAGAGAAAATACTCACAATAGAAAAGCGCTCTTGGCCACTCCCGGAGAAAAAAAGGACAACCAAGGGAAAAACTACCAAGGCACCGGCGAAAAAGGCTAAGAGGCAATATTTCTTTTTCTGCCACAATTGCTTGCGAAAGTACCAAGCGAAACCAATCAATAAAAGAGGCGCCACCAGCCGAGGGCTATGATATGAGTAAAATGACAAACCAAAGCTGACTGCTGACAAAATCAAAAAAGGGCCGTCCTTGACTCCTCTCAAGAACAACCATACCGCGGTAACAAAAAAGAACAAGCCGACGTTGGCTTCAAAAGCTACTCGGCTAAATTGAAGGTGCCAGGGCGAAATTGCCAAAAAAAACATTGATAAGAAAGCTAAATTCCTTTTGCCAAAGAGCTCTTGGGTAAGAAAAAAAGTAACCGCCACTGTTAAGACCCCCAAAAGGGCAGAAGGCAAACGCACCGCCATCTCATTAAGCCCAAAAACGGCTACGGTAGGAATTGTTAAATAAACATACATTGGCGGTTTGTAATCGCCAAAAGAACGGATTGCCAAAGGCCACCTTTCTCCGTATTCATCTGTTCCTGTTTTTAACAAATGGTAGGCATTGTAACCCAGCGAAGCCTCATCCCAATCCAAACTAGAAGGATTAAACCCCAATTGATAAAAACGCAGAAACGCTGCTAGAAGCAGAATAAGGATAAAGGCTAGTTTAGCTCCTTCTTTTCTCATCGTTAAAGGCAGTAACGGCGACTATGATTATAACGCCTAAACTCAGCAAACTTAAAAGCAACCCCCATTTAAACGATTCTGGTCGATAGTAAAATAGAACTTGGTGCTTTCCTTGAGGAATGAAAATCGACCTGAAAGTATAATTGGCTCGGTATATCTTTGTCTCCTGACCATCTATCTCCGCTTTCCATCCTGGATAAAAATTATCAGAGATAAACAAGAGGCCATTGCCGGAAGCATCAACTTGAAACTTAACCCGGTTGGGTTGATAATCCAGTGCCTCTATCTTGCCAAGAGCGTCCTTGTCAACAACCAACTCTGAAGGTAGCGATTCTTCTAGAACTACCTTTTCCTCCAGAGGGAATTCGGGGTCAAGGATTAAATCAACAATCTTTTGTTTCTCCCCTTCTACCTGATATTCTCCCACCAAAAAGAGGCGCGGCAAAGCGGCCTTATTTTCATAAACCTGCCAACTACCCTCTTGCCAAATCAACTGATAAATTTCATCAGGAAAGGTATCAGATTCTGGCCGCCACCCTTCTCCCAGACTCTCGTCTTTATTTAAGACATACTTTACCCCCAGAAGGTTTAGCAGCCGCTGCCGATGGGGATTTTCCTGAAAGACTCCCCTCCCGTATCCTCCTGCCAGAGCCACATCGGACCGAGGAATGGGGTCTTTAATCTTACCATCGTCTGAAGATGAAATCAGTTCTCCATATCGACGAATAAACAAAGGGTCATAGCCGTCAGTGGAGTAAGTTTGACTAAAGGTAGAAAAATTACTATCAATGTAAGCTGTCCCATAGCCCCAAAAACGGTTGATGCCAGCATTCTCTTGAAGGAACTTCATTATCTCAGTTTGAGGATAAACAAATTCCGTGGGTGAAAAAGGCGTAATTTTATGAAAGTAGAAAAATAAATCAAAGATAATCAAAGCGGCAAGCCCCCAAAATAACAATCTTTTTGGTAACCAAAAAGAAATCACTAAAAGGAAGGCACCGACTAAAAAGAAAACAGTCGGTAAGAACAGATTCCTTTGACTGACACCAAGATTAATCAACCAGGGCGCTGAAGGGAAAATTATTGGGGCAAAGAAGGTAAAAAGCCACAACAAAACATAAACGCCACTAAAAATGACAAGAGGCATTAATAAAGATCTTTTTTTCTTTGTTTTCAACCAAAAATCAACCCCAAAACCAGCTAAGATTGCTAACGAAAAACTAAAAAGAGAAAGGAGGCGGGTATAGACAGTCGTTGAGATAATAGGAATTTTGAGAGCATAAAAGAATCTAATCGGGGGCAAATTTAGAGTAAGTAAAAGAGAGGCCACTGCCAAACCAGCGAAAAAGAGAACTATCTTTTCCCTCCTTCGGCCTACAAGGGCAAGGAAAGCAAAGAATAGAGGTAAAACGCCAAGATAAGAAACCCTTTCAATATAGGTACCTGGGTACCAATAATTACGGCTCGCTGGGTTGCCAAAGAAATCAGCCGCAAAAGTGGTAATGGGATAAAACCAAGGCAAGAGCAGTTTGGTAATCTCCTCCGGGGGGTAAGCCTGCCGGGCTGATTGAGAAAAAAGCTCTAGAGTAGGTAGAAGCTGAGGGGCGGCGAGAAAAAAAGGAAAAATAAGAGAACCCGAAAAAAGAGCTAATTTGAATCGCCCCTCTTTTTTCTTTAATCCGACTTTACTTATCAGGCGGAAAAGGAAAAAAACAAGAGTTGTCCCAAAAAGATAAACTGTTGTCTGAATATAACCGGCAAAAAGGGAAAGGGCCAGGATGAAAATGAGGCTAATTGCCCATTTTGTCGCCCTCTTTTCTTTAACTATCTTCTCCGACAGGAACAAAGCCAATGGCAACCATAGAAGCGAATGGCCAACATTGCCATATTCAATCCAAACGGTAAAATAAAGGCAAAAGGCAAAGGCCAGGCCAGCCAAGAGGCCTCCCAAACGACTGATTTTAAGCTCTCTCGCCAATAAATAGGTAAAGCAACAGGCAAAAAATGGCTGGAGAAAAATGAAGACCACCCAGGCAAGATTAAAAGGCAATAAGAAAAAGATGAAATTCAAGGGATAAAAAACACCACTCTGAAAATTAGCTAAATGAGGACTGCCAGAAATATTATAAGGATTCCAGAGGGGTAACTCTCCCTTTCTTAACGTCTCGATTGAGAAATGTTTCCAAGGAAAGAGTTCCCGGGCAACGTCAATCCCTTGGGCTTTATGGGGAATCCCGCCAGGAGCATAACCTAAAAAGGAATAAGAGTTCCAGGGGGCATAATTGCCTACCAATAAATCTCCAGGGAACGGGAGATGGCCACGAAGAAAGACGGGGTAGAAAAACAAGAAAGTGACTCCTAAAAAAAGACCAGAGGCAATCAAAAAGTCCCTAATCTTCATCTAAATTTATTACTTGACAAAGCTGGAGATAAACATCACCCACCCCTTTTCTATATTTGGCAATCAGTTTTAAAGGCCAGCCCAAAGGAATTTCTTGGGTTTGATACAAGACAAAATAGGTCGGCTTAACTTTGGCGCTTTCTCTTACCTCTTCAGGGATTTCCGTTTTTAGAGGCCAGAAGCCATGAATTTCCACTTGATGATTCTTGTAGAGATAGACCTCTAAAGCATAGGGCAAGAGGCCAAACGTTCCCTCAGTGGCAACATAGATTTCTCCCTTCTTTGATTCCTTATTTAAGAAAGCCACCACCTCACTGACGCCTCCCCCGGCAGGCCAATCATTTAAATATTGCCCTTTGTCTGCCTTGGGAATATCAGCGGTGTAAGGATCAGTTAATAGCTGCCAGTCGCTTCGAATCCAAAAAGAAGCAAGGAGAAGAGAGATAAAGGCTATCAACCACGGTTTTTTCAAGAGATTGAAAAGTTGTCCCAGACTTAAAGCGGTCAAGGGCAATAAAGAAAGAGTCATCGAGAAAACAAAGCGAGGGTATAAAACCCTGCCGAATAAAGCCAAAGCCAAAAAAGGAGCGCCAAACCAGACCAGAAGAAGAGCTTTCTCTCTAAAATAACGCCAGATTGTTATTACTGAAAAAGCCAGCAAACCAAAAACGGGCCAACTAAAATAGCCGATGAACCAATCCCACAGACCTCTTAAGTTCCCTAAAACGAAGCGAAAAGGATGACCAAGCCATTCTTTAAATGGGTAAATAAAAACGTTGTTTTTCTCAGCAATCATATTAAAAAGCGGCGAGAGGCGGAGAACTAAATACATCATCTGCGATTCAATGACGACGATTAGCGCTAGACCCAGCCATAAAAGGAGTTTTTTCGTTCTTTGTTTATCCTGCCAAGGAAAAAGCAGTAAAGAAAAAGGTAAAAGGTAAAGGTTAAAGAAACCGGAACTTTTAGTGAGAATTCCCCCGCCAACAATCATTCCCAAAATTAGAGCCACATCAAGACGAAGAGTTTGGACCAACAAAACCTCAAATAACAAGGCCCAAACGGCAAACATCCCTACTAAGCCGTCCATTAAGGCCATCCGATCGTAGACCAGGGCGAAGGGATAAAGCAAATATAATCCGGCGGCCAAAAAGCCAATTTGTCTTTTGCCAAAAAGCCTCCAACTTAAGAGAAAGAGGCCAACCATCGTTCCTAAACCAGCCAACACCGAAACTAATCTTCCGGCGAATAAAGGGTCACTAAAAAGGGGTAAAATCACCATGGCCAGCCAAACAAAAAGGGGCTGTTTACCGTCAGCAAGAGGAATAAATCGCCAAGCGGCATCATAGCGGGCGATTTCTGCCCAACGGACATAAATCGCTTCATCGGTAAAAATAGGAATAAGGGTCAAGCGGATAATTCGGGTTAAAAAATAAGAGCCGATGAGAAGAAGGGAAATGATAATCTCTTTTTTAAATTTGGCAATTTTTTTCATCTTTGCCAAATTATTTTATCATATCACCCGCGCCACTCCATAATTCGTAGGTCAATTCTGGGTTTTCTTCTCAATAATCTTCTCTTTGGCTAGGCCTAAAAAATAAAATATAACACCAGCTATCAAAAAGAGAAGTGTTAGTTTCAGCTTAACCTCAGGCACAGGTGGATCCCAATTACCCAAATACAAAAATGGTGTGTAACGGAGAAGGGTTCCTAAGAAAAGGCTCACAAAAAGAAAAAGGTACAATCTTCGTTCAAAGGCAACTAAAGCCATAAAAGGTAAAATCCAAAGTAGATACCAAGGCTGGAAGCCAATGCGGTAACTAACAAAAATCACGGAAAAAGAAAGTAAGACTAGCGAAAGCTTAACTAAAAAGCCGCCGTTGGGTCGCTTTCTTCTAACTGCCTGCCAAAAGGTAAAACCAAAAACAGGTAATAAAGCAGCTGTAATAAACTTGATTCCCATCGAAAATAGCCATGGAGGAAGAGAAAGGATCTTCTTCCTCTTTAATAGCAAATAGAAGCCAAGAAAGGCAAAGAAGATCATTACCCCGTCATTATGGGCACTAACTAAGCTCTCAATTAAAACCAAAGGATTAAGGGCATAAAAAGCCACGCTAAGCATCTTTTTCTTAGGGGTTAAAATTTTGGCAATCTTCCAGATCAGCCAAACCGTGCCTAAATAAGCACCGCTTATCATTAACTTAAAGGACAACAGCTGGAGAATAAATTTACCCAAGCCTAAAAAAAAGGGAAAAACAGATAAACCTATCCATAAGGGCGGATAAATACTCGGCCGGTGCGTCCAATGCATGAAGCCCAACATTGGATCAGCTGGAAAATCTAAAGGCTTAACCTGGTAGGGATTTTGGTGGTAGAAAGCAACTATTTTGGCGTCGAAAATATAATTAAAAATGTCATGAGAAAAAGCGGGGTAAGAAAACCAAAGAATCGCCATGGTGGCTAAAATTAACTTCCAGAGAGAGCTTGACCTAAGCCGCTTTTCCTGAATATTTCTCAAAAGCAACAGGTAGAAACCAAAAAGAAGGAATAGAATCCCTAGGTAGAGGGCAGTCGAAAGGGGCCGGTTGAAATAGCCAATAGATTGAAAGTTCTTTTGAATTCCTGGCCAAAAAGAAAAACGAATCAAAGTCAATCCTAAATCAATTTGGGTAAAAGAGTAAAAAAAAAGAGCTACGATAACGAAGATCCAAGCCGAGTAAAGATTAAAGGTAATTTTCCTTGGTTTTACCATTTAAACTAATATTTTTCTTTCAAATCATTTAATCGCACCCGAAGAATTTCTGTGAACATTTCCCATGACTCTTTGATGAAATTCTTTTGTTTACCTCGGGCCACATCTTTATCTTCCCAATTGACCGGGACTTCTTTAATCCGAAAGCTCAGTTTTTTAGCTATAAACAAGGCCTCAACGTCATAGGCTGTCACTCGCCATCCTTTCACTTTTTTTTCTTCCTTAAAAATGGTCAATTTAGAAAAGATTTCTCTCGCCACCTCTCTCTCAAAAGCCTTAAAGCCACACTGGGTATCGACAATTTCTCTCAAAAGAAGCCCTTGGCGTAGAAACCGGAAAATAACCGAGGCCAGTTGGCGATAAAGAGGAAAGTTCTTTCGCGTCAATCCCCGGGAGCCGATTACTACCTTGTAATTCTCTTTAAAATAAGGTAGTAATTTCCGTAACTCGGTAATCGGGGCTGATTGATCCATATCGGTAAAAAGAATAATCTCTCCCTTCACACTCTTCAGGCCGGCTTTCAAAGCGTAGGGCTTGCCGGCATGTCTATTTCTTAAAAACTTGAAGCGAGGATGATACTTAATATATTTGTCGAGAAACTTCAGACTACCATCAGTCGAGCCATCATCGGCAATAATAACCTCACTAGAAAAGTCTTGCTTCGTTAGATATTTCTCAATCTCATCTAAGACGCCTCTCTTAAGGTTTTTTTCTTCGTTATAGCAAGGAATGACAACCGAAAGGTACATCTTTATTTTCCTTTACTCTCCAGTATAATGAACTAATTTTACCACCGTAATCCCACCAGGGGCTGACCAACTCCCGACAATTTCGGCTTGACCGAAACCAGCAATTTCCCAAAGGGAGTGGCCTAACGGCTTGCAGTCTGCTACTTCGCAAACCACTAAAAGTTGGTTAGTGACTGTTTTTCTTTCCGGATCAACCTGCGAATTCTCAATTGTTACCGGTGAATTCCCCCAAATTTCTAAAAAATAACGGTAGGCGTGGTCAGAATTCTGGCCTGTGATAAGGGCAAAGTTAAAGGATTTACCTTCAGCTTCGTCAAAAACACGCTTGGCTACCTGTTCTGTTTGGTTAAGTTGGCGATTCGGAGTGTATTGGAAAGGAATTCCTTTTAGATTCACTATTACTAGGGCAATCAAAAAGGCTCCAGCCACGACACGACCAAGCAACCGCTTCGATAGAGAAGAAAGAGCAAAGCCTGTTAATAAAAAGGGCAAGGGAAACATAAAACCAAAATAGTAGTCATAGATTGGTTTTTGATAAAAACCAAAAAGGCCAACACCAAAAAACAACCAGAAACCAAGTAGAGAAAATGTCCTAAGGCTCTCCTTTTCCCTTCGCCTGGACCAGAAATAACAAATAAAAGTTGACAGAGAAATAACGATCCCGAGTCGGGCAAGCAGTATTTGGTTATTGGTCAACAAACGGTTAAAAAGTCGAAAACCAACATCGCTCCATATTGGCCAGACTTTAGCGGCAATAAAACCAGTTTCCTTACCGTAAAAAATAAAATTATAAAGAGTATGGAGATTGGGAAAACCATGACGTAACTCGAATAAAAGAAAAGGCGACCAACCAACCAAAAATCCCCCTATTCCTAAGAGGTAATACTTTATATTTTTTGTCTCTGCCGTAAAAAGCAAAGTATAAAGAATGACAACAGGGACCAGAAATGTTGCTAAATAATGAAGTTGAAAAGCAATTCCTAGGAAAAAACCGGCTAAGCCTAGAAAGCTTAGCCTTTTCTTAGCCACCGCTAACCAAAGGGTATAAATTACCAAAAGACAGAAAAAGGGCATCAAATTGGGATTCCAAGAAGAACGAGAGTAAGCAATCACCAGCGGCGAAATCGCGTAAAGCCCGGCGGCGATTAAGCCCGCCCGAGAATCAAAAAATTCCCTTCCTATCTTATAAACCAAGAAAACTGTGGCAATACTAAAAAGCGCCACCATCACCGCCGGTCCCACCGGGTCAAGGCGAAAAAGCCACAGAAAGGGTAACATAAAATAGTAGTAAATCGGCCCCAAGAAAAAACCGCCCACGCTGGCAGTGGGACCAAGAAGAGTCCACTTCTGGTCAATAATCATTCGTTTCACGACCAAAACATCTCGACCCTCATCACCAAGAAACGTCAGGTAATCGGCTATCCGATAAAGCCGGAGAAAAGAAGCAACTAACAAAATAACAACTAAAACTAAAAACTCAGTTTTGTTGTTTTTTATCCAGCCTTGGAATTTCTTAACTATTTCCTTAAACCAATCCATAATTCTCCAGATTGCCTTAGGGCTTTAGTAATCACTTTTAAATTAGCTCCAGTTTGTTTGCCTTCCTTCCGAGGAAAATGGGAAATACCAATCTGTCGAATTTTAAAACCCGCCCTTTGGGCTCTGATTAAAAACTCCGGTTCGGTCACGGCACTCTCGGTTGAAAGAAGGCCAATTTTATCAATCACTTCTTTTTTGATTAACTTAAAACCACAATCGGGGTCTTTAATCTTTAAGCCAAACAAAACTCTCATCAGAATTTCCCAAAGTCTGGCATTGACAACTCGTAATAAGGAATCTTGTCTT
>Ga0315285_10001113_pt1 | contig 28111 bp, 20 predicted proteins | sample YL17G09_36_MG_FD_203698 | JGI IMG/M metagenome (GOLD analysis project Ga0315285, IMG submission 203698) | Sediment microbial communities from Yellowstone Lake, YNP, Wyoming, USA - YL17G09_36 | ecosystem: Environmental > Aquatic > Freshwater > Lake > Sediment | place: USA: Wyoming | collected...
TAACGAATGGTCTACAAACGGCACGCCTCCTGTTAAAAATGGGGGAAGATTGAAGTGTTTTATTAGCGTACCCAATCCCGATCACTTGAACCAAGGACCTGGCTCATGTTAGAAAACCACCCCGAATAGGTACCAATCGTCAGGTTGATGAGAATACAAATATTACATATTTCTCACCCATGAATCCCCATAAATTGACCTCCCAATACAGGAGGTCTTTTACTGCAGAGGCGGATTACGCAATACATGCGAAAGATCACATAGTAATAATCAGTATTTGAGTGTATTTACTCTATATTTTTGCCTCATAACATCACATGTATCAAAATCCACTTTAACCACAAGGGGCATACATATTGAGGAATTCATAGAAGGCGGTATTTTCATCTGTGATTTCCCGAAAATACCGCACATCTATAAATGGGCCTCATTGTTTCTCAACACACTCCCACTTGGTTGTTTTATTTCCTCTAATCGTTCGATCCTTTTATTATAGACTCTCTAGACATAATTTACTCAACAGGTATCTCCTTGTAAACTTTATCAACATCAATGCCTTGTTTACGGCGATAAGCATTGAAGCCATAGTAGATCGCTGCGGCTAAGCCATAGTTGAAGAGCATGAAAAGCATCGAACTAACGTTGGACCATCCAATTGCATAATAGGCAAAGTCAAACGGTGGAACGTGTGGATCCCAGAACCATTCCACCAATAACCAGTCGAGGAAGAACATGAAAATCAATCCTGCCAAAGTCACAAGCGGCATCTTATTGCCTGCCAATAGTTTGGTTCCAACGTAATAAAGTACCCAAACCAGCAATACGGCATTGATTAATGTCAAAATAGATACCGCGATCACGATGAGCCAGGTCAAAGTATTTGCCCCGATCGCTGATAATCCACCTAAAACGGTCATGGCATATCGCCCAGAGGTGATTATCAAATAGATTGCTCCAACTGCATACAGGATGGTGACCAACCAGCCTAACCAGGAAGATACTTTAAATTTGGCAATCGGTGAACCCTCGAATACATCCTTCTGACGCCAGGGGAGAATAATCCCAGCCACTGTAGTTCCTAAAAAGGTCACTGCAATCACCAAGGTGGCATCGAGCGCCAGACTCCGGAAGTTAAAGATGTTAAAAGCATAGAGGATAGAGATAATCACCGAAGGTATCACCATCAATAACAATGCATTGATCGGTGTTCGAGTACGAGGTTCCACTTTTGAAGCCCACTCGGGCAACATCCGGTCAAATGCTGCTGCAAATATCACACGGGTAGAGCTCAAAAATACAGTACCAGACCAGCCAAACCACCAGAGACTCATCAGGAGAATAACCAGAAATTGGAGCAATGGGCTCGTGGTCATAAACGCTGCAAACAGGGCTGGATAGGGCCAGAAGGGCAAGGGAGGGGCTTGATCGGTATAACCCCAGGTGAAATTCCAAAAGGCACCATTAGCCTTGTTGTAGAAGTCCCAACCCAACGTTTTAGCGATCAACCCGAAGAATATCAATGCAAGAACAGCTGTAACGATGATCGCCAGAGCCATGCCCCAAAAATTACGCTTGTAATCCGAAGCACCACGCACTTCACCGTAAAGGGTAGAACCCCAGTTCGGCCACAAGTTGAAGAAAACCAACATCGGGATCAAAGCCATGCTGGCTCCAAAAGCAATATTGCTCAATGGCCCTGTCACAGTTCCGGCTTCCTCTCCCGCCGTCAGGGTTGCCTGGTAAATGTCCATGGATTCAGTCCCAAACATCCTGGGGACAATTGAGTTCAAATTGGTTATAAAAGTCTGGTTATTGCCAAAGAGAAGCAATCCAAATACCAGGACCAAACCGACCATGCCTCCCCAGAAACAGAACTTTTGAACACGGGCGTACCATTTCATGCCAACAGCTATGTATACAAATACTAAGGCACATACAAGCAACATTCCGACCAGAAGACCGGAGCTGGTACCAGTGAACCATAGAGCGGCATCTTTGGCACCCAAAATGGCCAGTATTGGTGTGAAGAATTCATACACGAGCATCTGTCCATAGAGAGGTACCCATAACCAGAGGATGAACCACCAACCGGTTACGGCAAGGATGAAACCAGTTGCACGACCAAGAATCCGGCTTTGCCAAACGTAGTCACCACCGGCACGCGGCATCGCAGAGATTAGGCTGGCATAGACGATAACTTCGAAGATTGTAAAAATTGCCCCAATGATCACTGCCGTCGCCAGATTCCCTTCAAAGTAGTAGCAATAGGAGAAGATGTACAGACCCAAGGTGATGAGATTGATAGAGAAAGTGGCGTAGATGAAAGCATCGAAAACCGACCAGGCCCGTACCAACCCACTTGCCTTGCGAACGAATAAGGTTACATTACTCATTTGAACGCTCCTTTGTGTTTTTTTGTCAACCCCAAATACATTGGGGAGACATCAAGATGGATATTTTTAAATCCGGTTAATTTACTATTCCCTGACAATATTTATTCAGTCAATAGGGCTCCTCCTTTCCAAGGTTTCCCTCATTACGATCAGCCTCACCTATCCCGTTGTGAGGCTGTAATTGCCTATTTTATTAGGTTGGAGCTCAATTACTACTCCATGTAGTATACCTTGTTCATACATACTACCCGGATTTATACACAAGGTCTTCTTATATTTACGTGTACCCTTTCCTTCATGAATATGACCAAATAATCCAAGTAGTGGTTGGTATTTGTCTATCAACGTCATCACCGCATGACTTCCAACAGGCACCATTGAACGTCCCGCGTATGCTGGTCTCAGATCTCTGGTTAATTCGGGAGCCTCATCGAGTCCGGTTCCAAAAGGTGGTGCGTGAAGGTTAAACACTGCATTTGAAACATCTTGTACTTTACTGATAATGGTCTCAATACGCTGTTGGAGAACATCCTCTGGTTCCTCCCTGGGTGTATCCCAGGGCGTGGGATTTGTCCACCCACAATTTACCATCTCGTGATATTCATCCAGTTCGATCACCTGACCTTCAACATTTTTAACACACTTCGAAACAGCTATAACTTCATCAATCTGTATCATATCATCATTACCTGGACAGACATAACAACGGACACCTGTTCCAGCTAGTTTCATATCGGCATAATCCATCCAACGCTGAATTGTTTTCAACACTTGATCGGAGAATAGCTCATCAGACTTTCCTGGTATAGAAGAGAGGACTATCATTTCATCAGGCTCAGTTAGATAAGGATAGTAACCCCGATTCTGAATAGTCTGAACCATCTTATCGACCTCTTCTTGACCATTCAATAATGTTTCCTGCTCCAATAGAGTTACCTTGAACTTATCATTTCCTTGGGCAATGATGGGTATAATAGCTTTTCCAGTCATATCTCCCCCCAGGATGATTGTCTCGACTTCATAAAACTTTGCAGAATTAATGAATTTCTTCCAACAAATCTCGGAGCCATGAACATCGGTAGCATAGAATATTTTCATTATCGTTCCTTAAGAATTCAACATAATCATCCAAAATCATTGAGGCCTGATATTTATTCAGGTACCTTTAGATTTCCAGCAACCAGTCCTGGAAAATTATCCCTAATGCGAGCATCGACCTCTGGAGAAAAAACAGCTGCACTTTCCCGGGCAAGAATATCACGCACCCGCAGCATAGCACGCGCATGAGTATCAAGGGCGCCATTGTCTTCCCAAGTATCGCGGGAATCTCTATTCGCCAATTTGGGCAGCAATGCAGTGGTCTTCATTCGCTTGACGGTATGGCGGTTAATCAAGAACGATCCTCCTGGACCAACCTCAGCGATCACCTCGAGGGCCAGATCTTCATCATTAAATTCAAAACCACGCTTGACACGCTTAAGCATCTGAGCAATTTCATCATCAACTACTGCCTTACCGAAATCAAACACCTTTAACGAGTCAAGTAACCCACCCATGTTTAGCATGTCTACACCAGCGAGTAACCCTGCCAGGCTGGACATTCCCGTCTCAAAGCCGGATTGTGCATCATCAATCTTGGCATTTGTCAATCCTATATAACCGCCACAGGGAACGTTGTAGTAATGCGCCATTTGAGCGAAAGCCATGTGCAACATCCCACACTCTATACCACCAGAAGCGTAGGCACCAGTCCGCATATCTGCGACAGTTGGCAGAGTAGAATAAATAAGTGGCGTATTCGGTTCCACCATCTGCATTAGTATCGCTGCTGCCAGGAATTCAGCATTTCCTTGCGCTAATGTCCCCGCCAAAGACATGGGAGAAGTCAAACCAGCATTCGGGACAATGCTGGGATAAACCGGTAACTTTTTCCCAGTGAAGAAAATCAACATCTCTGTGGAAGCGTAATCCATGGTTAATGGTGAAACAATGGGGCAAAAATGAAAGGTAATAAAAGGGCGTTCGAAAAATGTTTCTTCACTGCCAGCTATCAAATGACCTAATTTCAAGACAGATTGGGCATCACCCAGGTCTTTTGTAGTGATGCGGATTGGCTTTAAGCAATACTTCAATGCCGGGTAAAGACGCGCAAGCGTGAATTGTCCAGGTGGAGCATCCTCTGCCAATGTCGAAACGGAGAAGACATCATATCCAGGGAGCTCATTGATGAGATGGGCAATCCTGGCAATATCGTCTGAACGAGAACGTCGTTCTCGGCCTGTCACCGGATCAATGATGTTGGGTGCAGAACTACCCGTAATGATTATCGGACCATCTTCTGGAATCGTGCGGTCGTATCTTGAATCCCAACCGCGAAATGTGAAATTCGGGGGGACAGTTGCCCTAAAGTTCTCAACCACGTTGCGTGGGAATTTGACGATTTGAGACTCTCCCACGACTTTGCAACCGTGTCGGGCAAAGATGATACGTGCTTTTTCATGGCGCACTAACAAACCGATGTTTTCAAGTATTTCAAGCGATGCCACGTGAACACGTTCAATCTGCTCGGGTGAGAGGAGGGAAGCGAATGTCACCATTAGATCACCTTCTGGCATAGTCACCAGCATTATAAGGCTGATGCTCCACTTCGATCTTCGATGCTAACGCCAGAATTTCTGCGACAGGAAACATTTGTAGACCTGGTCTGGTAACCTTTAGAGAGGCGGCCGCGGTCGCAAAACGTACCGAGTCTACCAGGTTCCACCCCTTAAGATATCCATAGATAAAGCCTGACGAGAATGTAGCTCCTGCTCCACATCCATCCACTACCTGGACAGCCGGAGCATAAACCCGGATAGTTTCATTGTCTTGAGCAGCTATGCATCCTTCCCCAGCCAAAGTGATCAGAGCGGTCTTAACACCAGATTTTAACAACTTCCGTACCACATCCAGAGGAGATTCCTCTCCACGCTGCGCTGCATCAGTAACAGCCTGGCAAATCGTAGCCCGTCTCGCATAGTTGTTCAGGATATTTATATCCTTATGTCCATGTTCCAGATTAAGAAATACCGGTACACCCAAACGCGTAGCCTCATCCATCGCCCGGATAATATGGTCTCCATCATACCAATCCACATAGAGTAGGCGTGTTCCTACTAGCAAAGAGAGATCAGCAGAGTCAAGGGTATCAAGCACTTCAGGCGTACGCTGCCAAAAATATGTACGCGCACCTGTCTGGTCTGAAATATCGATCTCAAATGGGGTAGAAATCTTTGGCAAAAACTGTACCTTACACTGTACACCCCATTCTTTGAGTTGCCGGGCCAATTCCCGCCCACGTAGATCATCTCCAAGAGCTGTGCCAATAAGACCACTCTGTATACCCCATTGACGCAGGAGGCAGGCGACAATCGCAGCATCATCAAAGATGAACTCGCTGATCGCCTTGATAAGAGCACCAGTATTATGGTCGGGTAACTGATCCACCACAAGAATGGCAACCGGTGTAAGCATCCCGAAACCAACCACGTCAGGTGGCTGACTCATATTTGTTTTTTCCTGTTACTCACACTCGCAAACGTTCGCCCTTAGGATCATAGATCACGGTTGATACCACCTCGGCTCCTATCCGTCTATCAAAAACATCCACTTCGAGACAGGTTCCATTTTTTGCCAGGTTCAATGGTAAATATGTATATATGATATTACGTTTTATAGTGTAACCATACCCACCACTGCGTACTCGTGATACAACATGATCATTTGAGTAAACTGCTTCACCGCCATAAATGGCTGCGTAATCCTCACCATCCAGCACCAGCGTGCACAATTTTCGTTGTAATCCCTCAGATTTGGCTTTCTCGAGGGCTTCCCGACCGAAAAAACCACCCTTATTCATATCTACACAGAAACCCAATCCAGCCTCATAAGGATTCTCAAGCGGTGTGACGTCGACGGTAAAATAACGGTAACCTTTTTCTAACCGCAGTGAGTCAAGTACTTTATAGCCGCCCACTTCGATGCCATATTCATGTCCCCCTGCCATCAGCGCATCCCATAGCTGTGTTGCTCGATTGGAGGGAACGTACAATTCCCAGCCGAGTTCACCAGCGTAACTAACTCGTTGGGCCATCACCTTGATACCTTTGATGGTGATTGTCCTGGCACACAGGTAGGGAAAGGCTTGGTTGGAGACATCATCTTCTGTGATGGCCTGTAATACCAGACGAGCCCTGGGTCCCCAAAGAGCCAGACATGCCCACTCGGTGGTAATATCCCGAATATTTACATGACCATCCTCAGGTTGTATGTGTAATTCGATCCAACCCAGGTCGTTAGCGATGAAGGCAGAACCAGTGATTACCCAGAAGCGGTCCCTAGCGAGTCGGGTAACAGTAAGATCCGCTTCGACTCCACCGCGTTCATTAAGAAACTGCGTATATATGGCACTGCCAACAGGCTTGTCAATGTCATTGTCAGCGAGGCGTTGCAGGATAGTCAAAGCAGCAGGACCTGATACCTCGATCTTACCGAAGGAAGTCAGGTCAAAGAGAGTGACTCTCTCTCTTGTAGCCTTGTGCTCTTGTCCGACACGCTCGAAATAGGGAGGGCAGGTCCAACCCCAATTTCTTTGATCAGCTCCTGCGCGCTGCCAAGGTTTACCGGGCTGGAAGTAATTTAGACGCTCCCACCCAAATTTTTCGCCAAAGACGGCACCCATTTCCTGGAGACGGGAATGAACCGGACTGAGGCGGTGTGGGCGAGCCCATTCGTTTTCGTCGTTGGGGAAACGCAACTGGTAGTAGTACTTGACACTCTCACGAGTTCTCTCTGCGCAATAATAAGGATTGGAATAATAGTTACCAAATCGGGTGGCTTTAAAAGCATAAACATCGAGTGAGGGTTCACCCTCAACGATCCATTCAGCCATCAGCTTACCTATCCCTCCTGCTCCGCCATATCCATTGAGAGACATCCCGGCTGAAATCCACACCCCGCGAGCACCTGGCATTGGACCAAGCAGTGGTTGACAATCCGGTGTGTAGGCGCCGGGATGACATACCAAAGTGATGATTCCAGCCTTATCGAGGAATGGGATGCGCCGTATCGCACCTTCCAGTAATTGTTCAAAGCGGTCATAATCTGCTGGGAGTGTAGCATTACCATGCTCCCAGGGAACACCATCAATCCAACGGGCAAATGGGTTTGGTTCGTAACCACCAATCACCAAGCCGCCAGCTTCCTCCCGCATATAGACCTGATTATCTGGATCCCTTAGGCATGGTGTCTTATGCGTTGGGAACTCTTTGCCAGGAACCGCCTTTAATGCAATGTGCTGGTGATCCACAGGAGTAGTTGGAATATATAGACCAGCCATAGCAGAAACCCTGGGAGCCCAAAGCCCAGCTGCGTTTACCAGAATTTGAGTTTTAATCGAGCCTTGATTGGTGAACACATTTTGCACTTCACCCTTGGAAGACAGCTCAATACCAGTCGCGCGCACTCCAGTGTAAATTGAAACTCCCATCTCTCTAACAAGTCGGGCCATCGTGGTCGTGGTTATGTAGGGATCGAGTTGACCATCGCGCGGGAGGTAGATGGCCCCATATAGCTTTTCGACGCTCAGTTGGGGCATAATTCGTAAGGCTTCAGCAGGTGAAATGACCTCAACATCCATGCCAAGCGCTTTAGCCCGGCTCACGCTGCGCTGTAACTCCTTGAACTGGGCCTCACTCGAAGCCACGCGCAAACTGCCTACATGATCGAAGAGTCCCAATCCACTGTAAAGCTCAATACTATACTTCCGGAATTGCATCAGGGTTTGTGAAGTGGCAAATTGCGTGACCAGACCAGCTGCATGCGCAGACTCTCCACTGGCGATCTCACCTTTTTCCAACAATACTACATCCGTCCAACCAAGTTTAGCCAAGTGGTAAGCAATATTGACACCGACGATTCCTCCGCCAATGATGACAATTTGAGCCTGATCTTTCATTATCGTGCCATACCTTTCTGTTTTGGATTGGGGGTATTGGCGATGAGGATATCAACAGAATGGGATGATAACGACTCGTACGCACCAGGGTCAATCCCATCATCTGTAATCAGTTTATGGATTTGATCAAATGTTGCCACTTCAAAATTGCAGACCAGTCCCCACTTGGAGTGGTCTGTTACAACAGCCACCATGCCACGTGTGCGTGCGATCATCATGCGCACGATCTCGGCTTCGGCATTGGTAGGAACCGTACAGCCGAACTTCAGGCTGATGCCATCCACACCGATAAAGGCTTTATCGGCATACACTTGCGAGAGGTTATCGATGGCAAAACGGCCGGTGACAGCGTTGACCTTGGTGTTTAGCGTGCCCCCCAATAAAAGGATCTCATACCCTACCTCATCACCCATTTCAGAAGCGGCGGTCATATTATTGGTGATTACCGTCACCTTCGCATCATTGCGAATGTGATGCAAAATCTGGGTGGTGGTGGTGCCGCTGTTGATGAAAACAATATCGCCATCTTCAATCAAGGCAGCCGCCCGCGCACCGATTATCCGCTTCTCTTCTGTGAAACTGATCGCTCGTTGTTTGTATGCTGATTCGAGATCAACCCGCGGATTGAGAATAGCACCCCCATAGGTACGCTCCAGGAAACCTTCATTCTCCAACCATTCCAGGTCACGCCGGATGGTTGCTTCGGAAATATCCACAATATCGCTCAAATCTGCTATGCTGGCTATCTTATGAGTTGAGAGATGATCCTGAATGAGCTTGCGCCGTTGGGCGGGAATTAAGTTCTTACTCATCAGTGCCGGAACCAGACAGATTGTTCAAAACTAATAGAAAATGATTGATACTGCACTTCTATTATAGCAAACTTTCCAAAGTTTTGCAAAATTTTGCGATTACATTCATTTCTTCCCAAAATGGCAGTCTAAAAAGCCGGTGCAACCTTGGACAGGTTTGTCCTTCTAAGACAGTCCTGCCCTTGAGTATCTATCCTGAAATACAATTTTCAAAAACCGTGTTCCTGAACGGCGATATGATATTTTCCGGATAGATTCTCAGGCGCGATTTTCTAAGATTCCCTTTTACTCTAAAGATTGGACATCTTTCAGCCAAGTGGGGAATTCAGCTGAATCCATTTTTTCGACTGCCCTACCCCAGCGTTCAATCGCCCACCCGCAGAAATCATACTCGATCTTTGAAATCTTTGCCTGTATCGCAGCCCAAAGCGCCCACCCCACATCCGACATGATCATATTCAGCTTCATGCGGGAGATTTTATTTACCGAATGGTTGCCAAAATAGGCAGTACACACCTCGATGATGCGGGCTTCATCATACTTTAATTCTTGACAGGTATTTCCCAGCTCGAAGCACGGATCATTGTTCCCACTATATTCGTAATCGATGATGCGCAACGATTTGCCATCATCGATGTAATTCTCCGCCAGTAAATCATTGTTGCATGGAACCGTGGGTAATGGCTGGACAACCAGCGCCTGCTCGATGCGCTCCACAGTTGGTATCCTCTCCGAATAGCCTGTGGGAATGCGAATATCGTGTTCCTTGCAGATGTTGAGATAGTACTCGGTCAACCGAAACATATTGAAATCGGTAAGAAAACGCGGGCCGGCGTGTAAACGCCGGATGGACCGAGCAATTTTTGTGGGCATGCCAAATGCGTTCAGCGCATCATTCGACATCGTTCTGCCTTCGAGAAATTCTAAAACCATCACCTGAAATTCAGGCAGATAATAGCGCACCTTTGGCCCAACCCCTGCTTCGGCAGCCGCTCTTGTGTTGAAGTACTCATTTTGCCGGTCGACCGCCAGAAGCTCTGTACCTTCCCCGGGGACGCGAACAAAAAAAGGGACGCCATCAACCTCCACCTTGAAATTTGTATTTGTCAACCCCCCCGAAAGAGGTTGAATAGTAACGCTCTTTCCCTTCCAATCTCCAATTTTCAAAACAACATCTTCAATGACTGACATCACAGCCTCTCTTTTTATAAGGCTATCCGATAAATATTAGGGGGCTTATTTTGTACAAGCTTTACTTGCATAAAATACCCATCTCCCAATTTTCGGATCGGTTTAAGTATAAATGGTGGTCAGTGTTTAGGAAAAAAACACTGACCACTCATTGTTCCGACGTATAGAGATGTTTATTCGGGCGGAATCTCCTTGAAGGCGTAGTCTACGTTGATACCGCGCGTCTTCTGCACCTGTTTGACGATGATGTACCACACGGCTGAGATGATAATGATCCCGAAGGCGATGATCTGCGCCCACAGGTTCTGAGGGTTCCAGTTGCCAAGCACTCCCAGCTCCGGTGCAAGCAGGAAGGCCACTACCATCGCCATACCAAAGCCACCACCGATCATGCCCAGCGCGGACAGCCATGGCATCGGCTTGCCGCTAAGCCATTCCATCATGTGTTTACGCATGGGGTAGAGGAATAAAATCACTGCGACGATAGAGGCTAGGCGCACCAGCCACATCAGGAGCGGAGAGCTACCAAAGGCGAACAGGGCATATACCCAGGAGGTCCAAATGAAAGCTAGCACGCCGAGGGCCGTGAAGAGAATGCCGACATAGCCGTTGACCTTGTACTTTGCACCAGGCGAGGCCTCGTACACATCCTTTGCGCGGTAAGGGAGCAGCGCGCCGGCCAGGCAGGTAATGATGAAGACGTAACCGCAGCCAAAAGTTACGCCTAGCGTCAGGCTTATCCACGTAAATGGCTTGGTGACCAGGTTGTAGGCAAAGATGACGGGGATGCTGGCCAGGAAATAGACCAGGTGAGCATTGACCGGCGTGTGCAGCTTCTCATCCACTTTGCTGACCCAATCGGGCAGCAGGCGGTCGAGCGACATAGCAACCATCACACGAGTCATTCCGATATAGCAGTTGTGGACGATCTGATGTGAGTTGAGGATGTAGCCGATGGCGATGATGAGGACGACGATTGGGCTGGCTGTCACGGCGATAGCGATGATGTTCGGCCACAGGTAAAAGCCGTTCACCGTCGCCTCGGGGATAAGCGACCAGTAGCCTGCACCGGCCACGTAGAGAAACTCGGAGCCAGCCAGTTTTTCTAACCCGGCAGCCAGCAGGGCTAGCAGAATGCCGGTGACAATCAGTGAGCCGACGATGATGATGGTCTGGTTCTTGAAGGAGCGGGCGTCTTTGATCTCACCGTTCTGCTGGGCGCTATAGGTAGCCCACTGAAGCGAGGTCCAGGCAATGGGCGCCACTAGCAGGGTTGCCATCAGACTGACGGGTGGGTGTAGATTGATCCCCGCAGCTTCCACGGCGGCCTTCGCTGTCTGATAGAAATTTGATGCGCCGCCGGAGGCAAGGGCAAAGGCGTTCAATTTCTCCACGAACAAGGCGGGGGGGGTGGCAAACAACACCACGAACATCACCCCGAAGGCCAGCAGCGTGCCGTACCACATCACGTATTGCAGCTTCACGTAGTTCTTGAAACCGCTGACCAGGATCAGCATCGACACAAGGGCGTTTAGAATACTAATGATGATGATGCCGGTAGATTGCGTGAACCAAACTCCGATGGTGGATAGCGAGGCGTTCCCCATCGTTGCCCCTAACCCCAGGAAGAGCGGCGCAAATCCCAGGTAGGAGAGCAGCCATCCCGACATGGCCACCCACTGCAAGATCCAGATCACATAACCGGACATCACGACGGTGAAGGCTACCCCACCGCCAAAGACGCGGCTCTCGAACACATAGTCACCGCCAGATCGGGGCAACGCGGTTGAAAGCCAGACGTAGGAGAAGGCAATGGGGATTTCGATGAGCATGGCTAACAGGATACCCCACACCAACTTTCCACCCGGCAGCGCGCCGGGTGCCCACAGGTATGTCCACGGGAAAATTAGACCCATTGTCAGGATATTATATATAAACGCTGAGTACGGGGACATCACCCGTACTAGCCCCGAGGCTTTACGGGTAAATATTTCTGTTTTTACTGTATTGGTAGACATCTTCATTCCTCCTAAGGCGTAAATTTGCGATAGCTAATTCTACTGATTACCTTGGCTCTTTTGGCAGGTCACACACCCACCCAAAGCGAGCCTTTCATCCACTGAATTATACATAAGGATAGGAATAGAGCACATGATAGATTTTTCGCTGGTTGCCTCCTTTCTCTAACCACTTGTCATCTGGAATCCTAAGATTTCACCCTCTGCGAAAGTCACCAAGCAACCGCGCAGCACCCCTTCTCCATATTCGCTTCCGGGGTTAATACAAGTGGTTCGCCCAATTTTAGCTACTCCTTGTGACTCGTGGATATGTCCGTGGAGGCCCAACATCGGTTGGTGGGTCTCGATGACCCGGCGTACCGCTTGACTTCCGGCTCCGTGCATGACCATCTGCCCAGCTTTGACGATTGGTGTGGGTGGATCGGTGGTCCAATCGAGCATTGGACAGGTGTCTAAGGTCGAGTCAAATGGAGGGTCATGAATATTAAATATACAACGGTCAAGATTTCTTACCTTTAAGATCATCTTTTCGATCATTTCGGCTAATTGATCATCCGGTATTTCGCGCGGCGTTTTCCATGGCGTTGGTGTGCTAAAACCTATGCTGATCATTGTATGATCATCGTCTATGGCTACCACCTCGTTTTCGCAAGCAAAAAAAGATTCCGTACCTGACCGATATATTGCCTGTAACACCTGGGGGTAGTCGTCGTTACCACCAGTAACGAAACACTTTATACCTGTACCCTTCAAACGTGTTTCAGCCAAATCGACCCATGCTTCCAGACGTTTGTGGGCTAGCTCATGAAACAAGGCATCGATGGCAATCGGATTGCTTTGTGTGGTTCGGAACTCCTCCTCATCCATGATTTTATGATAGAAGCCAAGAGTACCTAATCGCTCCAGCAAACTCTGTAATTCCGCCTCAGTGGATAGATGTTCCGTGCGACCTTGTAGAGTGGCTCGATAACCGCTTTTTTCTTTTATGACAGGGATGAGTAGTTTACCGGTAATATCTCCCCCCATCACAAGAACATCAACCTCATAGAATTTAGCTGCATTAATAAATTTTCGATATGTTCGTTCAGAACCATGCAGATCTGTTGCAAAGAATAACCGAGTAGGTTTCTTACGATTTTTTTTCAAAAGGGAAGACACGGACTACCTCCAATGACACCTGATAAAGTTAGATACAAGGTTCAGGTTCTGACTGGACTTTCTGCAGCAATTAGGATTTCAATAGCGCGTGCCGTAAGAGATTCATAAGCCGTTGTATCAAGCGCTTCATCTGTAATGAGTTTATCTATCTCATCGATTGTGGCTATTTGAAAGTTAGAAACAACACCCCACTTGCTGTGATCTGCTACTACAATAATTTGTCCCAATGTTCGCTCAATCATCAGTCGGACGACTTCTGCTTCAGCATTGGAGGGTACAGTACAACCATGTTTTAAGCTGATCCCATCTACTCCGAGGATCGCTTTATTGGCATATACCTGACCTAAGTTCTCAACGGCGAAGCGCCCGGCCAGAGAATTGGAACGGGGTTGAAAATCTCCCCCAACCAGGTAGTAATGAAAGCCAGGTTCTCCAACTTCAAGCGCAGCACTAAGGTTATTTGTGAATACAGTGATGCTGGTATCTTTACGAATTTGACGAACTACCTGGGTTGTGGTTGTACCACTATTAACAAAGACAATATCACCCTCTTCGATAAGCGAAGCAGCCAATGCCCCGATGAGCCGTTTTTCTTCGGGAAGATGGAGTGCCCTCTGGCGATATTCGGGTTCAAAGATCATCCTCTGGCTGATGATTGCTCCCCCGTGTGTACGTTCCAAAATGCCTTCCCCTTCCAACCATTCCAGGTCTCGTCGTACTGTCGCTTCGGAAGTTTCCAGCAGGTCACACAAATCAGCAGTCCTAACGATCTTTTGGATTGCCAGATATTCCTGGATTCGCTCTCGTCGCTGGGCTGGGATGAGAGGTTTACGCATTTAGCCAGGTCCCGGTTTTCATTGATGTAAGATAATTGCAATAATGATATATTATATAAGAATCTGATGAAATTTGCAAGTTTTTGGAATATTAGTTATAATTATTGCGGATGTCATCATCCGGCCGACTACCCGTGCATACTTTTCAGCCAGGTGATGTTTGCCTAAATCTCATTAAAGGAGCAAAGTATGATCGGTAGTTCTATTGGGATAGGCAAACAAGATCGGGCTGAACGTGATAAATTTGAAACAGAACTGAAACAAATAATAAAAGCCAGCAACGATGCAGATATCATTTTACGGGTTATTGGCTCACTAGCCTTTCAAATGCATTGCCCGAAATATGGTTACCTTCAGGAAGCCATGGGTCGTGCTTATACTGATATCGATTTTGCAGCGTATCGAAGACAATCCAAAGAAATCCAGGGGTTAATGACCAGCCTCGGTTACAGCGAGAACCGTGAGATCTTTATCGTTTCGGAAGGTGAACGTGCGATTTTTGTTAAACCAAAGGTAGGTTTGCACGTTGATGTTTTCTATGAAAAACTCGACTTTTGCCATATTATCCGTTGGGAAGGGCGGTTGGAAGTCGATAATCCAAGTATTCCCCTGGCTGAAATGCTCCTTGAGAAGATGCAGATTTTCCAGATAAACGAAAAGGATATCATTGACACTATCATTTTATTGCTAGAGCACCCCTTGGGCGACAAAGATTATGAGACCATTAACATCAAACATATAGCAGGATTATGCAGTAATGACTGGGGTTTGTGGCGTACGACCACCATGAATCTGGAAAAGGTACGCCTGCTCATTAAAGATTACGCACAACTTACCGTTGAGCAGAAAGAAAGAATCGAAACCCAGGTCATGACTGCTTTGGAATATATAAATCAAGAACCCAAGTCACTTGCCTGGCGATTGCGGGCTCGAGTCGGTGATCGCATCAAATGGTACAAAGACGTGGATGAACTACACTAATAGGAGGAGCTCGTTATGTCCAAACTTGTCCGTGACTTGATGCATTCTGGTGTAATTAGCTGCCCCCCGGATGCCCCTTTAGGTCAGGTGGCTAGTTTGTTAACCCTATACCACATACACGCCCTGGTCGTTATCCAGCGTGATGATTATCCAATGGGTATCATCTCCGATTTTGACTTGCTGGCTGGAGAGTGGCTTTCAGTGGATTCAGAAAGCATGGCGACTATGCGCAAATTGACTGCCGCTGATCTCATGTCCTCCCCGGTTGATACCATTGAATCAAATATTGGATTATCTGAGGCTGCTCACACTCTTATTGAGAAGGACGTCAACCGCCTGCTGGTCACCGAGAACGGTATCCCGGTAGGTATTATATCCATCTCAGACTTCGTCACCAGCATAGCCTCAGAAGAAAAGCCTCAGCGCGAGACCGTTGCTGACGTCATGTCCGACGCCATCCTGGTCTGCCGGAGAAAAACACCCCTTGTCTCGGCAGCCCGCACGATGACTCAAGCTGGTTGGCGCTCCGTGCTCGTAGTGGACGCCAAAGGTAAACCACAAGGTGTAGTGAGTGGTAAAGACTTGATGCCCTTCGTCGAGAATGGTGTAAATGAAAAATTGACCGTTAGCGATATCATGCATCCACCAATCTCTATTGATATATATGCCAGTCTGCGAGAAGCTGCCGACCTGATGATTCAAAATCATCACCACCGTCTTATTGTGATCGACAAGAACGAACCCGAATCATTCCCGTTGGGGATAATTTCATCTTTCGATATTGTCGCTGAAATGGCAAAGCCTGGATCAATCTGGCAAACAAAGAATAATCACGATGTATAAAAAGTTCCATAGCCTGACCATACCTAACCTGTCTGAATGGAGACAAATTGATCAATACTCTCACCCCAGAGGAAGCCATCACCCGTGTACCACAATGGGCAGGTGTCAGTAGTTATAAAGTATATCCACTTGGTGGCGGAATAACAAATAGAAACTACCGTGTAGATGTAAAGGGAGAATCATTCGCTCTAAGAATCGCAGGGGAAAATACGGAATTACTGGGTATCAACCGAGAGTACGAGTACAAGGCTAACCTGACCGCCGGGCGACTCGGCATTGCACCCGAAGTTGTTTATTTTATCAAACCTGAAGGTTATCTGGTTACACGTTTCATCACCGGACGTCCAATACCACCTGATGAGATTCGTCAACCAATAAATTTTCTTCGGGTTATTGAAATCATCCGGAAAGTCCATGATATGCCAGAGATTCCAGGTACATTTTCGGTTTTTCGGGTCGTCAAAAATTATACTGAGCTTGCACATCGTTACAACGTCATCTTTCCTCCAAATTTTGATTGGTTAATCGATAAGTTACACGATGCGGAGACCGCACTCATGAGGGATCCCTTCAAACCACAGCCATGTCACAACGATTTACTTAATGAGAATTTCATCTCAGATGGTCGAATCTATATACTTGATTGGGAATACGCCGGTATGGGTGATATCTTTTTCGATTTAGCCAATTTTTCTGATAACCATAGTTTGTCAGATGAGCAAGATCAATGGCTACTGGAAAGTTATTTTGGGAATGTAGAGAAAAAAAACTTAGCTCGTTTGAAAATAATGAAGATAGCGTCTGATTTTCGTGAAGCCATGTGGGGATTAGTCCAAATTGGCATTTCAAAACTCGAATTCGATTTTCGCGACTATTCCGATAAGCACTTTCATCGATTAACTGAGAACCTAGATGATCCCCGCTGGGAACTGTGGCTTAAGGAGATTAAATAAAAATGTCGGACCTTCCCTCTCATGCTCAAGTTGTTATCATTGGTGGTGGTGTTGGTGGGTGTAGTATTGCTTACCACCTGACCATCATGGGTTGGAGAGATGTAATCATATTGGAGCGGCACGAGTTGACCAGTGGTTCGACCTGGCACTCTGCAGGATTGGTTGGTCAAATGCGCTCGGATGCCAACCTTACCCGGATGATGCATTACAGCACTGATCTCTATCGTCGGTTGAAAGATGAGACCGGTCATGATCCTGCCTGGCGGGAAGTTGGTGGGCTGCGTTTGGCTTCATCTGCCGAGCGAATGGAAGACCTCAAGCGTCTTGTAGGCATGGCTCAATCATTCGGTGTACCAATGGAGTTAATCTCACCAAATGAGGCTTTTGATCTTTTCCCCATAATGTCCCTGGATGGAATAGTCGGTGCTGCTTATACACCAAATGATGGGGTGATTGACCCCACAGGTTTAACCAATGCACTTGCGGCTGGAGCAAAAAAACGCGGGGTTTGCATTTTTACAGAAACCAGCGTGGAGAGGATCAACTTAAAGGATGGGCGGGTACATGAAGTGGTCACCGATAAGGGAACCGTCAAGACAGAGATCGTAGTGAACGCCGCTGGGCAATGGGGAGGGGAAGTGGGTAAGATGGTCGGTCTTTATTTGCCCGTGGTGCCTATGGCTCATCTTTACGCTATTACTAAACCCATCGAAGGGGTTCGGCACGATTTCCCAACCTTGCGTGACCCCGACCTGTTGGTATATTGGCGTGAAGAAGTTGGCGGATTGACCACTGGAGGTTATGAACGCAATCCGGCATCTTTTGGTCTTGATGGTATCCCACAAGACTTCAAGTACAAGCTGCTTCCACCTGATTGGGAACGCTTTGCACCGCTGATGGAAAATTCTATCAAGCGAGTTCCAGTACTTGAATCAGCGGAAATCATCCAACTGCTCAACGGACCTGAAGGATTTACCCCAGATGGAGAATACCTACTCGGTCCGACATCTGTAAAAGGTTTCTGGGTTGCCTGCGCTTTTTGTGCTCATGGATTGGCAGGTGCTGGCGGTATAGGTAAAGTAATGGCAGAGTGGATCATCAATGGACATCCTGAATGGGATATCTGGCGTCTGGATGTGAGGCGATTTGGCTCAAATTACAGTAGTCAGGACTATGTTGTAGCTCGAACCATCGAAACATATTCCCAATATTACGATATCCATTATCCAAACGAAGAACGCATCTCAGGACGCGGATTACGTCTATCACCAACCTACCACCGCCTGAGAGAGTTGGGAGCTCATTTTGGAGAAAAGACCGGTTGGGAACGACCTGACTGGTTTAAACCCCTTCAGGAGAAAGCCCGGCACGGACATGAACCCAAAGGTTGGTATTTGCACAACTGGTCACGAGCCATTGGATATGAGCATCTTCAAACCCGGGAGAACGCCGGACTTTTCGATGAAACATCCTTTAATAAATTCGAGGTGCGAGGACCACGGGCTTTGGTTTTCCTTCAATACCTATGCTCCAACGATCTGGATCAACCACTCGGTACCGTGGTTTATACACAAGCTCTGAATCCTCGCGGTGGTATCGAATGTGACTTTACTGTCACTCGACTTGCTTTAGACCGTTTTTTGATCATCACCGGCACGGCATTCGGTCAACATGATCTATCGTGGCTCAGCTTGAACATGCCCGAGGATTGTTCGGTGATTATCGAGGACGTTGGTTCGGCTTATGCCTGTATCGGCATGTGGGGACCCAAAGCACGTAATATCCTTCGAAAGGTCACCAAAGATGATATATCCAACCTGGCATTCCCTTACATGACAGCCAAACATATAACTGTTGGAAACGTTCCTACCTTAGCCTCTCGTGTAACCTATGTGGGTGAGCTGGGTTGGGAATTTTATTGCCCGATGGAATACGGTTTACGCTTATGGGATACTCTCTGGGAGGTTGGACAACCGGAGGGTTTAGTACCTGCGGGTTACCGCGCAATTGATACGCTTCGCCTCGAAAAAGGTTATCGGTATTGGAGCAGTGAGATCAGCCCGGACTATACACCGTTCGAGGCCGGATTGGATTTTGCGGTCAAGCTTAACAAAGGTAATTTCATCGGTCGAGATGCCTTGCTCAAACAGAAGGAATCCGGTCTGAAGCAAAAATTATGCTGTATGACATTACTGGATAATCGTGTGAATGCCTTGGGCAAGGAACCCATCCGAACAAATGATGATAGGATTATTGGGTGGGTAGCTTCAGGTGGATATGGCTACTCAGTTGGAAAGAGTATTATCTATGCCTACCTACCGATCGAATTTACAAAGGTGGGTACACAATTGAAGGTTGAATTCTTTGGGGAACAGGTCGGTGCGATTGTCGCACAAGCACCCTTGTGGGATCCCAAGGGAGAGCGAATCAAGTCGTGAACTTGGAGTAGTCTCAGATATTATTTAATCACTCACGATTTGGAGGCTAATATGTCCATTGTTTCAGCAAAAGATATGTTGATCGACGCTACAAAAGGTAAATATGCCATTGGCGCATTTAATATCACCAATCTCATCCAGATGGAGGCTGTGATTGAGGCAGCCGTTGAAAGAAATGCTCCATTGATCATCCAGACCTCAGTCAAACCGTCTAAATTTTTAAGGCGGGATGTCCTTGTGGCTATTTATAAGACGATTGCTTCATCTGCACCAATTCCCATCTGTCTACACCTTGACCATTGCACTGAAGTAGAATACTGCAAGCAGTGTGCGGACTCCGGTTATACCAACATCATGATAGATGCCTCAAAACAATCCTTCGAGGAAAATATTCGTCAGACAAAAGAGGTTTGTGATTACTGCCACTCTATTGGTGATGTATCTGTTGAAGGGGAGCTGGGTACGGTATCAGGCGTTGAAGATCAAATCAAGGTGGCTGAAGATGAATCTGCACTTTGCAGCCCAACACAAGCGGTTGAATTCATTGAAAGGACTGGTGTTGACCTTTTTGCACCAGCAATTGGTACTGCGCATGGCGTTTACAAGACAAAAAATCCCAAGGTTGATTTCGAGCGTCTTGGAAAAATCGCCCAGCTGGTCAATGGCAAAGGAGTCAAAGTCCCACTGGTAGTACATGGGGGTACAGGTTTACCAGCAGATTACGTGGACAAACTGATAGAGATGGGTGGTGCCAAGTTCAATGTATCGACCGAGCTAAAACATACACTTATCAATACAACGTTTGATTACATATCAGGACATCCTGAAGAGTACGATCCTGGCAAGATTGATGCAGCCGTTAATGAAGCCATTCGGAAAACCGTCTGGCAGTGGATTGACATGCTCGGCAGCGCAAATAAGGCATAAAACAGGTACATATGAAAAATATCGAAGAGTATTATGTCCCATGGGTCAAGGGAATACCGATGTATATATCATCACATATAGAACTTGCCTGGCGGAAACCCGAATTACACCGTATGATGTCCAACGAGAACCCACACGAACCATCGTTAAAGGTATTGGAAGCGATCATGAAATACGGGAAAATGGCAAATCGTTATCCTGACCAGGGTTTGGTGGTTCGTTCTAAGATTGCCGAGATCAATGGACTCGATGGTCCTGATAACGTCATGCTTGGGAATGGATCCAGCGAGATCTTTGATAATATTTTTCGTTGTTTCCTCCAGCCTGGAGAAGAGGTCATTCAGCACACACCCTGTTTCGGCATTTACAAATTGCGCAATAATATCCTTGGAGGGAAACTCGTCTCTGTGCCAATGATCTATAAGGACTGCCAACTCTTGTTCGATGCTGATGCCATCATCGGGGCGATTACTGATAAAACCAAGATTATCGTCGTGGCGAATCCAAATAATCCTACAGGGAATTTTATGGACGCAGAAGGCTTTATCAAGATCGCTGATGCTGGTGTTCCTTTCATTGTAGATGAAGCCTATATCGAGTTTGCAGGACTTGGAATGTCACAGGTGCACCTGACGAAAAAGTACAAAAATGTAATCATCTCACGCACGCTTTCCAAGGCTTATGGATTGGCTGGTCTCCGATTTGGTTACGCATTGGGTGACAAGGATGTTATCGGTCAAATTTCAGCCGCTCTGCTACCCTGGAACGTTGGCACCATCCCAATGTGGGCTGCCCTGGCTGCCTTCGAAGATATCGATGGTTTGAAAGAAAGGGTGACATTCAACAACAATGAGGTGAATTATTTTGAGGAAGCCCTTAGTGATATTCCGGGATTGATTGTCTTATATTCCCATGCAAATTACATTCTCTTCGATGGTACGGATACCGGGAAGAAAGGTCTGGATATGGTGAACTTTGCCCAAGAGAAAGGATTGATCTTTAGACCTCAACCCCCAATTTATGGCCGCGATGGCTGGTTCAGGATTACTTTAGGCAGCAAGGAAGAAAATAGAATGGCTATTGATGCCATCCGTGAGTTCTACACGAAGTGATATATATATATATGCGTACAACTATTTAATTAATACAGGAGGAATATGATGTCTGTTATTAAGGCAGTTTTCTTCGATCAGGATGGTGTCATCATCGACACAGAGAGAGATGGCCATCGGGTTGCGTTCAACGATACCTTTAAAGAGTTTGGTTACACCTTTGAATGGGATTTAGATTATTATCATGAACTGCTCCAGGTGGCTGGTGGAAAGGAAAGGATGAAACATCACCTCCACACCAAGGGTTTTGGCGTCGAAGTAAATCCTGATGATGAGGATGAACTCATCAAAGCCATGCACAAGCACAAGACAGCAGTCTTTATTGAATTGGTAGAAGGTGGGAATTTACCTCTCAGACCTGGTATCAGGCGATTCATGAAAGAATGCATGGATGCTGGTCTGATCCTGGGAATATGTACTACTTCAAATGAAAACGCAGCACACGCCGTTGCTTATAAAATTCTTGCCGACATCAAGTTTAATTTTGTACTTGCAGGAGATATTGTAAACAATAAGAAACCGGATCCAGAGATCTATAAACTTGCCCTCCAAAAATCTGGTGTAAAACCAGAGGAGTGCATCGTTATTGAGGATTCTCGTAACGGGGTTCTGGCAGCAAAAGCGGCTGGGATGCACGTGGTTGCGACAACAAATGTCTACACCGAAAAAGAGGATCTCAGCGATGCAGATATCATTGTATCCTGCCTGGGTGATCCCGATGGTGAAAAAGGTCTATTGCGAAAAGACGTTCCGGGAATAAAATATGATGGTGTACTACGGGTGAATCAATTGATCGATTATTTCTCGTAGTGAGACAATTATTAATATCCCGAAGTCAAACAGGGAGCGTTTCTTCATAGCCTAAGTCAAGAGAATATTTCCACTAATTAGAATCAGATCCAAGGAATGAAAGGATTCTGGTGAATTTGAGGTATTATGGCTTGCTTCACCCGATACCCAATTCGCCTCTTTTTATTATCCAATTCTCGCGTAATGGGATTGAATAAAACTAATCGTGGATAACAAGAGGAGAATCGTGGAAAATAGGTGGAATATGGGATGTGACTAATCCCCTGAGCTTGTGAGAGTTTTTTCCGAGTACTCATTGAATGAATCGAACCAATAACCAATAGATTCTTGCAGCACAGAGAGCTGAAGCCGGGATGGTCAACGACCAAGCTGTGGCGATCTCCTGGGCAACACCCCAACGAACCTTATTCGCCCTCTCACCGGTGCCTACACCCATGATGGCTGAACTGACAACCTGTGGGTGGTGCTCACTGGTCCACCGGCTAAAGCTGCACCCAGAATAACAACCGCTGAGGCTAACTGAGTAGCGAAACCATCCACATGTCGGATCTTGTAGAATTTACCTCCCAGTGTACGGATCAATTTCCATCCACCCAAGGCAGTGCCCAAAGCAATCATCGCGGCGCAAATAATAATGACCCAACATGGAACGGCAAAAACCGTCAAGTAACCTCCGGTGACAAGTGCCAGTGTAATGATCCCCATGGTCTTCTGGGCATCGTTTGTCCCGTAGCTGAGAGCCAGGGCAATCACCGTAAAGATCTGGCTGTTTTTGAATAGTATATTAACCCGGGGTGTCGCATTCCAGCATAATGTGTAGATTATCCGGAGAATGATGTATCCAAAACTGAAACCGATAATTGGTGATACAAATAAGGATACCAGAATTTTCTCCAATCCATGCAATTGAATGGATTGCCATCCTGCCCCCATGACCACGGCACCGATAATACCACCGATCAGCGCATGTGAGGAATTGCTCGGAAATCCCAGAAACCAGGTCAATAGATTCCACAGGATGGCACTGGCAAGAGCGGCCAGGATCACTTGTATATTGATCGTCTGAGCCGTAACAATCTTATGCCCGATAGTCTCCGCTACCGCCACACCAAAAATGAACGGACCTAGAAATTTCGCCAGTGCGGTCATCACGAGCGCGGTCCGAGGTGAAAGCGCCCGCGAGGAGATCATCGTAGCGACTATGTTACTGGAATCATGAATGCCGTTCAGAAAATCAAATATGAGAGCCAGGACAATCACAGCAATGATGAGCGGTGTCATTGAACAGCATCCCTCTTCTAAGCGATCTTGACGACAATATCGGCAATTACAATGGCGGCCTCGTCGCCCCGGTCAGCGGCATTGCTTAAGTGGCGGTAGACCTCGCGCAGTTTCAACATCTTGACAACGTGGGTGATATCTTCCACACCGCTGAAGAGATCGGCCAAGGCCTCGCGGTATACATCTTCCACCCGGTTTTCCAAAGCCTTGGCACGCTGGGCATGGTCATTGGCTACTCTGGGATGATCCTCCAGGGAACATACCGCCATCGAAAGTTCGTAAGCCGCATCTCTTAGCAGAGATGCCATCCACTGCATGTATGGAGTCGGCTCTACTTTCAGGATTTCCATCTCGCTGACCGTGCTGTAGGCATAGTCAAGTACATCGTCAATCGTCCGGGAAAGCGCAAAGATATCCTCCCGATCAAAGGGAGTAATGAAAGTTCTATTTAATTCATCAATCAAGATCCGGCGGGCTTCATCGGCTTCTTTTTCTTTAGAAACAAGCAGTGCCGAGGCACCCGGGTCCCGCGAGGTCAAAAAAGTTGTCAGGGCTTCCATGCCTTCCAGGGTTAGCGCAGCCTGGTCATGGATCAGTTTGAGGAAAATATTCTGGCGTTTCATAAAAAGTCGGCGCATGGATAATCCTCCATTTTGAGATTATCGCCCAAAAATAACAGACTTCTTGGAAAAAATAAGAGGGCAGATTGAATACTCGCATGCACTGAATTTGACCTATACTGCGTTCTGAGCACTGACACATATATGATTACTTTTCTCAAGAGAGTCAAATAATTGATACAACGATGGCGAGATTTAGATCGTTAGAGGATCGAAGTAGATTGAAGCACAGAAAAAAAAAGATAGATCAGACTTATTTTGATAGACAGGGGGAAATTTGGTTTTTATGCTGGAAAAATGAAAAGTTCAGGATAACGAATATACGTAATATATAATGGGGAAAACAGCAAAGAGCAAAGAGCTATGAATATACAAGATACTCCATCTATTCATTTTGGAATAAAATGCTCTCTCTTCGAGGGCACCAGGGGTGGCTGACGGGGGTTGAACCCGCAACCGCTTGATCCACAGTCACCCAAGGGGCTGTCCATTGTGTATTATGGTGTGTATTGTGTCTATTTAGCGGCTAAAAAGAGGGGATTAACAGTTTGAAATGTATCTTATTTCCATCCTGTCCAGGGCATTTGCACCAGATCTGCACCAGCAAATGGTTTTCTCCAGCTAGAGAAATTCAAAGAATATCTCGAATTACATCCGTATAAACACTTAGAATTAATACCGTCATAAAACGCTACATTGTACAGCAGGAAATGGTGCGATTGAATGTGTCGTGGTTGGCTAACGGATGGGGTGTCCTTTTGCGACCGGATGGACTGATTAGGCGGACCAGTGGATAAGGCAGGATTGTAAATAATATTTGATTGAGGTGCCTTATCCATAGGTAGTATGTCCTTAGTCCACCCCGTACATTTTGTACCAGCGAGCGATCATAGCCACGCTCTTGATTCTGTTAGCTGTCAGGTATCTGTCAAAACCTAAGTTTGGTTGCTACAATCTTTTTGTCACTGGGTAAGTTAATGATGATATATTGGATAGAGATGCTAACTAAAAAATAGTTGTGCTGGCGGTGTTTTCACTCTACATAGTTTTTTATACTTAGTCCAACCTAATCGCACCAGAATTACATCAATTATCCCTCTCACGAATACATTTCAAATCACAAAATTGGTTATACAATATAGGTAAGGTTAGGAAGTGATTGTGGGATCAAATTCAATATCATATATTAGCCCATCTAGTTTGATTGCATTTAGATCATAATAAATTATGAATGTCTTCAACCTTCGAAACCAACTGATAGAGGATTATTCGTCCTACATAGATAGCTTCATACAAATCCGCGACGAACAGATTCGCGCCTACGTCGACCAACAATTGTCAAGTGGCCTGTTATGGCCAGAAGCACTGGTCCAACTTAACCCGGCGTTTCAGCCCGGACTCCGGATCGATGAATTGGTAGATGAAGGTATTCTTGATAAAAGGTGCAAGTTAATCTTTCGGCGAAAGAGTGAAGAAAATCCAGTGGGTGAAGATCTTTGCCTGCACAAACATCAAGAAGATGCCATCCGGATCGCACAACTTGGTAAGAACTATATCCTGACCACGGGAACAGGCTCGGGAAAATCCCTGGCATATATCATTCCCATTGTGGATTACATTCTGCGTCATGGCAGCGGCAAAGGTACGCAGGCGATCATTGTTTATCCGATGAATGCTCTGGCAAACAGCCAGATGGGGGAGCTGCGCAAGTTCTTGAGCCTGGGTTCCCCAGACCATAAAAGTCCGGCGACTTTCGAGCGGTACACAGGTCAAGAGTCCGATGATGAAAAGAAACGCATCATGTCACGCCCACCAGATATCCTGCTGACCAACTATGTCATGCTGGAATTGATCCTGACCAGGCCAGAGGAACGCAAGACCCTGGTGAACGCAGCTCAAGGATTACGATTTTTAGTGTTGGATGAATTGCATACTTACCGCGGCCGGCAGGGAGCGGATGTGGCTATGCTGGTTCGTCGAGTACGAAATGTACTCGAAGCAACAAGTTTACAATGCGTCGGGACATCAGCGACACTGGCAGGCGCGGGCAGCCTGGAAGAACAACGCCAGGAAGTTGCTGAAGTGGCGTCTATCCTTTTTGGGGATAAAGTTCAGCCAGAACATGTGATTGCAGAAACATTACGCCGGTCTACCGATGAATTTCCCCTTGCTGATGCCAGTTTTATCGCCGCCTTAAGACAAAGGATAGAGAGCCAATTTGATCCTGAATCTTATTCAGATTTGACTCATGATCCATTGGCAAGCTGGATAGAAAGTACCTTAGGTATCAATACAGATCCCGCCAGCGGACGGTTGGTGCGTGCCAGGCCACGGAGCATTCTGGGGTCCGAGGGTGTTGCCCGTCAACTCAGCGAGGTGACCGGGTTATCCGAACAGCAATGTGCCCAGGCGCTAATGGCAACATTAATCGCTGGATATAACATTCCAAATCCAGATACAGACATGCCGTCATTCGCCTTCCGCCTGCACCAGTTCATCAGCCGGGGAGACACGGTCTACGCCTCCCTAGAGGAAGAAAAAAACAGGTATCTAACAGTAAACGGTCAACAGTTCGTCCCGAATGATCGTGACCGTGTCTTGCTACCGCTAGCTTTTTGTCGCGAGTGCGGTCAGGAATATTACGTAGTACGCAAAGTACGCGATCGAGAGGCAGAGATGACCATTTTCCTTCCGCGTGAATTTGGAGAGCGTGGCGGAGAGGATGATAGCGATGCGGGTTATCTGTATTTTAATAGTGACGATCCATGGCCAATCGATTACGATGGTTTGTTGAATAAGCTGCCAGAAGATTGGATTGAGGAACACAACGACGAATTTCGCGTCCGTTCCAGCCAGCGCAAGCACCTGCCTGAATTATTCCAGGTCAATACACTGGGCCAGGTCCAGGATCAAGGCCTTACAACCCAATTCATAACCGCGCCGTTCCGGTTCTGCCTGAACTGTGGTGTGACTTATGGATCCCGTCAATCTTCGGATTTCTCCAAGCTGACCGAGCTTAGTTCTGGCGGACGAAGCACGGATACTACCATCCTCAGCCTGTCACTGATACGGAATTTACGCAAAGATACTGACCTGCTGCCGATGGCACGCAAGCTGCTCAGTTTCACCGATAACCGCCAGGATGCCTCGTTGCAAGCCGGACATTTCAATGATTTCGTTGAGATCGCTTTGCTGCGTTCAGCCATGTACCGGGCAGTACAACAAGCTGGCGGTACCGGTATCTCTCACGAAGTGCTGCCTCAAAAGGTTTTTCAGGCCATGGGCTTGGATTTCGCTCTTTATGCAATCGATCCAGAAGTGCGTTTCGCTCAGAAAGCAGAAACCGAACGAGCGTTACGGGAAGTGCTAGGGTATCGTATCTATCGAGATTTGAAGCGCGGTTGGCGCATCACGTCTCCGAACCTGGAACAATGTGGATTACTGGAAATCCAATACACATCATTGGATGAAGTCTGCAAAGAAGAAGATCTATGGCAAAATGCCCATCCAGCTTTGGTCACAGCCACACCGGAAACACGGCGCCACCTTTGCTGTGTACTCCTGGACTATATGCGCCGTGAATTGGCGATCAAGGTAGATTACCTGAATCCAACCTACCAGGAAAGCCTGCGCCAGTTGAGCAGCCAAAAGCTTCGCGCTCCATGGGCGATGGATGAAAACGAAAGACTGGAACATGCATCCATCCTATTCCCACGCTCTAGGCAGAAGGAGGAAGAGTACGG
>Ga0315285_10001114_pt1 | contig 28089 bp, 27 predicted proteins | sample YL17G09_36_MG_FD_203698 | JGI IMG/M metagenome (GOLD analysis project Ga0315285, IMG submission 203698) | Sediment microbial communities from Yellowstone Lake, YNP, Wyoming, USA - YL17G09_36 | ecosystem: Environmental > Aquatic > Freshwater > Lake > Sediment | place: USA: Wyoming | collected...
AGGTTCTCGGCAACCCATTGCGTGCCAACAAGGACTTCAGGATGAGCATAACCTAACATACTAACCTCCTGTGAAGAGTAAGGCCCCACACATGACTTGTTAAGCACCATGGCTGAGACGAGCGGGCTAACGGTTTGGCTCAGCGGCAGCGGCGGGACCGGCGAGACTCCTTCTCGATTATCGCGCCATTTCTGAAAACGGGCCCCGTTCGCTAGCGGTCGCGTAACAAGCCCGCAGGGCGTATCCTGTGGACCCCCGGAGCGCAGCGTAGGGGGCAGCTGCTGTCCGCCGGGGCCAGTGTTAGGCGCAATTTGCTTTATTTGAGTAATGCGATGGTAACCGTGACAACAATGTTAAGAATACCCACTCCGAAGACGAGGCATATTTGCCTACTCATGGCTGATAGCTTACGGGACTCAAAACTTGCTTTGCGGAGTCGGTCAACGTGCTGCAATCCCCAATCAATTATCTCTACGGGCGAACGAGGAGCGTACTTTTCTGCTCGAAACTGGCTTCTGAATACATCATCAGATGTTAGACATTCTATTGTATGCCTTCTCGCTTCTGGGTATTCAATATCGAGGATCCACGATGGGCGACGACGTTTAGCAAGCATTTCTTTTTTCCATTCCTCCATCCGATAACTGGGTAGACCTCTACGGAATAGCTCTCCACGACTTTGAATCAATACCTTTACATCGAAGTCTTTTGGCAAATTGAGCCTTTGCCTAATCCCTTCATAGGTCATAATCTCGCTTTCGTCGTTACAAGATAGAACCCACGTAGCTGAAAGAATGCCAAACACATCCGGTTCTTCAATAATGGTTCGATTCTGTCTCTGCTTCGGCATGATGCTCTTACCTCCTCGTTTGCTTGACCGTTATATAGAGCGAATCCTTCACGGTTTCTGCCACGCATCTTACTTATGGTTCTTGCGCCTAACTCATGGTTATACAAGCTTGGTGTGTTGAATACCGGGATTGATACGATCCAGTGGTGTACGTACCGCCTCCCGCTTGACGACATGCGTGTAAACCTGCCCTGAGCGAGGCACTGCGATGCGCACCCGTCTGCTTTTGAGGGTGAAGTGTCATGGTCGTCTTCAGATCTTTATGTCTAGTCAAATCTTGTATTGTCATTATATCAGTTCCTCCTACCTGATATGGCTGGGTCTCCTGACCCTGCCACACGCACTTGTGAGGAATTCACGGACCCGTGGTAGACCTCGACGATGTCTAATACCCGATTGCGTGTGTCCAAGAGCATCACTTTGAGGTACTCCTGCTCAAGGAGGGACATCTCGTACAGTACTAAGGCGGCGGCATCAGCAGGCGAGTTAATCACCGGCCGATCGCCAACCGGCTCATGGAGTTTCAGCCCCAGCGCCAGGGCGGCCTTGAGGCGTACAGCGGTTTGCTGGCCAACCCCGCGCACCGAAGCCAGTTCAGCCACGTGCGCCTTGTAGATGCGTTGGATATCCCCTCCAAAGCGGGCGAGGAGGCCTTCCGCGATCTCGATTTGATGTGTTCCCCCAGCTACTGCAGCAAGAAGCTCGGCCAGGCTGCATGCAGCAGCATTCGAGGTGACTCGATATGCCGGTCGGTCCCTTAGCGGTAACGTTCTCAGCTTGCTTGGCTTGTACTCAGGTGGAAAGTTGAGCAATGTTTCCATTGATTTATCCCCTTTCTGGTTGGAAACAAAAAAGCCCCTCACCAAGAATGAATTTCCACTCTCGGTGAGGAGCATTGATGTACTGATTATTGTTGGGAGGATTAGCAGGGATCAACCACTAGTGACATCCTTCCCTAAAGTTGGGACATTAATCGATCTCAGGAATTTCTCCAATTGGAGAAATCGAGTCCCAGGCTGCACGGACCTCTGCTTCGGTCAGATATTCGAGGCAGTCCATGCACTGGACATGCTCTACGATGTTGTCGGTGACTTCGCCCTGAATAAATCGTCTGCTACCGATGGTTACCACAGTAATATTCCGGTGCATGCAAGGCGAGAAGATAAGATTTGCAGACCAATCACTCATGCTGCCCTCCATTCCCTTGCTGCTTGCCCTTGCACCAGCCACCTTTTTCCAGCTTGTGGCTATACCAGAAGCGGCCATCCTTCTCATACCGACGCATTTCGACCTGATGGATCGGGCACAGCTTTCGATCACCATTGCCTTTCTGATGATATACATCCGGTGTGAAACCACTTTCAAGTAGGAAAGACAAGGCAGCATTCGCCTTCTCCAGTAGATCACGCCCGGACTCGGAACGTAAAGTTAATTGACATGCAAACCCTTGGGCCAGGTAACGAGTATTCCAACTCGCTGGCGCCTCAAGAAATGCAGTCTCTGGTTTGAGATCGGTTGCCATAACGTTGCTCCTTTCTAAGAAACAAAACAGGTCAACCTATGGCTGAGGTAGACCTGTCTTTGAACGATTGTGAATTATATTGAGCCATTATTCGGCATCTTTTTCAGCTGCTATGGCATTCAGCAGCATAGCCAATTGATGCACATCGACCCAGTGAGTCTGCTTTCCGCTGCCAGCACAAGCAGGGCACGGCTTGTGGCGGATGTACTTGTGCCCAGCCATACTGATCTCCTCCCCCGTAGGGAGATATGGGAGGCAACGACAGCCGCGCCGGATGCGACGGCGCTGATCTCCTCCCCCGTAGGGAGATATGCCTTGCCGCTGCAGGCCTGGCATGTGGTGAGAATTTGGATCTTGTCCATAGGACCTCCTTAAACGAAACCACCCAGAAGGGCGGATGGATGTAAACCGTGCAAAGGATGTAATAATCCAAACACTGTAACCTGTATCTATAGGGTTAGGGGGTATCCCGGGACGACCTTAATAACACTATGTACAGGTTAAAAAATGTATACCCCCATGTTCATAATTTGCACTTTCCCCCCCTATCTATTAGGGCTCATCACCCCCGCAGGGAAAATATACATTTTTCCAATTGGAAAAAGGAATATATGTATCTGAGATCATTATATATTCATTAACATATATTCATTAACAGTCGTGTCATCCTTCATGGACACATGATGAATTTACATCATTTACTGAGACGCTAACGGAAACAGCTTTTCCCACTGCAAGAGAAGTTAATCCTACAGAAACCCCAAACAAGGATGAAGTATGCAAATGTAGATTGTAATTACGGGCCTGCCCCTCGAATGCACGGCCTACCCGGCCAGGGATGGCCCTACCATCTTCTTACCTACCATTGGGGCAATGATTGTAGAGCTCCCCGGCCTAACTCCGGCCAATCTGTCAAATTTAGAACGATAAGCTTTGAATGAGACTCTTTATTAAAGAACCCGTCCGGGCAATGCCCCAGTATGGTCACCTAGGTTAATTACGATTTCACCATTGACAATTACATACTCGATGCCCTCAGGATATTGGTGAGGATCGGTAAAGGTGGCCTTGTCGGAAACAACCTGGGCATTGAAAAGGACAATATCGGCCCAAGCACCTTCGCGAATCACTCCCCGATCAGTCAGACTGAAACGCTCCGCGCTTAGGGAGGTCATTTTCTTGATCGCTTCCTCAAGCGAAAGTACTTTTTCTTCTCGGACGTACCGTCCCAACACACGTGGAAATGTTCCATAACATCTCGGATGGGGTGAGCTCTGCCCCAAGATGCCATGATGGGAAGCGCCCATGCTGTCGCTGCCAATCGCTACAAACGGGAGTTTCATCAATTTTTTTACAATATCATCGTGCTGGTCAAAATACACTACGACAATCTGGGCATCATCAAGTGATATTAGATTCATTACCGCGTCGAGAGAGTCAAGGTTATCCTGACAAGCAATTTCCTCAATGGTCATCCCAATTATTTCCGGGCGCGATAAGCAATCTATGACTAGAAGACCATTCCAATCACGCACACCGCTGCGATTATCCCACTCAATACGATTTTCAATCCAATCTTTTCTTAGCAGTTCACGTATGGCCTGATCTTTCATCCGTTGAGCAATGAGCTTTCCACTACCTTCTTGAGCCCAATATGGCAAGATTGATGAGAGAACAGTCGAGCTGGCGATATAAGGATACTGATCACAGCCTAGCCGTGTATCCTTGGCTTTGTCACTTTCAAGAAGGGCGACAAGGTCCTCGATCATCTCCCAGTTTCTATGTCCACAAATTTTTACATGGGAATATTGCACCTGTATCTCAGCTTGTTTTCCTACTTCAATAGCCTCCTCAACCGCTTTCAAAACCCCATCGCTTTCACTTCGGATATGGCTTGTATAAATACCCCCATGCTTGGCAACTACTTTTGCTAGACCTATGATTTCCTTTGTATGTGCAAAGAAACCTGGCGGGTAGTACAAACCAGTGGAAATCCCATGTGCACCCTGTTCCATTGCTTCTTCTACAAGGTTTTCCATCATTCCTTGCTGCTCAGGTGTCGGCTGGATATCCTCATATCCCAACACTGAACCTCGTATATTACTATGTCCGATCAATGGAACAACATTTACCGCCGTGCCTGGCTTTCGAAGATGTTCTAGATACTCAGCCATACTCTCCCAAGCAATATCTATATTGAGACCCATCGATAAAGCTTGAACCTCTTTGGCAACTTTCTTGGTTCCAGGTTGCGCAGAAAAGCCGCAATTACCAATGATTTCCGTTGTGACTCCCTGGTGGATAGAACTATAGGCTCGCCGGTTACCCAACAATGTAAGATCAGAATGCATGTGTGGATCAATAAATCCGGGAGTCAAATGTAATCCTTGAGCCATGATCACTTGGTCGGCTTCTATTGAAATATTATTAGCGATCATTACAATCCATTTGTCAACAATACCAACATCAGCCCTAAAGCAGGGTTTCCCAGTTCCGTCAACAATTTTGGCTTTTTTGATCAAGATATTTAGCATAACGCCGTTCTCCTATGGGCGGATTTTCTTGCTCGGTATTTCTCCCATTCTACTCTTGATTTCAGTTAGCCAAATACTATAAAATAAGCATGCTGACTTATTTTATGCAAAATAGATTTACTTTGAATAATTTGTAATATAAATAATAATGACATTTATCACATGTAATAGAATTGAATATATGCAATAATATCGAGAAAGACAGACCAGTCGGTCTTGTATTTGGTATGGAATGGTTTTATATATTTGTGAAATTACTCAACTTGTTGACATTGTAGCAATAGAATTTTCTGGGAGTTGCTCGCATCGCTCAAAATCCCTATCCGGGAGTTCAGAATAAGTTTTACGAGGAGGTGGTATCAATAGAGAATAAGTATCCAGTAGGCATATCAGTAAGTATTTCGTACCGCATTTGAAAGATGCAATGTTTGTTAATTCGCCTCAGGTTTTTTGTCAAGGAGAAGACCATAAAAAAACGTATACTTGATAAGACCCCTTGGGATACTCAATATGCTTTCACTGCGAATTTTTACCTTCCATAACACTTTCCTGGTCATTTTTTTGTGAGGGTGTTTATTTGGGGAGTGGCTATCATGGAGGCCTCTTCATCGATGCAGGACAATTTCGCAAGAAGGCGCACCCACTTAGCCACTAACTTTTTTGTTGTTGGACTTGTAACTGTATAACCCAAATCATATTCTTGTTCGGAGGAGAAAATGTCTGAAGAAATCTATCAAAAACTCGCTCAAGCAGTGATCGATGGGGAATTGGAAGATGCTGAAGCGTTGGCCAAACAGGCCTTGGAACTGGGCCTGGAGCCCCTCGATTGTATAAACAAAGGGCTAACAAAAGGTATTCAACGTGTCGGGGAATTGTTTGCCGATGGGGAATGCTATTTACCCGAACTTGTTCTGAGTGCGGAGGCCATGAAAGTTGCTTTGAATGTTCTTGAACCTGCAATGCTTGGTGGAAAGCAGCGAGAGACCGTGGGGAAGGTTGTGCTGGGCACTGTCCAGGGAGATTTGCATCAAATTGGCAAGAACCTGGTGGGCTCCATGCTGATTGCAAATGGTTTTCACGTCATCGACATTGGTGTTGATACACCCACCTCCGAATTCATAAAAGCCATCAAGGAAAACGATGCCACAATTGTGGGCGCTTCGGCTCTGCTTACAACAACCATGATGGAACAGAAAAAGTTGATCGATGCCATTGAGGAGGCTGGTCTCCGCGAGCAAGTAAAAGTGATGGTTGGGGGAGCACCTGTCAACCAAGACTATGCTGAGCAAATCGGCGCGGATGGTTATGCCGAAGATGCGGTTTCAGCGGTTAATCTCGCCTTTCGACTCGTAGATGCACCTAAATAATCCAATGTTGCCAACGAATGTACCGGATAATTATTTTCACACGAGGAGAATTTGCAATGATCAAGCTCCAGGAACACAAAGCCAGTATCCAGCCGATAGAATCTAAGTTAAAAATCAGCATCCTTGAGGACGAGGAAATCAGACAGATTAACCAGAGCACCCGCACAGTTCTGGAAGAAGTCGGGGTGGTTTTTCCATCCGAAAAAGCACTTAATATCTTTGCCGAGGTGGGTGCTAACGTGGATTTCAACAACCAAGTTGTCAAAATCCCTGCCCATTTGCTCGACAAATACCTTGCAACCTCACCTCGTACTTACACAATGGCGGGTAGGCGACCCGATCTTGATGTAAATATCGGTAACGGTGAGGGTACCTATTACTACTGCAGCGGCGAGGCCCCCAAGATAGTCGATTTCAATACCGGCGAACGCCGCTTGTCGGTGAAACAGGATATTGCCAACCACGCTCGCATCGCCGATTATTTGCCGATCATTTCGCTGTTGTGGCCGACGGTCAGCGCCAGCGATAAAGGTGTGACCTCTCCACTCCACGGCTTAGAAGCCTGCTTCAACAACACTGAAAAGCATGTCGAAACTGAATCAGTGATGGATCAAATTTCAGCACGCTACTCTGTTGAAATGGCAATCGCTATCGCTGGCAGTGAAGAGAATCTACGTGATCGGCCGATACTCTCGCAACTGCTCTGCTGCATTGCGCCATTGGCGCAGGACAGAGGCGGCATCGAAGCTGCGATGGTCTTTACCGAGTACGGTATACCAGTCGGACTTATGTCTATGCCCACCTTGGGTCTTACAGCGCCACCATACCCTGCCGGAGCCCTCACGCTGGCCATGGCTGAAACCCTGAGCGGAATCATGCTCACGCAGATTATCAATCCAGGCGTGGGGAACTACATATCTGTCAATCCAGGGATTGTCGACCCTCGCACGGGCAGCTACTTTATGGGATCGGGCGTCGCCCAGATCACCAACGTCGCCGCGGTCCAGATGGCACATTCAAACGGTATCCCTGTGCTTGCTTGCCATTCCTTTGGAGGTAGCCAATATAAACTCGGCAACTGGCAAGCTGGTTATGAGAACTTTTACTCCCACTTTCTAGCGGTAATGGCCGGTGCCGACATGTCCTTCGGCCCCAGTGGAATGTATGAGGCCGTCAGCCTGCTCGATCACCCGCGTATCCTGTTCGATCGCGAAATCCTGCGGGTGATCGACGATGTCACCAATGGGATAGAAGTGAATCCCAAGACACTTTCCTTCGATATGATCAAGCAAATCGGGCAAACCGGCTCCTATATCTGTCATAAAGAAACCGCCAAGGCTTATCGCTCGATATGGCCGTGGGAGTCGATTCTTTATGAAGACGGGGCAGCCGAAGGACGCAAATGGCGCGATCCGGTGGAGGTCGCCCGCGAAACCATAAGTTGGATCCTCGAAAACCATAAACCAGAGTCGCTTCCTGAAGATGTCAAACAAGAGGTAAGGAAAATCGTGGCTGCTGCTGATAAGGATGAAGATCTTAAGAAAGAGGTCAGAGGCCACAAATAAACGAATGGAATAGAAGTATGACTTCTAAGGCAGGAATTGAAACATCTTTGCGAGATATCCATGTTTTGGACCTGACACGCAATCTCGCAGGGCCTTATTGCACCATGATCCTTGGTGATATTGGGGCAGATGTCATAAAAATTGAATACCCCCAACATGGGGATGATACCCGAAAATGGGCTCCACCTACATGGAATGGTGAGAGTACTACCTTCTTGAGCGCCAACCGCAACAAAAAAAGTTTGGCTGTAGACATCAACGCCCCGGAAGGTGTTGAGATCGTCCGCAGCTTGGCGTGCCGAGCTGACATATTGGTGGAAAGTTTCCGCCCTGGTTCGCTAGACAAACGCGGGCTGGGCTATGAAGACCTAAATAAAGAAAATGAGGGTCTCATTTATTGCTCGATCTCTGCATACGGTAACACAGGACCGCTGCGTAATGAGCCCGGCTACGATCCGATCTTGCAGGCATCTACTGGAATTATGGATATGACCGGTGAACCCGATCAGGCTCCTGTGCGCCTCCCAATCGCCGTGAATGACCTGGGGGCTGGCATGTGGGCTGCCATTGGTATACTCTCTGCACTGATAAAAAGACAGTTATCCGGCCGGGGCTGCCGGGTAGAAACCAGCCTGTTTGAAACTGCCGCATGGTGGATGAATTATCACGTTACGGGTTATATGGCAACTGGGGTTGTTCCTGTCCGTTGTGGTACAGGTACACCTTTTATTGCACCCTATGAGGTGTACCCTGCGTCGGATGAAGGTCTCCTGGTTTGTGCGGGAAATGACAATCTTTTTCAAAAATTTGTGGAAGTACTTCAAATCCCAGAATTGGCCACTGACGAGAGGTTCGTGACAAATCCAATGCGTGTTAATAATAGGGTGGAATTGCGTAAACAAATTATCGAGAAATTCCAAACTCGCACGGCTGCCGAGTGGGAAGACCTTCTAAAAGCCCGATCTATCCCCTGCAGTCGTATACAGTCAGTAGCCGACCTCGTACAAGAGGAACAACTACACGCTCTCGGCCTGCTGGCAGCCTTCCCACACCCCCTAATTCCAGACCTGCGCCTGATTGATCTTCCAGTAAGTATAGATGGCATGCGCACCGCGCAACATTACCCCCCTCCGCTTCTTGGCGAGCACACGGATGCTATTCTCGCTGAACTGGGATACAGCGAGGATGAGGTAGCGACTTTGCGCGAAAGAAAGATTATCGCATAGTTAATACTGTGAGGAAAAATGGCAGGAAAATACTATGATGAACTCAATGTTGGGATGACGATCCGTCACTCGCTGGGCCGTACAGTCACGGAAACGGATAATGTCTTATTTAATTCCCTGACTATGAATACCCAACCTTTGCACCTGAATGAGGATTTTGCCAGTAAAACCCAGTTTGGGCAGCGGATTGTGAATGGCATTCTAACATTAGGCATTGTTGTTGGCTTGACAGTAGGTGATCTCACCGAAGGAACCATTATTGCCAATTTGGGCTATGAAAAAGTGAACCACCCCAGACCGGTCTTTCATGGTGATACTTTATACGTTGAAACGGAAGTACTCGACAAGCGTGAGTCGCGCTCCAGACCAGATCAAGGGATCGTGAAGCTACGGCATTTGTGTAAAAACCAGCATGGGGAGATTGTATGCGAAGTAGAACGTACGGCACTGTTTCTCAAACGTAAAGCATAGGCATTCAACAAATTTACTGAAAGGAATGAATATGTCACCTAAAACTTCATCGATGCACCTGATTGAGCGCGATAAAAAAATTGTTACCCCGGCAATTTATCGCTATACTGATATTGCCTTTGCCCGGGGAGAAGGCCTCTTTCTTTATGATTTTGAGGGCAACCGCTATTACGATTTTGCAGCTGGTATTGCAACGATGAACGTCGGGCATAATCACTCGCGGGTGGTAGCCGCCATTACCGAACAGGCCGGAATACTCATTCACGCAGCGGCTCATGTGGGTTATATGCAACCATATGTTGAGATTTTGGAAAAGTTGATTAGTCTGGCGCCTGCACCTCTCAACCAGGGGAAGGGTGTCTTGCTAAACAGTGGAAGCGAAGCTGTTGAAACAGCCGTTAAATTGGCACGCGCCATTTCTGGCCGTTCTATGGTACTGGCGTTTATGGATAGCTTCCACGGCCGCCCAATGGGGGCTTTATCGCTTACCGCCAGCAGTAGCGGGTATCGCAAGCATCTGACCCCGCTTCTGAGCGGTGTGGAGCATGTCCCTTATCCATATTGTTATCGCTGTCCGTTTGGTCACAAAGATCATAGTCGGGAGGATTGCTGCGGCATATGGCGCAATTTCATCCAGATGACCCTCGATAAGCTGATCCATCCTGAAGACCTAGCCGCCATTATCGTTGAACCAATCATCGGCGAGGGCGGCTACATTGTGCCTCCTGATGATTTCCTCCAGACCCTGCGCGAAGTTTGTGACCGTACTGGCGCACTGTTGATTGCCGACGAAGTGCAGACGGGAATGGGGCGCACAGGAAAATGGTATGGAGTGGAGCATTGGAATGTCGCACCGGACATTATTGCACTCGGGAAAGCCATTGGCGGCGGACTGCCGCTTGGTGCCACGCTCGCTCGCGCCGACCTGATGGATGCGTGGTGGCCAACTGCACATGGTTCCACCTTTGGCGGAAACCCAATAGCCTGCCAAGCCGGATTGGAAAGCATTGCCATTATTGAGGATGAAGACCTGTTGGAGAACGCCGTCTTTGTCGGAGACCACATCCAATCACGTTTCAAGACTGCTCAGAAAGAACTGGGGGTTATCGGTGATGTACGTGGTAAAGGTTTAATGATCGGCGTAGAACTTGTAAATCGCCAAGTTCAACCCATCTCTGTAGAGCAAGTCAAACAAATCATCAAGAAGTTGGGAGCGGACGGGGTGGTGATGACCAAATGTGGGCAGAGCGCTTTGCGCATCGCCCCGGCGCTCTCAATCACCCGGGATATCGCTGATGAGGCGGTTGACATCATCGTGATGGTACTTAAGGATTTCGAGAAGGAATTGTGATGTTCTCATCATATGGAATGGGCGGTAGAGAAGGGAGACATCATGAATAACGTCCGCCCGCAACTCAAACTGCTCACCGAAGATCAAATTCAGCAAGTACACCGGTATGTTCTGCTCATTCTCTCCGAGACTGGCGTCCGCGTAGACTCGCCGTCTGTGATTGGGATGCTCGAGAAAACCGGGCAGGTTCAGGTCCGGGAAAGAAGCGTAAAGTTTTCTCCCGAAATCGTCGAGCAAGCTATCCAGTCTGCCCCGTCTGTCATTCAGATGTACGACCGTCGCGGGAATCCTGCCTTCCGGCTTGGCGATGACCGTCTGCGTTTCGGTGTGGGAGTCACGGCCCTGTATTATCAAGAACCCGTTGGCGATAATCTGGAATTGTTCACGCGCCGCCACATGCGTATCATGACACAGTTGGGAAGTAGCTTGCCGCATTATGATGTCATCTCAACACCAGGCATTGTGCGGGATGTTCCTGAAGCACTTAGTGATCTGTATGGCAATTTGGAAATGTTTTCCAATACCACCAAGCCCCTGGTGGTGTTGACCTCGGATAAAGATAATTTCACACCGCTGATGAGTATTTTTGAACATTTGCACGGTGAACTGGGGGAGAAGCCGTTTGTGATGCCGTATTTCAATCCGGTCTCGCCATTGGTGATGGATTCTGGAACTCTGTTAAAAATGAGTGTGGCGATCGAGCGCGGCCTGCCGTTCATCTTTTCGAACTATTGCATGGCGGGAGCCAGCACGCCGCTCACGCCGGCTGGGACTCTGGCGCTGCTGCTGGCTGAATTGCTAGGCGGATTAACCATCAGCCAGGTGATGAAGCCGGCTACACCGGTTTCGGTGGGTATGTTACCGGCGTACTTTGACATGAAGACCATGCTAAATTTCTACGATCCACAAAGTGTTTTACTGAACATTGCTTGCGCTGAAATGATGTCCTTCTACAAGCTGCCTCACTGCGGAACATCCTGCGCCGGGATGGGTTGGGGCATGGACTTGATTGCCGCCGATTCTTACTGGATGAACGCCCTGACGTTCGCTCTGACAAAGGGCGGACTTGCTCCGTTTATCGGCGACGGCCTGGGATCGAAGTCCATTTCGCCATGTACGGTTGTGCACGTACACGAGATTATCGACCAGGCGTTTCGCTTCGCGAATGGTTTCCAACTAGACGATGCACTAGCTGCTCTAGATGAAATTGCCAGGGTTGGCCCAGGTGGTAGTTTTCTTTCATCCCCTTCGACGCGAAAAAACTACAAGACAGGCTACTATACCAGTCCGCTTTATCCGCGCTGGAGCATGGAGAAGTGGCAGGCGGCGGGACAACCCGAAGCACGGCAAGTGCTTCGCGAGAAGACGCAGGCTTTATTGCAGGATTTGTCTGCGCCGCAGGATTACGATGTTTTAATAAGGAAGGGGGAAGAGTATATCAATTCTCTTTAAACTCGACTCTCTTCTGAATGGGTATAAAGACACATGGGTCATACCTTTAACATGACATTTGTCACATGCGCTGAATTGAAGAATATGCAACAATAAATCAAGAGACAGACCAGTCGGTCTCTAATAGGTCAAAGGAGATTTGATGACGCTTAAGGATGAAATCATTCACGAGTCAATGAAATTGTTTTCCATGAAAGGATATATTAATACAGGGATAAACGAGATTATCGAGTCAGTTGATACGTCGAAGGGTGGCTTCTATAATCATTTTGCCAGTAAAGAGGAACTTTTTTACGAAGTGCTGACAGAGGCTCAAAGGATGTGGCGAGAGCGCGTGTTGCATGGCCTGAATGAAGTGGAAAGCCCGGTGGAAAAAATAATAAAACTTCTTGAAAATTATCGCGATCGTTATCTAAAGGATGGTGAAAATTTTCCTGGTGGTTGCATTTTCATCACATTTTCAGTTGAGCTAGATGACCAGCACCCTCAACTAATACAAGAAGTGAATAAAGGTTTTGTAGGACTAAAAAACATGCTGAATAGATTGCTGGATGAAGGGAAAAAGTTGGGTGAATTGAAAGAGGATGTAGATACTAGCATGATATCTGAAATGATATTTGCCGGAATGTTGGGCGCATCAGTAATGTTTGGGGTTGAAAAATCTTCCACAACCCTAGAAAAAACAATTCGATCTCTAATTAATCACATAAAAATATTAAGACAATGAATATACGGAGGCTAAGATGGCAACAGTAAGCGAACTGGATCAAGCACTATCAACCTATTTTCGACCCTTGACTTTTCCTATGGCAATCAAAATGCTGAAGGCAGAAGCCGAGATTCCTGAAAAAACTCGCAGACCGTATCAGCAAATGGGCAAAAAGGTAGCCATTTGCCAGGGAATTGGTATGGCACGGAAATATGGATGGGCCGTTGCTATGGGCAAGGAAGATATGGCTTGCGCATTAGGGGCAGCGCCTTTCGGTTTCTTTGAAGATATTGAATTCTTCAATGAAGGAAATCTGGCTGCAGGTATGTTCACGGCTTCGAAGGAAATTGGGAAAAAGGAAGAGGATTTGGTTAGCCGGTTTGATTTTGGAACATATAGCCATATTTTGGTTGCGTCATTAAACCGGACTGCTTTCGAACCTGACCTTTATATGGTTTACGGCAATCCAGCTCAAATCATGAGGCTAATTCAAGGTGCTCTATACAACGAGGGTGGAGCAATTAAATCATCGGCTATGGGGCGATTGGGGTGTTCAGCTATCATCACCACGATAAAGGAAGCGGAATGCCGTTATATCGTGCCTGGCAACGGCGACAGAATCTTCGGGATGACTCAAGATTATGAGATGGCTTTCTTTATACCACCCACAAAAGTTGACACACTTATTGATGGGTTGGTAAAGACACACAATGCTGGTGTCCGTTACCCAATCACCAGTTTCTTCGATTTTGAAGCAACCTTTCCAAAAACCTATCAAGAACAGATGAAGATATGGGAAGAAGGAGGGGAACTATGACAGAAGGATTTATAGGTAAACAAAGGATTTCCGCAGCATTCAAGAAGACTTTCACCGACCAAAACCCTGAGTTAGACAGGATGCCAGCTTACATATTCACTGGATCATGCAATGCAAAGCTTGTAGGAGTCACGATTCGGGAGTTCTTACAGGATCCTCAAGTATTTGCCAAGGCTCAAATCGCTGCATACGAACGTTATCAACCTGATATATTAATAATGATGTGGGATCTATGTATGGATATCGAAGCCATGGGAAATGAGCTTCGATATCCTGAGGATAGTATGAGCATGGTCACCAAAGAGTTCCTAAATGATAAAGGAAAGTTAGGCAGCCTTCAAGTACCTGACCCACATAAAGATGGGCGCTTGCCTGGTTATCTGGATGCCTGTGTCGAAACAAAGAAGGTTGTCAGTGAAGCCCCGGTTTCTGGCGTGATTGCTGGTCCTTGGACAATAGCAATGGGCCTTCGTGGAGCTACCAATCTAATCATTGATACAAAGAAGGATCCGGATTTCGTTCATGAGTTGATGCGAATTTGCACCGAGGCAACCAGAAAATTTACTGAAGCCTTGAGTGAGGTTGGAATCGGAATTGGCTATTCTGAGGCCCCAGCATCATGCGACCTCATATCACCGAGTATCTATCGCGACTTTATTTTACCCTATCATAAGGATCTAATTGCTTACTTCAACGAAAAGAAAATAGGTGTCGGCCTTCATATTTGCGGCAATGCTAATCCGATCTTGAAAGAAATGGCAAGTACAGGTGCTAGTAATATCAGTGTTGATTCATTGACAGATCTGGATAAAGCAGCTGAGGTATTCAGCAGAAAAGCAGTCTTGATTGGTAATATTCCCACAAGTTGCTTTTTGGCTGAAAGCAAAGAAGTTATGAAGAATGCAATCCAGGCTTGCCTTGATCAAGCCCCCAAAAATAGCGGATATATTCTCGCACCCGGTTGCGAAGTGCCAACAGTTGCCCCCCCTGAAAAAATTGATTGGTTTATGGAACTGGCCGGCGAAGTTGGAGCGTATCAATAAACGGCTGTATATTCGGTTTTGATCTTAGAAATAGAAAGTTATTTTAAAGAGATAGGAATAACAGGCTAATTTTATATTCTATAACTGGATGAGATAGACCATGTTTTTTTGTGACTGGCTTCAGCGACGGGCAATGCTTTCGCCAAATAAGATCGCATTGCTTGATGCTGTTAACAGTAATCAGCCAATCACCTTCGTTGACTGGAATTGCCGCGCCAATCGTCTTGCGAATTTCTTACAAAAGGGTTTGAGGATTTGTAAAGGAGACAGGGTATCCATTTATTCAATGAACCGCGTTGAGTACCTGGATGCCCTTTTTGCTTGTAATAAGTTTGGGGCGATTCTCCAGACTGTGAACTGGCGCTTGAAACCCTTTGAACTGGTTGATATTATCAACGATGTCTCTCCAAAAGCGCTGTTTTATAGCTCGGAATGGGTAGGTCAAGTTAATGAGCATCGCCCAAAACTCAAGAGTGTAGAAAAATACATTGGATGGGATCAGATTTCTGTTGATCAGGATATATCCTGGCATGCTGAACGGGGGAAATGGTCAGATGAGCAACCACAACCTGTGGAATTGGACTGGGAGGATCCCTGGTTCATTTGCTACACTGGTGGAACAACTGGCCTGCCCAAGGGTGCAATCTTCAACTACCGGTCTGTAACCTGGAATGCAGTGAATACAGCCATCGGTTGGGGTCTCCGTCAGGACGATGTGGTCCCCCAGTATATGCCAATGTTCCATACAGGTGGTTTAACTGTGCTTACGCTACCATTGATATATGTTGGGGCTACAAACATCATATGTGCAGGGTTTGACATTGATCAACTGTTCAATCAGATCGAGTATTTAGGCGTGACATTCTTCTTTGCCGTTCCAACCATGTTCCTGATGATGTTCAAGAACCCGCGCTGGGAAACCCTTGACCTATCGAATGTCAGGCTGGTTATGGCTGGCGGTGGAAATTGTCCGACTTCTGTTTATGAAAAATTTACGGAAAAAGGAGTGGAGTTCAAAGAAGGTTATGGTTTGACTGAAGGAGGGCCTAATACATTCTGGTTGCCATCAGACATTGTTAATCGGAAAGTAGGATCGGTTGGCAGGCCATTATTTAATATCGATGTGAAAGTTGTAGATGAACAGGGCAATGAAGTGAGCACGAATCAAGTTGGGCAGCTGCTTATTCGCGGCCCTCATATCTTTGGCGGTTATTGGAATAATCCTCTTGCTACCGCCGAGATTGTAATAGGTGGCTGGCTGCATACAGGAGACCTGGCTCGGAAAGATGAGGATGGCGATTTTTATATCGTTGGATGCGTTAAGGAAATGATTAAAACTGGTGGGGAAAATATTTATCCAAAAGAAGTAGAAGATGTGATGCAAAGTCACCCCTCAATCGTTGAAGCAGCTTTGATCCCTGTTCCTGATACCAGATGGGTAGAGGTTGGGAGGGCGATTGTTGTTATTGGACCCGGTGAAACCTTGTCTGAAGTTGAACTGACAACCTGGATGTGTGAACGGATGGCAAATTATAAAGTACCGAAATCGGTTGTTTTTGTTGAAGAATTCCCGAAGACCGCAGCCAATAAGGTTGATAAAAAAATGCTTACGGAACAATACGGTCACTGATAAACAAGTAAGTCATGATTACCCAGGAGAATATGCAATGCGTCTCAACCAAAAAGTAGCTCTCGTAACAGGTGGGGCAGCGGGAATTGGGAAAGCCACTGTAAAACGGTTTGCGGAAGAGGGGGCAAAGGTGGCCTTTTGTGATGTCAATGAGGAACAAGGATTGGCTTTGTTGCAAGAAATAGGGCTCGAACACGACTTTCAAAAAGTCGACGTAACCGACCGAAATATGGTTCAAAACTGGGTGGACAGTGTGGCAAAGAAATATGATCGAATTGATATCCTTATTAATAACGCCGGTATTCTCCGGGATGGCGTTCTGGTAAAAGTCAAAAACGGAAAATTGGTAAAACAGATGTCTGAGGAGGCGTTTGATTCAGTTGTGGCGGTTAACTTGAAAGGAGTATTCAATTGTACTCAGGCGGTTGCGCCTTACATGATCAAGCAGGCCAGTGGGGTGATTTTGAATGCTTCCTCTGTTGTGGGCTTGGATGGTAATTATGGACAAACAAACTATATTGCGACAAAAGCTGGGGTGGTCGGGATGACCAAGGTGTGGGCGCGTGAATTGGGAGGGAATAACATACGTGTCAACGCGGTTGCGCCTGGCATGGTGTTGACCAAAATGTTGCTCTCTATGCCTGAGGATGCGCTGGATACACTTAGGCAAAAATCCCCTCTTAAGCGAATGGGTACACCTGAGGAAGTCGCAAATCTCTACCTGTTCCTGGCTTCGGATGAAGCAAGCTACATATCAGGGGAAGTGATCCGAATTGATGGTGGCATGGTAATCGGAACATAAGGATTGTGCGTGTGATGTCTGTACAAGATCGTGACGCTGTAGGAATTGTTAATGCAGGTATGTACCTGCCCGCGCAGATTCTTACTGCTGAAGAGATAGCCAACCAAAGCGGCCTCGAGGAATGGGTGATTCGCGAAAAAATTGGTATTCTCGAGAAACGCATGGCTGGACCGGATGATCATCCCAACCAAATGGCGGTTTGGGCCGCTCAAGATTGTCTTTCAAAATGTGGTATCGATCCAAAAGATATCGATGTAGTTCTTTGTACTACGGAAGAATGGAAAGAGTACATTAATTGGACTGCTGGTATAGACCTGGCTTATCGCATTGGCGCTACGAATGCCTGGGGCATGGATGTTCACATGCGCTGTTGTACGACCATCAGCGCTTTGAAGATCATAAAAGATTTGATGCACTCAGACCCGGACATCAATACCGTCCTGATCTCTGGAGGATACCGGGTAGGGGATCTGGTAAATCTAAAGAATCATCGTATGACGTTCGCATTCGACATTGGCGCTGGAGCGGGAACTCTGTTGCTTCAAAGGGGTTGGCCCCGCAATCAAGTGTTGGGTACGCACATGATGACAGATGGCTCGATGAGTCGTCACGTGGTGATTCCAGCCAGCGGAATGATTCAATTCCCGACCGATGAAGCTGTGGCGCAAGGGCTTTTCTTTCTTGATTTATTGGAACCAGAAGCGATGAAATCCCGCCTCGATGAGGTCACGATGAAGAACTGGTTTTTTTGTATTGATGAAGCCTTGCGAAAAAGTGGTTATACACGGGCAGATGTGGATTTCCTCAATATGATCCTGGTGAAGCCTTCTATTTACAAAGATATGCTTCAGAGACTCGATCTTTCTGAAGCACAAGGTGTATACAACAACACCTACGGTCATATGGGTGAACAGGACAGCATTATCAACATTATTGAGGGTGAGAGGCAGGGGCGCCTCAAGGATGGGGATTTGATGATCATTGTTGCTGCAGGTGTGGGTTATGTGTTGGGCGCGTGCTGTATCAGATGGGGTTCACATGAAAAATAGGATTAGTGATCCCTTGGGATTAGCCATAACACCTGGAGGTTGGAGAGGAAAGGAGGTGTTCTGAAACAAAGAGGCAAAATAAGGTTAGTACACCATTGTATTCACAATTAAAGATTTTAAGGAGAAAGGAAAAAAAATGAAAACCAGTTTATGGAGACTTATGGCTGCGGCAATCGTCTTGGCATTGCTTATAGCAAGCTGTGCTCCAGCCGTTGAAACACCAGCCGGACCAGTGGCAACCGAAGAACCAGCGAAGCCGCCAGAGCCCACCGCCATCCCCCCTGAGAAGGTGTTGGTGATTGCCATCCCCGAGCAATATAGCGAGACTTTTGACATCTCGACACAGGTCTACGCGATGGAACCCACCCAGATGATCTACGACTCCCTGGTGACCATGGACACAGACTACAATATCCAACCCGGGTTGGCGGAAAGTTGGGAAGTATCCCCTGATGGGAAGCTCGTGACCTTTCACCTGAAAGAAGGTGTCACATTCACTGACGGCTCCCCATTTAATGCTGAGGTGGTTAAGTGGTGGATCGAACTGATGCTAGGTGAAAACGCCTGCTGCGCGTATATGTATTCCCCCGTGAAAGAGGTTGAAGTTGTTGATGACTACACAGCTGTCTTTCACCTGGAAAAGCCTTACCCTGCCCTATTCTGGTACCTGACTGGCGCTTGGGGTCTCATGATGAGCAAGGAGGCCTACGAAAAATACGGGGATGAATACGGTACCAAATATCCTACAGGTACAGGACCTTTTATGCTCCAGGAGTGGGTACAGAATGATCACCTGACCCTGGTGAAAAACCCGGACTATAACTGGGCACCTGAGTGGACCGGTCATAAAGGGCCTGCCAACATAGATAAGATCATCTATCGCATCATACCTGAAGATGCCACACGAATGGTCGAGCTTGAGGCTGGCACCGTCGATCTGATCCTGGAAGCCCCTTGGCGCGAACTATCTAATTACCAGGATAAACCCGGCTACCAAGTCATCACGTGTCCAGAAGCGACCATATGGTTCGTTGGCATGAACCTTGCGGAACCACTGGTCGCCGATCTGCGCACGAGGCAGGCGATCGGCTACGCCATTGATCGGAACCTCATCAAGGATACTCTCTACATGGGCTATGGTGAGGCTAAAACCACCTACTTGGCGAGCCAGATGGCATCAGACAAGGGCGTTTCTGCTATCGCGCCCAGCTATGATCTTACTAAATCTGCAGAATTGCTCAAGGAGGTTGGCTGGGAAAAGGGGAGCGATGGCATCCTTGTAGCCAAAAGTGTGGAGGGTGTACCGGCGGGTACGAAGTTCGAGGTCAGCTACTGGACCTATAATGATGATGAAACCAAGCGGCTGGCTGAGGCGACCCAGAAAATGTTATCGGATATAGGCATCAAAGCCAACATCCAGCTCATGGATAAAACAACTTATGATGGACAACTGGAAGCCGGCGGATTCCAGATTATCCTGCGCCGGTACACCTGGGATGGTGAGGACATCCTTCCCTGGTTCACTGCCGCCTACAACCTGCCCTATCCCAACTATCTTAATTTGAATGACCCCATTCTTGATAAGATGTATGAAGATGCTGAATATGCTGTTGCGACCTGGGATGAGCGTGAGAACGCGTTCGTGGAAGCTCACAAGTACCTTATCCAGACGTGGTATCCTTGGGCACCTATTTACCAGAGGCCTGCAGTATGGATCGCAGGGTCCTATGTTAAGATCACACCGGTTTCGCTCAGAGCCGCCATGTCTACGGAGGTCTGGACAACAGCCGATATCGAAAAGTAGTCCGACCCCCTGACCATCATATCCCCTGCTGGGTGATGAGTTCATCACCCAGCAGGGGTATCTCAGTATCGGATATGGGTGTGGTCTTATTGAAAAATGCCTTAAGGAGGCAGAGTGGCAAGTTATCTACTCAGACGTTTCTTGTTTGCAATTCCCGTTCTTATTCTAATGGCATTTCTTGTGTTCTCAGCACTACATTTCGCTGGTGGTGATCCATTAACAATGCTCCTCGGGCCTGGTGCGCCTATGGAAGTTCGGGAGGCAATGCGCGTTCGGCTAGGATTGGATAAACCTCTACTCGTCCAGTTTGGTATTTATATGAGCCGCGTCCTCCGCGCAGACTTTGGTCAATCGATCATAAGCAAGAGTGAAGTCTCAGAGTTGATTTTGCAAAAATTGCCGATCACGGCGGAGCTAGGCGCGGCGGCATTTTTTCTCTCATACATTTTAGGCATTCCTTTGGGTGTCATTGCTGCCGTTAACCGCAAGAAATTTTTGGATTGGTTCTCGATGATACTTGCCCTGATCGGGGTTTCGATGGCAGGTTTTTGGTTGGGACTGGTCTTAATGTATATATTCGGGGCAACCCTAAGATGGCTTCCACCCACCGGGCATGGAGGTATCAAATATTTAATCCTACCTGCGCTGGCGCTAGGATTGCCTCGGGTAGGTCAGATCGCTCGCATCTCTCGTTCCAGTGTATTGGAAGTCTTTCATCAGGATTACATCCGCACCGCGCGAGCAAAAGGACTTCAAGAAAGTTTAGTGGTGATTAAACATACGCTTCGAAATGCACTGATACCCATCATCTCCCTTATGGGCCTCGATCTGGGTTATGTTATAGGAGGGTCTGTGGTAATAGAGTCCGTCTTTGCCCGGACGGGCATTGGGTTTTTGATGTTGAAATCCATCTACTCCCGTGATTTTCCTGTTCTTCAGGGTTGCATGTTTGTTTTAGCCTTGGCCATCATTCTTAGTAACATCCTTGCGGACATAGCATATGTTATCGTTGATCCTCGTATCCGCCATTAGACATCATCATTATGCGACCAAGTCTTGAGAATATATGGGTAAACAACCAGAAACCCCTTTAGGGGAACTTGCTTTTGAAGCGACCGAAAAACAACAGGATAGTCGTAAACAGATCCATACATGGACTCGCCTGGGTAAAAGCCCAAGCGCGATGATCGGCTTGACGATAATCCTGTTGCTGGTGCTTAGTGCCCTGATGGCTAATTATATTGCGCCTCAAGGATTTAACGATCAAGATCTACGCAAAGGTTTGTTGGCACCCAGTAGAGAATTCCCATTGGGTACCGATGAGTTAGGTCGCGATTTGATGAGCCGGATTCTTTTTGGGTCACGCGTCTCGTTAGAAGTTGCCATTCTTGTAACTTCAATATCTGCGGCTGCCGGTGTCAGCTTAGGAGCCATCGCAGGCTTTTATGGTGGCAGAATTGACACTATTGTCCAGGGTGCGGTCGATATTAGTTGGGCTTTTCCAACAGTCCTCTTAGCCATCTTTCTAGTAGCCGTGTTAGGACCCAGCCTGGTAAGCGTTATGATTTCCATCGGGCTTGGCTACTGGGGAGGATTTGCACGCGTGGTACGCGGACAAATACTTTCGTTACGTGAGCGGGAGTTTATTCTTGCCGCCCGAGCTCTTGGTGCCAATAATGGACGGATCATGTTCCTTCACCTCCTCCCAAACTGCATGGGTCCTGTCATCGTCATGGCAACTCTAATGCTGGCCGATGCCATCCTGATCGAAGCAACCTTAAGCTTTCTGGGCATGGGCGCCCAACCGCCAACACCCAGTTGGGGCTCAATCCTCGCCGGTGGACGCTCGTACCTGAGGTTGGCTCCCTGGGTTATGATCTTTCCCGGCCTGGCCATTATGTTTACCGTGTTGGGTTTTAACTTGCTCGGTGACGGCCTCCGCGACACCTTTGATCCCAGGTTAAGGAATCTATAAACAATTTCATCGTTTTTTTATATGACTAGTAAAATGGTTTGCCCGACTGATTGTTTTAGAGACCTTCCGTGTGTAAAAGCAGTTTAACCCAAAGCTATTATTCAAATGATGACCAACCTCGAGAACATGAAAATCAAACTCTCACAAGAGGAATTGGATCTTCTGCATGGTTCGCAAGGACCAACCATGCAAAAGGTTATGAAAACCGTAGTGCTTTACGGTGAGGCGCTGGAAGCGGGGAGACTGGTAGACATTGAAGGGCCGGGTCACTTTGTCATTCCATGGTCTTCACCGGGAATTGCTCCTCCTATTGAACTGTTGGAAGAGTTGGCAAAGGCTGGCTTGAAAACTAAATTCCCCTTCACTCTTGACCCCAAGCCCCCTTTAGATTTTGAAAACTTATATGTGCGGCCTGAGGAAGCGGCTGCGATAGAGGCTATGTACCGTAATCAAGCGCGTTATGATGAACTATTGGTCCAATTGGGATTAAGGGATCAAGATGCCTACACTTGCAATCCATATCAACCCGAAGTAGGCAATATCCCAGAAAGAGATACGATCCTGGCATGGTCCGAATCTGCGTGCGCGGTTTATGCAAATTCGGTATTAGGCGCGCGTACGAACCGCAACGGCGCCATTGTAGATATTTTGACCAACATTGTTGGCAAAACGCCACTTGTGGGGCTGCTCACTGATGAGGGGCGCAAAGCTACCTGGTTAGTTGAAATCATGACGGATAATCTGCCGAACCCCCAATTGCTCGGTGCAGCCATCGGTATGAAAGTATTTGAAGATGTACCCTATATCGTGAATCTCGACTGTTATCTAAATCCAGAGTTGGATGCCGCGACCACTGATTTCTTGCAGGAAATGGGTACATCTTGTGCCACGTACGGTGCAGTTGGCCTATTCCATGTAGAAAACATCACACCGGAAGCGGTTGACTTTGGTAAGGCTTTGTTAGCACCAGGATTTCAGACTTATGTGATTGACGAGCATGAACTGCAAAAATTGCTTGGCTCTTTCCCCTTGTTGTGGACAAATGAGAATGCCAGGCCGGAGCGCTGCTATATAGGATGCCCGCATCTGAGCCTGCGCCAGTTGTATTGGTGGGCCGATGCAATCCGTGCTGCTTTGCAGATACACACAAAAAATCGTCTCGAGATAGATACGGTTCTCTGTGCTCCGCCGAAGGTATTGGAGAAATTCAAAGAGGATGAATCGGTGTATTTTCAGTTGAAAGAAGCCGGGGTTAAGTTCAGCCCTACTTGTTGTGAAACGATCTTCGAAACCCGTTTATGTTCCGGCAGGCCAATCTTAACAAATTCAACCAAGCTTAGGGCTTACACGACCGCTCGTTTCTTACCTGATGAGGCTTTGGTTGAAGTCTTAGTGACAGGTAAGGTAAATTGAGAGTAGATATGAGTAAAACATTCACGGGCAGAGCAATCCTTCCAGCAAACCTGACTGGGGAAGCTCTCGTGTCTCGAAGAGGCTTCAACGCCTATGCCATTTTTTTCAACAGCCTTCATGATGATGCAAAGTCTGCAGAATGCGCTGATAGCGGCAATACGGAGTTGTTTGGTAGAAACATAACTAATAAAATCATTTGCTTGCCCAAGACATCTGGATCTACATCTGCGGGTGCGGTCTGGCAAAGAGTGGCAAGTTTAGGTGTTGCTCCCAAGGCTATGCTCTTTGCACACTCCATCGACTCTCTCGCTGCTGGTGGCTTGATCGTGGCAGATATTTGGACTCATCACCGTATTTGCACTGTAGATCAGCTTGGGGAAGATTTCCTGCTTGCTGTAAAAGATGGTGATTGGCTGGATGTGAGTGAAGATGGAACTGTGAAAATCATACGAACTCAACAAGGTTAGCATGATGACTACTCAGAGGTCTCAAGAGTTAGATCAGAGAATCATTGAAATGGCCAAGAATAGCGGCGCATCCCTGGCGGGTATTGCGCGTGTGAAAGATCTAAAATCTTCTCCAGCTATGACATCTTTCAAAAGAATCCATATGCTCAACGATGAAGCGAATGTAAAAACAATCGGGGGAGACCCTGACACGCAACATGTCCGTTATTGTAGGGCCTGCGAGTTATCTTGTCCTGTCGGTCAAAAAAAGTTAGGAAACAATACGATGTTGAATATATTTGTATCGAAGATCCACCTGGAGGAGGCGCAACGATGAAGCTACATCCCCCGAATGAATTGGGTTTAAGCTCGGAGCGCTTAACGCGTGTCACAAAAATAATGCAGCATTATGTAGATGATGGAAAATCAGCCGGTATAGTCACATTGGTGGCACGGCGGGGTGCGGTTGTTCATTTGGAGAAATATGGATATCAGAATCTAAAAGAAAATCATTCAATGGAGTTGAATACACTCTTCCGTATTTATTCTATGACCAAACCGATCACCTCAGCAGCGCTCATGATGCTTTATGAGCGAGGCTTGGTACGTCTGGATGACCCTGTGCATAAATACATCCCGGGATTTAGGTCAGTTAAGGTACTTGAAGCTGGTGGAAGATTGGTAGCACCGAACCGAGATATCACAATCCACCACTTACTCTCTCATACAGCCGGGTTGAGCTACGGCGATCAAACAGATTCGCTTATCGATAGGCTTTACAAGCAAGCAGATTTAGAGAACGTTAATCATACCAACGAAGAAGTGACACGGCGGATAATGGAAATACCTCTTCGGTTTCACCCGGGAGATAATTGGCACTATAGCTATGCAACGGATATCATCGGTTACTTAATTGAAATCCTCTCAGAGGTACTGTTATTCGAGTTTTTGAAAGAAAATATTTTTATTCCTCTGGGAATGGATGATACATTTTTCAGGGTCCCTGGTACAAAAAAACATCACTTTTCTGAGTTATATGGCCTGACCAAAGATAAATTCCTGGATGTAATTAATACATCTGTTGGCGGGGATTTCTTCAATATACGTCGGGATGGCGGAGGTGCAGGATTGGTCTCTACTATTACAGATTATTTCCGCTTTGCTCAATGCATGCTAAACAAGGGAGAGTTGGATGGTGTCCGATTGCTGGGACCAAGAACGGTTGAATTGATGCGAATTAACCACCTGCCTACCAGCATATTGCCGATTACGATGGAAGATCCCTGGCTTGGCGTTGGCTTTGGGTTGGGGTTCAGCGTGTTGTTGGATATTACTCAATCAAGTCAACGTGGCTCGGTTGGCTCTCATGGTTGGGGTGGCTGGGCAAGCACACATTTCTGGATTGATCCTGTTGAGGAAATCGTTGGAATACTGATGTTGCAATACATTCCATCTAGAACATATCCTATAGTAAATGATTTCCGTGACGCCGTTTATCAGGCACTATGTGACTAATATGAAAGCTGAAGACAATTCTCCTCTTACATCCTTCAGATCCCGCGCCCAAAAATCGCCGTTCTTTGAAGCGATGCGCAGATATGCCTGCAACGCATATGCTACTTAACTAAGAAAGCAATCAGCATAATGATAAAAGATTGCTGATTATTGTTCACAATGTACTCAAAATTTACACAATTCGAAAAGGAGGAACAAAATGATTGATTTCACTTTCACCGAGGAACAAGAGTTATTCCGCAAAGCGGCAAGGGAGTTTGCTGAAACAAAGATTGCCCCGCATGTGCCAACAATGGAAGAGACAAATCGCGGCTGGGATGAAGTGATAAAGGAACTGGCTGAAGCTGAAATGATCGCTATCACCATCCCTCAGGAATATGGTGGATTGGGTATGGGATATGTTGCCCGCCTAATCGCCTTAGAGGAGATAGCCCGTGTTTCGGTCGCAACTGCCATGATGAATCAGATATTTGGCCTCGGCATTGAACCATTCATAAAATTTGGCACGGAAGAGCAAAAAAAGAAATACCTTCCAAAATTCGCGACTGGGGAGCGATTAGCAACTGTTGCAGTAACAGAGTCGTCGGGAGGTTCTGATCCAAAGGGATGTCGTACAAAATATAAAAAAGGTAACGGCACCTATTTATTGAATGGCCGGAAATGTTTTATTACCAATTCACACACCGCTGATGCCCAGGTAGTCTTAGCTGTTGATGAGGATAATCCTGATGTCTTTACCACCTTTATTGTCGAAAAAGGGATGGAAGGGTTTACGCCGACTCACGAGGAACACAAAGTGGGAATGCGAGGCTGCAACACCGGTGAAATTGAGATGAAAAATGTTTCAGTGCCAGCCGAGAATGTGATTGGCGGGGAAGGCAAAGGGCTCAAGGTGGCTATGGCCGCTATCGGTGACGTTGGCCGTGGGGGGATGGTTGGTTGTGCCTTAGGTTTACAACAAGCTTGTCTAGAAGCAGCTGTTAAGTTCTCTAATGAACGCATCCTTTACGGCAAACCGATCAGCAATTTACAGGCGATCCAATTCAAAATTGCGGAGATGAAAATTGACCTCGAGGCTGGACGACTGTTGGGCTATCGTGCAGCTGCTATGCAGGATAAAGGTGAGCGTTCAAGTAATGAATTCGCTGTTGCAAAGTATTACACCACCGAAGCAGCTCAGAAGGCTGCCAAAATGGCTGTAGATATCCATGGTGGATATGGCTGCATGGAAGAATTTCCCGTAACCCGTTATTTGCGGGATTCATATGTACTTGGCCCATCTGCGGGTACTTCAGATATTATGAAGGTCATCATCTCACGATGGGCGCTTTCATGAACTAAGTGAGTGTATGCGATTTAGAAAAAATTAAGGGAATATCGGTGCTGAATATCGTTGTCTGTGTCAAAGCAGTACCAGATGCAAGTATCGCGGACAAGCTCAAGATTGACCCGATTACAAAATCATTGCCACGCTTGGATATTCCCCTGGTCATAAACCCGTTGGATAGCCACGCCTTAGAGGCTGCGCTTCAATTAAGGAAGAAGTATGGTGCCCATATCACAATCCTTTGTATGGGACCCCCTCCAGCAGGGAACATCGTCAGAGAATGTTTGGCATTGGGAGCTGACAAAGGCATTTTGCTCACTGATCCTGCATTCGCGGGGGCGGATGCCTTTGCTACAGCTTATACACTTGCAAAAGCGATTGAAAAGAATGGACCGGTGGATGTGGTTTTCTGTGGAATGGCCAGTAGCGACGGGGCTACGGAATGGGTCGGCCCTGAGATTGCCACCTTTCTAAACATGCCTGTCGTAACGATGGTGCGAGAAATTGTTGAAGATCAGGGAGACGAATGGATTGTAAAAGCAGACTATGAGCATGGGCACAGGAAGGTTAAACTCAAATTGCCTGCAATCATTACTGTGACCAGAAATTTGAATCAACCGGGGGCACTTAGTTTCTCCGGCATCCTAAAGGCTCGTAGCAAGGAAATCACGGTATGGGATCGTGAGAAGTTGGAAATTCCGGCAGATCGTGTTGGATTGAAAGGCTCACCGACTTACGTAACAGAGATGACCCATTTGGAGCGCCAACGAAAGGTTGAGATATTAGAGGGATCCTTGCAGGAAAAGGTTGAACGCCTTGTTCAAATCCTGTCCGATGCGGGAGTGGTTTAATGGAAGAGAAAAGTGCGACTGTGTTCGTGGTTGCCGAACAAGGGGAGGGGGGGATCCAGCCTGTATCTCTGCAGCTTGTAGGAAAAGCTCGACAGCTAGCCGATGAGCTTGGTTCTAAAGTAGGAGTCGTCCTTCTAGGCCAGAACTTGACCAAAGTAGCTCAAGAGTTGGTCGTGGCAGGCGCAGATTTGGTTTTTCAGGGAGATTCAGATTTGCTTGTTCCATACCAAACTGAGCTTTATTCAGAAATAGTTGTGAAGTTGATGGTTGAACACCGCCCCGAAATTCTGCTGATTGGCTCCACGTTCATGGGGAGAGAATTGGCGCCGCTCATTGCAGCTAGACTGGAGACCGGCCTGACTGCTCATTG
>Ga0315285_10001115_pt1 | contig 28085 bp, 30 predicted proteins | sample YL17G09_36_MG_FD_203698 | JGI IMG/M metagenome (GOLD analysis project Ga0315285, IMG submission 203698) | Sediment microbial communities from Yellowstone Lake, YNP, Wyoming, USA - YL17G09_36 | ecosystem: Environmental > Aquatic > Freshwater > Lake > Sediment | place: USA: Wyoming | collected...
GTCGTCAAACGACCTCACCATCAATAAACATTAAATGAGAGGTGATTGATAAAGATAATGAAAACAACACGAGAATCCTGAGAAAGGTCTCTTCCCCAGGATCTCAAGAATTATCATAGAAGAGAAGTAAGAGTCTGGGAGAAGGTATCTCATTCCTTATTCTGGTTGGTGAATGAGTCACTTTTTCCTCTTTGACAGGCCTAAAAAGCGAAAGTCATATAAACTAGAATTAACAATTGTTAAGTAGGGACGAAAAATATGAGGAAGTGTGGTTTTTACTTTTTCTCCCTTTCGCCTCCCTAACTTAATATCTTCCTCTATTTTACGTCCACTTTTTCTCTCAACCCAACACAAACAAGCAGGGCAGCGATTCCTATGATTACTAATTGTTTTCGCGTAGCCATCCATTCCTCGTATTATAATATCAAAACAATTATTTCTTTAAAAAGCTATCTCGTTTAAAATCAGGGGATTAAAGATTTGCCCTATCGAAATCTTTAATTTTTGACCTGTCAATTGACAGGTCAAGAGATACAACGACAATGGACTGTCTCTTGAAAACATCCAACTTTAAATAATAGAAGCCGAAATCTTTAATCCCCATGGGATAATTAGATAGGTGCTATGATAATTAGATAGGTAAATAGACCAAATATCATACACCGAGTTTCATCTATTGTAAGGAAATACGGACCCAAGAATAGAGGTCTTCCAATTATCGGTTTTGGCTTTATAATTGAGTCATTGGATTTTACTTCAACAGTTTCTCCGCTTGGGAGATGGTCTACAAACGCATCGGTTTCTGAGTTAGCCCTGAAAAAAGGAATGCCACCCACAAATTCAATGTCGAAAGATATATTATATATGTCATGTTCAATCCAATTTGTTACCTCAAATATCAGATATCCGTCTCTATCAATACACTTATAGGATATCCAATACCCTGTGATTGCACTGTTTGAATCTGTATCGCTATCTGTCTCTGCCCCTATTTTATCCTCATAGTTGTCCATCCCCGCTGCTACAGGAATCATACCCATAAGAAGCATACAGATGAAAACACTGCTTATTTTTCGCATAACCTTTGCCTCCGCCTTGAGTTTTGTAACAATATCTTCTTTAAAAACATATCCTACAGAGGATAAGCATTGACACGGTTTTTATGGTTGGTAAGGTTCTTACTTCTTGATCGTTGGAAGTATATCGTCAAGGATGAATCCGACACCCACCAAGACCGTCCCGACTGCAGTAGCAATGAACAGCATTTGAAAGACTTCTTGGACGACTATTAATTCGGAGTATAACCTACTGAAGAACAGCAGTCCAAATCCCCAGGACAATCCCGAAATAATACCAAAAATACCTGACGTGATGCCCCCGACTACAAATATGAATTTTGCTTTCTTCATTTCACCGACTCTTTTTCCTTATCAAAGGATTCGTTCCTGCCTCTTAAATATTTGTATTTCACTTTCCCAAATATGAATTAAAAAATCATTCTTTCTTTAAAAACATATCCTTAGAAACAGAAGCATTAACACGGTTTTAACTCATGTTTTGTACGAATCAAATAAAAAAAAGAAAAAGAAATGTAATAAGAGATAGGATTCCCTATTTATTCACTATCGAAAAGATGATGAGTTGCATTCCTATCGCTGTTTTTTCTTCACCAGCCACTATTGCAGTGATAGAGATACCACCGAATCCAAAAAGCATTCCAGTTCCAACAGTTGTAGATCCTTCCACTGGGGATGTTAATCGTACCAATCACTGTTCTATTGATTCGCCCTAAAATACCGCCATCCACATGAATCTGCCAGGTAACATCACTAACATTCCCTGTTCCGCTATTCGTAATGTCTGCATTGGTCCTGTACGATCATACCACCTATGATATTATCACCGAAGAGTTGAAAAAAAAATAATGTAATGCCAAAAAAACATGATATAGATAAATTGTTGGTTATTTGTCTAATTATTTTCATTTTATTTTCAGTTTTGATTGAAAAACAAGTGATATATTTTAAATACATATATACCATTTTTTATCTGGAGATAGAAAAATGAAAACCATAGTATGGATTGTTGTTGTAGGTTTTTTAGTCCTTTCTGGACTAGGCGCTGGTACAATGACTTTTAACGAAGGGAAAAAAATTACATCATCCGCAACATATGAGGAATATGATATGGTGATTATCACACCAGAAAAATTTGTCTCGTATCTTCAACCTCTCGTTGACCATAAGAACACCTATGATGTGAAAACATATGTGAAAACAACTGAGGATATCATGAGCCAATATGATGGGAGGGATGACGCTGAGAAAGTCAAGTATTTTATCAAAGATGCGATGGAAACAAATAATATAACCTACGTTCTTTTAGTTGGTGGACGCAAAGGGCAGTTCTCTGGATGGCATGTGCCTGTTCGCTACTCGAATTTAGATGATGGAATAAATTATAGTTTTTTCCTCAGTGATTTGTATTTTGCTGATATTTATAAAGGAAATACCACTGACTTCGAGGATTGGGATAGTAACGGGAATGGTATCTTCGCGGAATGGAATAATGATGGAAAAGACGTCCTTGACCTGATGCCTGATGTGATTGTTGGTCGTTTACCCTGCCGGAATCGTTTTGAGGTAAAAACAATCGTTGAAAAAATAATCAGTTATGAAACGAGTAGCGCTGGTGAATGGTTCAACCGTATGGTTTGCATTGGTGGGGACACATTCAAAGATATTGGTGACCCGTTTCCTTATGAAGGTGAGGCATCGTGTGATGTGGCCTCCTCGTATTTAACCGGATTTGATATTGTGAAACTGTATGCATCAACAGGAGCATTGACTGGTTCTGACGAAGTACTCAATGAAATGAATCAAGGATGCGGTTTTGTCCTAACCCGGGGTAGGGGTGGGACTGATAAAATGCGGACATTTTTACCAGATGGAACAGAGATTGTTCCTATTCAAAACAAGGTTGTTCGACAACTGACAAACAAAGACAAATATCCAGTTGTGATTCTTGGTGAATGTAACCATGGAAAATTCGATGTCAGTATCCTTAATATATTTAAGATTTTCAAAGGTGATCCGAACTTTTTCAATAATTTTACGCATAACGATTGTATCTTGGAATGTATCGCCTGGCAATTCGTAAAACAAGCGAACAGCGGGGCAATAGCGACGATTACCAACACCAACTATTGCTATGGAGATTACGGAGATAAAAACCACAACGGGATTCCGGACGATGCAGAACGGTATGGCGGGTACCTCGCTACAGATATTTTCAAACAATACGGCCAGAATGGGGAACGCATCTTGGGTCAGATCCATTTCAACACCTTGAAAGACTACGTGAATAACTTCCCTGTTGGAACCAATAAAATTGACTGTAAAAGCGTACAGGAATGGATGTTGTTCGGGGACCCAAGCCTTAAAATCGGCGGATATCTATAACCATTTTTTCCTTTTTTTTTTTATTTTTATTTCTGTCAACGAGTAGCACAAAAACATTCTTCCTGAATTTTAATTAGTGTAACTTGCTCCAGTTGGAATAGCAGATTTCATGAGATTTTAATGACCTATTATTTTTTTGTTATTAATCGAACAAACAAAATATTGTTGATTTTTTCATTTTTTGTACGAATTTCTTGATGAATATTTTATATATTTTACAATTGAATAACTATAGATAATAACGATATTCTGGTAGATGAAATGAAAATGCAAAGTCAATGTAAAAAAAACAAAAATCTAAAAAAAAACCATACAGATTTTGAAATCGTAGAATACAAACCAGAATATAAAATAAAATACAGAGATTTAAATTATGAATGGCTTAACAAATATTTTGAAATTGAATCTTCCGATAAGAAAATTTTATCCAACCCTGAAAAAGAAATTATTGATAAAAATGGTTTCATTTTTTTCGCTCTTTATAAAGACGAAGTAATTGGGACTTGTACACTTATCAAACACGATGACGCAAACTATGAACTTTCAAAGATGTGTGTGACTGAAAAGTATCAAAGAAAAGGTGCCGGGGAAAAATTAATTAATGGGGCAATTTCAAAAGCCTATCAATTAGGTATAGAAAAAATTTTTTTATCTACAAATAGAAGTCTTACAGCTGCTTTCAACCTGTATAGGAAAAAAGGATTTAAGATTATGAGCAATCCTCTCGCATTAAATTCTAACTATAAACGTGAATCAATCTATATGTGTTTTGATTTAAATTATAACTATGAAGAAGAAACATAAAAATTATTAATTTTATAATTCAAATTTCGGGTTATAGTTCTGTTTATAAATTTCAGGATAACTAAAAGTCATATGATTTTTAATATCATTAGGGAATTTATTGTAAATATCTTTGATAATATGATGAAGCTCGCTGAAATTTTTTATATGGTAATTTAAACTAAGGTCACAACTGTCGATAACTTCACTTGCGCTAATAAGATAGGGATTTCTTTTTACGTAACTTAAGATCTGGTATATTTTATCATAATTTCTTAGATTAAAGTGAACATTAAATAATTGAAATCCTAATTTTAAATAATCAATGTTTATTCTATAACCGTTGATGACCTTCATATTTTCAAGTTTTTTTATTCTGTTCGCTATCGTTGTTGATGTTGTTTTTAGTTCTTCTGTCATCTCAATAATCGGTTTCCGTGAATTCAAGGAAATACGCTCAAGAATCGCTCTGTCTGTATCATCGATATTAACTGTTGTGCCACCATCAACAAGTTCATGTTCAAGTCGTTGTGCAGTATCCTGTTCTTCGATAAGATACGATACTGGGAAATAATATGTTTTTGTAAAAAAAGAGATGAGTGCACTTTGAAAATAAAATCGATATTTGGTGAGGGTTTTTTTCCAGAATGAAAGAAATTGATTCATATTACTGACGGAAAAAAGTACGATGAGGTCAAATTTTCCTTGAATATTAGCTATAAACCATGCATGTTCACTATTTACAAAATACTCGATGATGTCCTTTTCAATTTCAGGGGTATAATACTGATAATTAATATAGATTCCAAGATTGATATAACCAAGTTTGTAAAAGTCAATGGATGTATAAAAATTCTTAATGATACCGGTTTTTACTAATCGGTCAATTCGATATTGGACAACGGTTTTAGTAAGTCGAACGTTTGATCCAATGGTGTTGAACGATTGACGTGAATTTAAATCAAGCTGATAAAGAATTTTCCGGTCTTTTACATCAAGTTCAAACATTGTTGAATATATCAAATCATTACGTATAAATATGTTTTGTTTGACCAAAATTATAGGAATATTCTATTCTACTTCTTAACAATTAAACAAAGGTATTACCGCACATTTCAACCATAGACTAATCTGAAATTGATAATAAAACAGTCTGGAATTGTTGCAGGTATTGAAAAAAACTAGAGTTTCTTATAAAAATAGGGTAAATTCATGAAAAGTATCGTTTAGGACTATGGAACACTACACTTTATTGGTCGATAACACAGTTATGTAATCTTTTTTTTTTTATTTTGTTCAAAATATTGACGAGAAATTTTTTATATTTTTCAGTAAATTACGCAATAATGTGAGGTAAAAAAATATGAAGAAAACAACAGTAATAATCATGATAGGAATGTTGGTAATCGTAAGCTACGGAAATACTGTTTTTGGTAAAGAAGGGACATCAAGTCTCCTGACGAAAAAAAACATGAATCTGCTTATCGGTGGGTCTGGTCCTCAGGAAGAATGGAATGTGACGTTTGGAGGAGATAAATATGATGTGTTTTTTACCGTTCGAGAAACAACGGATGGCGGTTTTATTACCGTTGGTGGTAGAGATGCTACAGCGTTTGATATCGGTGGTGATTGTTGGTTAGTAAAAACTGATGCAGGTGGTAGTATGCAGTGGAATAGAACATTTGGAGGGAGTAAAACCGATAACGGCCATGGGATACTGCAAACTACGGATGGTGGATTTATTATTTCAGCAATAACAGAATCATTTGGTGCTGGATCTGCTGATGCTTGGGTGATTAAAACCGATGCAACTGGCAGCGAACAATGGAATAGGACATATGGTGGATATTCGTATGATTCAACCGGAAAAACCATCGCCGGAACATCTGATGGTGGATATCTTATTGCAGGAAGTACGCTATCTTTTGGAGCAGGTGGTCGTGATGGATGGCTCATAAAAATTAATACAACGGGTGATGAACAATGGAACAAGACGTATGGCACAAAAAATAATGAGCATTTTTGGGAGGTTCACATTACTTCTGATGGTGGATATGTAATGATCGGTTTTGTTGAAAATAATTCAGCTCAGAGACGGGATGCATGGGTCGTTAAAACAGATTCTAATGGTGATACTCAATGGGAGAAATTATTTGGGCCGGCTAATCAAGGTCTCAGCATCCAACAAACATCAGATAATGGATTTGTGTTATTAGCAGAGGTAAAAGATACCATATTTGGTGGTTATCTCAATGCGTGGATGGTGAAAATAGATCAAAATGGAAATGAACAATGGAATAAACTATTTATTACTCCGAAGGGAGACGATCGATTTGCAATTCACCACAACATTAAGCCTACATCAGATGGTTGTTTTATTATGACAGGAATTACTAACGGCAAGACACCGATATATTCGCTGGGTGATTTATGGCTCACAAAAATAGATCAAAATGGAGACATACTTTGGGAAAAAATCATTGGTGGCACTCAATACGATTCAACATATTCAGTTGAGGCTATATCTGATGGCGGATACATTGTTTCAGGAATGACTGGATCCTTTGGCTCAGGTGATGGATTTAACGCATGGTTAGTGAAAATATCAGATTATGACAATCAACGACCGAGCAAACCTGACAAGCCTGATGGGAAAATAAGAGGAAAACCCGGTACTGAATACACCTATACAAGTAGTTGTATTGAACCAGATGGAGAGCCTCTCTATTACATTTGGGATTGGGGCGATAATAATTATAGTTATTGGTTTGGTCCTTGTAATTCTGGTGAACCCGCGGAAGCAACCTATTCTTGGGGACAGAAAGGTGGATATTCTGTGCGGGTAAAAACAAAAGATATTTTTGGTGGAGAAAGTGACTGGTCGGATCCCTTAACTATAACAATGCCATGTTCGTACAACATACCATTCATACAATTTTGGATGAAATTATTAGAACGGTTCCCAAACGCATTCCCAATATGCCGATATATCCTGGATTTTGACTAATTATTATGCTACCGAATTGTACCTGAAAAGAAGCGACCCGTTCAAACTCCTACGAGCTCTACGGTAGTTTTTTCTATGTTTTTTTACATTTATTGTAAAATGAAGTAGGAAATTGCATTTCTGACCAAAATTTTTGTAAATACTCTAATATACTCCCCATTTCTATCTAATACCAAGTAGTAATGGAGGAAAAAAAAGATGAAAAAAATACTTATCATAGCTATTATAGGGCTGGTACTGTTCGCTGGTGTTGGGGCAAGCTCCTACCAAAACACCTCTAATACAAACAATCAAACCGAACCACTCAGAACCACATATGACATGCTCTGTATCGCACCGAAGGTTTTTTCAAACAGTCTTCAACCATTCATCGCACATAAAAACGCGGTCGGCGTCCAAACCGTTTTGCTGACCACGGAAGACATCTACAAAGACTACGACGGTCGAGATACCGCAGAACAAATCAAATACGCGATCAAAGACGCAAAGGAACAATATAACATCAGCTACGTGCTCCTGGTTGGTGGGATGAAACTATTTGGGTTAGGATGGCATGTTCCCGTCCGATATTCCCTTCTAGACGACGGAACTGGAGATAGTGAGTTCCTCACCGATCTCTATTTCGCAGATCTCTACAAAGAAAACGGTTCGTTTGATGACTGGGACTCCAACGGCGATGGCATCTTTGCGGAATGGGGTAAAGACACACTGGATCTCACCCCTGATGTCGCCATCGGGCGACTCCCCTGTAGGACGACCAAAGAAGTCAACATCATCGTCGAAAAAATCATCACCTATGAAACTGAGACCTACGGCAGCAGCTGGTTTAACCGGATGGTCGCGATCGGCGGGGATAGCTTCCCAGCCTACACTGGCTATGAAGGGGAAGAAACCTGTGATGTCGCAACAAGCTACATGACCGGGTTTACCATCCAGAAACTCTATACCTCCACCGGCAATCTCACCGGACCAACCGATATCATCAACGCAGTCAACCAGGGATGTGGATTTCTCATGACCCGAGGCAAGGGAGGAACCGATCGAGTCCGAATGGGTATGCCAGAAGGCTCAGAAATAATCGCGTTCCAAAACAAAGATGTCTCAAAACTCGCCAACAAGAATCAATACCCGATTTGTGTGCTAGGTGAATGCATCCATGGGAAATTTGATGTCTGCGTCAGGAATATTTTCAAAGTCATTCAGAACATCTCCGGGTACACCTTGTACGATTGTGTCTATGAATGCATCGCATGGAAACTAGTGCGAGAGAAAAACGCAGGAATGATTGCGATGCTGACCAATACAAATATTTGTTATGGCGCCACTGGTGACTCTAATGAGAACGGCATCCCTGATGACGCAGAGATATACGGCGGATTCCTTGCAGTGGAGCTGTTCCGCCTCTACGGCCAAGAAGGAATACAAACACTCGGGGTTCTTCACCAACAGGCTCTCACAAACTATGTGGACCAGTTCCCGGTACACACCGACAAATTGCATAGTAAAAGCGTTCAGGAGTTTATCCTCTTCGGCGACCCCAGTCTACAAATAGGTGGATATCCATAACCATTTTCTCCTTTTTTTTTTTATCAGAAATTTTTACCTTCATTGATCCCATCAGGATTCTCCCATCCCCCTTTTAGTTCTATGATGTATCCTTATCTCTTGCTACGTTTTGAAGAACTGTTTTTCGACTCTTCCTCTCGCTGATTACTATTCCTACTTGGGAAAGGAAACCCGGTAATTCCCAAAGTCGTCGCCTGAAAAGTGGCTCATCAATCCAAAAAAACTGCTTGTATCAACCTCAAAAGATAGGGAGTAAAACATTTCCCATATTCGTCGCTTCCCGGTTTCCCAAACTCGTCACCTAAAAACCTGTTCGTTGATTCTCCTTCCTCCAGAGGGTATTTCCCAAAGTCGTCTCCTAGCATTTCCCAGATTCGTCACCTGGCATTTCCCGTATCCGTCACCTACTACCCGACGATACCCAAAAAACAAACAAAACAAAAATTTAATATACAATAACAACATAATGTATATTAACAACATATTGTATAAATATATCTGACGAAAACATAGGAGAAAAAAACCATGCCCACCCTGACCGTATCAATCCCGCAAGAACTGAAGAAAAAAATGGATCAATATCCTGAAATAAACTGGCCGGAAGTAATAAAGACACGATTAAAAAACCGCGCAGAAGCACTCCTTGCATTCGAACAAAAAAGACGGAGAGGTGAAGCGTAAAAATGGTGAGTCTGACCCTAAAAATCACCAACGACTTCAAAGCACTCATCGATAAACTAACATGGATAAACTGGTCTGAACTCGCACGAGACGAAGTCCAAAAAAAACTAGAAGAAGAACGCTCCGTAGAGACATTTAAAAAAATTATCGCTAAATCTAGGCTAACCCAAGAAGACGCTGACCGGCTCTCAGAAAACGTAAAACAATCAATGCACCAAAGCCTGAAACGTAAAGGATTGATCTAACGTGGATGTCGTTCTTGACTCCAATGTACTTTTCAGAATACTCATATCCCAGGGAGACATCATTGACCTTCTGTTTCACCAAAAATTAACTATTTATGCACCGAAACGACTGCAAGAAGAATTTCTAAGCAACAGACAAGAAATACTCTCAAAATCCCGTATCTCGCAACGAGAATTTAACAAATTATCTGCCGTACTATTTTCACGTATCATTTTTGTTCCATTGGAAGAATACACACAATTTTTACCACAAGCAAAAAAGATTCTGCAATCTCATGAAAAGGATGAGGATTTCGTAGCACTAGCACTCTTGAAACAATGTAAGATATGGAGTTATGAAACCCGACTATTAGATCTTGGATTTGGCATCTTAACAAAACAGATATCCAAGGAACTTCTTCTGTAACGTATAGGTGCTTTATCAAGTATTATATACTACCTGCAAAGATATATTTTCTTGGGAACACACGATGAAACATTTCAATGAAGAGCAGAAAAGCAAACTGAAAAGCTCTTTTGCAAAGAAAAGCCATGTAGCATTCATTAGAGATGTTCAGAAGGAACTGTCGAAGAATGGATTCTATGATAAATTCATGAAATAAGATGGTACTCGCCAAACAATAAAGTGAAAAATATTACTTAAATAAAATTATCTTTTTACTCCCTCATCTTACTCACCTACAACCATTTCTTCCTCTCCAATTCCCTATACTCTTTTAATTCCTTTATCAATTATTGATCCCATCAGGGTTATTGGTTTCTTCAGTACCACAGATTTTACAGAGCATAATTATTCACATTTGTCTTATTCTTTTAATAGAGAAAATCTTGAAGGAATGATTATAAAGTCCTGAGAAAAATTTTTTATATGGGCTATTCTTGTAGGTGTGTATAGTGGAGCGTCGACATGAGGGAAAACAATGATTTACTGATAGTAGCTTAGGTGCACTCCACACATATAATTAAATAAGGGAAAGATTATAAGTATTAAACTATATAATAATGGGTGAAGAACGTATGAATGAGGAAGCAATGGTTCTCGAGGAACTAAAAACTGGAAATAAAAATTTAGAATGGTTGAGTAAAAATTTCCCAGATCTCAAGAAAAAATATCCGAAGAAGTTCGTTGCAATTCAAAATCAGAACGTAGTCGTAACCGCTAGTTCACTCGAAACGCTCATTAAGACTCTAAAAGAAAAATTTGGCAACCCGAGCGACTTCCTAATCGATTTTATACCAGATGATAAATATATCCTGGTTGTGTAAATCCGGGACGGAATATCGTGCGCATTAATGGATATTATAAAGGCAGCTACCCTTTTATTTTATTTAGCGTCAAATCAAATCAACCAAAGATATGGAAACACATTAATTTTTTAGTCGATACAGGATCAGATATAACTGGGATTTCAACAAAAGATTGGTATGCCATGGGTTTATCGTATAATAATCTGGGTAGACCTGTAGGCAGCATCAGCGGACTAAAAGATAAAGCAAGACGATGGGAAATAAATAAAGCAGAATTCCGTGCGATATCAACAAATAATCAATTAGCTAAATTTGGTCCCACGACGATATATGTTATAGAAACAAGCGCAGACTGTCCAAGTCTACTCGGGAGAGACATTTTGGAAAAATATGGTTTGAAATTGGTTTGCGATATAAAAAATAAAGTACTGTATCTTGAAGATTGAATTTCTTTATGAAGTATTTAATTTAACGTTTGACTTCTATAATTTGTAAATAATCGAAGATAATTCAATAGATGATCCTTCCACCGATGTGTTTCTTTATTCAAATGAAAAAAAATAACATTATATCCATTACTATCAAAGATTTTCAGTCTATAGTTATAATTAATTTTTTCTGAACCACACACTTTAACGTATATACCAAAAGTTAACCTGTGATCAATAAAAAATCCTAAATTCGGTGGAATATCTTTATTGAGTACGATGGAAACCATGATAAAATAAAGGTGTTTGTTTAGGTTTCATTCTTCTTTAAAAACATATCCTTAAAACTCACCAAACTTTTTTATACAATTAATAGATAATAAATTCCTTGAGGAGTCAATAGTAGATCGGGTAGAGCCTTCCTCTAGGCTGTTTCTACCCTTTCCGCCCAGACTAGACCCCCTTTATTTACATGTGAAAAGATATGAAGGAATTAAAAAAATATTATTGCAAAATATGCAAAAGAGAATTAATACCAAGAGATATGAAACAGACTGCATGGGCTGGCAGTGATGATATTTCCTCTCCCGAGGAATACTGTGAGAAACGTAAAATTTCATTACATCACATTGATTATAAAAACAATATTGCGATAAGAGTGTGCAAAGAATGTCATAATAAATTGCATACCACAATGAAGAAAAATAAATACGGTTACAACAACATCATCAGAAGAGATGGCACTAAAAAAGGTCGGCTGTCCCCTGGTGATTACCCTAAAAAAATAATTGAATAACTACAATATCTCACAGACTGGACTCCCCATCACTTTATTCGCCAGAAAAAAATTGTTTTTGTGTCTTGTAGCGGACAAGCATTAACACGGTTTTGCTTGATGTTTTATTTTGATGAGCTGGGTCAAAAGAGCTTTCTGTATAGGGGGGAAAGCAGATGGAACCCAGCTCAACGTGTACTGGAAACATGATTAGATTTAAATTAATTTCCTTAAAAACATATCCTTAGAACATCATGGTTTTGTGCGAATCGATGATAAAAAAAAGAAGAAAAAGAAGAATGAGATTTAACTAAATTGGAACCCTGGCTTTTCCATGCTTATTTTATTTCCTTCATATATCTATCGCAGATGGTGGATTATTTTCTTCTTTCAATATAAATGAAGCTATTGCTTTACTGTTTTGAAACTAGACGACAAGCTCGACATGGAGGAAGAGGAAGCCTATCTTTTTGAACATATGCCCATATGCAGTATACATATCAAATGTTACATGCGTCCCACGAGGAAAATGGTCGAATGAAGTGGGTTCCTTATATATCACCCATAAGTTGACTGCCTCGATGGTGAGGTATCCGTCATCTGCAGTGAGATTTGTATATCTACCAAAGATGAATGCTTTCCTCAATTCAGACGAGCTTGATGGAGTTGTCGTTATTGTCCCATTGTCCAGTGACTCGACAGTGGGAATAGCAGTAGCTAACAATAGTATACATACAAATATTCCTACGATTTTGTATTTCATGGTTTTATTCCCTCTTGTTACAAACAGGTCAGTAGTTTGTTATCCAATGGATTCATATTTAAATGTTTGGAAAAGATAAAAATTAATAACAAAGAGATCAGAACCGGTTTTACTTCTTTAAAAACATACCTAAGTTTATGATAGAGAGGAAATATGGTATCGTTCGATACCCCTAGAAATTAGATTAAATAATTCTTTCTGATAGTCAAACCAAAAACTATGATAAATAGAACTAATAGATTTTTAGTCCAACAGGAGAAAAGGTTAATTTTTACAGGTAAACTGGTGTTCAAATCCCTTCTTGAGCGCGTTTACCCCATTAGAATTGAGTGATTTCTCCAAGGATAGATTTGTATTTATCGGTAACCATACATGTAATCATAATTTCCGTAATATGGAGGAAAATTATATTTATCGCCTAAATATCTTATAACCTGATGTCGACCAAAAAACGTTGTAATATCTTTATTATTTTTAATTAATTCTAAATAATTTTTAAATTCTATATCAGTACCTTTAAATGATATAATAAGATGCTTATATGGTTCAAAAGCATAATAATAAATACGGACTAAATGCATCCCATTTTCTTTAAAGAAATCCTTTAACGCTTCAATATAATGGGGGAAGTTTCCTGGTACTTCCGCGTAATGACTCTGAACAATGAATAATCCATTATCTTTTAAATAATTACTAATGAAATATTTCACGCTATGGTGAAATGGAACCCATTTTCTTTTCCAATATTTTAAAATATTAAATCTACGAAGTAATGATGAGAATACAGGAGGAATAAATTGTCGAATAATATTTACCTTTAATTTTTTATAATATTCATCAGGCGGAAAATTTGACATATATACAACATCAAATTTTTCATTTTCTTTATATTTCAATGCATCTTCGATAATATATCTCAACTCATCGTCTTTTGATTTGGGGGGTGAAAGCGATGTTAAGTAATCAAGTATTGGCTCATCATTATCATATAAAGGTTGACTATAATTATCTAATAAAGTTAATTTATTTTCCTTTGCAAGCCAATACTCTTCATATCCTCTTCCTGCACCTATAGATATGATTGATTTATTATATAGATTATACTTCTGCATCAATTGTTTTATTGGTATTTCAAGATAATTAGCATATAATTCAAAATAATCTTTTATTTTTGTTGAAGCCTTTCTGAATGAGTAATAGTCATCAAGAGATACAATATAAATACGAATTGATTATACCCCAATTATATAATTGTATTTTTCTTATAAGAACCTGTCGTATAATAACCATTAGGATAAGCAATAGTTATGGGATGAATTTTGGTAATACAATATAGGTCGTCCTGCGCACGGATTAAAAGTGATTTGATTTCACTTAATGAATAGTTCGTTAAAATATTTGGAAGAATGATAATAAAAAAATGGTATTTGTTTATCTGAGAACTAAACAAATACTACTTAATTTTAATTATGAATTATTTGTGTGTATTTATGGCAGGAAAAATGTATAATCCTATACCTGCAATTTGTGTAAGCTGCAGAAAAGAAGGAGTACTTATTTGTTCATCATGCGGCAGATGCGAGAAATGTGGTGATCATATAGCATGTGAACCCTACAAATCACCCCGCCAGCGAATAAAAAATTAAAATGATTAAAAATTTTTATTATACTGATTTCATTTCAACGTTACTATAACCAGTGATTATTTCTTTAAAAACATATCCTTAAAATTGATGAGCTGGGTCAAAAGAGCTTTCTGTATAGGGGGGAAAGCAGATGGAACCCAGCTCAACGTGTACAGGAAACATGATTAGATTTAAATTAATTTCTTTAAAAACATATCCTTAGAAAACGAATGATTTTTGTGCGAATCAATGATAAAAAAGGAGATTAGTTGTAGATCACTACACCGCTAAATCCTATTACAAATTTAAGTGAATGCATCACCACAGACCCGCCAGGACTATTATTATCCAATGCTACTATCTCTCCATTGGCATAATGAATGAATTGGAACGGTTTGAAATATATCACCCGTAGGTTGAGTGCTTCGAAAATTTGTAATATCTCTAAATCAGTGTAATTTGAATATCTGCCGAATATGAATCCTTTCTTCACTTCACCCACATTGAAGATATGAGGATCTGAGTAGATTTCAACACCATGTTCATCTTTGAGTTTCACTAGTATCGCATAGGTTCCCTTTTGGGACCATGAATGATTTGAACAGATAGTATGACCAGCAGAGTAGGGACCAAGCCATTCAGAGATATTTCCATCACCCCAATTCCACATAAAATAAAAATTGTCTGATTCAGGGTTGGTCCAGGTCATGCAGAAGGTGTAGTTGGTGTTTTTTATTCCCCAAGAGGGACCATCAATGATTGGTTTTTCTGGCGGCGGACCACTGTTAATGATTGTTATGGTATGTGGTTCAGACCAATTACTTTCCGTCCCAGTACTATTTTTGAGTTTCACTCTTATTTCGTAGACTCCTGCATCTGTCCAGTTATGGGATGCAGAAGTAGTTTGACCAGATGCATAGGGACCAAGCCAATCGGTGATATATCCATCGCTCCAATTCCACTGAGTAAAATACTCATCACCATTTGGATCAACAGGAATGACAAAATAAAACGTGTATTCAACCCCTGTATATCCTTCAGTTGGTCCATATGGAGGATCTAAGAGTGGAATATTTGTACTTACTCCAACAACTATTCCAAATCCACTTAGAATTAGAATCCCAATGATTGATATTGGTATAATTTTGTTCATTTCTTTCGCCCTTTACAATTTTATAACAACGTTCTCCTATAAATACATTATTTCCTTACTGAATAAATCCATCCTCTATAGAACTAACTAAGGGAGAAATCTTCGTGCAATCGTCACATTCACTGGCCCAAACGAATCTGGAGTGATCAGCTGATCATGATAATAAATCACTGCGGTTCCCCCGTAGATGTGATAGTCTCCGTTTCGTACAAATCGACCATATATGGTGTGTTGGTACCATACTCCCTGATAGAGCACGTATTCTTCTCCTGGTTCAAGTGTTATCCCCCAATATAAGGTTAAAAAAAATTTTGGATTCATGTTGATGAACTTACCTTTATCATTGAAAATAGAGAATTGTCCTCCGGGAAGTCCGCTTATGTTTAACGATACGGATTCATTGCCAAGGTTTTTCATTGTGACTTTTATCAATATGAATTGAAATATTGATGTCACATTTTGAATATTGGTTGTGATGGAATACTGTAATTGTGGTTCTTCTTTGGACGGAGGGGGTATTGATGCGGCAATAAAAGTAGTGCAATTTGATATGATAAGAACCGACACGACAAAAAAGTATAAACTACCGGATAGAATCTTTTTCTTCATCTTCTTTTCCCCCATGATAAATGGTTTCTTATCCATACTTTTCCTCCTCTATAGGAAAATAAATTACTCTTGGTTATTTAAATCTTTGTTAGAATAATAAGTGCAGGGGAAGGGATACCAACCTCAAGTTCAAATCTTACCAGACCTGTGGGGGTACGGCCTCTACTACAGGAGAGAATTTGGTCGATATATTGGTGTTTTACTGGGTAATTGACCTTAATTATTAGGAATAAAAGAACGAAAAAGAATTTAAATATCTCTTTAAAGATACTATTAAATGCTTATGCAAAAAAACTTCATCATCTGTAATACTATCTTTTGCATTAGTCTTCTTACGTTCTCCGCGATTGTCTCGTCGCTACCCATAACCGAGACCCAACCATCATCCTCACCAGCCCACCTAATATATGTGACATCGACGGCACAGCCCGCCCCCATGCCTCACAACCCAGCCATCCCCTCATCTCATCGTGGCTCCGGCCCCATCATCTGGAATACCATCCTCTCTGCAGAATTTCCTGCAGTCTCAATCGGCAATAACGGCACCCAGATCTTCGCAGAGTCCATCTCCTGCAATTATTCATATGGAGTTTGCTTCCAGCTCTACGCCACCCAAGGCGACGGCCAGGCACTCTGGCAGTACTTTGTGCCTAATACGGGATATGCGCAAGTCGATGCTGCCAAAGAGCGCGATGTTATGGTCGGGCTCGCAGCGAACAACCCACTCCAGACGGAGCAGCAGACCTTCCAACGACTCTGCAAATGGACATCTGCCAGCAGCACCCCCGACTGGTACTTCGATATCCCCCTTTCCTACCATGTTTTCCAAGGCGGCATGAACGAGCATAACCTCGCTATCTCAGGCGACGGCACCCACGTTATCCTCGCCGCGACTAATACGACAAACAACCTAATTCAGTTCTTCCAGTTAGACGCCGACACTGGCACACTCCTCACCTCCTACACGCTCCATCTTGATGCTCAAGACCAGGCCTATGTCGCTACCCTTGACGTCTCAACAGACGGCTCCCTCGTACTCGTCACCTATCCTTTCAGTGCGTCCCTCGTGGACTTGACATCACAGATCATTAGATGGACCGGCGATTACCCCGTTGGGGCAATCTCAGGAGATAGCTCCACACTGGTCAGCTTCGCCGAGGACAACACCAATTTGTCCATCATCGTCCTTGAATGGAATGCCACCGACCAGCACTACCATGAACGCTGGCGACAACAGTTCCTCCCTTGGGGATGGGGACTCATGGGAAACATGCATTCCGTTGATATCTCAGAAGATGGATCAACCATCATCGTCGGGTGCCTAGGAAATATATCCTCTCCCGTACAAACAAAGACTGTGTTATTTGACAGCCAGAGCGGGAGTCTCTGGGAGAATACCACCCGCGGCCATGAATTCGTTTTTATCACTGATGTACGTCTCTCAAGAACGGGAGGACGAGCTATCGTCGCTTCGACCGGCGACAATCTCGGCAGCGTTGACCAACTCCTCGTCTTCGATCGAAACGATTCCCACCCACGCTTCACCATCCATGCACCGGGATCCATGGCCTCGGCGGACATCACACGAGACGGTGCCTTCGCCACGGCCGTAGCCACAAACCGCTGGTACCCCTTTGGCGATAAAAGCATTATCTACTCGTTTAACACATCCGGACGTGCGCCAGTGCGGAATCTCTCAGCGACCTTCCATGGCGGCAGAGCATTCAAGGTCCACATCGAGAACGACGAGAATGAGACCGTCACGGACATCCTGTGGACCATGTACATCACGGGCGGAATCTTCCACCAGGTCTCATACCGTGCATTCGGGTTCATCCCTTCTATCGATAGCGACGAAACCGTAACAGTCACCTCAGAGCGACTTATAGGGTTTGGGCGTATTCATGCCTATGTCACGATTGAATCTACTTGGTATCCGGTCTCTGGATGGATCATTGGCCGCCATATCTTCTTAACATCACCAAGAAACGTGATTTAATCACCAGCAGGGAATTCCAAGTTAAAGTTCGTATTTTTTGAGCCGAATCTGTATGGGTCCTGGTATGACTTCAGGAGACAATGTTGGCATCATATTTGAAATTTTTTTCAGATTGATAGGTCCAAATCTCTTTTTTTAGCCACAATTTCATTCCATGTATTTTCACCAAAGTTTTCTCCTATAAAATAGAAAAAGTATGCAGGGGAAGGGATTTGAACACCCAATTCACAAGCACGATTATGAGTGACGGATTAATCGCCATTCATTATTGGTTTTCATATACTATGGAATATCGAAGGGTTCTTTTGCTGGATGCCAGTCATGCTCAATCCATGGAATCGTAATGAAAAAAGGATAACCAAGAATATATCTTCCTATCGTTACTTTTCCAAGTATATTCTTTGAGCCACTCCCGGTCCAGGTATCCCAATAATTACCTACCCATGTATCTTTCTGAGTGAGATAAAATATCACACCCAACCCTGGAAAATAGATATAAATATCTAGTTCAAACCAACATCCGAGCCAACTGTAATTTTTGAAATTATTTTTTGTAATAGTATTTGTACCATACAAACTACGAACCCCTACAGGACAGTTTTCAATATCATTTCCATAGATAATATTATGAGTACCAGCAGGATATAATACGATTCCTATTTTACATCGTCGAATTGTATTTCCTGATATGTTTTGCCGGGTGTCATCGAAATAAATACCTGCCATGGAACAATCGGTTATAACATTCCCTGAGATGTTCAAAATCGGCCAAAATCTGTGTGTTACGCTTACTGATAAGATGCCATAAGTACAATTGTGTATTTCATTATGAATGATGCTAATATTTTCACCAACATCACCAATACCAATCCCTGGCCGAGGTGTATTACGAATAACGCAATCTGAGATGGTAATGTTGTCTCGTTTAAATTCCTCATTGAAGGGTACCGTATCTACCCCTATCATAATACAAGAATAAGCAGTAAAATTCGACGCATAGGGGTTTTCCATGGTAAAATTCGAGACACGTACATGGTTTGCTTCGACATGAATGACAAGTGCAGTTCCATCGCCTTTGATACAAGGCATTCCGGTATCATCGCCTTCACCGAGCTCATGAGAAATACCGAGAAGTGAAATGTTCTCTGTTACGATATGAATCCCTTGTTCAAGATATGTCCCACTATACACCTCGATAGTATCTCCAGGACTCGAAGAATTCACTGCTTCCTTTATGGATGTAAAGTCTGCATCCCCAGGTTCATCATCAACTGTAATGATATTTTTATCATAGGTCTGTTCTGATGTTATAGATGGAATGGTACATGTTCCAACGAACAAGAGAATGATTCCAACCGCCAACCATTTCCTTTTCATTGATACTCTCCAATTTTATAGCTAATACCAACAATTTAAAAACAATCCAATCAGAAAAATAATCATTGCTACAAGTCCAGCCGGGATGCTAAATAAGTCAATGATACGTCGTAGGATTGGATTTTGTTCAAATAAGATTACTAGTTTTGCAAATGTTTCTAAAATAATTATAAATGGAATAAATATTACTAAAAGGATAGTACAAATAGTTGTTGATAAATCCAAACGAATTATTTTTTCGTTTTCACAATCACACTCGGAGTTTGATAATTGTGTCAACTCCCTATTGAGTGTTGCATCCTTTTCAATAACAGCAGATATTTCCTGTTGTGTCTCAGGATTAATTAATTGATACTGCTGAACCATCGAATGTATTTTTGATTTACTGATAATCTTCGAGAGTATCAAACCAATAACATACATCTGCTTGAGGAGGTTCTTGGTTAAAACAGGAATATTTGATATTGGGAATTCCCCTCTGCTTAACTGGGATTTGAGAATGATTCGTTGTATCTCTTTGTTGTTCGCTAAATCAAGAATTGTTTGAAATAATAACTCTTTCTGATTAACTTCATTGTTTATTACTGTTTGATTAGATGATTGTACAGTTTGATATCCAACAACATTAGTTAAAGATGCAAGAATAAGAAGAACCACTGCACAGATACTGACTCCAATCAAAGGTTTCTTATCCACTTGCTTTCCCCCTTCATACAATTTTATAACAATGTTCTCCTATAAGAACGTTATTAATGAAGGATATTCCCTTGACTCATAATACTCCGGCAATCTAAACAGAGTTTCAATTCGCTTTTTACGACTGTTAGCTGGCATGAATGGTCTGAAAGGAATATACAAAAACCATATTTTATACCAGTTATAAAGAGAGAATTACCACTAAGTTTTTATGATAAAAAGAGTTCTGAAATACAAATATTTTTTCTTGGTTTGTTTTCTCCTTTCATATTTCAGTTATCACCATAAAAACAATGAGGCAAGCGCTTCTTATACCTTTTGCTCGAGGAAAAACAGGATTGCTAAACAAAAAATGGAGGTGTCCATTGTGGGCGTTCGGAACCTATATTAACCAAGGTGGCAGAACCAATGAAAAATTTGTTTATTTTAATTCCAATAAATCCTTCCGCTCCTGCATATTCATCAACGAACCAAAAGTAAGGGGTGTGAATTAATGCTTCGTGTGTAAAAATATGTCCAAAAAATGTACCATTCCAAGTTATATATCCATTTTGTCCATAAGAAATAATCCAACCTGAAGAAGGCCATTCTTCCGCTCCATGGTCATATATACCATATAAACCAAAGGTTATGAATCCTCCTAAATCAACTGGTGAACACCGTTGAAAGAGAATTAAAAATAACATGAAATTACCAAGAAATAAACCATCTAAAGGAAGTGAATTCAATTTAATTTTATCAAGAATTCGATATAATAGACCATAAAATCCAGTTTGTGTTGCTTTTCCAGCAATCAAACAATAACGATTTTCAGTATCATTCAAAGTTAGATGGTTAATGATATCGAAATATTTTGAGCACATCTGAAGATTTTGATATCTCCCTACTACTAATCGCTGTGTCTTTTCAACACTCATCCCCTTCGGCAACAACCCATACTTGTTCAACTCCACCACAGCATCCTCGAAGTAAGGAACCGCTTCCTCCCTTGTTGTCGTCTGATTCAATCGTGCCCTGAAATCAACAAGATACTGCTCCAGGTTCTGATATTGTTGTCTGGTGAGTTTCACCGTTGTATTTCCAAATCTATTGATGCCACAAGCTTGTGTAGTCACTTCTACAAGGTCGTTGTCACTCGATGCTTTAACAACATTGAAGTTGATGCTGGGTGCAACAGCGACACCAAGAAATAAGATGATAACAGAAACAACCAATCCTTTCTTCATCCAATTATCTTTCATTCACTATCATACTCCAATATCATAGGGTTCTTGTGCAGGATGCCAATCAAATGTTACCCATAACAAAAAATCTACATGCGGAAAAACAGGAAGTAAAAGATGCCATCTTCCGAAAATCGGTTTGGGACTGCTTCGACTCTGATCCCAAAAATTTTTGTTAAATCGTGGTATTCTATCACGAGTCTCTTTGATAGGAGAAAAGAACCAAAACCATCGATATGAAGCAGTTTTATTATTGTCCAGGAAGGTGTTATTTCGTACGTATGCGTATGCACCATAGTCAATCGAAAGACCGACATTATTATTTTTAATCTCATTGTATTCAATTAGTACATAGAATGAAGAGGCAACCTCGATTGCTAATCTATTTGAACGAAGATTATTTTGGCTAATGGTAATCTCTTCCGTACTCGTGAAAAAGTTGTCCTCGATATAAATACCATAGCCGTTAGAGTTTTCAATTTGATTCCCTGTTATTATACAGTGTGTGACCCCGGATAGATATATGTTGCTGTTAGCATTTCGTCGTAATCGGTTGTTGTTAATGGTAATATTTTTTATTAAAATTGGATTAGTTGTCGGTACCTTTGTCGCTATCCCAACAGTAGTATCGGTAATAGTATTTTGTAATAGCTGGATAGTATCTCCGGAGACGACAATCCCGTTTCTCACAAAGGAGATATTGTTAAGGATGATATCGGTTTTCTCGCACTCCTCGGCAACAATCCCTTGAACTCTGTTATTCATCACCTGTCTTTCATTTCGTATACTATTTTGATACACACTACAAAGGGAAGAGTTGAACAGATAAATACTATCAACTGGACCGTCTGCAATAATAGTATCAAATGAGTTCTCATGGATAATGATTTTACTTGAATTGAGGATTTCAACAGCATTTCCACGGAGAGTATGGAAATTATTTTTCTCGAGGATACAGTCTGATGTGTAATTTATGGTTATACAGGTATGATTCAGGGAATTATTTACAATTGAAAATCCAGAAATGTAAGTACCTGATTTTAGAATCGTAATTATATCATATGATCCTTGTTGACCATCGATAATCGTTGTATTTCGATCTTCTCCAATTAATTTAATGTTAATCGATTTATTAACAATGAGACATTCATAATACGGGGAAGAAGCAGCGTAAACAAAAATAATATCTCCACTATGTGATGCATCGATTGCATCCTGAATCTTGGTATAATTCCCTGGTCCGCTCCCACCAACATACAACCAGTTCCCTCTTGATGTTGGTAATGATGTTTTAGTATCCTGTGCTATCGTTGGAATGATACAGGTTCCGATGAATAAGAGAATAATAGAAACAGTCAAACCTTTCCCAATCAGAGGATACCTATTCATTACTTTTCACCTCCCTTATCTACAATTTTATAACACTGCTCCCCTTTAAAAACATATCCTTAGAAACGAATGTTTTACACTAAAAACTTCCCTATTTTTGTATTTCTTCTTTTTCCGTTTAAGATCATCTATTTCTTGGGGAGACCATTTTTTGTTTCTTCCGTTCCACAGATTTTACCAATTACGTGCATTATCTTCCTCTTGCTGATTACGATTCTTATTTGGGAAACGAAAACCGCTAACCGTTCCACCAGTCTCCAACCAGGCAAAATAGAAAGGAAACCCGGTATTTCCCAAAGTCGTCACCTAAAAACCACCGCAACGACCATCAAAACCATCACCGTAGTAAACAGCTAAAACCAGGAGAAAAACAGTTCCCAAATTCGTCGCTTTTCCTTTTCCCAAACTCGTCACCTAGCATTTCCCGAATTCGTCGCTTGGATTAACCATTATTAATATGACTTATCATGATGATCCAACGAAATGATCCTGACGACCTCGCCTTCGAGCTTAAAAATAAGGACAAAGGAACCAAAATGAATTCTTCGATACCCAGCAAGAACGTTTCTCAGAGGTTTATAATGGTCAGGGTTTTGAACAAGATCAATGAGTTTTTTCTGGATATGATTAAACAGCACTGTATCTTTTTTCTTCAGCTTTTTCATGGATTTTTCAAAGCTTGCACTAAATTCGATGCTGTATTCCATGCTACAAACTCTTCAGATACTTCACGGCATCTTTTTGACTGAACTTTTTGACATTTTTTCCGCGTTTCATATCGTGCTCTATTTTTTGATATCGCTCTATTTTCTCAAAAAGCACTCTGTTTCGAACAAGCTCTAGGATGAACTCTTGCACGTTTCTATACCCGAATTCCTTCGAATAATCCTTTGTTGCATTCAATAAATTCTCAGGTAGGGTAAGACTTATTTGTTTCAAAACCATACAATCACCAAATACGTATAAATACTAATATGTACATTAAAGTAGATAAATATTTCTATAGAATCGAGAAATTATAGAGAACGCGAATGAAAATAACACCATTATAAAATAAGAATAATTTAACACATAGTAACGCTGCTTGTAGTACAGATCCCATCAGGATTCTCTGTTTCCTCGGTGCCACAGATTTTACAGATTATTTTTTTCTCGCTCATACTACAATTTCAATAACCGGTATTTATTTTAATTTATTTTACCCTTTTTCGTTTTCCACTCCTTTACCCCCCTGATCACACAAAACTATTAAACACCACAACAGGATTTCATCCTCACCGTAAAAGAGGAGGAAAGGAAACCATGAACGGCTACACGAAACCCGGGCTGTTGTTGCTGATGATTTCTGTCGTAATCGCGTTTTGTGGCACTCTAGCTCAGTACAGCTTTTATTCATCTGTACGTCCGACAGACCTGCAAGGACATTACTCTTCATTTTTGTTCAATCTCTGGCCTCTTACAATCATCGGCATATTAGCGGGACTTTTGTACTATCTTGGGGCGATTTTCATACTCCTCGGACGAAAAGAATTTGGAGAAAAACACCGGAAATATATTTTCTATTCAATCATTATTTTCATTGCCGTTGTCGTTCTCACATTTGTTTTTACCCGCTCGATATCATCAACTGCGTTTAGCTGGATAACCTCAGGACAACCTACAAACACTTTTACCGATACGGCCGACTTTTTTAGAACACAAATACTTTCAAGTCTCATCGATTCGTTAATATTCGCAATCCCATATGGCCTGATATGGGTGTTCGCGTTATACAACCTTGAAAACAAAAAAGGGCAAATCATACTTCTGGCTGCATTCGTCACCATGATCCTTATACCCATAGTCACCTTCATAGGATCCTTCACTGTCGTGAATGACTGGATAACTTACGGAACCCTTGATAATCTGTCCAATGCAAGCACATCATCATTCATGAGATCAGATCTGTTCTCCATATCACAATGGACCGGACCAACAGGAATTATCCTGCTTCTCAGCCAATTCCTCAACTGCATCCTGTTATTCGTCGCCTTATACATCCCGTACAACAGAATCATCACCAGGGAACTCAAACCAGATCTCTCAACAACACAGGCTTAGGACATATGCTCCCCCGGTAGACGGTTTGATACCAGATGATGCGATCTAGTGCCCGTACTGCGAAACACAGCTCTAAATTCTCCTCTCAACGATCCTTCAGTGAACTCAAATAAAACCGTTTCTTCCGCTTGACTCCCTATCCTCTTTCATTTCCTTTATCAATTGTTGATCCCATCTGAATTCTCTTCTTCTTCCGTACCACCGATTTTCCAAATTACGTCCATTATCTTCCGCTCCCCAATTGTACATTCCCCCTTTGATCCTAAGATGTATCCTTATTTCTTGATACGTTTTGAAGAACTGTTTTTCAACTCTTCCCCTGAAACTTTAATACTATACCTTTCATCATCCTCTTTTTTAATGACTTTATCCCAGGTTTCAAAATCTGCGTTTATCCAATCCTTAATAGTTTTCAAATTTGGTATTTCTTTTATTAATTCATCTTTATGCCTATTTCTCACCAGGTCTTGTAAATCTTTTGTCGTCCCGCTTATTCTATTACTACGCTGATGATCACTACAAAGAGCTTTTTTATATCTATTCATTGAATAGTGAAACTCTTCCATTGAAATGGTCTTTTTACATTCATTGCAATAATATCCCATTTGCTCCCACCGGAAATCCACAATTTCATAACAGATATTTTTTTATAAGCATATCTTCAATAATAGAAGCATCAATCATTACTACGTATTAAAAACTTACAATCATCATAGATTCCATCACGGTTATCTGTTTCCTCGGCATCAAACATGGACCAAATCATACAATCCCTTCCTTCTTCCCTCCCTCCCGTCCTTTGTGTACATAAGAAACACCACCCACTCATCCAACATATCACAGCTTTTTTATCGACTGTATTGGAAAAAGGATACGAATCTTTTTTTTATTGTCTCACTCTCAAAGGTGACACTGAAATACCATCGATCTCGTAAGCCTTTGTTACATCTGTTACCAAAATATTCCTTTCACAAACATTTATATGGGTCCTTAAAATACTATTAGATATAATACCTGGGGAAAATTCTCATGGGAACGGAAAGTCAATTGAAGAAAGGATTGAGTATCGGAATAATATTATTCCTTGCTGGAGCAAGTATTGCATCAGCGTTGAACACAAATCATTCCCTGAATCCAAAAACAGATCGCGGCAGTTGGTTGTACGTTGGTGGGAGCGGCCCAGGGAATTACACTACCATTCAAAGCGCCCTTGACGCAGCCAACCCTGGTGACACGGTGTTTGTGTATCCCGGGACCTATTATGAAAACATCAGGATCCAAAAAACCATCGATGTCATCGGACAAAACAGGAATACAACGATCATCGACGGCAACGAAACAGGAACTGTCGTGAATGTCACCGCGGACCTTGTGAATCTCAGCGGGTTTACGATACGAAACAGCGGGCAGCACGGTAACCCCGGAGGAATTGCGGTCGAAGCCAGTTATTGTACCATCGTCGATAACGTGATTACTAACAACAGTTTTGGGATCATATTCGGTTCACTATCTAGAGACGAACCCCAGAACGTGTTCGCCTTCAATCCAAGGTACCAGAACGGGTCCTCGGATTCCGAGAACAATACGGTCTTGCATAACATCATCTCGAACAATGGAGCTGGAGTGTTCCTTTACACAGATACTCCCCATAACTCCATTGATGGCAACACGTTTTTACAAAATCGCTTCGGCGTGGCAATATATCCCGGTTCACACCATACCATCCTCTCGAACAATACCTTCCTCAACGACGGCCTGTTCATTTTAAACCAATCGTATGCCAATACAGTTGTCAACAACACAGTTAATGGCAAACCACTTCTCTATCTAGAAGGGCAATCTAACAACGTAATAACAGAAGCTATGGGACAAATAATCCTTGTTCAATGTCATAACATTACTGTCAATAAACAAGAAATCACCAATACGAGTTTCGGTATTGAATTAATCGATACGACAAACTGTCATATTTCTCAGAACATCATCGAGTCGAATAATTTTATTGGTATCTTTCTCTATCAAAGCAGTGATAATATTCTTATGAATAACACCATCAGGGCTAACTCTGTCCAGGGCATATTTATCTGGGGTAAAAACAACATGATAGCTGACAATACGATTACTCTCAACACCGAAGACGGTTTACACCTTTATCACAGCATTAACAACACCATAGTAGGTAACAACATCTCGAACAACAATCATGATGGTATTTCTATCGAAGTTTCTGAATCATATAATCTCATCTCCGGCAATAAAATTCACCAAAACAAGAACTGCGGTATGTATTTTTCGTCCAATAGAAACAACATTCTTTTAAATAACAATATCACTTCCAATAATAATGAAGGGATTTCTGCTGACTACTGTGAAAATATTTTAATCCTAAACAATACCATATCACATCATAATTTTGGTATCCAGCTTTCAGAAAGTAATAACAATTACCTCTTAGAGAATACCATAACAGCAAGTAATACAAATGGAATTCATTTAAGTATGAGCAGTAATCATAATATAATCTCGGGAAATAATTCCGTCTCAAATAACACCTGTGGCATCAACATTGACTCTAGTGATTCCAACACTCTCTCGAATAACAACATCATAAATAACAAAGCCATTGGTATAGAACTTTATGGATCTTGCAACAGCATCATTACTGAAAATAATATCTCCTGGAACAGAACTACTCCGAACAATAGGAATGGTATTGATCTTTTTTATTCAAACAATAATACAATTAACGACAATACCATTATTAATGCTACACTTGGCATAGAGATAACCGATAACTCTAGCTATAACTCTATTCGTCGAAACACCATCTCCCAAAGCGTCTTTGAAGCCATACGATGTTCCACTTCCAGCTCAAATACCGACATTTCCGGAAACATCTTAAAGAAAAACGGAATCGGTGTCACGATCACTGATTCGGGCAACAATACCATCACCAA
>Ga0315285_10001118_pt1 | contig 28061 bp, 27 predicted proteins | sample YL17G09_36_MG_FD_203698 | JGI IMG/M metagenome (GOLD analysis project Ga0315285, IMG submission 203698) | Sediment microbial communities from Yellowstone Lake, YNP, Wyoming, USA - YL17G09_36 | ecosystem: Environmental > Aquatic > Freshwater > Lake > Sediment | place: USA: Wyoming | collected...
GCAAAAAGGATGGAAATGGTTTCCGGTTGATCCATGGCTGGGGAATATTATTAACCATTACCCTTCCGGACGTCTATATTGACCCCGGGGCTGCAATGCCGAATAATTTAACCGGATTACGCAACGCGTCATTTTTCGATTTCCTATTGAAATTGGTTGGCGGTTAATTATAATTAGCCTACTCTGAAATAGGGAATAATAAGAGATTTTATTAAACAGAAAGGAGTTAAGAATGCCAAGAATGTACGCAAAAGAGTATCCCTGGTATTCGCCCTGGGATACCGCCCGAAGAGAAAACGGGGTCTTGGCTGCCCGTTTGATGCTGAACGCGGCCCTGACCGCTCCTACAACTGGCGGCGAGGATCATACCGAAGGCGAAATAGTTTGGGGCGATGACGAACTAGAAGGGATCGCCCGGAAGATGGAGGAACTCGCTTACACCTTGAAAAACAAGCGGATCGAGGACCTGCTAAAGTACGAGGCGGTTATGGTCCGCGCCTCCGACTGCATTCTTTTCCTCGGCGATTACCGGGCCCGGGTTAGTCCCTTTGATATCGATTGCGGCATCTGCGGGGGAACAGAAGGTTGCGCCTATGTGTACAAGCGCCACCGCACCGCCGCCGGCCTGATTGATCCGACCGACCGGGACATGGGCACCACTCCCATCCAGGGTCCTCTCTGCCAGGTGCGGGTGATGGACCTCGGGTATAACATCGGCTCGGCCCTGTGGATGGCCAACCGGCTGATGGTGGATTGCCGGCCCTCGATGATGATGGGAATCGCCGCCCAGAAGCTGGGCTACTGCAAGAATTCTCCCCTGGTGGTGGCCCTGCCGGTCGGCACCCTGGCCAAGAACCCTTACGTTGATATTTGCTATGACTACCATGTGACCAATATGGACCGGATCCTGGACGAGGTCAGAAAAATTTACGTTCTGCCCCGCCAGATGGGAACCGACTTCCGGCGCTACCGGGTAGTGAAGGAAGGCGAGTCTTCCGGTTCTGAAGGAGAGGAGGAATAAATATGCCGATAATTGATTCGAGAAAATTAGCCCAGGAAGGATTGTTGGAAGCGGCGAAACTCGCGGTCCTTTCACTTCACAAAGCCCCGCAGATTACCGGGCGGACCGACATCAAGGCTGTCGTTGTCACCGGCGATGCCTTCAAGCCTTTGATGGGGGTGATGGAGGAGATCGAGGGGCTCGGCTTCGAGGGGATGATGAAATTCCCCTTCATGCCGCTGCTCCTTGATTATTTCTGCTACAAAACCGCGATCGAGGAAGGGTGGAACCCGGTGGCCATTATCCTGGGAGCGGAGCTGACCGTTTCCCAGAGCGGATGGGACTGCGGGGCCTGCGGATTCCCGTCCTGCGCGGCTTTTAACAAGTACGCCCGGAAACACAAGAGCCCCGGACCCATCCTGGGACGCGGCCTGGGGATGGGCCCCTCCTGCGCGATGAAGATGCTGGACCTGTCCATCGCCTGTGATTATGTGACCGCCACCCTGCATAATTTGAACGTGGAAACCCGGGCCCAGGGAACCTTCGCGATCCTGGCCCAGGGGCTGGAGTACATCCCGGAGACGAGCTGCTGCATTGTCAACCCGGTGGGGCCAATCGCGGAGCTTTTCTGGTACAGCCGCCGCCCCATGGGTGGGATGATTCCGATCCCGGCCAGCGGCGAGATCCCGGACATGGTTTACCAGATGGGTCTGACCATGCTCCGGGAAAGACATCCCGATGCCTGGGAAGCCCTGCCGGCGCTAACCCATCCCTGGATCAAGGGTCACGGGAAATGGTGGGAAAGGAGCAAGGAGTACGTCAAGATCGAGTCCGATCCCCAGATTGACAAGGACGCCGAGGAGAGTACCAAGTTCTTCCTCCAGGCGATTGACAAGCAGAAAGCCGAAGTGAAAAAGCTCCGGGAAGAGGGCAATCTTTAATTTATTGTTTGAAAGGAGGCTACTAGCGTGGCAGAAGAATACGGTCCCAACCGAGGTCCCTATGGGCATCTTTCAATCCTCGAAGACGAGGGAGAAATCCCCCTCAGGGAAGGGATCCTGAAATTCCCGACCAAGCCGGGCGAACCCGCGCGGATCATCGCGAGCAAGTGCAAGAAGTGCGGAGACATCTCTTTTCCGCAAAAATTGTATTGCGGAATATGCGATGGAGAAGAGATGGAAGAGCATGTTTTGAGCCCCCGCGGCAAGGTTTACACTTACACCGTTGTGCACCAGATGGGGACTCCCGGGGTCGAGGTTCCCTATGCCCTGGTCCTGGTCAAGGTTCCCGAAGACGATAAGCTCCTGATCGCCGGCCAGCTCACGGGTGTGAAGATGGAGGACGTGAAGATCGGGATGGACGTGGAGATAATCTTTGGCAAATGCCGGATGGGGATGCTGGGTCTCCTGGCCGGTCAACCGCAGGACGTCATCGGCTATCTGTTCCGGCCGGTAAGAAAATAAAATTATTCAAATCCCAATGGCCAATAAATACCAAATCCCAATTAAATCCCAATTTCTAAATCCCAAAGAGAATCCTTTGATTATTGGAGTTTGGGATTTGTTTGGTAGTATTTGGATTTGGGATTTTGGATTTATCGCTTAAAAAATCGCAGACGGAGTAAAACGGAGGAAAGAAAATGAGAGATGTAATCACAATCGGCGCCGGGATGACCAGGTTCGGCAAATATGACGGCGCCAACATGCCCTGGCGCAATCATGAACAGCTGGGCCGGGAGGCCTGTATCAGCGCCCTGAAACACGCCGGCGTTAATCACCGGGACATCCAGGCCGCCTACTTCGGCCAGACCGCGAGCGGGATGATCCAGATCGGCCAGCGGGTGTGCGACTGGCTGGGGATCTCCGGGATCCCGATCTACAATCACGAAAACGCCTGCGCCACCAGCCTGGCCGCTTTCCGCCAGGCTTATGTCGATGTGGCCTCCGGGATGCATGACCTCGTCCTGGTGGCGGGTGTCGAGAAAATGAGCCTGGTTAAGGCCCGGAAGAAAGGGGAAGGCGGCGGCGGAGGCGGCGGCATGGGATTGATGGGCGGCGGGGGTGGCCCGATCGTGGTGCCCGAGGGCTATATGTTCCTTGCCGATCTGGGGATTATCATGCCGGCTTTCTTCGCGCTCATGGGCACCCGGCACATGCACGATTACGGGACCACGCGGGAGCAGTTCGCCCAGATCTCGGTGAAAAACCACCGATGCGGGGCGATGAATCCTTATGCCCAGTACCAGAAGGAAGTAACCCTCGAGCAGGTTCTGAACTCCCGGATGATCTGCGACCCGATCACGCTCCTGCAGTGTACCCCCACGGGTGACGGGGCGGCGAGCGTGATTCTGGCCTCGAGCAAGGTAGCCAAAAAATATACCACCAAGATGGTCAAGGTGGCCGGATCCATTGTCATGAGCGGGGAATACAAAGCCCACCAGGGTAAGTTCGCTTCGGTGGCTTCCTGCAAGGTGGCGGCCAAGATGATCTATGAGCAGACCGGGATCGGTCCCAAGGATCTGAACGTGGTGGAACAGCACGACTGCTTCACTCCCCATGAACTCGTGACTTACGAGGACCTGGGGATCTGCAAGCCGGGTGAAGGCGGGAAACTCGTGGACCAGGGGGTCACCGCTCTGGGCGGCAAGGTGCCGTTCAACGTGAGCGGCGGGCTCCAGTCCAAGGGGCATCCGATCGCGGCTACCGGAGTGGCCCAGATCACCGAGCTGGTCTGGCAGCTTCGGGGAGAATGTGGAAAGCGGCAGGTGGAAGGGGCCAGGGTAGGTCTCGCCCATAACGGCGGCGGGATTGGTCCGGGTCTCGAGCCGGGCCTCGCCAGCCTGACAATTCTAAAGGTGTAGCTCTCAGGGGAGGAATTATCCCCAGGGATTGGGGAGAGGGGGACAAACCGGATCATGAATCCGGGAGAGAAAAAGATCGGGCTTAAGGATATCCCCAGGATGCGGGTGGCGTTTGTCAGCCGGACGGGGCCTTACAGCCAGATCCCGGAAGCGATGAAAACCCTGATGGGCTGGGTAACGAACCGGGGGATCAAGCCCTTGGGTCCGCCCATGGTAATCTACCATAACAGCCCGGCTTCGGTCCGGCCGGACGAACTCCGCTGGGATATCGCCATCCCCGTTCCAGACGGTGTTGATGGGGAAGACGAGATCGCGGTCAGGGAACTCCAGGGCGGGAAATTCGTTTACGCTCTACACCAGGGGCTATATGAGCAGGTCGGGGCGGTTTACGATGAACTATTCACCTTCATCGGCCAGAACAGCTTACGACCTACCGGGCCGCCGATGGAGATATATCTCTCGGATCCCGGCAAGGTCAAAACCCAGGATTTGACTACCGAGATCCGGGTTCCGGTGGCCGCGGCGGGTTGATATTCAGAATAGATATTTTGCCCGGATTAAACGGGATAAAAAAGGCGGCTTTTCATCCGCCTTTTTTATCCTAGACAGTTCTTTTGTTTTTTCAAAACAATGCGTAGTTGCCCGATTTATTTATCCTGACATCGGAAGGATCGGGCATAATTATGGACTGCATCAGCTTGCTGATGCGTTGCAATAGCAAGCTATTGCACTCCAAAGACAGAACTTTTTTTAACCCCGCCGATCCCGCCCAGGGACGGGACACGTCCCTCCTTTGTCGGGATAAATGAATCGGCAAACTACAGGAAATTACATTTAGGGAAGTTCTGTTTCTAAAAATTAAATGTAGGGGCGGGGTTTATCCCCGCCCAAATGCGGGAGGGCACGAGTCCCTCCCCGATAAAATAAAAGAGCCCGATAAATCGGGCAACTACATATTATTTTAGCGCCAGAGTGGCTTTCGCCGCCGGGTATGTGTCCACCATCAGATACACCCGGGCCTGGGCGGGGACATCGTCGTTTTCATACGTGAGTTCCACGCTCTCGATCACTCCGCCGGCCGATGAGCTTTTCCGGTTATCCAGGCCGTAATCGAGCGCAACCGGACGGTTGGTGGCGGGATCAATCATCAGGATCCCGAAACTATGCTCGGACGCTTTGAGCGAGGAACCGGAAAAAGCGGCCCGGGCCAGATTGTTCCCGGCGGTAAAGGTAACATTCCCCAGCCCGGCGGGGGCAGACTGGGTCCCCCCCGCGTAGGGGGTGAGGTTGAAAGCGCCGAAGGCATTGAGGATATCCGTGTCCGGGTTGCAGAATCCGAGCTCCCGGATATAAGGAGCGAAGAACCCGAGGTCGGCACAGACCAGGCTGGCGTGGACCTGGGGGGTATCCGCCATCGCGCCGCTACTATCAAGCCGGGCGGAGATCCGGAAAGTTCGGAAGCTCAGGGTTTCATTCATAACTTTTAGTTTCATTCCCCGTTCGCTGGATAGGGTGAACAGTCCGGAATTGTAATTAAATTCCAGGGGTAGCATCGCCCCGGTTTCCGGGTCAATGACGGTTTTGTTTTCACCTTCGGCCAGTTTGGCTCCCACCATCCAGGCGATGCCTTTTCCTCCGCTTTGTCCTTCCACCAGGCCGACCAGGAAATGCAAACCGTCGAAGCCGATCTGGTTGTAGCTGGCTAAGATCGTGGGAAGCGACGCGGCCAGGCGGTTTAATTCCCATACCCCGGAATCGTCTCCCGGATTCTGCGGCACGGGTAAAGGCAGGGTTTGCGGACCGGATTGGTTAAGCGAGAAGGTGAAGGTTTCCAAGAAATTACCCGCTTGATCTCCTCCGGAAAAACGCAAGCCATCCCGCTCGGGATTGACCAGGTAGCTCCCGGAAATGGTGAGAGACATTTTGCCGCTGGTTCCGGCCGGGAAGAAATCAAGAGGTTCAACGGTCAGAAAACGGCGTTCGCCCGATACCTGCACGGTGATAGGGGAGGGAGGATCGGAGCTGACCTGGACCGAATTCGAGTCGATCAGGGCCAAAGCCGTATCGCCGTTCCGGCGGACGAAAAGGGAGAAAGCCAGGGCGGCATTGGCATTAATAGTTTCAGGCGGATTGGTCAGCAGGCCGCCGAACTGGGTGGTATAGAAAAGATAGGTCCCCTCCGTGGGGAGATCTTCTCCTGGCCCCAGCAAACATCGGGAATCATCCTGCATCTCTTTCCGTAAACAGTAATCGTAGGGGATGCTGAAGACCTCTCCGTTTTCACCGGCTGTATAGATGGCGTTTTTACCGAGGGCGGGGGAGGAATTGAGATCATTGCGTTCCTCCGCGATGAGCTGGATGGCCCAGCGCAAGGTTCCCTCGGGATTGAGGACAAAGAGTCGGCCTTCCCCGGAACCGACATAGATATGGTCCTGGCCGTCAACGGCCGGGGAGGAACGGACGGCTTCGCGGGTATCAAAGGCCCAGAGCTGGGAGCCGCTTTCCGGGTCGAGAGCGTAGATGGTTCCATCCGCGGCCGGCTGGATGATGGTGCCGTCCGAGAGCTCGGCGGGGCTGGCATAGATATGGTCGCGGGCGCCGAATTTCCAGATTTCCTGACCGTTGAATGAGTTGTACGCGTGCAAGAATCCGTCAAACCCGCCCAGGAGGATAGTGCCTCGAGCGGTTAAAAGAGGACTGGCCGCGATCGCGCCTTTGGAAAAGTTGGACCAGAGCTTGTTTCCGTTCTTATCAACGGAAAAAGAGTTGTCGCCGAAGAGCTTGACCACGTTATCATTGCCGAAGAACAGGTTGCCGGTGATGGTATCCAGGGCGGGAAGCGACCAGTTTTGGTCCGGGGATTTGAAGCGCCAGTTTACCTGTCCGGTATCCCGGTTGATTGAATACAAGAAGTAATTATCGTTGGGAACGATCAAGTCCCCGTTGGGAGACATCGCCACGTTGCCTTCAAACCAGCGAATAAATGCATTATTAACCGAGGGTTCATCTGCCAGGAATTGCCAGATCAAATCCCCGGTTTGAGCATTCAAGGCGCGTAGGCAACCGTCTCCGGAACCGAAATAAACCCGGCCTTTATTATCAAGCAGGGCGGCAGAGTCAATTATTTCACCGGTCAGGAACTGCCAGCGGACAGTTCCATCGAGATTCAAGGCGTAAAAAATCCGGTCCGCCGAGCCAATGTAGATTGTTCCGTCGCCGCTGATCACCGGCGAGTTGAAAACTCCCTTGCCGGTGGGAAAGCTCCAGAATAATCCATCCTTTTTGTTGGGCTGGATCGGACTCCGGCCATTCTGCTCGGCGTTCAGGCGGAACTTCGGCCAGGGGCTGTCCGGGGCCAGCGGCATCCGGTAATCGTAATTACCGTTTTTCCCGCAATCGAGGGGGAAGAAAAATATCAAAAACAATATTATCAATCGAATTATAAATTTCATGGAAATGATCTCCTGTTACCTGCCACTTGCGTCCGTTTATTCAACCCTCGCGATCGTCAGCACAAAAACCTTTTCCGCTCCGGCGCTTTTCATAGTCCGGGCGCATTCTTCGACCGTCGCGCCGGTGGTCATAACGTCATCAACCAGAAGTAATGTTTTCCCCGCGACGAGCGATTCTTTCTTCCGGCTGATTTCAAAAGCGCCGCGGACATTCATTCTCCGCTTTTCTTCCGAGAGCCCGACCTGGGGAGGGGTGTCGATGGCGCGGATCAGGATAAAAGGATTGCAAGGGATGGATAATTTCTCGGACAATACCCGGCCGATCAGCAGGGATTGGTTAAAGCCGCGTTCTTTAAGTCTCCGGGGATGAAGGGGAACGGGGATAAGCATATCGGCCTTGGGAAGAAACCAGTAATCTTCGCATTGTTGTAATGTCCATCCGGCCAGATCTTTGGCCAGGTGGATCCGCTCCCGGTATTTTAGACTGTGGATGGCGGTAATCATGGCGTTGCGGTAAAGGCCCCCGGCCCGGGCGAAATCATAGTTTGGCATTCTTTCCATGCATCTGGAACAGGGGTGGCTATCCCCCGCTGCGAAGGGCTGGCCGCAATGCGGGCAGAGGGGAGGGTGAATCGGGAAAAGTAGCTTCCGGCAGTTAAAGCAGATCGCTCCTTCTACCAATTCCGCGCCCGCCCGTCCGCAGAGAGAGCAAGCCGGAGGGAGGAAGAAATCGAGGAAACGTTTTACCAAAGGGTTCAAGGGGTCCAGGGTTCAATCCTCCTTCGCCAAGGCTTCGGAGGACATGGGTTCAAGGTTAAGGAGCATAAGACAATTTCAAATATCAAAATTCAAATGTTCCTACGACCCCGATGGAATCTTAGGACAAGAACCCCGGAGGGGCAAATGAAGCTCAAAATCCAAACGTCCGAACACAATCGTCAATCTGAAATCGTCAATCCGCAATCGGGGGTTTTTCTAACCACCTAACCACCTAGCAACCGAGCAACCTTGTTTTACGCCCGGGGATGATGTTTGTCGTAGATTTTTTTCAGGTGTTCACGGTTGACGTGGGTATAAATCTGGGTGGTGGAGATATCGGCGTGGCCGAGCATTTCCTGGACCGCCCGGAGATCGGCGCCGCCCTCGAGGAGATGGGTGGCAAAGGTATGGCGCAAGGTATGGGGGGAGACATTCGTGGCCACCCCGGCCTTCAGGGCGCGCTGTTTCAGGATCTTGGCAAAGCCCTGACGGGTTAATTTTTCCCCGGAATGGTTGAGAAAGACATAAGGGGAAGGCCGGTTTTTCAGAAATATTATTCTCGGCCCGACTAAGTATTCCTTGAGCCATTTCAAGGCTTCCTGGCCGATCGGGACCAGGCGTTCCTTGGCACCTTTGCCGAAGGAGAGCAGGAACCCGGATTGCAGGTTTAGGTCGTTTAGCTTCAGGGAAACCAGCTCGGTGGCCCGGAGGCCGGTGGCGTAAAGGGTCTCAAGCATGGCCCGGTCACGGATCCCGGCCGGGTCTGAACGTGTGCCCGGATCCGGAGTGGATTCAATCAGCAGTCGGGTTTCTTCCGGGCTGAGAAAAGATGGGAGCTTTTTTTCAAAGCGGGGTGATTCGCAGAGCGAGAAGGGATTTTTCCCCATCATACCTTCCCGGATCAGGAATTTATAAAAACCGCGAACGGAGGAGAGAATCCGGTTGATGGAGCGCTGGGCCAAACCTTTGGCGCGGAGCCCGTGGATGAAAAAACGGATGTCGTCCTGGGAAAGCTCGAGGTGGGGAGGGGTTGCTCCCGGTTTTTCCTCCTCATGGGCTGGGGCGGCAGGTGGTAAAAAATCAACAAAGAAAACCAAATCCCGGGCGTAAGACTCGAGGGTATTCTGCGAGAGGCTTCTCTCCACCCGGAGAAACTCTAAATATCGGTCAATCAGGTCGGTCAGATTCATCAACTTATCAGTTGCCGGTAACCGGTTTTCGGAAACGCAGGCTTCCCTCGGCCACAATGCCTCGGGATCTAATCGAAAAGCCTGCTTCTTCAATTTTATTTGCAAGGCTGAAGCCTTGCCCTACGTATCCGGTTTTCATTCGTCAATCGTCATTCGTAAATCGTCAATCCAATTTGATGATCTCGGCTTCCAGTTTGTCCAGATCCACCATGGCGATGGTGGAAGTGCCGTAAAGCCAGCCTCCGCATTCCCCCGGATTTACGATCAGGGATTTTCCCCGGCGTTCGACGCGAGCTTTGTGGGTATGACCATAACAAATCAGATCAAAAGCCTGGGAATCGGCCGCCAGGTTGAAGAATATTTTAATGTAATGGAAGAAGGAGATTTTCCTGCCGGCCAACTCGATGGTGGCGGGCTCCACGCGAATCCGTCCCGAGGAGCTGGATTGAAGTCCCATCTTCTCCCCATCGTTATTTCCGTATACGCCCACATAGTCGCAATTAAGGTTTTGGAGGGGTTTTAAGGAAAAGGGGGCGATGAAGTCACCGCAGTGAATCACGAATTCCACTCCGAGCTGGTTGAACCGATCCACGGCCTGGCGGATCCTGGGCAGGTTGTCATGGGTATCAGAGAGGATACCGATTTTCATATCGCCTCAATCTTTTTCCCAGTTAGCGGTGGTTAAATAGCCCCGGGCATACTCGTTGACCCCGTCCGCGATGGCCTGGGCCAGGGCTTTAAGGTAACCATCCTGATGAAGGAGTTTTTCTTCTTTGGGGTTGGAGATATAGGAAACTTCAACCAGGATTGACGGCATGCTCGCTCCCACCAGAACATAGAAGGGAGCAGGCTTGGCCCCGTGACTCTCCACGGTGGGGTTTAATTCCTTCACACCCGGAATCATTTTGTTCAATACGGAAACGGCGAAAATGCCGGACTCTTCAATTTTGGAGGAAAGCAGAAGATCCTGCAGGATATCTTCGATGTCGCTGAGGCCCTTGGGCGAGGTGAAGTTTTCCAGGGCCGCCAGACGCATGGTTTCGGGGTCCGTAGTGGGGTTGAGATAGTAGGTTTCTATCCCGGAGACATTCCGGCGCGGGCTCGCGTTGGCGTGGATGGAAATAAAAAGATCCGCCTTAACCTTCATGGCCAGGGTGGTGCGGGCGTTAAGATCGACAAAAACATCTGAGTCCCGGGTCATGATAACCTGGAATTTTTCCGCTTCCAGAAGGTTACGGAGGTAGCGGGCGATCTGCAGGTTGATGTTCTTTTCCATCAATCCGCTCGGACCGATCGCGCCGGGATCCTTTCCCCCATGGCCCGGGTCAACGACGATTTTTTTGACCTTCAGTCCGAATTGCTTGGCCAGGGTCAGGGGGGCGGAAACCGCGGGCTTGGGTTTTGGCTCTGTCTCCGCCGGTTTTTGCGTGTTGCCCGCGATGATATTTTCGATGGCTTGTTCTTCGGTTTTAACCAAGGCGGTCACTCCCTCCGGGGAGGGCTCCGGTTTTCCCTCAATGTCCACCACGACCCGGAAGGGGTTGACGAAATGGAAGACCGTATCTTTTTCAAAACTGTTGATATCCAGGACAATCCGCACCACATTTTTCCGATACTGGGAGGCCCGGACCTTATTCAGGAGGCCGTCACTGATGACGATGGGATCCTTGAGCTCCGGGCTGATTCTGGCCGGGTATACGTCCAGGAAAAGGCGAGGCGGTATTTTATTTTCCGGATCGGAGCGGAGCAGATGGCGCCGGTAATTGGCCCGATCGGAAAGATCAACCACCACCCGGGTGTACTCAGGCCCGGACCAGTGACGGATTCCCTGAACGGTGACGGGATTTTTAATGTCCAGCTCCGGGACGGGTTTTCTCTTCGCTTTGTTTTTAGAAGAAGATTTTTTAACCGGCTTGGCGGCGAGCTTGCCTTCCAGGCGGGTATTCCAGTAGCTAGCTTTCACTACCATATCGCCTTCGGGATATCTAGTCATAACTTTGTTATATAAGACAAAAGCTTGTTCCGGATTTTTAAGCTTGGTCCGGTAAAGCTCCGCCGCGAGAAACCAAGCGTCGTCCGCCAGAGGATCCTGGGAATAGCTATCCCCGAGGTTCTCATAGGCGGAGACAGCCGCCTTCAAATCACTTTTAAGATGGGAGCTGTCATAGAGTTTGGCGTAAAGGTTTCCGGCGTGGTAAAGGGACTTGGGGGCTTCCGGGCTCTGGGAATAATCCTGGGCGATTTTTTCAAACCGCTGGATGACGGAAATCCAGTTCGTACGGATCTTTTTCTCGCTCGGGGAGGAATTGAGCCGATCCGTCTCTTTCTTGGCGGTTTCAAAGAGTTGATCAGGGTTTTGGGCCTGGGCGTTCAGCGCGAAGGAAAATGTCAGGATTATGATAGTAAATAGAATTGAGCAACGATGGAGAAAAATTGACATAAATTGATATATTTAGCCCTTAATTATACCTACTTACCTTATATCTGATCTCAAAGTTCCGGTCAACCGGATAAATCTTTGGTTCATTCATAAAAAAGTTGAAAGGTGACATTTCCAAGTCTATGGATAAGCCTTCGCTTCTAAAACAATTCTCTTTTACCGATTTTTTTACGAATGAACAAAATCTTTGGGAATGACAGGGAAGGAATGAAAAGATTATAATAATCCTATGCATAAACAAACGAGACGGAAAATGTTGTTTTTCCCCGCCGTCTGCGGGTTCTTGCTGCTCGGGCTCCAGGTTTATAACGGGAGTGGTTGTGGACGGGTCGGGCAGTCAGACCTGACCGAGATGGCCACACTGCTGGAGGAAGGAAAATCCCGGCTTGGTCAGGCTGATTATGTCGGAGCCCGCGCGTATTTCACCCGAGTTTTGGACCGGTACGACTCCACCCATCCCCAGGCCAGCTTTGGCCTGGCTTTGACGGGCTTGCTGGAACTGGGGAACCAGCTCCTGCAAGTGCCTACCTTCATCATGTCACCCGGCAATGGAGGTCTGTTCCCAAGCGCTGATCAACCCGGCAACCAGATGGTTTATGAAGCGGTCCGGGAAATCCTGGAAAATTATCGCACCAGGTTTCTCCTGCTTTCTTCCCGACTGGCCTTGATCAGTAATGATTCCCGTTTTAGTTTTTCCATTGCCTCCGCCCCCGTTTACTCCGGGGAACAGAAGGTTGTTGATCTCGGCGGCGAATACGATCTCGGGGATATTTTCATTCTGGATGCCGTTATTTCCTCGGTTCTGGGAGGAATCGAACAGCTTTATTCCGTGAATTTTTTGGCGGATTATCTGGGGCTGGTGAATTTTGCCTCCCGGTATCTTTCGGAGGAGCTGGTAAATGGTCCTCCGGACTTCTCCCTTTATTCCGGTCTCCTGGTTTATCTCCTTAAGGATTCCCGGTATCCGGAGTTTCTGGAGTTGGCCCCGGATGGAAAGGAACGGATGATCAGGGCCGGGAAATGGTATGGGCAGGCCACCGGTAGTCTGCTGAACGCCCTGGATTGGCTGGGAAAAAGAAAGGGAACCTGTTCCTCCCACCTGGTTTATTACGAGGATACGAACGGCGACGGGAAATATTCGGGGGGCGAACCCTTGCTTTTCCCGGAGTTAACAATTCCGCAATGGACCTCCTTGAGATTAAAAATTAATCTCACCCCGGAAGCGATCCAGGGAATCAGGGCCATCTCCGATTCATTCAGCTTTTCCTCCCGCCGGGTTTCCCTGTATCGGCACCTCTTTCCGATCGCGGAGGTGGTTCTGGCGGGAGCGAGCGAGTCCCTGGGGATATCCTCGAATCTGAGCCGGGAGATTTGGCAGGGACTAACCGGGGCGGTGGGCGATCATCTTGAATTTGAACTGGGTCATTACTTCCGGGAGCCCGTTTCCGCCCGGTCACTGCTCCCGGCCTGGAATACGGGTGAGGACCGGGATCAGGCGTTTGATGATGCGGGGGAATTCAAAGTAGATCGTTTCCAGGACGCGAACCGCTTTCTCCTGGAATGGGATGCCTGTGAATATCCCGAGGCGGCCACCGGTTTTATCTGCTCCCGTTCGGCTGCTTCCGACCGCGGGCATTTCTCCGAAACCGATCTTTTCCCGGATTTCCCCCGGGTGACCGCGATTCCGGCGGACGGCGTCATCTCCCCGGCTCCCTATTTTCCTTTTCCCGATCCTTCTTTCAATGATCTTTTCTGGGTGAACTTAAACGGAATCCCCAACCTGAACGGGGCGGGAAGCGCAGATCCGGATTTCCACCCCGCCGATCTGTATGAGCTTAACGCCCTCCTGTCCTACTACTCCGTTTTTCTTCTCCCCTGGGTGGAAAATATTGTCCCCGCGGAGTGAATAAAATAACCGGTTCCCGAGAACAAACAGCCGGTAATTAATGTTCAGAAAAACCAGAATCTCGATACCAAAAATAAGGCGGTAATGAAAAAAGATTTTATTATCAGAACCCTTACGATCGCGGCGGTAATAATGATCTGGGGTTTCCTGTTTTCCTGCCACCGGCATTGCCGGAATTGTCATCCGGAAAAGCTGGTCCAGGTCAGCGTCAAGGAGGTTGGCTGGGACCGTGCCACCCGGAACCCGGTGGTATTCTTGGAGGATGTTAACGGCCGCCGGATTCTGCCGATCTGGATCGGGGAAGCCGAAGCCCGGGCGATTTTCTCCGAATTGAAACAGGAAAATCGACCCCGGCCCATGACGCATGATTTATTTGTCAACCTGGTCCAGCAATTCCAGGGCCAGATCCAGGCGGCGGTGATTACGGAAATCAAGGGGAACACTTTTTTCGCCCGGCTGGAAATAGCCCGTCGGAAGGAGCGAATTTACCTGGACAGCCGTCCCAGCGACGCGATTGCCCTGGCCTTGCGGGCTAAGGCTCCGGTTTACGTGGCGGAGGCCCTGTTTTCCCGGGAGAACGGGGCGCGGGTAACCGGAGCCCCGGAGGAGGTTCCCGGGAAAGAAATAGCATCCCTGGGAATCCGGCTGCAAACCCTTACCGTCGAACTGGCCCGGCAATTTCAAGTTGAGCCCAGCCAGGGCCTGCTGGTCAGTTCGGTGACGCCGGAGGGACCGGCCGCGAGAGAGGGAATGATCCCCGGCGATATCATCGTCGAAGCCGAGGGGGGTAAATTGACTTCGCTGGCGGATTTAGAGAGAATTATCCAGTCTTCCGGAGGGGAAGGAGAATTAGAACTGGTAATTCTTCGCGGAAATGAGCGAAACAGGTTGCGTTTGAATTCAGGGACAAAAAAATATTTTAACAATCAAAAAGGAGGATAGGCAAATGACAGTCAGCAGGGTTACGGAGGTTATTGGCCACTCCACCAAGAGCTGGGATGATGCCATCGCGACGGCTCTCGGCCGCGCGGCCAAAACCTTGAGGAACATCGAGACAATGGAAGTTAAGAGTCAGGAAGCCAAGGTCAAGGACGGAAAGATCACCGAATATCTGGTCAAGGTTAATATTTACTTTGTGCTGGAAAATTAAATTCGATCTCAATCGTTTTTTGGGGAGTTGGTTTCCGGAGGGGGGTGATTTCCACATTTATCATTGATTCGCCGACCCTGATGCTTTTGGGCGCGCTTTTCGCCCGCCTGAACACCCAGAAACTGGGCGGTAACGGGGATCTGCTGAAATCCCCCTGGTTTTTCCGGGGACTGATTCTTTCGGCCCTGTTCACGGCGACGGCGCTCTGGTCATATTTCCGGGCCCCGGACTGGATGTGGATGTATTTCCTGGAGGACAGCCAGACGTCCATTCCCGGTCTTATCTACATTGTGATCGTGCTTTATTTTTTCCCTTATTGTCTGGGCTACATCTGGGGGATCTGGGCGGAGCGGAAGGGCAAAAATCTCTCTTTTCTGGTGATCGGGATGGCGGTGGTTTTGAACCTTTATATCATCGGCGCCACTTTTTCCCGTTATCAGGTGGTGGGAACCCTCGAGGAGTTCCGCTCCGGAACGGCCGCGCGTCTGTCCGGACCCAATCCGGTAAGCCTGCCGATGAACCTGGGCGCGGCGGTAATGGTGCTCTTCGGGATCTATTGTATCGTTAAGTTTATAAAGGAAAGCCGAAAAACCTCTTGAATCCCGGTAGGCCGGGGACGGAAAAAATGGAATTCCAGGCGGGAAAATCTCGGGTGGTGATCAAGGAGGGGGATATTGTCCGGGAAGAGACGGAAGCCATTGTTAACGCCGCCAACGAGACTCTTTTGGGCGGGGGCGGGGTGGATGGGGCGATTCACCGGGTCGGGGGCCCCCAGATCCTCGAGGAATGTAAAAAAATCGGGGGTTGCAAAACCGGGAATGCCGTAATCACCTCCGGCGGAAGGCTCAGGGCTCGTTACGTTATTCACACCGTGGGCCCGGTCTTCCGGGGCGGCGGCCGCGGCGAGCCCGAGCTCCTGGCTTCCTGTTACCGCCGGAGCCTGGAGGTCGCTTCCACCCAGGGAATAAAATCCCTGGCTTTTCCCTCTATTAGCACCGGGGCCTATAATTATCCCATTGAGAAGGCTTCCCGGATTGCGATAAAAACCGTGGTTGATTGCCTGGGAAACCATCCGGAAATTCAGGAAGTGCGGTTCGTGCTTTTTTCCTCGAAGGATTTTGCGGTTTATCAAGACGCGGTCAAAGAGCTAAAATAAAAAGGTTTGTTTCAAGAACCGGTAAAAAAATAGGGAAACACCGGGAAAGGAGATCGAATTCATGGGAAAAGGAGCAAAGATAGCTTTAATCGTGGCGGTGGTTATCGCCGTGGGCGTGGGCGGGTTTTTCATCGGGCAGAAGACCAAGAAAGCGGGTAATCGGGCGGTTCCTCCCGGGGTAGCCCAAAGGATGGGATGGGATGCGCCTTCCCCCAATCCGAATCAGCCTCCCACACCTCCTCCACCTCCGGCCAAGGTGGAGGTTAACGTCGAAGGATTGCCGAGCCGGGGACCGGCCAATGCCCCGATCACCATCCTGGAGATTTCTGATTTTGAGTGTCCTTTCTGCTCCCGGGCTTGGGGGACCGTCGACCGGATCATGCAGGAGTATCCCGGGAAAATCCGGTTAACCTTCCGGAATTTTCCCCTGCAGTTCCACCAGAACGCCCGGCCGGCCGCCGAAGCGGCTATGTCCGCGGGGGACCAGGGCAAGTTCTGGGAAATGTATGACAAAATCTTCTCCACCAAAGCGATTGATCGGCAGAGCCTGATCAATCACGCCAAGGAACTCAAGCTGGACATGAAGAAATTCACCAAATGCCTGGATGAACAGTGCCATCGAGATCAGATCGACCGGGACCTCCAGGAAAGCGCGAAACTCGGGGTAAATGGAACCCCCTGCTTTTTCATCAACGGGAAACGGGTCGTGGGCGCCCAGCCCTACGAGGTTTTCAAGCAGGTAATCGACGAGGAACTGGCCCAGCCCAAGTAAAAGTTCCCGAACCTTGCGGGTTTTTTTCGAAAGCCCCGGGAAAACCCGGGGCTTTTTTGTGCAATTAAGCAGGAAAGGGCTTTTCGCGGTGGCTGAATTCAGCGGTTGGTGATCCGCTCGAGGTATTCCCCGGAACGGGTGTCGACCTTGATCTGGTCGCCTTCCTTGATGAAAAGGGGGACCTTGACCTCCAGCCCGGATTCGAGGGTGGCGGCCTTGGTGATGTTGGTGACGCTGTCGCCCTTGACCGCCGGCTCGGTGCCGATCACCTTCAACACGATCGAGGTGGGCAGGTCCAGGGCGATGGGGTTTTTCTCGAAGAAAAGGACGCGGTACTCGGAACTTTCCATCAGGTACTGCCGGGTTTCCTCCAGGGTTTCGGCCGTGATGTGGAGCTGCTCGAAGCTTTTCCCGTCCATGAAGTAATAATTGGTCCCATCGTTGTAGAGGTATTGGAGGGTTTTTTCCTCGAAGTCCGGCTCTTCGAAGGTTTCCCCGGCGCTCACGGTTTTCTCCAGGACGGCCCCGGTTTTGAGATTCTTCAGCTTCATCCAGACGTTGGCCCGGCGCTGGGCGGTGCGGGCGTGCTGGAAATCGATCACCGTATAGAGGCCTCCCTCCAGCTTAACTTTTTTTCCTTTGCGTAAATCGGAAGTCGTGAACATGCGTTCCTCCCTTTTCTGAATGAGCGGACAGGTTGTTTTTCTGGCCGAACTGGTTGGACCGGCCGGGTTTCCGGGAATTTTTTCTGGCCTGGATGGCCGGAAGATTCCGGAAGGGGATTTTGGCCGGCTGACGCAACGCTATTTTTCCATGGTCTTCTGGACGAAGGCCTGGATCTGGCGGGACTCCTGCGGGCTAAGATCGATGAAGCGGAACCCCAGCCCAAAGCGGAATTTGCCGATCGTCACGGGGAGTTTCTCCATGCGGAGGACGTGGCTGCGGATGGAAAAAACGTTCTCATGCCCGGGTAGCGAGAAGCGGAGGTTGACCGAGGTGCCGGTCGGGAATTCCTTGGCGGATTTAACATAGATACCGCCGATACTGATATTGTCGGATTGACCGTAGAATTTTTCCCCATCCTGGAATCCTTCCACTTCGATCTCGACCCAGATGCGGATATCAATCCGCTGGGGAATGCGCAGGAGCTGCGCCGCGGTGTCCAGGAGCATTTTCTGGGTGATCGGCTTGGTCAGGTAGGCATCGCAGCCGGCGCGCTTGCAGGCTTGGATGTCTTCCTCCTTGCCGCTGACACTGACGATAATCACCTTGATTTTTTTCAACTCTTCGTCGGAGCGGATGCGCTTGAGGACTTCCAGGCCGTCCATTTCCGGAAGGTAGAGATCCAGAACCAAGAGGTCGGGTTTTTCCTTGTGGGCGAGATCCAGGGCTTCCGGTCCGGCGGTGGTGGTAAAGATCTCGCAACCCTGCCGGCGGAAGAAGGTTTTCTCGAGTTCGAGAAAAAGCCGAACATCGTCAACTAATAGAACCTTGGTGGGTCGTTCGGTCACGATGTTCTCCTGGAGATAACGTGCACGGCGGTCCCCTTGGCCAGGAGCTCACCGTTTTCCTGGTGGATTTCCGCTTCTTCCACCCCTACGATTTTCCCCCGGTAAATTACCTGGCCGGTCGCGGAAAGGCGGCCGGGGTATACGGGCCGGAGGTATTTGATGTTGAGATCAACCGTTACCGCCATCTCGGTCGCATCCAGACGGCTGGCCAGGGCCAGGCCGCAGGCCGAGTCGATCAGGGAAGCCAGGCTTCCACCGTGAAGGGATCCGTAGATGTTGGTCAGGGATTCCCCGGCTTCCATGATAAATCTAGACCGTCCGTCTCCGCAGTTTTCGACCCGCATGCCCATATGCCGGTAGAAGGGCGAGGAATTCACCGCGGCCTGGACAAATTCCAGGTAACTGGGTTGGGGGTTGTCCAATTCATCCTCCCGAATTCATTATTTCCTGCATACCTGAACCGATTTTTTTTACTTTTTCGCCGTTAATGTCAAGGTTGAGCTCCAGCTCGGCCAGGAAGCGAAGGTAAGCCGGCTGTTTTTTAGTAGGGTAGCGGGGATAGGAAAAAAGAAAAGCTTCCACCATCGGCCCGGATTTTAGGGAACCCTGGACGGTGATTCCGTTCTGTTCGAATTCGAAGCGCATCTTCCCCGGGTAAGGGGATTTGGTGTTCGGCTCGGTTCTCCAATCGGATTCCTGGATGATATTCAGGTCGGGGCCGAAGTCAGTAAAATTGAGGAGCTTTTCCCGGCCGCGGGCGAGCAGGGCGCAGATGAGCTTGGAGCTAAACAGCTCGGGGGGCATGTACCCGGCGGGCATGATAAAGGTAAAGTCATCCAGCCAGAATTTGAGCCAGTACCAGCGCTCGAAGAGGCGGCCCAGGATGATATTCCCCCGGCCCTGCTCGTGATACCCCAACCCGGTCACGGGGACTTTCTTTCCCGCGATCGCCAGCGTTCCTTTTACCTCCCCGCGGGGTACGAATTCGATGTAATTGAAATAGGCGGAACCGGAGGGATCAAAAGGCTGGAACATAGCGGGGTTGGAAAACCCCATTTCGTCCAGGGGGGTCCAGGGTGGCAGGAGGGGTGAAAGCTCCAGCTCCATCCCGATTTTTCCTTCCGATAAATTGAGCTGGTAGCGATCGCCTACGCAACTAACCAGGTTCTTCCCGGCTTTTACCTTCAGACCCTTCCGGGATCCCTGGGATTCGGAAAGGGGATAGGCTTTCTTGGCGTCGTAGCGCTTTCCCTCGGGGGTGAGAACGGTCAGCCAGACCTCGGGGGTAAGCCCGGGGAGACTGACCCCCGGAACGGAACCGACCGAGCGGGGTAAAATGACTGCGGCCCCGGTGTATCCATTGGTGAAGATGAAATCGAAATAAAGCCACTGCCAGTAGTCGGGGTGCTCGTCGTAATGCCAGGCATTTTCTTCCCGGGAAATGGGGGTCCAATCGGAAAAATTCATGGCTTAATCTCCTTATAATTAAATCGTGGCTTGTTATTATACCACAAGGAAATTAAAATCTAACCCAAATTTTGGAAAGCCTCCGGGCTCGAAGTTAATCTGCAGTTTGAGGAGGGGTTGGCTGCATGTCGCTCAAAATGAAGACCGAAAAGATCAAAGGTTTCGTTCATGATTTTCAGACCGTAATGGGGAATGAAATCCGGGCCGGAAGAAAAAACCTCCGTCGGCATCTTCGTCATGTTTTTGAGGGGAGGGACCGGAAAATCTGGCGCCCGGAGAACTTCACCCGCAACCCGATTTTCACCCTCCACGGGTATCTGCAGGGAGAGGCGGCCTTGATGAACCTGGAGGATTTTCTGGATGAGAAGGGTTTCAACGTCGATAATACTCCTTATCCCTTTTACCGGGACCTCAGGTTCGTGGAGGATCGCCTGACGCAGAGGATAATCCGCGCCCACGAGATCACCGGACGCCGGGCGGATATCATCGGGCACAGTACCGGAGCCATGATCGCGGTGGCCCTCGCGCGTCGGGTCCCCGAGCATGTGGACAAGGTGATCAGCATGGCGATTCCGGAAAACGGTTCCGAGTTTGCCATCCCGGTCTGGTTCCTCCAGAGCGGGAGGCAGCTTCTGCCCTGGAATAATTACGTGAAAAAATTGGTGAAAGGCCTGTTTCCCGAGGAGGTAAATCTTTTCATCATCCACGGCAGCTGTGATCCCCTGATCACGCATAAATTTTCGCTTTATCCCCGGGGCGCGAAAAACATCCATCGCATCATGGTGAAGTCTTTGGGACATCTGGGATTGATTGAAGCCGAGATTTTCCCCCTGATTTATGACATCCTGAGCGGGCGGTTCAAGGGCGGGAACGAGGTGTTCGAGTACGATCCCTGGCCGGAAAGAGACGGTGGCCCGGTTACCCAGCGGGCGGGGTGGGAGGTGGCCGGAGGTGGATGAGGGGAGGGGCCGCAATTTAGCGCGGAGCGAAAAAATAAAGGCCCGGGTTGATCCCGGGCCTTTTCCTTCAGTGCAAAGAAAGGGCAAAAATCAGACCGGACGGAAGCAAACTATGTCGGCCAGGGTCCCGTTGGTCTCCTCCCGGAGGACCAGCTCCGCCGGCATCCCGACATAAACCTTCTTCCAGTCGTCGATTTCCAGGTTTCCCAACATCCAGGAATCGGAACCGTCAAATTTGACTTGGACCGACACCGAGATCTCTTCCACCGGGTTGCCCCGGACATCGGCCAGGCCGACGGTGTAACAGGCGATCTTGCCTTTCTTGCTGACCTCGACCACGTCCTGGATGTCGATCAGGCATTTGCGACAATATGAGGGCCCCGGGACATAAACGGTGCCGCATTTATGACACTTCCGGCCGAGAACCTTTTTCTCCTTGAACCCCTGGACCAAGAGTTCCAGGCCATCGGCCTCGATCCGCCACTTGAACAGGCTCATGTCCAGGGTGTCCTTGGTCTGCCGGGTTTCCTTTCTCTCTTTTTTATCCATTATCTGCCTCCTTGATTCGCGGGTTGATTGATCCCGGTTCAGAATCTGTCCGCCCTTTACCGTTTGACGGGTTCGTCCCCGAGAATGGTGATGGTGACGAACTGGAACAGTCCCCCCCAGCCGTGGGCCACGGCGTTCTTGACCCGGCGTGGGACCTGGTGCCCGCCCTCGGCCAGACCCATCACCTGCAGGGAAGCCTCGGCCACCCGCACCATGGCGGAAGCCCCGATGGCGTTGGTGGAAACCACCCCGCCCGAGGGATTAACCGGCATTTCGCCGTCAATCGCCAGGCGGCCTTCATCGATGGCCTTGCAGCTATTGTCGACCAGGTGGAGCTTTTCGGGCCACATCAGTTCCTGGTGGGCGAACCCGTCGTAAACCTCGCACATCTGGATTTCCTTTTTCGGATTCTGGATCCCGGCCAGCTTGTAGGCCTTGGGGGCGGCGATTTTTTCGCAGATGGCCTGCTCCGCCGGGTCAGTAATCTGGCCGTCCACCAGGTTCCCGGTAGTGCCGTCCGACGAGGCGGTGGCCACGGCCTTGACCCAGGCCACCCGGTCGGTGTCGGCGAATTTCTTGACCTTCTCCTCCGCGACCAGGAGCATCACGCAGGCCCCGCAGGAGGCGGGGCAGGTGTGACCGTAGCGGAGGGGGTAGGAAACCATCGGGGTTTTCGCGATGTCCGCGGCCGTGCAGTTGGGGTGCTGGAGGTGGGCGTAGGGGTTCTTGGCGGCGTTAGCCCGGGCCTGGGCCGCCATTTTGTCGATGTGTTCCGGAGTTCCCTTGGCCTTGGCCAGGTAGGATAAAGCCTGGAAACTGGCGCCCCCGGTGGAGCCGCCTCCCCCGAGGAGTCCCATTCCGCCGCCCCGGCCCCCGCTCATGTCCGGGCCGAACTGAAACAGGGAAAAGGCCTCCGGGAGAACGATTCCCATAAGGCCGACCTGGGCGTCGCCCTCGTCATGTTTTTCCCAGCCGATGACCATGGCGACGTCAAACATCCCGGAGGCCACGCAATAATAACCCCCGTGGAAGACCGACATTCCGGTGGTTCCCCCGGTGGAGATCCGGAGGACCGGCTTGCCCGCCGCGCCGATATGGTCCGAGAACCAGAGGTGGGGATAATTGATCCCCTCGAAGGTGGGCATGTTTCCTTCCACCACGACCCCGATATCGCTGTGTTTCATCTTGGTTTTCTTCAGGGCGTTCGCCACCGCCGGCTGGATCATTTCCGGGATGTTGACGTCCGGGCGCTTGGCCACGAAGCGGTCATTGTAACCGACTGAAATGATTGCCACGTTTCTCATATTTAACACCTCCTCATCTTTAACTTGGGCCTAGTTACCGAGGACGAATACCACGTTATGCTGGGCCGCCATCCCAATCTGCCCGTGGGCCAGGGCGAGCTTGGGGGCCTTTTTCACCTGGTGTTCCCCGGCTTCTCCCCGCAGCTGGGAGCTGGCTTCCGCGATCCGGATCAATCCGCCCACGGTCAGGGGATTGGCCGCCTGCGGGCCGCCGGACGGGTTGACCGGAATTTTGCCTTCGATCTCCATCCAACCCTTGCTGGCCGCGGCGGGCCCGGAGTTCTTGGGAATCAGCCCCATGGCTTCAGCGAAAATGGGCTCCTGAGAGACATAAGTGGTGCTGAGTTCCGCCACCCCGATTTTCCGGGCGGGGTCGGTGATCCCGGCCATTTTGTAGGCCGCTTTGGCGGCCTTCTGCAGGGAATCCATCTTGACCAGGTCCCGCTCGCCCAGGTAATAGGTGTCCTGGCAGAAGCCCACCCCTTTGATCCAGACGGGGTTCTTGGTCAATTCCTTGGCTTTTTCCTCGGAAGCGAGGAGCATGACGCAGGCCCCGTCCGCCGGGGTGTAGGCGTGCAGCTCCCGCAGGGGCAGGGACAGCGCCCGGGAGGCGAGCACGTCTTTTTCCGTGGCGTTGGCTTTTTTCCGGAGGGCGAGGGAATTCCGGGCGCCGTTCCGGAGGTTCTTGACGGCGATGGACGCCAGCTGTTCCTCGGTGAGCTTGGACTTGGCCATGTAGGCCTGGGCCTGGAGAGCGGCCGCGGTGATCTCGTTGATCAGCCGGCCCGGCCGTTCATAGATAGGGTCGAGTTCATATTCCATAACGCGGGGGGAACGGAATTCCGATCCGCCCATCGCCCAGCTCACCACCAGGGCGGTATTGTAGTTGCCGGAAAGAATCCGCATCATCGCGTAAAGGACGGCATTGGCGCTGTCGGAATCCACCTTGCTGACGTCCTTCATGTAGGCGCCGATCCAGGGGATCATGTAACACTCGGAGATGGTCCGGCCATCCTGGAAATCGCTGCAGCTGATAATAAAGGTGTCAACGTCATCCCGGGTGATTTTCAGGTCCTGGAACAGGGACTTGACCAGTTCATAGGTCATCCGCTCCCGGGGATTTTCATTCTGCTCGGAGTATTTTGTCTGCTTATATCCGACAATTGCGACCTTTCTGTCCATGTTTTTTCTCCTTTTCTTACTTTACCGGTTCGAAGTGATCCAGGTCCTGAAGCGTTCCCTCGGTAGTATCCTTGAAGACCGCTTTGACCTTGAGGCCGGTTTTCACGTCCTTCGGGCTGATCCCTTCAATCCTGGCGGTCAGAAGGGAATCCGCGCCCTCGAGCTTTACCTGGCCGATGATAATGGGTTTTTCACGGTCTTTGATTTCTCCCTGCTCGATCTCCACGTGCGAGACGGTGAAATTTTTAAGCGTCCCGACCGGCTTGAGCGTAACCCATTTTTTGGTCTTGGTATTGCATTTCCCGCACATGCTGCGGGGCGGGACAAGCACCCGCTCACACTCCGGACACATGACCCCGAGGATCTTCTTGCTCTTGAGACCGTCAAGGTATCTGTCCAGGGATTCCCCCACCCGGTAGTTGTACATAAAGGTCAGGCCAACACGGCTGTCAACGATTTTGTGTTCCGCCATCTCCTGATTCCTCCTTTCTCAGTCTTTTCCCGGCTGGGTTTCCGGGGATAAAACGGTTTATTTCGGATTGTTTCGCATACAAAATATCTCAGGGTTTTTATGATGTCAAGGGAAGGCGATAAAAAGCAAATAGGGGATAGCCAATAACGCATGGCAAGGTATTACCAACATGTTTCCTGTTATGGAAATCAAATAAATATAAGGATAATCAGGCCCCGGATTTTGTCATGAGAACAACGTAATTCAGGTGGGTTTATGCTGATATATATTATCGGAAAAACAAGTTAAACATGAACTTAATATAATAATAATTATCTATTTGAATTTAATAAGTATTTTCTAATTATATCACTTGCGGATATTGCTGAAGAAAAGGCAATATCCCCGCCACTGCCATGACCCCGGATGGTATCACCCGCCAGGAATAGATTGGGTATAAGCGGGATGGCAGGTCCGGGGCGCCGGGAAAAATCCTGGCCCGGTTTCATGGATAAGCCATCCATGACCGGGTGGACAAGTTTTCTTTCCCATTCCACCCGGTTGAAAAACCCCGGGAATATTTTTTCAATCACCACCCGGAGGATTTCTTCCGCTTCCTTTATTTTTTCTTTGGTTACCGGAAAAGAAATCGGGCGAAGCCAGGTGGCTAACTGCTTTCCCGGAGGGGCCCGGAGCGGGTCGATATTGGATGGGAAACGGCCGATCACCACCGGGTCCAGGTTGAAAATTCCCCCTTTAATGTCGGTAATGGGGGCCGGGAGCCCGAAATCCAGGCTCAGGCCGGAGGTAGGGGTGAGTTTATTCGCGAACTCGATGAGGGGCGGGGGGAGAAGATTTTCGGGAACCAGTCCGGTTAATCCGTTTATCGGAGCGGAGAAGAGAAAAACCCGGGCCGGGTAATTGGCCTGGTCCGTCCGGGCCGCCATTACCCTTCCGGATGCAAACTCAAGACCGGTCACTCGGGTATTGAGATTGATTATCCCCGAAGAGGATATTTTTTTCTCCAGGGTATTGATTATCTGCCCGGCTCCTCCTACCGGGTCTCCCACCTTTCTCCGGGAAAAGACGGCCCGGCGGAAGATGTCGATTACCTCTCCCGCGGAAGCTTCCTCCGGGTTTTCCGCCATCACCGTTAAACCAAGCAGGGTGGAGATTTTTTCAAGACCGGGAGTCATCCCGGGGAGGCGGAGAAATGCGGAGAGTTTTTCCGGATACCAGCGATCCAAGTCGGCCAGCATCATTTTCAGGATGATTTTGATAAATTGCAGTTTTTCCAAGGGGTTGAGAAGGGGGGTGGAGAGAAGACCGGCCATGGTATCGGGAAGCTCGAGGAGGCGGTTCGAGTCGAATATATAGGAAGTAAAATGGCGGGGGTTGGCAAACCTGATGGGGTCGCCCAGTTCGCGGAAAACCCGGGCCAGGGGCCCGTTTTCCCCGAGGCGATGGGAATGAATCCCGTAGTCCAGCAGGTATCCGTCCCTTTCCTCGACCCGGGCTCTTCCTCCCAGGGATTTGTCTTGCTCCAGGAGCTGGACCTGGAAGCCCTGATGTGCGAGGAGGGCCCCGGCCGAAAGCCCGGCGTAACCGCCTCCGATGATGACTACGTCCGGCATCATGACTCAGCTAGTGTAGTTTTTCAATAATGGCTTTACAGTGATCAAGATCCTTGGTTTTGATTATGTAGGGGCGGCTTTCTATTTATCCTGAGCGAAGTCGAAGGACAGCCGCCTATTATATCCCTCCCCCTTGCGTGCCCCGTCAAGGGCGGGGAGGGGGGAGGGTGAGGCCTCCGGCTCGTAAGAGTCTACGGCTCGGAGAGAAGAGGGTGGCAATGAATTTTCACCCTCCCCTCAGTCCCCTCCCATCGAGGGAGGGGAAGGTTTAGGCGACAAGCCAGCCCCTCGATGTTACTCGGGATAAATGGAATGGTTTATCCTGAAGGGACTCATCCTGAAGGACTCCCCTACGAAAGAGATGTTTATTGTAAAGGCTTTTCTGAAACATAATGCTAGTATGCCTTTTGTCTGATCGTTTTTAAAGCCGGACTACGGGCAAAAACCATTTGCTTTATCCCGGGGAGAAATTTAAGATTAGGGAGATTCTACGTCTCGAGTTTCAAACCAATTTGAGAGGTCAGACCGATGGGAAACCAGAACAAACCCAATACCGCATTCAAGTTTCTCAGTCCTTTTCGCCTCCGGGTATTCATGGCCCTGGCCGGGCGGATCATTCCGGAGGACCGGGAGGGGGGTAAGGTTTATCCCGGGGCGGACAATCTCGAATCGATGGCGATAATTGACCGGGCCTTGTCCACCAAGCCGAAGGACATGGTTTTGCTCCTGAAGCTTTTTCTCATGTTTTTCGAACTCTCCGGCCTGCTCTTTGCGCTTCGCCCCTTTTCCTGGATGAGCGCGGAACAGAAGGATAAACATATCCGGCGATTTGAGCTGGCTCCCCTCGCCAAGGTCCGGCAGGGTTTCTGGGGTTTGAAGACCCTGGTTTTTCTTTCTTATTACAGCCGCGACGAGATCTGGCCCGATATCGGTTATCCCGGTCCGAGGATGAAGAGACCTCATCCCGACCCGAGCCTCCGGGCTTTACAGACCGCTCCTTTTCGGCCCCTCCCCACTCCCCTCGGGGGAGAGGATTGAGGCCGGCCCTTCAAAGCTCCTGTCCTCCGACCTGTCCGACGAAGCCTTGGCGCAGTCGGAAGCTTTAGTGAAGGATGGATTAACGAAGTAGGGTGAGGGGGAAAATTTAAATTTGAGCAGCTGCGGACATTGTCAAAAACTGAATTCGGGTGGGGGAACAAATGGAAACGCGGAAAGATAAATTAAAAATAGACGGTGATGTTCTAATCATCGGTTCGGGGGCGGGAGGAGGAACCGCGGCCCGGGTGCTCGCTCCGCTCGTCCAGAAGGGGAAGCGGATCGTGGTGGCCGATGTCGGGCCGTTCTATACCCACGAACATTTTACCCAGCGAGAGCTCGAAGGGGTGGACCTGCTCTGGGACGAGGGCGGGGTTTTCACCCGGGACGGGGCGATTAATATCATCATGGGCCGGATGGTGGGCGGGAGTACCGGCATCTACACCGGGGTCACCTTTACCGTGCCTCCGGAGGTGATCCAGGAATGGGCCATTCCCGGCCTGACTTACGGCGAGCTGGAAAAGCGGTTCGCCCGGATCAAGGAAGCCATCAATGCCCACGTTCTCCCCGATAATTTTGTCAATACCAACAACCGTCTTTTCAAGAACGGCGTCGAGAAACTGGGCTGGCCCTGCGGTTCCATTGTCATTAACGTGAAGAATTGCCAGCAGCAAGGGTTTTGCAACCTGGGCTGCACGGTCGGGGCCAAGCAGGGAACGCTCGAGGTCGAGATCCCGCAGGCCATTAAAGCGGGGGTGGAAATAATTCCCAACTGTCAGATAGAGGCGGTGGGAGGGAATAAGGCCTGGGGGAATCTAAACCCGGCCCCTCCGGACAGCATTCCCGCGAAGCATGCTCCCGGGCCGGTGGAGTTTTCCGCGAAGGTAATTATCCTGGCCGGCAATACCTTCGGCACCTCCGGGATTCTCTTGCGGAGCCAGCTTCCCGGGATGAGCCCGGCGCTCGGCGGTTACGTGACGATTCATCCCTCGCACACGGTTTTCGGGATCCATCCCGAGGTGGTGGAGGGTTTCCGGGGTTTCCCGAAAACCTATTACTGCACCAAATTTACCGAGTCCCATCATTATTACCTGGAAACCTGTTTTTATTATCCCTTCGTGGCGGCCAAGTACATTGAGGGGTGGGGGGTCGAGCATAAGAAGATCATGCGGGATTACCGGAAGTTCATGGCTATCCTGATCCTGAACCACGACCGGGCCATCTCCACCAACCGGATCGTCCTCCAGAAAGGCGTCCCGGTGCTGGATTACCGGATCCAGAAAG
>Ga0315285_10001120_pt1 | contig 28034 bp, 30 predicted proteins | sample YL17G09_36_MG_FD_203698 | JGI IMG/M metagenome (GOLD analysis project Ga0315285, IMG submission 203698) | Sediment microbial communities from Yellowstone Lake, YNP, Wyoming, USA - YL17G09_36 | ecosystem: Environmental > Aquatic > Freshwater > Lake > Sediment | place: USA: Wyoming | collected...
AGGTGCCACAGCCTCAGTGTCACCCGTGTGCCACAGCCTGGATGTCAGGTATGTTTTCGGACCCAGCCGTTACAAAGGCATCGGCACCGACGATCTTGGCAGACAACCCCTTTCGGTAAAGCGGCTTATGGACCGTCCAAGATAGCGTCGACGGTCTACACGGGTGACACTGAGGCTGTGGCACTCCGTCACGTTGCATCATCTGAGATGACACTGAGGCTGTGGCACTTGGCCCATTATCCGTAATACCGACTCTTTCGCCAGTCGGAACTTAGTGCGCGTTCTAAAATTTCCCCGGCATCCCAGAAACGGTGAATAGGTCTTCGACCTTGCCTTTGAACCGACATTCGAAAAACCGTAAGAGTAAAATGGTCATTCACTTTTTCCCGGAGTGCGAGTGAGGCCGACCAAAAGTCGACAAACAGGGGCGGGTCGGCAGCGTTTGAATGGTCCACTGCGAACCGCAATGGGGTGACTTTTGTGTGGTGAGTCGGAGAGCCGCTCCATGTCGTGAAGCGGCCAGCTCGCCTGGAGGGTTCACTCTCGGGCAACGGCAGCTGTTACGAGTTTTTGAAACCGGCCGCAATTCACCGAAGCCTGACGGGTGGGCCCCTTCCGGGCGCGTTTCACAAAGCCTTTGGAACCTTCTTCCAGTCCGCCAGGAATCCTTCCAGACCAATATCCGTCAGGGGATGCTTCAACAGTTGCCGCAGGACTGCGGGCGGCAGCGTGCACACGTGGGCACCTGCCATCGCCGCATCCACGAAGTGAAGTGGGTGCCGTAGGCTGGCGGCCAGGACCTTGGTCGGATACCCATAGTTCCTGTAAATGGTCACGATCTGCCGCACCAGATCCATTCCCACGTGGCTGATGTCGTCCAGCCGCCCGACGAAGGGACTGATGTAGGTGGCGCCGGCCTTGGCTGCCAGGAGCGCCTGGCTGGGGGAGAAGCAGAGCGTGACGTTCGTCTTGATCCCCTCCAGGGTGAGCTGCTTGACCGCCTTCAAGCCATCGGCGATGAGCGGGATCTTGACCACCACATTGGCGTGGATCTTGGCCAAATCTCGCGCCTCCGCCATCATGCCCTGGGCGTCGGTGCTCACAACCTCGAGGCTGATGGGACCGTCCACGATCTGAACGATCTCGTCCACGATCTCGCGAAACGGGCGGCCTTCCTTCGCCACCAGCGACGGATTGGTCGTGACCCCATCCACGAGGCCAAGGCTCGCCAGCTCGCGAATCTCCTTCACGTTGGCCGTATCCAGAAAGATCTGCATACCGCACCTCCCTTGTTCGACAGCGACAGCGAGGCCCGACAACGCGTGGCGATCTACGCTGTCGCCACCCAGTGGGTACCCGGAGATCGCTGTCGAGCCGTTCAGGCGGGTCGGGGGCCAAAGATCGCCGTGCCGATCCTCACCATGGTCGCCCCCTCCTCAATCGCCACCTCGAAATCGTGCGTCATGCCCATGGACAGCTCGGGCAGGCGGAACCCCTCTCCCGCCAGCCTGTCACGGAGATTCCTCAGACGGCGGAAGAAGGGGCGCACCTGCTCGGGATCTGGCAGCAAGGGTGGGATGGTCATTAGGCCTTCGATTCGGAGGTGGCTCAGCCGGCCCGCCGCCTCCAGCAGGGGACGGACGTCCTCCTCGGTCGTTCCGCTCTTGCTTTCCTCACCGCCCAGATTGACCTCCACCAGGCACCGGACCGCCGTGCCCGCCTGCTGTCCCTGCCGGTCCAGGGCCTCGGCCAACTTCAGAGAATCCAGCGAATGGATCATCTCAAAGAGCTGGACCGCCAGCTTGGCCTTGTTCGTCTGGAGATGTCCTACCAGATGCCACCGCGCCTGGCCGGGGAGGGAAGCGATCTTGTCCCGGGCTTCCTGGACGCGGTTCTCCCCCAGGATCGTGACACCCGCGGCCAGCGCCTGACGAATGACATCCACCGGCACCGTCTTGCTCACGGCCACCAGCGTGACCGAGGCGGCGTCTCTTCCCGCCCGCGCTGTAGCGGCGCGGATCCGGTCCTGGACCCGGAGCAGGCGGTCTTCAAGGCTCTCAGCCATCACGGGACCCTCGCATCATCGTGTGCGCGAGCAGAACGTACGTTAGCAGAGCACCCAAGGAGTGTCAACGAGCCAGTGGATGTGCTGACGCCGCGCACGAATCGGCGAGGTGGCCGGGGCGGGAGGAGGTGCGACTCTTGCGGCGGACCGCCACGAGTTCCGCCAGGATGCTGGTCGCGATCTCGGCGGGAGTCTCGGCGCCGATGCGGAGGCCGATGGGGGCATACACTCGCTGGATCTGCTCCTCCGCCACGCCCATCGCGCGCAGGTGATCGAAGACCGCCCTGACCCGGCGCTGGCTCCCGATCATTCCGATGTAGCCAGCCGGCTTGCGAATGACCTGCATGAGGGCCGCCTGGTCGAGGGTGTGGCCCCGCGTGATCAGGACGAGGTAGGTGGTCGGCCCGACCGCAAGGTCGGCAACCGTCTTCTCGATGTCGGCCGCAATGATGCGGTCGGCCTCGGGAAAGCGGGCACGGTTGGCGAAGGCCGGCCGGTCGTCAATGACCGTGACCTCGAAGTCCAGCACCTTGGCCATCCTGGCCAAGGGGACCGCAATGTGCCCTGCACCCACGATGGCCAGTTCCTCGGGTGGTGACACGACCTCGAGGAAAACGGCTGCCTCTCCTGCGCGGCCCTCGACCGGGATGCTGATGCGGCGACTACGATTCTCCGCGATCGCCCCGGCCGCCTGCTCGAGGATCGTCGGCCCGCCGGGCAGGTTCCCGATCCCTTCATGCCGGCTGGGCCAGATAACCGCCCGAATGCCAACCGGAAAGCAGACCGGATCAGGTGTCGCGACCAGGGTGGCCAGGACCACGGGCTCCCGCGCGTCCAGGGCCCCGACCAGGATCTCGGCCACGCGGGTGGAAGAAAGCCCGGGTCGCGCCGAGTCGGATGGCAACACAGGATCAATGAAGACCTCCATGATGCCGCCGCAGTGCGTGGGTCCATCCTCCGTGATCTCGCCCGTGAGATCCACGACCGACATCATCGGCCGGCCCTCTGACAGGCAGCGGACGGCGTCCCATAGGACCTGGGCTTCGCCGCAGCCGCCGCCCACCGTCCCAATGATCTGGCCCTCCCCCACCACCAGCATCTTTGCCCCGACCTCGCGAGGGGTGGACCCTCGGGAGGCGGTCACCGTGGCCACGGCGAGGGCTTGACCGGCATTCAAGAGGTCGAGAATTCTGCGGTACATCGGATGTCCTCCCCTGGGCTAAACCCAGGGGTTACTGCCGCCGCGAGTTGAGCCTCCGCCGGGATGAGCCCGGCGGTTTCAGTGGTTCGGTTGGGGTGCCATGAACACGAGAAGCGTGAGCGGATCGTCAGCCGCGTTCGTCACACCGTGTTCCTCTCCCGAGGGGGCCAGGACCGCCTGACCGGCCGTCAGTTCGCGTTGCTCCTCGCCCACACGCACCGTCGCCCGGCCGCTCAGGACGTAATACACCTTGTCCGAGCCCGCGTGGGTGTGAACCTTCTGCGCCTGACCGGGCTTGAGGCAATACAGGTCGAAGAAGAACCGGTCGGTCTCGAAGAGACCGACCTTCTGCATCTTCTCGTCGGCAAACCGGATCTTGGCGCCCACGGTCACGATCTGCATGGGGAATACCTCCCCTTCCAATCGACGGACAGGTGGTCGCGAGGCGAGCCGAAAGAAATATCCCCGGGCCGGCCACGGCCCGGGGTTCCAGAGGTCTCCTGGAGGATCTGGCTCCCGGTGGCCGAGGGAATCTCTTCCTTTCTCCTGGCCCCATCCGGAAGCCGATTCATCATCTCCGAATGGGGCGGCTCAGTTTTCCCCGGTCTCTCTCCGGTGCTCCCGGAGGAACTGCTCCACCTCCCGGATGAGCTGGGCGGCCCCGGGGACATCGCCGGTGGCCTCTCCCCCTGCTGCGTCTGCCTTGGCGTCCCGCCGCTCCAGCTCCTCGATGTAACGCGCGACCTCCGGCTTCTGCGAAATGATGCGGGCCAGTTGTCGGTCGAATTCCGCCGCGCTGGCTTCCAGTTCACCGAGGTCCGCGCGCCACTCCAGGAAGTCGAAGACGCGGCGCACGAGGGCCAGGATGGCGTGGGGGTTACTCACCTCGGAGACGTAGTGCGGGACATTCGCCCACAGGCTGACGACGCCAATCCCCCCGCGCCGACAGGCATCGTTCAGCACGCCCACGATCCCCGTCGGCCCCTCATATCGCGTGGGGGTGGTCCGCAACCGCGCAGCGAGCTCGCGATCGGTGCTCACACCGGTGATCCGAACGGGACGGGTGTGGGGCACGTCGGCCAGGAGGGCGCCCAGCGTGATGACCAGCGTCACCTGGGCGCGCCGCGCCACCTCCAGGATGTGACCGCAGAAGGTCTGCCACTTCAAGTGCGGCTCGATCCCCAGGAGGACAATCGCGTCCCGCGGCAGGGAGGACTCCTGGCTCAAGAAGAACTCGTTGGCCGGCCACCGGATTTCTCGGGTCTGCGAACCCTCCTGGATCCGGACCTCTGGCCGGGTCAACCCGAAGTGGAAGAACTCCTCGGGCAGGATCTGAGCGATCCGGCGCGCCGACCAGCACTGACTGAGAAAGCGCGCTGCCGACGTCGCGCTCTCCGCGCCGTCGTTCCATCCGGCGAAGGCTGTCACCAGGACCGGCCGACGGAGGCCGGATGGAAGGTCCTCGATCATCAAGGGGGAGGAAGATTCAGTCATCAGATGTGCCCTCGATTACGGAGGGTCAGGCCACCGGCCCACACGCTGCCGCCGCGCCTGACCCGACAGAACATCACCGGAAGATTCCAACCCACCAAAGCCTAGCAGAGCATGGCACTCACGTCCAGTGAGTGCTCCAACCGCCTTCAGCCCATCTCGGTCGGGTTATTCGGATCCCGCTCCCAATCGTACCAGGAGCCGGCGTAGTTGGCCGCCGATGGGTGGCCCAGAAGCTTCAGCACCAGCAGGCCGACCGACGCCGATACCCCGGCGTTGCAGTAGGTGATGATCCGCTTGTCCGGCGTCACCCCTGCGGCCTCGTGGATGGCGCGCAGCTCTGCCTCGGATCTCCAGGTGCTGTACGGGCCCTCCCAAAAGCTCTTGATGGGAACGTTCACCGCCCCGGGAATCCGTCCCTTCCGCTCGCCGCGTCCGACCTCTCCCCGGAAATCGCGCGGCCCCCGGCAATCAACGAGCCGTATCCGCGGACCCTTGATCGCCTGGCGGACCTCGTCGCTCGTCGCCCGCCACTCCGGACGCACCCTCGTGGTGAACGCGGCCGGTGGATGCCGTGGCACCTCGGCGGTCACCGGCCGCCCCTCCGCCAGCCACTTCGGGTACCCGCCGTCCAGCAGGCGCACGGCCGGACGGCCGTAATAGTTCAGGATCCACCACAGGCAGGCCGCGATGTGGTCCCCCTCATCGTCGTAGGCGATGACCAGGTGCCCGTCGCCGATCCCCAGGCGTCCCATCAGCGCGGCAAAGCGCTGGGGTGAGGCGACCGTCATCTTCACCGGCGCGTCCGGCTCCACGATGTCGGTCAGCCAACCGACATAGACGGCGCCGGGAATGTGATCGTTAGCGTACTCTTCCCGGCTCTCCAAGTACCAAGGCTTGGGTGCCTCCACCGGCCGGATGACGCCGCGGATATCCAAGATGCGGATCGCCGGATCCGCGAGGTGCTCACTGAGCCACTGCGTGGTTACGAAAAAGTCGTTCCAGCGGGATGTCGTGGTCACACTGCTCCTCCTGAAGGGTTCCTCCAAGGCAAGGCAAGCGTTCCCTGATCGCTGCCCCATCTCCACGAAAGATCCAGGAGCATCATATCCTCGGAACTCGGGAATGTGTCAAGGTGAAAGTCCGAGCGGGATTACCGGAAGTAGGTGGGATAGCGCCGTGCGTGGGGCTTCCGGCGCTGGTAGGCCCGAGCCAGCTCCAGGAAGATCTCGAGGTCGTGGGTGCGGTCCCCGCCTTTCCCGTCGAAGTAGAAGTTCTTGATGGGGATACCGGCATGCTCCTGGCTCTGGCGGGGATACAGGGCCTCGGAGACGATGCCGTTCATGCAGGAGAACGGGCTGATATCGATGATGCCGTCCACCCCCTTACGGAAGAAGTAGTCCACCTTCCCCGCCGAGATGACCATCTCGCCCATCGCCCCCGCCTGGGGGAGGTAGCGGTCTCCCGCCCGAAGGACCTCCTCGATGTCCCCGGGTTCCTCGTATCCCGCGAAGTCCTCCACAAAGAGAGTACGCAGCGCCAATTCGTCGGCGTGCTGGATGTGATCGCGGAGCTTGGCGCCCAGCATGGCAAAGGAGAAGCGTCTCCCCTCGCGGCGCAGACAGTATTCCTGTTCATTGTTGCAATACCAGACCCATTCCGCAATGTCGGAGAGCCAGGCTTCTCCGCCACAGGCCTCCAGTCGCCGGATGAGGTCGTCGTTGCTGAACTCGTTCATCCGGCAGAAGATCTCCCCCTGGATCCCGATGAGGAGCCGGTCCCGCCCGTACCGGGCGGGGATGGCGCGGAACCGGTCGCGGATCCGGAGCAGCGTGGCCACCAGGGCTGCAAGCTGCTCTTTGGGCCGAAGCCTGGGCGTCTCCAGGGTCATGCACAGCTCCTGCTGGGAGAGGGCGTAGGCGGCATCGCTGTCGCCCGGATTCACCTCGTAGGGCCGCGTCCTGAAGAGGAGCTTGCGCAGGATGTCCGAGGCGACGAAACCGCGCCAAGCCGTTCTGCTGAGTTCCGGCCCCAGGGTGCCCATCTGCTGGTAGCCGTCGCCACTCGTGGGGGAGATGACCAGGACCTCCGCATACCCCACGTCCCGAAAGACCTTGCGAATGTACGGGGCGTACTGGCCGAAGCGGCACGGCCCCTCCGTCGTGGGCATCATGAAGGCAGTCTTCCCCGGATCGAAGCCCGGCGCCTCGGCAACCTTCAAGAAATCGCCCAGGGTCACCTTGGCCGGCAGGCACTCCTCCCCCGCCAGGTGGCGCGCGCCCAGCTCCAACGTCCGGGCGTCCGAGGGTGGCAGGACCACGGCCTCGATCCCCACGGAGCGAAGGGCGGCCGCGAGGCACTCGGCGCCGCAATCCGTCATGGGGTGGATGTACATCCGGCGGGCCATCAGGCCCGAGCGGGCGTGATCGCCATCGCGTCCGGCTCGATCCACATCTGCACCGAGCCCTTGGCTCACCCTCGCGCGGGCGTGTGCCACCATCGGAGCATCCCCTTGCTGTCCAGGTAGGCTTCGCACCGGGTCAAGATCCCGGCGTCGTTGCTGTGGCCATCGAACTGGAGGCTAAGGAACGGCTTCCCACAGGCGTCCCCGAGGAAGTGCTTGACGTAGGAGTCGGGCCCGCACTTGAAGTTCGTGACGTAGATGAGGTGCAGGTTTGGATACCGGGCCGCCAGCTTCCCCGCCGCCAGGATGCGCCGTCCCGAGTGCCAGTACATGTTGTCGTTGACGTCCCGGATGTCCTCGTCCTCCACGGAGAGGCAGTCCATGGGCAGGACATTGATCCCGTAATAGTCCCGAAGCTTCCCGGGGACGTCCAGGTTGATCGCCCGGTCGTGCACATTGTAGGGACGCCCCACCAGGACGATCCCAGGCTCCCCGGAGGCCTGGAGGGTGGCCAGGGCGTCCCGGCCCGCCGCCTCCACGGCCGTCCGGAAGGCCTGCTGTGCGGCAAAACCACGGGCCACCGCCCGGAGCGTTCGGGTGAGGTCGGCCCCCAGCGCCCGGCCGAGCGGGAGGAGCTCTCGCGCAACATGCCGTTCGCCCAGCCGGAAATGCACCGTGGGGGCCAGGATTCGGTCCCGCACCTCGGTGAGGCGAGGCACGCTCCGCACCACGAAGGGGAGGGTCTGGGCCCACGGACACAGGTGCGACTCGACGGCGTCAGGCGTCGCCTCGGCGTTGATCGTGTTGGGGAGAAGGATCCACTCCGTCCCCTTGTCCAGGAGATCCTTCACGTGGCCATGGGCGACCCGGATCGGATAGCAGGGCTCCGCCACAGTGAGGTCCACGCCGTCCTGGGCGATCTTCCGGTTCGTCTCGTCGGAGAGGACCACGGCGCACCCCAGCTCTTCCAGGAAGGCCCGCCAGAAGGGAAACCGGTCGTGGAAGAACATCGCCTGGGGGATGCCGACCCGCGGCCCCGATCCCACCGGGCCCTCATACCCATTCAGCAAGTGCCGGCGCCGCAGGGCCATCAGGTCGGGAACCACCGGCTGTCGCTCCGTCCGCGACCGCTTGCGGAACTTGTCGCTGCACTTGTCGCCCCAGTAGGTCTTCACGCCCTCGACCGTGAACTCCTGCATGTCGCAGACGTTGGAGCAGGCCTTGCACACGAACTCGCGCAGGGCGTACCGCACGGCCGAGAGGTCGAAGCCGCGGAACGTGGTGGGGCGTCCCGTGCCCTGCACCTTGTCCCGGGCCAGGAGAGCCATGCCGATGGCCCCGATCACCCCGTTGTAGGGCGGCACGATGATGCGTTTGCCCAGGAGGCCGGCGAAGGCCGCGGCCACGGCATCGTTGTAGGCCGTGCCACCCTGGAAGTAGATCACCTGCCCGATCCGCCGCCCGCGCACCACGCGGTTCAGGTAGTTGAGGGCCACGGAGTAGGCCAGGCCGGCCACCAGATCCTCTCGCGCGGCGCCCCGCTGCTGCCAGGCGTTGACATCCTGCTCCATGAAGACCGTGCAACGCTCGCCCAGGCGGACGGGGGTGCGGGACTGGAAGGCCAGCCGGGCGAACTCCTCCTTGATGGAGATACCCAGGCGCTCGGCCTGCTCCTCCAGGAAGGAGCCCGTGCCGGCGGCGCAGGCCTCGTTCATGGCGAAGTCCACGACCACCCCGTTCTCGATGGCGATGAACTTGGAGTCCTGCCCGCCGATCTCGAAGATCGTGTCCACGGGCTCGCCCAGGAGCCTCTGGCTCACGTACATGGCCCCGGTCTTGTGGGCCGTGATCTCGTCGTTGATCGTGTCGGCGCCCACCAGCTCGCCGATCATCTCCCGACCGGAGCCGGTCGTGCCCACCCCGACGATCCGGATGCGATCCCCCAACGCCTCGGCGATGGTCCGGAGCCCGGCGCTCACCACCTCGATGGGACGGCCCTCGGTTCGCACATAGATCTCGTGCAGGACCTCGGCCGCATCGTTCAGCACGACCAGGTTCGTGCTGACCGAGCCCACGTCGATCCCCAGGTAAGCCTCCTGCATCTCCCCGTTCCCGGGCAGCCGGTACGGCCGGACCCCATCCCGCAGGAGGAGGACGTTCTCCAGGTTGAGCGGCCTCGCCGTGGCCCCATTGCCGGCGCTCGCCAGGATGGAGCCGAGCGAGCGGATCGCCGAGCCCCCGCCCTTCCGATTCGCCCCGTCGCTGCAGAGCAGTGCCGCCCCGATGGCGCCGAACCAGGCGTACGCCTCGGGGGCGAAGAGCTGCCGGTCGTCGAACTTGAAGAGCTCGCGGAGCGCCTGGACCACCCCCGCATTCTTGGCGAGCCCGCCGATGAAGGCGACGGGCGGCACCGCCGGTTTGCCCTTGGTGATGCTCCCTTTGAAGTTCCGGGCCACGGCGTCGCACAGCCCGCGGAGGATCTGGGGCGGCGAGTAGCCCTTCTGCTGGGCGTGGACCATGTCGGATTTGGCGAAGACCGAGCAGCGGCCGGCGACCCGGGCGGCCGAGCGCGCAGAGCAGGCGATGGCGCCGACCTCCTCGACCTCGTAGCGCAGGCGGGTGGCCTGCTGATCAATGAAGGATCCGGTCCCGGCGGCGCAGTCCCCATTGGTCTCATAGTCCAGAATGCCCACCCCCCCGGAGGCAGGATCGGTCACCAGCCGCAGGAACTTCGACGACTCCCCGCCCATCTCGAAGACGGTGACCACCTCCGGATGCAGGAAGCCGGCGGCCGCCGCGATAGCCTTGAACTCGTTCACCCGATCAAGCGACCAGCGCTCCTGCAGTAGGCAGGCGCCCCGCCCCGTGACGAGCATGCGGTCCCAGTGGACGTCACGGACGTGCTTTTGGATGACGGTCACCATCGCCTCGGCCGTTCCCAGGGGATCTCCCAAGGATCGGCGATAACGGGAGACCAGCAGCAGCCTGGGCGCGGACAGCCAGGCGAATTCCCCATCGCGGGCCAGGCGATCCAGGTCGCGGCGGTCCTCCGGATCCCCGAGGATCGCTGCCTTCACGCTGACGGCGCCGATATCAATGCCTACGCTCACACTCATGGGGGAGTCACAACAGGGTGCAGGCCTGACCAGGGGCGGGCCGCACCCCTGTTAGGAAGGAAGAACCATGTTCCCGCCAGCGCGGCGGCCACAGTCTCATCAAAGAATATACCCAATCTGAGCCGGAAGCAACCGGGCGAACGACCATGTGTACTCCCCCGGTCCTGTTTGCCCAGATTTTCGAACGATCTCAGAACCGGAGGCGGTCGCCCGGACGGCGATCAATCGAGGTCAATATCTCTGGTCGGCTTGGTGATGGGCTCGTCCTTTGCTTTTTTCAGCGCCTCCTGAAATTTCTTGTCCAGGAGATTCTTCTTGGTCTTCTCGGCCTTGAGGGACTGCTCGAATTTCGCTTGGCGTTGGACCGCCTCGTCCTTCAAGCCCTTCACGCCCTCGCTGAGGTCTTTGATCCTCCGCTCCTCCGGGGGCGGCTCGAATGACAGTACAGCCCGAAGCTCCGGATCCACCTGCAGCTTCGCCTGACAACACGGACAGGCGACATTGAAAGGCTCAAGGGGTTTCTGGCTCATGGCCACCTCCGTGGTCTCTCACCGTATTACTTTTACCAGGAGCCATCTTTGCGATCAAGTGCGAAGTCTGGCGGCCCAGCGCCACGGGGGACACCTTGGCGTGGGTGATCTTCATCAAACGCTTCATTCCGGTCGCCAGCCGGGGTATAGTGGCGTCCGTTTGGGCAGAAGGAGCATCGCGTGAGCCTTCCCAGGAAGAGCTTGGATGGTCGGGCCATGGCCATGGTGGTGAGCCTGTGCTTTCTTTGGGGCATGGGTCAGGTGTCCATCAAGGTGGCGAATCTCGGCGTGAGCCCCATCTTTCAAGCGGCGCTTCGATCCATCGTGGCCGCTTGCCTCGTCGGGTTCTGGGCTCGGATTCGGGCTCTCCCACTGGTACACCGGGATCGGACCGTCCTCCACGGCCTGGTGATCGGCCTCCTCTTCGGGACGGAGTTCGTGTTCATCTACCTCGGCTTGAGTTACACGACGGCCTCTCACGCCGTGATCTTCCTCTACACCGCGCCGTTCTTCGTGGCGCTGGGGGCTCACCAGCTCTTGCCGAACGAACCGCTCACCGGGCGCAAACTCGCCGGCCTGGTCCTGGCGTTCGCCGGCGTCATCGCCACCCTCTGGGACAGTCTCGGACGGCCGACCCGGCTCCAGGTTATGGGCGATCTGATGAGCATGACCGGCGGCATGCTGTGGGCGGCAACCTCGCTCTACCTCAAGCGGGTCGTTCGATCCAGCATGACGCCGTCCCAGATGCTCTTCTACCAGCTCGGCGTCTCGGCGGTGCAGCTTTCGGTGATGGCCCTCCTGCTCGAGCCCCGATGGATCCTGGACCTCCGCCCACTGGTCGTGACCGCCCTCGCCTACCAGGGAATCATCGTGGCCTTCGCCAGCTATCTGGTCTGGTTCTGGCTAATCCAGGTTTATCCGGTCAGCAACCTCTCCGGGTTTACGTTTTTCACCCCCATCTTCGGGGTCCTGCTGGGCGGCCTGCTGCTCCACGAACCCCTCACGGCGAAGCTCCTGGCGGGCGCCGGGCTGGTCGCTGGCGGGATGATCTTGGTGAACTGGCCGGAGAGTTGGAGTCGGTAGGCTCGGCCACAACGGATAACGGCCTGATCCTCACATCCAAGCACGCGGGTTCGCTCAAAAATGCCAAGGCCCGGCACGGGCGCCAGGCCTTGGCAATCCTCCACTCTGCAGCCAAACCTATTTCCCGGAGTAACGGTATTCGAAGTCCTTCAGGACACCCTTCGTGTCGAAGCGAACCGTGAGCATCTCGACGCGCTCGGTCGTCCGGGAGAACCAGCCGGAGGACTTGTCGCGGTTATAGATGAAACTCTCGACCCCGGGAGACAGCACGATCTCCTGCGGAATCCCGAAGAGTTCCTGCACCTCGGCCTTGGTGGTTTTGCCCTGGATCAGGTTTTGCAGCTTCTCCTCATCGGCAATCCGGGCACCGGACGGACGGGGTGGCGGAGGCGGCGCCGCCGGGGTCGCAACCGGGGCCGGCGGCGCGGGAGGTTGCGACACCTCGGGTGGCTTTTCCTTCGAACGCGAGAAGAGGCCGCAGCCTGCAGTGGGCGCGACGAGGATGCCCAACGCCACCATGGCCAGCGCGATTCGGAGTCGGCGAGAAATCGTCATGCACCAGGTCCTCCTCGGGGTTAGCGCCCGGATAGGCCGCTCCTGGACACATCGTCGAAAGGGAGAGGGGGTGTCCCTTCCGCGCCCAAAGCTCGGCCGAACTTTTTGTGGCGAGTTCCGTTCCCGGCCTATCCTCCACTGGCCTGGCCGCGAGCCCCGCACATCGAGAACGCGATGCTATAGACGCTCAGGATCAATGCCACGGCGTAGAACGCGCGGGGCGAGAAGCCGGCAATATCGCCCCCTCCGACTTTGGCCACAATCGCTAGAAGCAGGCAGAGACCGGACAGTACAAAGCTCCCGTGCGAACACCACCCGAGCACTTTCATTGTCTTGCCTCCTTTCCCCCATTCATGCGAAGGCTGGCCCCCCTCGTCCTCCCACACAGGGCCTGAGACCTCAGGGCGATACCGGCACCGTCCAGCCGAATGGGTCCTCCATTTTCCCGTACTGGATGCCGGTCAGTGTCTCGAACAGCCGTTGCGTCCAGTCCCCGATCCGGCCCTGGTTGATGATCAGGGACTTCCCCTGGAACACGAGTCCCGACACCGGAGAGATGACGGCGGCCGTCCCCGACCCGAAGACCTCTAGGAGCTTTCCCGCGGCATGAGCCGCCAGCAGTTCCGGCATGGAGATGCGTCGCTCCTCCACCCGGATGCGCCAGTGAGAGGCCAGTCGGATCACGCAGTCGCGCGTGACGCCGGCGAGGATCGTTCCCTCGAGCGCTGGCGTGACCAGCGTGTCTCCCACCCGGAAGAAGATGTTCATGGTGCCGACTTCTTCCACGTACGTCCGTTCCGTCCCGTCCAGCCAGAGGACCTGGGTGAACCCGGCCGCCTTGGCCTCTTCTCCGGCCAAAAGACTGGCGGCATAATTGGCCGGCGTCTTGGCCGCGCCGAGGCCACCCCGCACCGCCCGGACGTACTTGTCCGATACCAGGATCCGGACAGGCTGGAAGCCCTCCCGGTAGTAGGCACCGACCGGGGACAGAATGGTGAAGAACCGATAGGTCTTTGCCGGGCGAACGCCCAGGCCCGCCTCTGTCGCGATGATGACGGGCCGGATGTAGAGGGAGCAGCCGAAGGTCCGCGGCACCCAATCGGCATCCAGGCAAACCAACTGCTTCAGCGCATCGAGGACGAACGCCTCGTCCAACGAGGGGATGCAGAGACGGGCGCTCGAGGCGTTCAGGCGCGCGAGATGGTCTTTCGGGCGGAACAGGACGACGTCACCCGTGCTGGATCGGAAGGCCTTGAACCCGTCGAACACTGCCTGCCCGTAGTGAAGGACCAGGCTTGCCGGGTCCAGGCTCAGCGGGCCGTAGGGTTCGATCCGGGCATCGTGCCATCCGACGTCTTTCGTATAGTCCATGGCCAGCATGTGATCGGTGAACACCTGGCCGAAGCCGAGGTCGGGATCCGCCACGCGTGGCCTCGGTTGGGTCGCTCTGGTGATCCTCAGCGCGAGCTTTCCAGGCACCGGACATCCCTTCGCGGTCGGGACAGGCGAACCGTACACGACGAAGCACTCTAGAACAGGCGGCTCTTGCGCGTCAACTCGTTTTCGGGCCACCGCCGGTGAAGCCCGACCAATGGATGTCCAGGCTCTCCACGTCGCGGTGAGTCTCCGGCTTTTGGAAAGGCGACGAGCTGGGTTGGGCTGAGCCGCGGTGGAAGGTCACTCGAGGGGCAGGGCGCGGCCCGGCCCCGACCATAGGCCCGCAGAGAAATAATACCTGTAATGCAACGTCCCCCGGAACCATATTGCGGTTCCGCCGTAATGAACGGGCCGGAGGGAGCCCGTAAGCCGGATCCTATCCCGCGTCTGTGGAGGGGCTACTGTTGCGGCTTCGCAGGGTCCAGACACCATTTGACCTCCTGGGCCACAGAAACCCTATGATCTCGCCACGCCTTTAGCCGAGCCATGGGCCGCTCCAGGTCCCGGCCCGTCACCTTGATGTGCCTCTGGGTCGTGCTCAGGTCCTCGGCTCCCATGAGGGCCTGAAGCTCCGTCGCGGGAATGCCAGCGGACGCGGCCTCGGTTCCGAACGTGTGGCGCAACTGGTAGGCGGTGAAACGCGGCACGCCAGCCCGGACGCACAACCGCTTAAGCATCTGTCCGATATCCTTCCGGTTTAGGCGCGGACCCTCGCAGCCCGCAAAAGAATTAACCGATTTCTTCCTCTGCCCAGCGGACCACCGCCTCGGCAATCGCCAATGCCCGCCCATACTCCTCCTGGGTGACTGGCTCATCGAAGCCGGGGTAGCGGGTTTCAACCGCAAAACGGGTGAGACGAGCGGCCTCCTTGACATGGGGGGGAATGGCTGTCCCGCGCTCCTCGGCCAGAGCCAAGAGGGCTCCGAGATCATGGATGTACGGGAAAGGAATGCTCAGGTGTATGAGAACAGCCTTAATCGCTTTCTCTGCGGCCTGCTGAGCGTCGAAACATAGATCCTCTTTGGCCACTTCGGAAAGGCGGATATCCTCCTTCGCTCGCAGAAGGTTGCTCTTCGCCCTACGCAACCACTCTGCCGGATCGTCGCCGCGTCTTCGCTCAGGCGACATAGACGACTTTCCCTTCTCTTACTGCGGGGTAGATCACCAAGGCAAAGCTGTCGCGATACCGATCCACATCCTCGGGGGTGACGACCACCACGTCCACCGCCGCGCCTACGCCAAACAGGTTCATATAGATTTCCTCGGTAAGGCGTCCCCGATGGAAGTCTCCGCGCTTGATGACCAACAGGTCCACGTCGCTGTGGGGCCCCATCGCGCCCCGCGCTGCAGAACCGAAGAGGATGATCTTTTCCGGCTTCGCCACCTCTACGATCCGCCGGATGATCAACTCCAGCTTTTCCTGGGCGATGGTACCCTTCCCTTCCACCCTACACATCCCGATGACCTCAGCGTTCCGCCGAACTGAAGGAGCCGGAGAGGCCCTGTAAGCCAGATTCTGTCCCGGCTCTTCGGAGCCGCTATGGGCGCGGCTTCGCAAGCTTCATGAGGGCTTCGACCTCCTGTGTCACAGAATCCCTCGCGTCCCGCCATGCCTTGAGCCGGGCCATGCCTCCCTCCAGGTGGCGGCCCGTCCCCCGAACATATTGCTGGGTCGGATGTGACTGCTCACGCGACTGACCACAGACACCAGCAACAACCTATTCCCCCTTCCGGTGCTTGGCGCTCTTTCGACGATCGGACCTTGTGACACGTCGTGGCGACGAGGACTTTAGCTCAAGGTCCGCCGGCACCCCGCCCGAGATCACAATCCGCCTCATGAAATACGCTAGAGCCTCCGGCCAGAGCAAAGCCCCGTTCACCTGACCGACAGGTCCCCAACTCCACCTCTTCTGACTGGTCCCCTCCGGATGGTTCAGGTACAAAAACTCATGCACGGGTCCGCCCAGGTCCTTATCGGGCATCTCGAACTCTTGCTTAAAGGCGACGGAGTCCTCTTCTTCCCGATCAACAAACAACGGGTCCAGCCGCAGGCAGATCACGGTCCAGGTCGGCTGCGTCCACCCCCAGACCTTTCGGATGCGGTACAACGAGACATTTCCCGCAACGGTTGGCTTCAAATCGATGATGAGCATCCAGTCTCGATAGACAGAAGTTACCTCTCCAGTTTTCCGCGGCGGTCCGTACTTCGAGGGCCGACGGATCACCGCCTCTGTCTGCAACAACTGGGGCTCATCGGCATCCCAACGTATCGGCACGCTGGAATACGTCTCCTTGTCCCGGTACTGGCGGACGTACGTAGCGATCAACTCGCACATATTCACCTGCCAGAGCTGCCGCCAGTTCCCGTCTCCCCTCGTGCCGTACAACAAGAAACTCATCTATCACTCCGCCCGGTACAGCTTGACTCCGCGTCGGCCCAGATACTGGACGATCTCTCGAAGAGACGTTCCCGCGGCAAAGAAGAAGTCGTTGTTCGAAAGTCTCCCAGCTTTCAAGGCCTCCTGAATCACCCCTCCGTCCACTCTGACGACTCCGTCCGCTAAAACGCAGATCCAGAAGTACGGCGTCCCCATCTTCGTTTCGGCCATGACCCACTCCTGGGCTGTGCAGCTACAGGTCTGCGGGCCTCTGCGCCTTCTCGGGCTTACCTTCCATTTGCCCGGCCTCAGCCAACAGCAAGTACGTAAGGACCCGCGCCTCTGATGGTGTCAGGGCTCGCATGCGACTCTCGTGGTCCCTCCCGGATTGCTTGCCGATCCGGAGACCGTTCTTTCTCCCAGGCCAGCGCGAGAAACAATGGGTCCGCGGTATCCTCCAGGACGTTCGTCATAGCTCGACCCTCGCGTCAGCCAGCAACCCGTACTTGGTCGCCCACAGTAATCGTTTCCCGCCATTCAAGCGGACCTATAGCGGTCTCGAAGAACGCGTGAACGTAGAACTTTAACTCTAGCGATGTCCCCTTGCGCTCTCTCAGCCGTCTGACATGACCGTCTGTCAGGTCCGCCTCGCAGGGAATGCCTTCTTTCGGCTTTGTGCACCGACGGATCGTGGGTCGCTGACTGCTGGACACCTTGACAAGAGGCTGGCTGTCCCAGATGTCTACAAAGATCTGATCGACCTTAATATCCACATACGGTGAGCAGTTCGTGATGATGAGCCATAGGTAGACGTGGGGCACATCACCGAGCCGGAAGTCCACGCTCCGGACGTCCACATGGATATGCGCCTGCAGCGCCTGGAGCGGATAGAACCCCTTCACAATCCACCGAGGCAAGAACGCGACGATCTTCTCCCCTGCCATCCTTACAAGGGCCAACCACGCGTTAGTGTCTGCCATTTCTGTTTTCTACCGGCGAACGATAGCCTCGCTCGATGTGTTCGCTACGTTCTGGTCGCCGTCCAGCTGTGTACCCACTGCAGCCAGCAAGAGGGGTCAGCCGATTTCCTTCTCTGCCCAGCGGACAACAGCTTCTGCGCTCACCAGGGCGTCCCGGTAATGAGACTCGGTCACAGGTTCCGCAACCCCCGGGTACCGGGTCACGATTGCATAGCGGGTGAGATCCTCTGCCCGCCTCACAGGATCGGGAATCTGCACCCCGGTTTGCTCAACCAGGGTCAGAAGGTAGGCGATATCGTGCACGTAGGGAAAGGCAACACCTTTCTTGATCAACAGGGCTTTAATCGCCTTTTCGGCCGCCTGTTGTGCGTCAAAGCAGAGGTCCTCCAGGTACACTTCGGGGATTCTCGCCTTCGCACGGGAAAGGTTACTCCGCGCTCGGTTCAACCATTCCCTCGGATCATCCGGGGGAAACCGCTCAGGCGGCATACACCACCCTTCCCTCTCTCAAGGCAGGGGCGAAGACCAGGGAGTGGCTGTTCCGATATCGCTCCAGATCCTCCGGTGTGGCCACGATCACGTCAACCGGTTCACCGACACCGTGCAGGTTTCTACAGATCTCTCCCATCAGGTCGAGACGGTTCGCGCCGGCCTTGACGACCAACAGATCCACGTCGCTGTGCGGCCCCATCGCGCCTCGCGCCGCAGAGCCGAACAGGATGATCTTCTCCGGCTTCGCCACCTCTACGATGCGCCGGATGATCAACTCCAGCTTATCCTGCGCGATGCTACCCTTCCCTTCCACCCTACGTACCTCGACGGCCTTCGCGTTCCGCCGAACTCAAGGAGCCGGAGAGGGCCCGTAGGCCGGATTCTGTGCTGGGTCTCCGAAGCCGCTCTGGGCAAGGCTTCGTGGGCTTCACTTGCTCTTGAGTTCCTGTGTGACAGGATCCCTTAGTGTTCCGCAGTTCCTCGATCATATCGTGACAGCAACCGCTGCCCGTTCAATGAGATCAATTTTTCCGGCCTCAAGAGGGATGGATTCCCCGGCTTCCAGCATGTCTTCCACATAGGCTTCTGCTGCATCCTGGATGTTCCGCAGAGCTTCTTCCCGACTATGCCCCCAGGTTGCCAGGCCAGGCATCCCCGGAACCCAGACGCTCCACCGGCCGTCCCCTTCCTGTTGAAGCTCCACCTGGAACAGATAAGTCTTCACCCGGAGACCTCCTGAACTGGAAAACGTCCACACCGCAGGCGCACTGGAATTAGCCGCCAACGATCGAGAAAAGCCGGAGAGGGCCTGTAAGCCGGATTCTGTGACGCCCCGTGAGGGGCCGGTGATCATTTCTCTCGACCCCGCATTGCTGCGGGGCTCTAGCGGCCAACCCGGGAGTCTCGGACGGGCCATCCTACAACCCCGCCGTTGCCGACGGGGACGCTCCCCTATTTGGCCTTGCTCCGGGTGGGGTTTGCCTTGCCAGCCCCGTCACCGGGGCCGCGGTGCGCTCTTACCGCACCTTTTCACCCTTACCCTTCGATCCCGCCTTGCGACGGGACTCAGGGCGGTGTGTTTTCTGTGGCACTTTCCCTAGGGTCACCCCCGGTCGGCGTTACCGACCACCCTGCCCTGCGGAGCCCGGACTTTCCTCCCCGCTCGCTCCGGGGCGAGCGGGGCGACCACCCGGCCCTCTCCGGCCAGGAGCATCCTACCTCATCCCTCCCCCCCCTTCAATACATTTGCATCCTGGCTGATTATCCGTAGAGGGCAATCCCCTGTCTTCCTCGTGGCGGCAGCTTCGGTGGCACGGAGTTCGCTGGAGCAAAGAGGATTGACACAGAATGGTGATTGATGTACCATTTGTACATTCAGATCAAGAACCCAGGAGGTTTCCATGAAAAACAATATCCCCATCAGCGATGCGCGGCAACAGCTACCGCGTTTGGTGAAGCAGCTCCAGCGCGATCCGAGCACCATCTACACGATCACCGTCCGCGACGAGGCCGTCGCGGAGCTCCGGGCTGCCCGGCCGTCCCCAGAACCGGGCCTTGCCGCCCGCAGGCTACTTGACATCGTGGCCAAGCTCCCGAGACCGAGAGGCAAGGCTCGGACGAATGTGGCCGGGCATATTAACCGACACCTTTACGGGAAAGGCGGCGTGATAAGGTGAGCCCCCAGTTTCAGGGCCTGCGACGTGTCTTCTGCGACACGTCGTTCTTCTACTCCTGTCTTGACCCTATGGAGAGATCCCATAGCCGGGCCAGGGAACTTGCCACAGAGGCGGCCGAGGCTGGCACCATCCTGACATCAACTTGGGACGTCATCAGCGAAACGGTGACCCTCTTGCGATACCGCAGGAATTATCGGGCCGCGGTGGAGTTCTTGGATGTGCTTAAGCCGACGCTCGACATCGTGCTCTACGACGATGGCCTTCACACCCTGGCGGAGGAGGTTTTTCGCAGATACGGGGTCCAGAGACCTCTTTCATTCTGCGACGCAATCTCGTTTGTAGTTGTTACCACACTCCTGGACAATATTCCTTGCCTCGCCTTCGATGAAGACTTTCGCGCTCTCGGCCTGACTGTCCTCCGCTGATGCCACGGGACCTCCTTCAGGCACCGCCCATCCGCGTTCTGATCCGCGGAGGCAATGACATCGCCTCGGCGGTGGCGCATCGTCTGTTCACCGCCGGGTATCCCGTGGTGATCCTTGAGGCGCCGCAGCCGCTCACCGTGCGCCGCGGGATGGCCTACGCGTCTGCAATCTACGAGGAACGCATCACGTTGGACGGGGTGATGGCGGAGCATGCCTGTTCGTTGGATCACGCCTCCGCCCTTCTTCGCTCCCGAACGGCAATTCCCGTGCTGGCCAGCGCGGACGAGAGAATCCTCACCGCCTTGGAACCAGGGGTCATCGTGGATGCGCGCCTGCGCAAGAAGGAACGCAGCACCTCCCGCGCAACGGATGCTCCGCTGGTCATCGGTCTTGGTCCAGGCTTCACCGCGGGAGTCGAGGCTCATGTGGTCATCGAGACGAACCGGGGGCCGAGCCTGGGGCGGATCATAACGGAGGGAGAGGCGGATCCGTACACCGGCGAGCCCGTTGAGATCGCCGGTCACAGCAAGGATCGCTATCTCTATGCACCGCAAGCCGGGATCTTCCGCACTCCCGTAGACCTCGGTGCGCGAGTCGTGGCCGGCCAGGTCGTCGGCAACGTCGAAGGCGAGCCTCTCGTTGCCAAGGTCGGAGGAATTATTCGAGGAATCGTGAAGGATGGCCTATCTGTGCAGGCGGGCACCAAGCTTGTGGACATTGACCCTCGGGGCGACCCTACCTACCTCTCGGAACTCTCCCAGAAAGCCTGGATCATCGCCGACGCTGTCCTCACGGCTGTTCGCCAACACGGCGGGGATGCGAGAAAACTGGAAGGCTAGGAAGCTCCAGACTCGACGTCTTCGACTGAATGCCTCCTAGTGCTGATCCGAAAAAACCATTGAACCGCCGGTACCAACGGCACCGCCGTTGGTGCGCCAAGGTCGCCAAGGATGCGATGTTTCGAACTCTCGACCGAAGAACGCGAAAACCAGTTTATGGGGCATTCAGGAGTTCCGTTCCTTCCCCCCAATCAGCCATTTCGGTCTTGGCCTTCCGGGTACCCAGCGCCAGCGCTGGGTGTCCTTGGCGGTTGAGAATTTCGGATTGGGGCTAGCTTCCCACCCTTCTAGCCTATCAGCCTAGCGCCTGGGCAAGGTCTTCGATCAGGTCGTCCGGGTGTTCGAGGCCGACGGAGACCCGCAGGAGGTTTGCCGGGGTTCGGGAATCTGGCGGCTCGATGGAGCACCGATGCTCGATGAGACTCTGCGGGCCACCGAGGCTGGTGGCCCACACGAACAGCTCGACCTTGCCGGCCACCGCAATGGCTCGCTCCTTGTTACCCCTCACTTGAAACGAGAGCATCCCCCCCGGCTGGCTCATCTGTCGCGCCGCGATTTCACCGCCCGGGTGCCCCTTCAGGCCAGGGTAGTGGACCGCTTCGACCTCTGGATGCTGGCTGAGGAACTCAGCCACTTTCTGCGCGTTCTCGCAATGCACCCGCATCCGACAGAACAGGGAGGACACCCCACGCAAGACCAGCCAGCAGTCAAAGGGGGACGGCACTGCCCCACCCGTGATCTGGATGATGCGAATCCGCTGGAATAGCTCGTTGTCCACCTTCGCGATGACGGCACCACCCAGGACGTCGTATTGCCCGGAGAGATATTTGGTCGTGGCGTGCAGGATCAGATCCGCCCCCAAGTCGAAGGGCCGCTGGAGGGCCGGCGTGGCCCACGTGTTGTCGCAGACTGCAACCACTCCTGCCTGACGCGCGATGGCGCAGATCGCCGCGATGTCCGTCACCCGCAGTAGCGGATTCGACGGGGTCTCGATCCAGACGAGCTTCGTGTTGGATCGAATGGACCGCTCCACCGCGCCCGGATCGGTCATATCCACGAATGTGGTTTCCAGGCCCCACGGACACAGCAAGTCCCGGAGGATTTTGGTGGTCCCGTGATACGCATCCACCGGCGCGATCACATGGTCGCCAGGCCCCAGGGCCTGCAGGATCGCCACCGTCGCTGCCGAGCCGGATGCGAAGGCGGCTGCGGCAGCGCCACTCTCGAGTGCGGCGAGGCATTTTTCCAGCGCATCCCGATTGGGGTTGGCAAACCGGGAATAGACGTACCCGTGGGGGGCGCTTCCATCCGGCTCCCGGGCAAACGTCGTGGACAGGTGGATCGGCGGCGCCACCGCCCCGGTGGCGGGATCAATCTCGTGTCCGGCGTGCACTGCCAGGGTCTCGATCCTCATCCTCAGGTCCCTCCCGTGCTCGCACAAGCCCGTTCATGCAATGGGCTAAGTAGGTTCGCCTCGCCTGGATGTCTCTATCCCGCAGAGATCGGTGCCACGTTTAGGGATCTCTCAGGTACCTTCCACGCGCGTGGCCCCTTCACTGTTGTTGAAGCTTGAAGAGTTTCTCCAAGACCATCTCCACCTCTCGAAATGTCATCCAGCCCCTGTCCACCAAGATGGTTCCAAGCAGTCTATGGGGCCTGTTGGCGAAATCATCGTCTATCTGCTCAGCCATGGCTTCCCGTACTTGCTCCACGCTCACATACCCCATTTCTACTGCAATCATTCCAAACCGAGGGCAGAACTTCTCTGAAACCACATTGTCAGCATCAGCTCCCATCGTCCATCCTTTCACCACCGGATAGAAGGCCGGTGTGTTCCGGGTGCCATACGTCGCGGTTGTGGGAAGCCTCTCGTCACGCCTCGCCCTCGAGGCTTTCTCAGCAGTCAGTCCCGAAGTTCCTGACCGTTGACCTTCTCGACCTCAACACTCCAGCGCCACGCGGATCGGCTGGCCAGAGCGGGCGAAGTCCATGGCCTTGTTGATCTCCACCAGTGGGAAGGTGTGAGAGATGATCTTGTCGAAGGGATACTTGTTCCTGCACCGGACCAGGAAATCCAGCGCGCGGGGGATGACCCACTGCTCATACACGGAGATCCCTGTGATGGCCTTGCTGAAGCGCACGGCATTGCCCGGGTCGATTGGACCCTCCATGTCCAGGTTGATGTTCCCGATCAGAGCGTAGCGGCCCCCCACCCGGGCCTGCCGCAGGCTTTCGTCCAGGACGGCCGGGGTCCCGCAGACCTCCACCACGAGGTCCGCGCCGACCCCGCGAGTGATATCCTTGATCATCTCCAGCCGCTGCTCGCGGGACGTCTTCTCGACATTGATCGTCACGTCGGCGCCGAAGGCCTTCGCCATCTCCAGGCGGTGATCCCGCTTGTCCAGGGAGATCACGCGACCCGCGCCCATCTCTTTGGCGACGGCAATCCCGTACAGACCCAGGCCGCCCGCGCCGTAGATGATCACCGTGTCCCCGAGCATGACCCTGACCTTGTAGAGGCTGTAGATCATCTGGGACAACGCGCAGTTGACCGCGGAGACCATGTGGTTCGGAAGATCGGCCGGCACCTTGAACGTCCAGTGGCCCGGATGCAGGTAGTAGTATTCTCCGAAGGCGCCGTTGAAGTGAGGCGGGGTATCCGCAGGGACGCCGATCCACCGGCGATACCGGTTGGGGCATCCCGGCACGCCGGTATAGCAAGCCCAGCACTGGCCACACGGACTGTAGTAGGAGTAAACCAGGCGGTCCCCCTCCCGGAGGGGCTGGCCGAGGGAGTCGGTCCTGACCTCGTTGCCGAGCTTCAGGATGGTCCCCATCATTTCGTGACCCAGGATCTGTGGGATGCCGCCCTTGAGGCGCGGCCCGCGCCCCTCCACGAAGTGGATGTCGGAGCCGCAGATGTTGGCCAGGTTCAGCTTGAGCAGGATCCCATCAGGCTTCACATCCGGCACCGGATACTCCCGAATCTCCAGCGGCTCGTGCGCCCGCCACCAGATCGCCGCCTTTCCTGTCATGAATGTCCTCCCTCCGATCCGACAGCGATCTCCGACAGCGAAATCCGAACAAGGCTCCGGATCGCTGTCGGTATCGGATCTCGTTATTCCGCCTCTTCGCTGTCCCCACCCAGGGGGTACCCGGCTTTCGCTATCGTCGTTACGGTTCAGGCTGCAGGATCTCCACCCGGCACTTCACCGCCTTGCGGAACGTCTCGGCGTCGGCCTCCGAACCCACGATCGCCCCATAATGCATGGGGATGGCCAGCTTGGGCTGAAGGGCGTTGCAGGCCTCGATCGCCTCCTGGGCGGTCATCACGTATGTTCCACTCACCGGCAACAGCGCCACGTCCACGCCCTTGGCGCTGGCCATCTCCGGGATCTCGTCGGTGTCACCCGCGTGGTAGATCCGCACGCCTCCAATCGTCAGGATGAATCCTACCTTGCCGTCCGACTTGGGATGAAACGGGTTGCCCGGCGATCGGAACTTGTTGGTGTTGTATGCCGGAAGCACCTCGACATTCACCCCGTCAACGACGAGGCGATCGCCTGGCGAAACCACCCGGACCGCCTTGGGCTTGAGCCCCTTCACTGCCTTCTCGCAGGCGGCAACCGTGACGACCGTCGTGGCCGGGGTCACTACCTTCTTGAGATCGTCAACGCTCAGATGATCGAAGTGCTCGTGGGTCACAAAGACGAAGTCGGCCGGCTCCGGCTTTGCGCCCAGCTTGTACGGGTCCACGTAGACGACCTTGTCCTTCTTGAGTTTGAACCCATCATGGCCGAGCCAGGTGATCTGAATCCCTTCGTACTGCAACATGGCACACCTCCTGCATTTTCAGTTGAGCGTGTGGTGCTATTGGACCGCAAGGGCAGCTGGGAGGCTGGGAGCTCGCAGGCCCAAGTCCTCCCCGCTTTCCCGTTTCATCGTTTCCCCGTTTCTCCGTTTCTCCCTTTCCTATCCTCCCTGGTTCCCAGCATCATTCATCCCAAACACCCGATTGTAGATCGCCCTCACCCGTGCGGTGTGCGCCGTATAATCCTCCAGGAACTGCTCACGAGCGGCCCTTTCATCCGTTGGCCGATAGCCCATGCGTTTGGCCAGCTTCTCCAGCTTTGCCGGGGCGGCGGGCAGAGTGTTGACACTCAGGTCCGCCACGATGCGCAACCGGTTCTCCACCCGGCGCAGGAACCGATAGGACTCCTCCAGGACCGTTGCCTCCGCGGCGGGAAGCAAACCCTCGGTGGCTAGCGTCCGGAGAGCCTCCAAGGTGTTGGGCGTGCGCAGGCCGGGGCGGGTGCGCCCGTGGCGAATCTGAAGGTACTGCACCAGGAACTCGATGTCCACAATCCCGCCGCTTCCCAGCTTGACGTGGGCGCCCTTGTTCCCCGTCCCGGTGCGCTCGACCTCCATCCGGTGACGCATGGCCTGGATGCGCTCGGCAAGGTCCGGCTGCTCCTCGCCCTCGTACACGAACCGGTGCGTCTGCGTGACGAAGGCCGCGCTCACCTCGCGGTCGCCTGCCACGGGGCGCGCCTTGATGTAGGCCTGCCGCTCCCACAGCTCGGCCAACCGCGTGAAGTGCGTTTCGAAGGCGGCCAGCGGGAGAGCCAGCTCTCCCTTTTGTCCCCCGGGGCGCAGCCGGGCGTCCACGCGATAGGCAGAGCCCTCCTGGGTGATGGAGGTGAGGACCTTGGCGACACGGTCGGCCAATTTGCTGAAGTATTCGGTGTGACTGATGCGCTCCGGCCCGGTCGTCGTGCCCTCCTGCCGGTACACGAACACGACGTCCAAGTCCGAGGCATAGCCCAGTTCCAGCCCGCCCAGCTTGCCCAACCCCACGATGGCGAATCCGGGTGGGTCCGCCGTGCCGAAGCGCTCGGCAAGATCCTGTTCCGCAATCTGGAGGGCAGCCTCCAGGCACGCCTCCGCCAGGTGGGTCAGGGCCCAGTGGGTCTCCGTCACGTCCGCCTGGTCCAGAATGTCCTGGAGTCCGATGCGGAGTTCCTCCGCCTTCTTCACCCGACGAAGGGCGTCCAGCCTGGCGCTGCCGGATGCGGCCCCGAGGAGCGCCCGCCGGAGGTCCGCCGCCACTCGCTCCCGGCCGTGACGGGCGGCCGGCTCAGGCACCAGGAGAGCATCCAGCAATTCTGGATGGTGCAGCAGGGTGGCGGACAAGAACTCGCTGGTGCCGAAGAGGCGAACCAGGAGGCCCACGAGTCCCTGCGTCTCGGCCAGCAGTGTGATAAAGGTCGTCCGCGCCGCCAGCGACCCGATGAACCGCTCGAAGGTGGTCAGCGCCAGGTCGGGGTCCGGGACTCCCTCGAGAGCGGCCACCAGGGCCGGGCCGAGCTGCGCCAGGGCGCGCCGGGCTTGCGGGGGATAGTGCGCAAAGGGCTGCCCCTCGCGGATCGCCTGGAAGTTGCGGAGCGCCCTATCCAGATCCTCGAACCCAACCGGGACCAGACGACCCCGCAGCTCCTCCGCCGGCAAATCGGCGCTGAAGAAGAGCGCCACCGGATCGGCGGGCTCCTCGGCCGGCTCCTCCTCGCGCGGTGCCGTCCCCTGGAGAAAGGCATCGTACAGGGCCCGCACCGCCTCCGTGTGCCGCTTGTACTCCTCCAGCAGGCTCGCCACCGGATCGGGGTGCTCGGGAGGCTGGTACCCCATGCGCCTGGCCAGGGTCGCCAGCTCGCGCGGGGACTCAGGCAGCGTATGCGTCTGCCGATCGTGAAGGATCTGAAGGCGATGTTCCAGCTTCCGCAGGAAGATGTAGGCCCGCACCAGGACCTCGTAGTCGGCGTCGGCCAGCAGGCCCTGCCCCGCCAGCCGGTGCAGGCCGCGCAGCGTGTTCGCCTCCCGCACCCAGGGATTCTTGCCCCCGTGCAAAAGCTGCAGCCCTTGCACCAGGAACTCCACCTCGCGAATGCCGCCGTAGCCCAATTTCACGTTGCGGCGGGCGCGCTTATCCTGCGCCACCGACAGGTTGATCCGCTCCTTCATGGCGCGGATCTCCTCCAGGGCGCCGAAGTCCAGGTACTGCCGATAGACGAAGGGCGCCACCAAGCGCTGGAACTTCTCGCCAAGGGTGTGATCGCCCGCGACCGGGCGCGTCTTGATGAGCGCCTGCCGCTCCCATGTCTGCCCCCAGGCCTCGTAGTAGATCTCGCAGGAGCGCAGGGAGGACGCGATCCCCCCCGAGCGGCCCTCGGGCCTGAGACGCAGGTCCACGCGGTACAGGTGCCCCTCGGGCGTGACCTCGCCCACGCCCTTCACCAGCATCTCGCCCAGCTTCCGGAAGAACTCCTGGTTGGTGATGCGGCCCAGCCTCACCCCTCCCGGGCCCGGAATGCCGGCCGCCTCCCCCTCTCCCTCGTACACGAAGACGAGGTCGATGTCCGAGCTGAAGTTCAGCTCGCGTCCTCCCAGCTTCCCCAGGCCCAGGATCACGAAGGGACATTCGCGGGTGCGGCCCGACTCGTCCGTGAGCTGGGGGACCCCGTGCCGTTGGATGAGTTCCGCCTGGCAGATCTGATAGGCAGCCTCGAGGATCACGTCGGCCAGGTTCGACAGCTCCTCGGTGATCCCGGCCAGGGGCTGCCGCCCCACGAGGTCCTGCAGGCCGATCCGCAGGATCTCCTGCACCTTGAGTCGGCGCAGGGCGTCCCACTTGCGGTCCAGGGTGCGCGCCGCATTGACGACCTGCTGGGCCTCGTCCTGCAGTTCCTCCTTGCCCTTCGGACGGCGGACGACCCCCGGCTCCAGCAGCCATTCGAAGAGCTGGGGATGGCGGACCAGGATATCACTCAGGAACTGGGAGCTCCCGAAGATGGTGAGGAGGAGGTGCAGGATCCGCGGGTTGTCCCGGTACAGGCCCAGGAGGAAGCGGCGATCCAGGACGCCCTGGTGAAACCGCTCCATGTTGTTCAGGGCCAGGTCGGGGTCCGGCACGCGCCGGAGGCCGGTCAGGAGGGCGGGCAGGACAGCCTCGAGTTGCGATCGAGCCGTCGCGTCTGGAGCCAGCAGCTCGACGTTTCTCGCCGCCTGCTCCGGATGCTGGCAGCCGGCGGCCGAAAGCTTCTGCGAGAGTTGCGCCGTAAGGGTGTCCATGCCCTATGCCAACGGAAAATGAAAAACCGACGGCTCGACTGAGCTCGCCGAAGTCAACCGACAATTGAAAATGGTGGAGCGCACGACGCGCTCGCAGATCATGCGAGCTTCCACCCCAATCCGAAATTATTAACCGCCAAGGCGCCAAGAACGCCAAGACCAGAAGGCCTTATTGGGGAAGACAAACGGAACTTCTGAAGGCCTCAAGAACCGGTTCTCGTGTTCTGGATTGGAAGG
>Ga0315285_10001123_pt1 | contig 28009 bp, 26 predicted proteins | sample YL17G09_36_MG_FD_203698 | JGI IMG/M metagenome (GOLD analysis project Ga0315285, IMG submission 203698) | Sediment microbial communities from Yellowstone Lake, YNP, Wyoming, USA - YL17G09_36 | ecosystem: Environmental > Aquatic > Freshwater > Lake > Sediment | place: USA: Wyoming | collected...
GGCTTCCCATTCTGCCCAGCACGACCGATCCATAAGAGTCGGGAACCAGAACTGATCTTTGAAGTGAGTCAGGGTGTGTTCGGTCGCCAGGAAATTGCCGCCCGGCCCCACTTCACTAATCACCTCGGTTGCCAGTGTTTCGGGCGTCACCTCGATCCCGCGCAGAATCCGTTTGACGTAGCCGATGATCTCATTGCTCATCGTCATCATCTGCAGATCACCGGTCATGGCCGACTCTATCATGCCCACGTCGTGGACCAGGTTCGCGCCGGACAATCCGGCGAAGAGGATCTGGACCGCGCCTTCGATGCCAGCCTGCTCGTCCACAAGCTTCGAATCTGTGACGCCCGCCGTTGACCACATGGGCAGTCCGACGTAACGCGCCATTTCAGTCAGCGCCGCCGACTGCAGAGACAGTTCCGGCGCACCGTAAGCGAACATCGAATTCAGCATGTCCATGATCGATACGACCCCGCCCATCACGAATGGCGTGCCCGGCGAGATGGCTTGCGCGATGACCAATCCGTGCAGGCACTCGCACATGGCCGTTACCAGGATGCCCGCCGAAGTTGTGGGCGCGGTTCCGCCGCACATGGGGCAGGGAGTGTAGACGATGGGGATGCGATGTTTCGAGCAATATAGTAGTTTGTCCATCGCCTCCTGACTCGAGGTGAGCGGCGAGAGGGGCTCGGCGTAGAAGATGTAGTTTGGTCTTTCCCTCAAGGCGGCTTCCCCACCGGCGATGGCGGCGGCGATCTGGTGAATGTCGCGGCAGGTGTCGATGGTGTACGACCAGGCCACAATGGGCTTGCCGGTGTTGGCGATCATCTCGGCAAACTCATACACATCTGCCAGATCGATAGTCACGTCGCTGACCGTGCCGAGCGACTCGACGAAATCGATGTTGGGCAGCAAGTCACAGACACGGGCCACATCGCGTGCATCTCGGCGCAGGTACTTTCGCCGCTCGCCGGTGCGCGGATCGCGGAAGTTGGGGCAAGTGGGACCCGGACCATAGTTGATGCAATTCGGCCCGATGGTGATGTTCTTGTCCGGGTTGCCCTCACGGCTGTACACCGTGAAAGACGACGGCGCACTGGCCAACGCCCGCCGGATAAGATAACTCGGTATCCGCGCACGTGTGCCATCCACCCACGCCCCCTGCGCCTTCAAAACACCCAGCGCCTCATCGTTGTGGACTTCGATGCCGGTGTGTTCGAGCACGTGCAGCGCAGCGCGGAATATTTCCTGACGTTGATCGTCAGATAGGACTTGAAATTGGACTGTCACATTTGTTTGATAGTTGACTCTCATAGTGACTCCTTTTTATCTCCAAAATAAGTTGTTGACAACAACACTCGGAAGCTGAACAATGGGCAATCGCATAGCACACCTCCTCTGTAGGTTGGTATGTATATTTTGCCCCAATTCGCCTCCGGTGTCAAATCATCGCAAAACTCGAGTTCCTTTTTCATGGCCGGCTTCTGCCGAAGAGCCAATAACGAAATCCCGTTTCTGGCATCTACGCCGCAGTTGAAACCGGATTTCTATGAGTCAGGATGTGTAGCGCGGTAATAGGCCAGGTAGTTTTGAGACCACTCATCGCGCCCGGTAAGCAAATCGGCGATAATGACCGCACCACGCGCTTTGTTCGGATCGACAATTGGGCAGTTGACCCCGGCGGCGATAGCCAGTGCGATGAAGTAATTGTTCAACGAGTCGCGGTCGGGCAGGCCGTGCGAAACATTTGACGCGCCGAGCGCAAGGTTGACGCCCAGTTTCTCGCGGACGAGATGGATCGATTGGAGTGTGATCAACCCGGCTCGGTGATCCGCGCCCACGGTCAGGGCAAGGCAATCGATCAGAATGCGTTCCGGGCCAATGCCCATCTTCGCCGCGCGCTCGACGATTTTTTCGGCGACGCGCAAACGGCCCTCGGCGGTGTCGGGAATTCCGTCATCGTCCATCGTCAGGCCGATGACGGCGGCATTGAATTCTTTGACCAGCGGGAGCACGCGCTCCAGTGATGCTTCCTCGCCATTCACCGAGTTGATCAGTGGTTTGCCACCACAAATCTTCAGCGCCGCGGGAAGCGCTTTTTCGTGGGGAGAGTCGATACAAATTGGCAACCCTGTGGCTGACGCAACTGTTTCGACAGCGCGAGGCAAGAGTATCTCTTCATCCACTCCAGCCGCACCCACATTCACGTCGATCACTTGCGCGCCTGATTCCATTTGCGAGACGGCAAGCTGGCGAACATGCTCCATGTCGCCAACTCGCAGCGCTTCCGCCAATTTTTTCTTGCCTGTTGGGTTGATGCGCTCCCCGATGATCACGGTTGGCAGCTCGGGGCTGATTGTTACTTCGACTTTCCGACCGCCGAGTTTGGTCTCCATAACCAGCAAACCTTTCGTTTTTGGATTCGAGAGCATTCTCCAACTTGTTCGGGGCTGCCAGCCGGGCGGTCTTGCATGAGTTTGCATCCATCGAAGAAGTCGCCGCACTTCCCTTATAGAATGGCACTTCACCACAGATGATGCCCGTAAAAAGTTGAAGAAACTATACCCTTTAATTAGTAGTAAATGACGTACTACTAGTCCAGCTTTCTGACACAACTGCAACACTTGTACGAACAGACCCGCCAAAGCGGGTAATGGGAATGATACGGCGGCTGACCCCGCCCATCCCCCGCTCAAACTCGCAAAGGATGGCACTCATGTCTAAGTGTCTACCAAGTCACTGAAAAACAACGCCAGTTGATCTTCCGGCAGCCAGTCTCGCACCCAAGGAGGCAACAGAAACGTTTGATCGGCATTGTAAGGTCGGAAAGTTCATGCACCAATGCTATCACATCTCTCGCCTTTCAACAAACACCTGTCCGAAGAATCTTTCTCCAACATACTCCTAGACCAGAAAGCCATACTTCATCGGATCGGCCGGGTCGATGACGAACTGCTGGATGCCAGTGATGTAGGCGGTGCCGCCGATACGCGGTACGACCGCCGTGAGCGGTCCCACTTTCTCTTCGCGCAGGAGTTCACCGTGGAAGAGCGAGCCAATAATGCTCTCATGGACGAAAGGCTCGCCCAGTTTGAGCTGGCCCTTGGCGTACATCTCCGCCATCCGGGCGCAAGTTCCCGTCCCACAAGGGGATCGATCGACCGAACCCTCTCCGAAGATCATGATATTGCGGGCGTGCGCCTCCGGATGGACTGGGGGCCCGGTGATCTCCGTGAGTTCCACCTTGTTGATGTGCTTCTCGATCGGATGCTCAACCGGGACCTGCTGGTTGACCGCATCGCGCACCCGAAGACCGATATCGACCAGATCCTTAACCCGACGAGGTTCGAGCGAAAACCCGATCTGGTCGGAGGATATCAACGCGAAGAAGTTGCCGCCGAAGGCGATGTCCACGGTTATCTCGCCAAGACCTTCGACCTCAACCGGGACATCCGCCTTCAGAAGGAAAGCAGGGACATTCTCGATCCAAGCCCTGCAGGCCTTTCCATGTTCGACGACCGCATGGGCCTTGACCAGACCCGCCGGAGTGTCGAAAATAACGACCGTCTCGGGCTCTTTGGCCTCCACCATCCCCATCTCAAGCAACATCATCACCGTTCCGATGGTGCCGTGCCCACACATGGTCAGGAAGCCCCCGCTGTCCATGAACATCAATCCAAAATCCGCCTCGGGCATGCAGGGCGATGTGAGGATTGCGCCAAACATGTCCCGGTGACCGCGGGGCTCGTGCATGAGAGCTCGCCGCAGGTGGTCCATGTTCTCACGGGCGTAAGCCCACTTGTCGGCCATGGTAGTCCCGCGGATTGACGGCAGGCCGCTCAGGACGATGCGCGTCGGTTCCCCTTCCGTATGGGTGTCGATCGCCGATATGATTTGACTGAATTGAGCCATTTGCCTTTACCTCCACCGTCTATAGCCAACGCGAAACCCTCCGATGGCCTTCCCTCCCGCAGAGGGGGACACTATCGCAATGCCTTGCTATTCGTGTGCCCGCGCGGCTGGTAAAATTCCACTCGCAGTACATCGACCTTTCAGGAGATTCACGGCCCCTAGCCTGGCCGGGAGAGCAATCGCTTGATCAGGTTGCCAATCCATTGGACCACTCCCACTAGGCCGCCAGGATAAAAGATCATCGTGACGATGAGGAACAAGCCATAGATGATCCATCGGTAAGCCAGGAGACCGCGCAGGTACTCGAATACCGGGATCACGAGAAAGGTCGCTTCAATCGCCGCTGAATAGATCGGAGCAGTTCCGCAATCCCGCCGGGATAATACATCATGACCAGAATCAACAGCAGCCCGTAAATCACGAGATGGAGACCGGGGAGATCAACCAGGCTGGTGCGGAGCCACTCGCGGAAGAAGATCAGCGGGAATGCCGCCAGTGCCCCACCCCAAAGGCTGCCCCTGCCGCCGATGTAGGCAGCCGCCAGCACTTCGATGGTGTGAGAAGTATTCATTACATCCGGCGTGAGGATGCCGTAGTAGTGCGCGTAGAAGCCGCCCAGCCAGCCCGCGAAAGCACACGAGACCGTGAAGTTGAGCACAAGGTAGCGGGTCGGGTCCACGCCGGAGGCGCGAGCCGCTTCAATGTTCTGGCCGATAGCGCGGAAGGCGAGCCCGACGTGAGAGTTGATGATGTATCGCAGCGACACAAAGGTAATCAACATCATCATCACGATGATGTAGTAATAGGGACGGTTGTCGGCAGTCTCAAGCAGTGTGGGCACATTCAGACCCAGCGCGCCGCGAGTCAGATCGGTGAGATTGCGCGTGAGGCCCAATAGTGCGAGGCCCACGAACCAGGCCATAACGGCGGCGTAGATGCCGCGCAACCTCAAGGTGAGCGCACCGGTGAAGAAGCCGACGAGCGCGGCGGCCGCCGCCCCGACGAACATTCCGATCCACGGCGACACACCCAACCGGACGACGAGCAGAGCCGACGTATAACCACCCAACCCGACGAACGCGGCGAAGCCGAAGTTGACGACGTTGATGTATCCGGCGGTGAAATCGAAAGCGATGGCCTGCGCCGCCATCAACGCTGCACCGATCAGATAGAGCAGAAAATCCTCACGGTCGAAGGGCGGGATGAACGGCAGGGCAAACAATAGCGCCACCACACCCGCCTTCAACGGCCAACCGCTCAATCGATCCATTGTCCGCCTTGCGTTGGAAGCCGATGACGTTGAATTCGGCGGCAGCTTTTTCAGTCGTGTCCATGCGTGTTTCCCCATGCTACTGCTCCCAAACACCCTTCACTTCGCTGCCGAAAAGACCCGATGGTTTGAAGAGAAGGATCAGAATGATCAGCGCCGTTGGCACAACGTCTTCCCATCCGGGGCCGATGAAGTAACTGGTGAGCGTCTGCAGCAGGGCCACGATGAAGCCGCCTGCGATGGCCCCTTGTACGTTTCCGAGGCCGGCCAGAATCACGACGTACCACGCCACATACAGCGGTTTGAGTCCCACAGTGGGGTACGAGGGGAACATGAAGAGCAGACTCGCTCCCGCCAGCGCCGCCAGCGCGCTGCTCAACGAGAGCGTGAGCGTGTGAACAAGATTGAGGTCAATGCCCAGCATCTGCGCGCCCACTTCATCCTGAGCAACAGCCCGTATGGCGCGGCCAATGCCGGTGCGCTGCATGAAGAACCAGAAGGCGACAATCGTGATGAGGGCGATAACAAACGCCACGATCCGGTCAATCGGGAGATTCACGCCGAAGAAGTCGAGCGGATCGACGTCCCAGTAGCGCGTGACTCCCTTGAACTCCGATCCCCAGATCAACAGGGTGCCGTTGATCATGACAACGGACAACCCGGCTGTGAGTAGGAAGGTGTTCATCACCCACTGCTCTTTGCTGCGGCGGCGCAGCTGGCTGAAGATAATCTTCTCGATTACGAAGCCCAGCAGCGCCCCGACGACCACTGCCAATATAATGCCCGCAAACGGCGCAATCGCGGCGAGGGCTGGTGACGGATTCTGGCGCAGGTACTTTGTGATCGGGTTGAAGACGAAATAAGCCACGAGCGTGCCAATCATGAAGAATTCGCCGTGCGCGAAGTTGGGGATATTCATCACCCCGAACATCAGCGTCAGCCCGGCGGCCATCAGCGCCCACATGCCGCCGGTCACCAGGCTGTTCACCAGCGCAAAGGGGCCTTTCGCCACGCTGACGATGATGACCACGATCACCGTAAGCCATATCGTGATCCAGGTCGGAGACAACATGCGCCGGATGAATGGGATGGATTGGGTGGATTGGGTGACGTTGCCAGTGGCGCTCATGGTTGTGCCTCAGATGCCGAGATAAGCCTTCTGTACATGCACGTTGTTCAGCAAGTCCGTGCCTTTCCCCTCCAACAAAATTCGCCCTTGCTCAATGACATATGCGCGGTCAGCCATGTGCAGTGTCATGCTCACGTTTTGCTCGACAAGCAGTATGGTCACGCCCCGCTGGCGCAGAGCCTGCAATGCGTCGAAGACAGCCAGCGTCACTTTTGGCGCGAGGCCCAGCGACGGTTCATCCACCAGCATGAGGGTGGGAGATGACATCATCCCGCGGGCGATAGCCAGCATCTTGCGTTCGCCGCCGCTCAGCGTCCCGGCCAGTTGATTGCGCCGCTCGTGAAGGTGGGGGAAAAGGTCGAAAACAAAACTGAGATTCGTTTGGATGGTGGCCTTATTGTGGATGGTGTATGCACCGAGCAGGAGGTTCTCGTATACCGACATTGCCGGGAACAGGTTCAACGTTTCGGAGACGAAACTGATCCCCATCCGGCTAATCTGGTGTGCGGGCAGGCCGTTGATGGGTCGGTTCTGGAAGCGAACATCACCCCGCGGCGGCGCGAGTAGTCCGGCGATGGATCGCAGCGTGGTCGTCTTTCCAGCGCCGTTCGGTCCGATCAAAGCGACAAACTCACCATCGTCCACATGGAACGTGACATCCCATATCACTTGCAGGAAGTCATAGCCAGCATCTACGTTTCTGACTTCTAGCATCCGCCTTCTCCTACAAAAGGTATTTCTCGCCCAGATACGCTTCCAGCACTTTCGGGTCGTGCGCAACATCAGATGTTGTGCCCTCGGCAATCTTCTCGCCGTAGTGAATCACGGCCAGCCGCTCGCACAAATCCATGACCAGCCGCATGACATGCTCCACCATCACGATGGTGACCTTATCATCGCGGATCCGGTGCAGGATTTTCATGAGGTCGCCCAGTTCGCCCAGCGTCAACCCGGCGGCAATCTCGTCGAGCAATAGCAGTCTCGGTTTGCTGGCAAGCGCGCGGGCCAGATCGAGCCGTTTGAGTTGCGCGGTATTGAGGGTGTTGGCGCGAGTGTCCTTCGGGCGGGGGAATTCGACATAGTCCAGAACTTCCGCGGCCCATGCTTCGGCGTCCCGTACAGATGCATGTGGGCTGCCAAACACAGCCGCCACCATCACGTTCTCCAGCGCCGTCATCTTCGGGAACGGGCGCGGGATTTGGAAGGTGCGGCCGAGTCCCCGTTTGCACATGTGGTCGGCGCGGAGTCCGGTCGTGTCGGCTCCCATGAAGTGGACCGTTCCACCGTTGGGTGCATAGGCGCCAGCAATGCAATTCAAGAACGTGGTCTTGCCAGCGCCATTGGGGCCGATCAGGCCGTATATCTCGCCCTCTTGCACCGTCATTGATACACTGTTGACGGCCACGAGGCCACCAAACCGTTTGGTCAGACCTTTTGTCTCAAGGATGGGCATGAGTCTCCATAGCAACGAGAGGAAGGGGGAAACCGTCAGCGGCATCCGGCTTCCCCTCTCGACACCACTATGGTTTCGCTTCGATACTGCCGGTCTTCCATTCGTACGGCCAAATCACCGTCGATTCGCCGCCGTGATACTGCAGCACTGGGAAGATGAAGTAGCCCTTGCCCACCACCATATCCGGAATCGTGTCTTCGGAGTACTTGTATTCCGACATAACGATACCATCAGTATACGTGAGTTGGCCGGTCCACACCTTCTCTTTGCCTGTCTTGTAGATCGTCTCGCTGGTCAATTCGCCGTAGTCCTGCAATGTGGTTTGCAGAATCTTGATGAAGAAGTTGGCATAGTCATAAGTCAGGCCAGCAGCGGACGGGCTGGGAGTGATGCCCCACTTCTTCTCGAAGTCGGCAGCAAACTTCTTGGCCTCGTCGGTCGTCCACTGCGGAATCTCATCCAAGACGTAGTCCGAGGAGGTTCCGGTCAGTTCGTACCACTCGCCCACCCAGCCGAGACCGTCGGCGATGATCAGGGACTTCAATCCGACCTCGTCTGCCTGCTTGATGAAGGCAGAGAGGGATGGCGGGATGGTGCTCGTTACAACCAGAACCGGCACGGCCTCGTCCTTGTACCTCGTCAGCAGCGGCGTGAACTCAGTCTGCTCCTTGGTGAAGTAGTCTTCGCTCACGACCGTCCAGCCCGCGTCTTCAAACTGCGTCTTGATTGCTCCGCCGAAAGAGCGGCCCCAGTCGGTGTCCTCGCCAGAGATGGCGACCTTCTTCTCGCTCGGCGTCCATGTTCCAGCCTTGATTGCGTCCTCGAGCGCGTTCACGTACGCAATGCTGAGTTTGGACGGATTGGGCCAGCCCTTGGCCATCCAGTATCCATACTTCTCTTTATCGGAGTTGAACTTCTCGTTGACGATTTCCGTGGCACCCAATGCGAAGAAGTGCGGGATCTTGTGTTTGGCTGTCACTTCCATCTGCGCCACGGCGACCGAACTGTGCCAGCCGCCGAACCCGGCCACAATGCCCTGCCCCACAACCGCCTCCTCGTAAGCGCGGGTGCCTTTCTCAGGGTCAGACTGGTCGTCGATCCACACCAGTTCAATTTTGTAATCGCCGACCTTGTAGTTGATGGCCTCGAAAGCCATCTGCGCCGAGCCTTTGAACTCCTCGCCCGTGCGTGCCGATGGCCCGGTGAATGGCCCTGAGACGCCGATCTTCAGCACCTTCTGCTCCACCACCGTTTCGGTCGGCGCTACGGTAGGCGGCGTGGTGGGTTCGACGGCTGGGGGCGCGGTCGGCGTTGCCGCGGGTTGGCAGGCCCCCATGAGCAGAGCAATTATCATGGCGCCGGACAGAACGAAACGTCTCAAAAAAAGTTTGCCGTTCATGTTCTTTCTCCTCGTATGATATGTGGCGTGGGGCACCAGCTCGCCACCACTTGACAATGGATAGGCTCTCTGGCATCCTGAGAGCTGGCTCAGAGAGAGTAATGCTGGGTCTCCTTGTTGCTTTGACTTCTCTGAAAGCTTGCGTCCTCTCGACCTGGTGGGTACTGCTAACCCGAATCTTGCACGGTCGCCGCTGTCTGCTCGGAGCAGTAGATCCGAGGTCACCTCCATCTCTGGCTTCGGCCCCGTCCTCTGCGCGAGCATCATCGCCGAGATCGGCAAAGAGGAACGCTTCGACAATAACCTATACAGTACTTACGCAGTTCTTAGAAAAGTTCTTGTCAATCACGGTGTCATCAAAAACGATGAAACCATATGGCGTGGGTACCACTTGACCTTTGACGTTCTCCCACACAATGCGTGGCCGAATTTCGTCGCCTGCCAAATTCGGTTCGCCGCATCGTGACTGAATTTTTCGGCGTGTTCTGCAAAGTTCGTTAGTTTGTAGTTGATTTGGCTGATAAGCAGATACTGACAGTAGTCCAATCGAGTAACTTGTTGTTTTGTTGGTTTCATGCCGGAACATTACCGGTTTTTCACTACATTGTCAATCGTTTTACATAAATCCTGCTATATTATAACAACTTTCCGGGATTTTGTATATAGTTTTTCGTCCGGTGTTAGCGCAAAGTAATAAGGGAGAAAGGGGGAATAATCTCCATCACAACTTTACTGATTACGTACATGCCACCCCAGATAGAACTAGCGGTCAATCCGGCAAAAAGGCCATAAAGAGAGTGTTTCATTGCTTAATATTCTATGGTGATATTCTACGCAGTCTTACTTATAAAACCACATCTGCTTATAATGAACAGAGGGGTGAAAGGAGAAGTAATGAAAGTCACTAGAACATTAAATCGTTTATTTGGGTAATTGTCTCCGGTTTTGGTCGTAGGTCTTTTTCCGTCAGCCGGTTCAATGGGATTCCAACTAAATTGTAGCGTTCTGTGAGCGGTGGCAGCTCTGGATTGATGTAGATTAGACCTGTGATCAAGCAATTGGTGCTATTGGCTTCTTCAAGTACACGGATAGCCTCGCCTCGATTCAATGGATTATAGTTCCTTACCAATTTTTTTAAAACAATAGTTGAACCATCATGCAAGGTTACCTCTTTGTTTTCACCTTCTCCATAATCCACCATGATCTCTTGGGAAAGAGGTACGTAGGACAATTCATGCAGAGCTACTTCGTGTTCCTTGCCCCAGGCGTATGAGTGATAAGCATTTTCCTGGTTGTTAAAGGTAACACATGGACTAATAATATCCAACACGGCGATGCCATTGTGACCTAGTGCGGCTTTAATTAATTCTTTAACCTGTTTCGGATCACCAGCGAATGAACGAGCAATAAAAGAGGCGTTTCCGACTAATGCTTCCCAGACTATATCCACAGGCATGTATGGATTAATACCCTGATGTTTCAAATTCAAACCAACTTCGGCGGTAGCTGAGAACTGTCCCTTTGTTAGTCCATATACTCCATTATTCTCGATGATATAGGCAATCGGTACATTCCGTCTTACCGCATGCTTGAACTGACCAAAACCAATACTCGCAGTATCTCCATCACCCGAAATACCAAGACCGCGCAGGCGCGTATCACCGAACAATGCTCCAGTAGCAACTGATGGCATCCGACCATGGAGGCCATTAAAACCGAAAGAGCGGTTCAGAAAATACGTAGGACTCTTACTCGAACAACCGATACCACTAAATTTGACGATGTCTTCAGGAACGATGCTCATCTCGTAAAGCGCAGAAACAATCTGACTGGAAATGGAGTTATGACCACAACCTTGACATAGAGTACTTGGGTTACCACGATAATCATTTTTGTTTAAACCCACAAGGTTTATTTGAATATTCACGTCAGCTACACGAGAGGATTCAGCCATTTTAATTAACCTCCTTTTTTAATGATGGCATCTGTTATCCACTTTGCAGTAGCAGGAAGGCCATCGCTAGAGGCAATAGAAAACAATTTTATTGCTTGCTTAGGATATTCTATCTTTAGAAGTTGATGTAGTTGTCCATCGCGATTCATTTCGATTATATAGATCTTATTATGATGTTCAATGAAATCTTTAGTATCATTGGTAAAGGGCAGCGAGCGTAGTCGCAAGAAATCAGAGTTGATATTTGCCAGTTTGAGAAGGTGACGAGCTTCCTTGACTGCTGGATCGGTGGATCCATACGCGATAATCCCGATTTTTGCACCCCTCATCTTATTAATGATCGGTTTGGGGATATATTTTCGGGCAGTTTGATATTTCTTCTTCAGACGTTCCATCATGGCTTTCCAAACTGAAGCATCCTCGCTGTAGCTCGCAGTTTCATTATGTCCAGTACCACGTAAAAAGTATGCACTCTTCGGGTGACGATTACCTGGGATTGTGCGATAGGGGATCCCATCGCCATCTACATCCAGATAGCGTTTCCAATTACCCTTTAACCTTTCCAGATCTTCTTCCCAGAGCACTTTACCTCGATCCATTGGTGAATCAGGATACTTGAAGGGATTGGTCATCCATTGGTTCATACCCAATTCTAAATCGCTCAAAACAAAAACGGGTGTCTGTAATCGTTCGGCGATATCAAATGCCTTCCAGCCGAATTCAAAGCACTCGTTAACTGTTCCAGGTAATAGAATAATCTGTTCTGTATCACCATGCCCTATGAAGTACGTAAAAGTTAAGTCCCCTTGGGAAGTACGTGTTGGCAGACCAGTACTTGGACCGAGTCGCTGAACATCCCAGATAACTACAGGCACATCGGTATAGTAAGCTAAACCAGCGAATTCGGTCATCAGGCTCAATCCAGGACCGGATGTCGAAGTCATGGAACGCAAGCCAGCCCACCCGGCACCGATCGCCATGCCAATCGCTGCAAGTTCATCTTCGGCTTGCACAACTGCAAAAGAATCCTTACCATTCTCGTCTCTTCGAAGTATAGGCAAGAAATCGTTTATAGATTCTGCCAGGCTTGAGGCAGGTGTAATTGGATACCAGGCCACGAATTGCACGCCACCGTAGATCGCACCTAAGGCTGCTGCTGTATTACCATCAGCCATGATTAGGTCGTTGGTTTTAGTCATTGGTTCGAGATAATAAGGGTCTTTCTTCTCCAAGTTCATAGCCGCCCACTCTGCGCTAGCTTTAGCCGCATTGAAGTTTAGATCAACTGAAGTTCGTTTCCCCTTGAAGTGAAAATCTAATGCTTGGCGGATATTCCCGAGATCGATCCCAATAATCTGTGCTAAGATTCCAACGTAAACCATATTGACAACAAGATCCCGGAGGTTTGGAGGGATTTCCTGGGTGCGGATGATCTCATTTACGGGCATGGGGTAAACATAAATGTCATCCCGTGTGATGTTATATTTGAAATCATTATTATAAAAAAATATCCCTCCCGGTAATACACCAGCCAGGTCTTGCATAAATGAATTCGGATTCATCGCAATGACGATCTCATGTTCTTCACATCGAGCAGTGAATCCGTTTTTATTCACACGAATCGTGTACCATGTTGGTTGACCTTGAATATTTGATGGAAATAGATTTTTTCCTGAAACCGGTATACCCATCTTGAATAAAGCTCGCAGGATGGTTGTATTGGCAGTCTGACTACCAGAACCATTTACTGTGCCGACCGTGATAGAGAAATCGTTGATAATCTTTTTAGACATTGGTTTCCTCTATGGAATTTACGGTTAGGTTTAAGATATCGGGCGATGATAGATCAGATCGGTATGCCTGATCAATGCATCGTAACCATTTTGGAAGTTCCCGCAGCATATCGCCTCAACCATGGCAGAATGGTACTGCCAGACTTCTACAAGGTAATCGTAGCCGGTATAGACATTCAACCCGACGTCCTCATAGGCATCCCAGTATGCCTCCAGGATACCCTGAACGAAAGGATTATTAAGACGACAATAAATAAGTAGATGTAATTCACGATGTTCATCATGGGGAATATTAACTGGGGTACCTCGCAGTTTTCCCCAGGCTTGGTCGATAAGGCGTTTTAATTGTTGGTGATCCTCCGAGGTCAATTTCATGACGGCCTCATACCAGTAAGCTGACTCGATATGGATTCTCAGACTGGAATATGATTGAAAATAATCGTTGTTTAAGATGAGTGCATATCCTAAGCTTTGCTTAACTGCTGGAAGGAACGAATAGGGTAATCGTCGGGTCCCGATTCGAGGTTTGACTTCGACGAAACCGAAGACACGAGCCACCTCCAATTGCTCCCGTAAGCTGCCTATGCTGATATCTAGTTCTTTACTAATGTCAACTAGTGTGGGAAAGCTTTGACCACTTGTTGGGTCGTGAGTTGCCAGATACTTGAATAATTTTGATATTTTGCTTAAAGAAATCAGGGATAGTGTCATTGTTTTAATAAATTAGATTAATCATATAATTAGATTAAAAGCTTACCATCCTTAAGCTTGTTGGTCAAGGATTCATGAGTCAATTTATAATTAATTGGAGTTTCTACTGAGTTGAAGATGATAAAACGCTCAAGATTAGAAATTATTTACCTTAATGAGCCTATGACAATACTTAATATGTATCTTTGCCAGTGTGCTCTCTTCACTTTTATTATACGTCCGAGAGGTGGAGTATAATTAAATGGCCTGTTGGTAAAAGGCTAGAATGTGTTACCTGCCAGAATTGATTTATTACGAACAAGGCAATCTATGACAAATCTCCCCGATGCATTGCCTGCCGATTATTGGCAGAAAATGGAAATCACAAAACAAGACATTGAATTTCTGCACAGCTATTTATTCGATATTGAAACTCCACAAACAGTTGTGGAACTGGTGCCTGTACTTGTCAAGGAACGCATTCGTTATGAACAGGAAGTATTCCTGAAGAAAATGGAGGCAGGCGGGAAGATATATTTCCCAAAAGAGAAATATGTAGTCGGAGATGAAATGGTGTTTCCGGCGAAGGAATGGATGAAGGGGAAAGTTATCAGCATAAAAGCTGGTGTATACCCTGCAGTAGGTGACTTTGATGTCCTTACAGTCATTATGGAGGGAGGCGATGAACATCAGTTCGCTGCACAATTAGATAATCATAGTTTGAATGTATCACCTGAATCACTGATCAAAAAAGATGATCTCGATCCATTGACGATCGTTCAGACTTATCGTATTGACCTGAAAAAGAAACTCGATGCAGCACTTCAGGCTGACACTGGTTTAGTACGCATAGCGGGGAGTTGGTTTCCGCGTTCTTTGCTAGTAAAAGTCAATCTTGGACATCTTAACTTGGCGGAAGCGGTCCTTGATCTGGCGAAGGGAGAACCACTATCTACAGCAGATTTACTCACAGACATCGAGCTTCCAGATGGTGTTAATCCAAAACTTGCTGAATTTTCTCTACATCTTGCACTTCAAGACGACCCTCGTTTTGATGAAGTAGGTCCGACAGGTCAAGTGTTGTGGTGTCTTCAAAGACTGGAACCCAAAGAAGTACGTGAAATACCGTCTTACCTCCGCTACATACCTATCGAGCACGATAGGTCCGTACTGATGGATGACATGTTAACCTTGGAGACACAATTAGATGACGAATTGAGCGAAGGATCTCACCAAATCATTCAGCCAGATGATGAAGTTGTTATCAGTCTGATCTACCCACACTGGCGGGTTGGTACATTACCGGTATCGACGCATGGGCGATCCTTCTTTCCAACCGCATATGAGTCTCCACGTATACGTTTTACTCTCGTGGATGGAAAAACTGGCGAAAAAATGCCTGCTTGGGTCGTAAAACATAGTTGTTATGTATTCGGCTTACATGACTGGTATAAATCAAATGAGTTGATTCCGGGGAGTTTAATTCGTCTACGTCATGGAATAAAGCCAGGTGAAGTTATTATTGAGGCGAAAGCTCGTCGTGCAACACGTGATTGGATCCGTACTGTCATAGTGGGTGCAGACGGTGGCATGGTTTTTGCCTTACTTAAACAGGTGATTACAGCGGATTACAATGACCGCATGGTAATAGCAGTTCCAGATACGGAAGCCATCGACAAACTGTGGTTGCAATCATCGAAGAGCCGTCTGTCGTTTGAGCAAGTAATTATCAATGTGATGCGTGAGTTAACCAAACTTAATCCGCAAGGACATGTACATGCACAGGAGCTATACTCTGTTGTGAATATCATTCGTCGCTGTCCCCCCGCTCCAATTTTTAGTATGTTAGCAACTTGTTCCAAGATCATTCACGTTGGTGATTTACATTTTCGTTTGGATGAATCAAGTTGACAGGAGGGGTAAATGATAGAAAAAAAACCCTTCAGCCTGGTCAAACCAACTATACAAACACCGTTCCATATAGATTTTGATTGGTGGCAACAAAATGACCGCAACTGGCGGATATATCTTCGCTCATTACTCTGTCAGGAGCATCAAGAAGCCTTCACTGAGTGGAAAGATGCTCAGACAATAGACTGGATCGATCCGGATACGGCAGAGGTCACGTCAGTGGATGGAATGCAGCATATTCTAATGACACATTGTACCCATCAAAAGGATTTCCTTAACGAGCACACGGCTCTTGTAGAAGCTGTATTCCGTTTATTCCTGATAAATGGAAATAATCCAATGACGGCTATTGATTTAGAGTCTCGGCTAAACCGCCCGGCGGGTATAATTCTGCGTACATTGGCTGGCCCGCGTATTTACAAAGGTATTCGTCCATGTTCGAAATAAAGACCGCATTTTACAATATTTTATATACATGACGGATATCAAAAAATGTACTCCACCATTTTCCCATAAATATATAAACCAACGGATATAGAAACGAAAGTTCTAAACCTTGTTCCATAATAATTTATCCGGTCGTTTGGGTATCATTTGCTTATGGTTGACGGATAGGTAATAGTGACGCTCCCCTTAAAATTACTATCACCTGAATAAGAGGCTATTATTTCATTGATAGAATCGGTGGTAAGAGTTAATATACACCCACCCTGTTCAATAGTTCCAACACACACGTCAGTACCATAACTCACTTTAACCGATCCCGTGGGTATTTTCCCGCTGGTCATATTAAAAGGTAAATCGAACTGATTGTCTGGGTCAGTAAGGTATTTATCAAGGGTTGGTGAGTAGGTTTTCACCAAAATGATGTCTCGATTGGGCTGAAACGTCATGATTCGGAGGTATCCATTTCCTCCATTCTCTTCATCTTGATAATCTGATAATAATTGGTACACAACGTGCCCATTTATTTCATCTATTCTTCTTGACGAACCGGGAATGTGTCCACTGAGAACCAAAAAGATATTTGGGTGTGTTTTAACTAATCCATTCCATAATCCTTTTCCTGTAGTATCTCCATCACTGGTGTTTTTACAATGACTGATTCTGAGATTCTCGTTTCCAATAAATGAATGTGTTGAAATAATCGCTATGCGGTCTGAATATGTAGTAAGGATCTCATCTACCCACTTGATAACACCTCTCGGTGGACAATATTGCAAATGGAATATGATATAATCATCCCCTCCCGCTGAAAAGAATTGATAATTATTTTTGTTTTCATTAAAACTACCCCCCCACCATATCTGGTGTTCGAATCGTGAGGCTGGAAAGTATTTGTTATAGAAGATTGCTTGACCACCGGGTTGCATATCATGATTACCTGGCAGTATACTATATGGTACAACATCATTGAGAAGATCCATCGCTTTATCCGCTACTTGCCATTCCTTCTCAACATTATCATTATTCTGGACTAGATCACCAAGGTGAGTTACAAAAATAATATTTAGGTTTCTGATATTCTCGACTATCCATTGAGTTTGGTGGATGAATATTTCTGGGCGGGCTTCGGAATAATGTTGGGTATCTGGCAGAACTATGACTGTAAAATTATCTGCGTCACCGCTATAAACCATATATTTAACTTCTACTCTATCACCGAGCTTGGGAGAGTTATTGGAAATTGATGTTATTTCTGTTCTGGTGATAATCCTGGATCCTTGTTTTTTGATGCATAGAAAAGTTAGGATGAGCACTAATAAAAGTGAGGTTAGTACGATAATGCGAGTGGTTTTTGCTTGCTCCATTTACATCTACACCGTGATTTAATAGTACTGTATCCTGTGCATAAATTTGCTACATTTTAACACCAAACAATAAAGGCGGTTTTTTCCCCATTTCCCCAAGCCCTTGACGGTTTCACTGGAACGAGATAATCTTATTGAGATAAGTATATTTCTAACGATTGATAATTAATTATTCACCATTATCTACCTAAGACTTGGTGAATATAACTCTCTCTGAAATATTAGATCTTTGCCCTTGTAGCTCAAAGGATAGAGCACCGGACTTCTAATCCGATGGTTGTGGGTTCGAATCCCGCCAGGGGCGCCTCGTGTAAAAAATTGGATTTGTTAGTGGAGGTATGCATGTGGCAAAGGAACGTTCTGGTGTAATCAGATTCGGTAAGACAGACGCCACTGTCGTTGGTTCGGATATTCGAGTGGGTGATGCTGCCCCAGAGTTCATCGCCCACGCCTTGGATTGGTCTGATGTGCATGGGCTGGCGGACACATGGGGTAAGGTTCGCATCATTGCTACCGTCCCTTCTTTGGAGACACCAGTATGTGACCGTGAAACACGTCGCTTCAATCAGGAGGCCACCACACTGGGAAATGATATTACAGTCCTCGTTATCAGTACTGATTTGCCATATACACAAAAACGCTGGTGTGGTGCAGCTGGTATCAATCAGCTGATGGTGCTTTCCGATCATATGACTGGTGAATTCGGTGAGCGCTATGGTTGCCTAATCAAGGAACGGCGCATTCTTCGTCGTGCCATTTTCGTTGTCGACCGAGCTGGAGTAGTGAGGTACGCTGCTTATATGTCTGCCCTAAGTGATGGACCGAACTATGACGAAGTGCTGAAAGCTGCCCGAACTACTCTATCGGGATAGCTTTCCATGATATTCTTTTTTTTGTAATATGTTTTTTAGGAGTAAGCAGATGCCAATGATAATTCGAAAAACAATAGCATCATCTTCTTCACCCGCTGAAAAACAACACACTATCCTTCATGCTATTGGCTGGTCACATCTTTACGCTAGTTTTAATGTATGGAGTCCACCGACAGATATGTACGAGACTGATGATGAATATGTGGTAAGGGTAGAGATTGCTGGCATGCGTGAAGAAGATATCACAGTAAGTGTTGAAGAGAATAATTACCTGGTTGTTAGCGGTACCCGTACGGATCCTCCTGGGCGTCGTGCCTATCACCAAATGGAGATTCGTTTTGGTAAATTCATGTCTACAGTAGGTCTTCCTGGTCCGGTGGATATGGATCGGGTAGTTGCTGAGTACACGAATGGTTTTCTGTCTGTAATCCTACCTAAGAAGCAACCGAGTAAAATTTCTATTCAAGAAAAGAAAATATAAGCTTATGGCTGCATCTCGATGGCATGCTAATGTGATTGAACTATTCGATTGGATTTCGACCAATGATGTTTCATTATTGGATTTATTCTTGCCCACCTTGTTTTCCCATATCAATGAGGAAAAGAAAGGAGATCCAATTCAACCTCAAATAGATACGGGTAAGCAGGTTACGATCAAGTATCCTGAGATCTTGCCAATATTACCTCTTCGGGGTGTGGTTGTTTATCCCCATACCGCTGTTCCTCTGACTGTTGGTCAATCTCGTTCGATAAAATTGATCGATGAAGTTGTTGCAGGAGATAAACTCGTCGGGCTGGTAGCATCCCGAAATCCAGAGCTGGAGACACCGGGTCCGGATGACCTTTATAAATTCGGTACAATCGCAACGGTTCATCGGCTCTTGCGTGCTCCAGATGGGACAATACGGTTGTTGGTACAAGGATTGGAACGTTTCAAGTTGGTTGAATTCATAGAAATGGATCCATATCTTAGGGCTAAGATCGAGCTGGCACCCGAAAAGGTTGAGAGTGGTTTGGAGATTGATGCATTAGCACGCAATGCCCGAGACCAATTTGGACAGATTGCTGGGATGATTCCTTCATTCCCGGAAGAACTGGTAGCATCTATTGCTTCGATGGAAGATCCATTGCAAACAGTTTATACCATTGGTAATTTCCAACGCATGGAATTGAAAGATGCTCAATATATTCTCGAAATCGACTCAACGATAGAAAAGTTACGCAAGCTTATTAATTTACTTGTTCGTGAGGCTGAGGTATTACAGCTTGGACAAAAGATACAAAACGAGGCGCGAGGAGAGATTGAGAAAGTTCAACGCGAATATTTCCTTCGTGAACAACTTAAAGCCATTCAAAGGGAATTAGGCGAAATTGACGAGCAGTCTGTAGAGGTTGAGGAGATCCGACAGAAAATCGAGTCGGCGAAAATGCCCGAGGAACCGGATAAACAAGCCCGGCGAGAATTAGATCGACTATCGCGACTACCGACAGCCGCAGCTGAATATGGGGTGATTCGAACGTACTTGGATTGGTTAATCTCGTTGCCTTGGGCTAAGAGTACCGAGGATGATCTTGATATCACCCATGCTCGAGAGATTCTTGATAAGGATCACTATGGTCTCGATGACGTTAAACAACGCATTTTAGAATTCCTGGCAATCCGTAAGTTAAGGTTAGAACGCAAAAAGGACGTCATCCCAGATACACCAGACCATATTCGTCGTGATCGTGAAGGTGTGATCTTGTGTTTTGTTGGTCCACCAGGGGTTGGTAAGACTTCCCTCGGACAATCTATTGCTCGTACAATGGGTCGTAAATTTATCCGTGCCTCATTAGGTGGCATGCGTGATGAGGCTGAAATCCGCGGTCATCGTCGTACATATATAGGTGCTATGCCTGGTCGTATTCTTCAGGCATTGCGCCGTGCAGAGTCACGCAATCCCGTTTTCATGCTCGATGAAGTCGATAAGCTGGTCTTTGACTTTCACGGTGATCCTGCCTCGGCACTACTCGAGGTACTTGATCCTGAACAAAATGTTGAATTCCGGGATAATTATCTGGAAGTAGCCTTCGATCTATCACAGGTGATGTTTATAACCACTGCTAATCAGATAGAGACGATCCCTAGTCCATTGTTGGACCGTATGGAAGTCATAGAACTCTCTGGATATACAGAACGAGAGAAAATGGCTATTGCCAAAGGTTATCTAATCCCACGTCAAATCCGCGAAAATGGTCTGCGATCGAAAGAAATTAAATTTACTAATAGTGGCTTACGGACAATCGTTAATAAATATACCCGGGAAGCAGGAGTTCGAAACTTGGATCGCAAGATTGGCGCTATATGTCGTAAGGTGGGAACACGTATTGCTGAGGGGATAGGGGAACCCTTTAAGATTTCACCTGATATTGTTCAGGAATTCCTCGAACACCCGATTTATCTTGGACCTCAAGAGATAAACTCACGTACTGCCATACCGGGTGTTGCAACGGCTTTGGCGTGGACGCCTTTTGGTGGTGATATTCTTTTCATTGAAGCCACGGGGATGTCCGGTGCAAAAGGATTTCAAATTACTGGCTCAGTTGGGAACGTTATGCAAGAGTCAGCGCGTGCAGCGCTTTCTTATGTCCGTTCTCGAGCTGAAGTTCTAGGACTTAACGTTGATTTTTTTGATAAAGTCGATATTCATATGCATATCCCGGCGGGAGCACAACCCAAGGATGGACCATCTGCCGGCGTGACGATGGCAACGGCGTTGGTTTCCCTGATTTCAGGTCGTAGGGTCAAATCTCGTGTCGGTATGACAGGTGAGATCACCCTCCGAGGTCAAGTGATGCCTGTTGGTGGTATCAAGGAAAAAGTCCTGGCAGCGCATCGTTCCGGTTTGAGAACGATCATTCTCCCAAAACGCAATGAGCCTGATCTTGATGATGTCCCTGAAGAGATTAAAAAAACAATGAAATTTATTTTTGTTGAGGCTGTCGACGAAGTCTTAACTGTAGCTCTTGAGAGAAGAATTTTTATTCCTAAAAAAACTGCCAAATCCGACAATAAGCAGATACAATAAGCGAAAGAAAAGGAATATGGCTAAAGTATTGCTGGTTGAAGATGATGATACAATGCTTTCTTTATTAAAAACCCTATTGATGATGGAAGGTTTTCAAGTTGCAGTATTAGATCATGGGCAGAAGGATGTTTTGAGTTCAATCCGTAAAGAAATGCCAGACTTGTTACTATTGGATGTACATTTACCCCACCATAGCGGGTTGGAGTTACTTCGCGCAATTCGGGAGTCAAACGATCTAAAAGATATATTAGTCGTAATGACTTCCGGGATGGCATTGCAGGCTGAATGCCTTGCGGCAGGTGCGAATGATTTCTTACTTAAACCTTATATGCCCGATGATTTAATCGGTATTCTTAATCGATGTCTTACGATAAATCCATAGCATGCAAGCGGCAGGGAAATGACAGATGTGGAGGCAGTACCGCAGGTCTTGATAAGGCAGTTCTGCTTCCCAGATGATTATCCTGAAGTATATCAATTATGGTCAAATGCAGGCACGGGGATTCATTTACGTCGTTCTGATGAAGTGGGAGAGATCGAGAAAAAACTTCAACGAGACCCCGACTTGTTTTTAATTGCCGAAGTTGAGGGGAAATTTGAGGAAGTGTCCTTGGTGGATTCGATGGTCGGCGTGGTTTGATATATCACCTTGCTGTCAAAGAGACATACCGCTACCATGGAATCGCTACGCGTCTTTTAGACACCCTTGAGAATCGCCTACAAAAAAAAGGTTGTATTCGTTATTATCTGCTGGTCGCAGTCGATAATTATGAAGCAATCCGGTTTTATGAAAAACGTGGATGGAATCGTATGTCTATTTATGCATATGGGAAGGATATAAGTTGATATGTTTCTTAGGTTTGGAATTATTACTGCATCAGATCGTGCGGCACGCGGCGAACGCCAGGATGTCTCTGGACCTGCACTAGCAGAATTTATTACATCCCAGGGGTGGTTTGTTGCGCGAATGGCGATATTATCTGATGATCTGCAAATATTGCGTGAAACTCTCACAGCATGGGCAGATGATGATGAAATGGATATTATCCTGACAACTGGCGGGACAGGATTCGCCCCGAGGGATATCACTCCTGAGGCAACACTTGCTGTAATCGATCGTCTTGCCCCAGGCTTAACTGAAGCAATGCGTGTTGCCAATCTAGCTGTGACTCCTCATGCCATGCTTTCACGAGCAGTCGCTGGTATCCGTGGAAAGATATTGCTAATTAATCTACCAGGAAGTCCGAAAGCTGCTGTTGAAAATTTACGGATCATTATCCCCGTATTACCGCATGCAGTACAACTATTGAGAGAAGACCCTACAGCAGAGTCAAGTCATTAGGATAAATTATTCAAAACCGGTTTTAATGTGTTTTTTAGATTAGCGATCGAGTATCCTATTCATCAAAAAAAGCAGTATAATCCCGCTGCAATTTATTCAGGTTTGGCATGAGGCAGAATAATGATCGATGTGAATGAATTACGTAAAGGTATCACCTTTGAAATGGACGGAAACCTGTATAAAGTGACGGATTATCATCATCACAAACCAGGTCGTGGAAATGCGACCATTCGGATCAAAGCTCGAGATCTGCGTACAGGTTCAAATATTGAAAAGACGTTCCAGTCCGGCGATCGTGTGCAGGACGTACGCTTGGATTTCCATAATGTGCAATATTTATATACAGATGGAGAGTATTATCATTTTATGGATAATCAGACATTTGAGCAGCCAGCTATCAAAGATGATATGATGAAGGATGTGTCTGGTTACCTCATTGAAGGATTGGAAGTCAAGCTTACATTTTATGAGGATAAACCGATTGATATCGAATTACCAACATCAGTTGATTTAAAGGTCACTTATGCTGAAGTTGCTGTACGTGGTGATACCGCTACGGGCGTGATCAAAAAGATAAAAACCGAGACTGGATTAGAAGTCAGCGTACCAAATTTTATTATGGAAGGAGATGTTATTCGCGTTGACACCCGTACTGGTGCCTATCTAACACGAGTATAGGTATAAATGAAAAAGTTGTATTTTATCAGACCGATTGTTGTTCTTATCCCCCGCTAGGGGATTTTTTTACCTAAATAAGAGACAATGCGAACACCTGCAGGCAGTGAGTGTCGTTACTTCTATGGAAATTATTACCGTGGAAAAGTTCACGAAGAATGCAGGTTGCTTTCTCATGCCACCTCACCCTCCCATTGGAGCCCCGACCTTTGTAAGACTTGCCCTGTACCGGGTATTCTATTGGCGAACGCATGTGAGCATATGAATATGAATGCTCAGATCACTCGTTCATTTTCAACCGGTCTAAAGCGGAAAGTACTTGTGAGTTCCTATTGCGAAAAAACACAGCGCAAGGTGACACATCCAGAAATTGGTTGTGGAGAATGTCATCCGGCCCCTTTCACCATCGAAGAAAAAAATGATTTTAACCCTGTTGCTTGATCTCGACGATACCCTGCTCGAGTCAAATATGGATGTATTTATCCCTGCATATTTCCAGAAGCTGGCAGAATTCTTGGAAAACTGGATTTCCCCAGAGACATTAATGAAATATTTATTTGTTGGAACGCGCGCGATGATGGCAAATGAACGAGCTGATTGTACATTAAAGGAGGTCTTCGACGCTCATTTCTATCCGAATCTAGCGGTTGATAGAGATATCTTGGCTCCAATGATTTCTCAATTCTACGATGAGGTTTTTCCTACACTAAGCGGGCTTACACATCCAATACCTGCTGCTGTAGGATTTGTTGAATGGGCATTTAAGCAGGGATATCGCATAGGTATAGCAACTAATCCGCTCTTTCCCCAAAAAGCGATTTACCATCGCCTTCACTGGGCAGGTTTACCACCTGAAAACTATCCATTTATGGTTATTTCTTCTTATGAAGAATTCCACTTCTCTAAACCAAACCCAGCTTATTTCGCCGAAGTCTTGGCACGTATGGGCTGGCCAGAAGGTAAGGTTATTCTGGCGGGCGATGACCTGGAACGTGATATTAAACCTGCCCAACGATTGGGCTTGCAAACATATCGAATAGTTGGACAGAATAGTAATTTGCTTGATGGTGATCCATCTTCAGTTTACGGTACTCTGGAGGAATTCCAATCATGGTTAGAGAGTAATTATCCCAATGCTTTACCTGAGGAAAGCCAATCTTATGATGCATCGATTGCGATTCTTCAATCTACACCTGCAGCTTTATATGGCATGCTTTCCGCGGAACCGGTCGCTTGTTTGAATAAAAGACCGAATTCTAAGGAGTGGAGGATTATTGATATCCTTTGTCACCTTCGTGATGTAGAAAGAGAAGTCAATCTACCTCTTTTCAAGAGTGTTTTAGACCATATAAATCCACACATTGACAGGATGGATCCTGAAAAACGGGGGAAGAAACATGATTATGATATAGAAGATAATTCTAAGGCGTTGCAAGAATTTGTCGCTTTACGTTCCCAAACACTTGGACTATTAAAACCAATTATGCCTGATGATTTTATTCAAATAAGCCATCCTTCCTCTTATAATCCGACTAGTTTTAAAGAAATTGTTAAGATGTCAACCTTTCATGATCAAGAGCATATTCGTCAAATTTGGAAGGTACTCCACGGGGAGAATGGATAAATCTCATTAAAGTGATAATCCGTACCCCTTTTTATATGCATGTGTTATAAATGCCATAACCTTGGCAGTTTTGCTTTTCTCTCGGAGAGTTATGAAGCGCAAACGTGTTGTTGTCACCGGACTGGGCTGTGTCAATCCATTGGGTAATAATGTAATAGATACGTGGAATGCCCTTATGGCTGGCAAATCTGGAGCAGGATCGATAACCCTCTTTGATGCCAGTTATCACAAAACCAAATTTGCTGCTGAGGTAAAGGATTTTGATGGGGCAGCACTATTTGGAAAAAGAGACACACATCGTATGGACCGCTTCGTCCAATTTGCCCTGGCAGCATCTTTGCAGGCATTGATACATTCGGAACTGAGTATCACTGATGAAAACCGAGATCGAATAGGAGTTTTCATAGGAACCGGTATCGGTGGGATTAATACACTTCTTGGGCAGGTTGAAGTCCTGCGTGAACGTGGCGTAGATCGAGTAAGCCCCTTCTTGGTTCCGATGATGCTTGCTGATACTGGACCGGGTATGGTTTCGATATATCTGGGTTTACGCGGTCCAAACATGGCTATTGTTACAGCCTGTGCTACCGGTTCGAATGCAATTGGTGAAGCCATTGAAGTAATTCGTCGGGGAGATGCTGACGTTATGTTGGCTGGTGGTTCAGAGGCGGCTATTGTACCGATTTCCATGGCTGGATTGAACGTGATGGGTGCTCTTTCAACAAGGAACGAAGATCCAGCACGCGCTTCACGCCCATTTGAAATGGAGCGTGATGGTTTTGTAATGGGCGAAGGCTCTGCTGTACTAGTACTCGAATCCTTCGAGTATGCTCAGGAGCGTAATGCTCATATCCTAGCGGAAGTGACTGGTTATGGTACTTCTGCAGATGCATACCACATTTCAGCACCTGCTGAGGACGGTGAAGGTGCCTCGATATGTATGAAGTTAGCGTTGAAAAGTGCTAATCTTCAATCAGAACAAATTGATTATATAAATGCACATGGTACAAGCACGATCCTTAATGATAAGAGTGAGACGGCGGCGATAAAAAACGTTTTTGGCGAATACGCATATCATGTCCCAATTTCCTCAACCAAGTCCATGATGGGGCACCTATTAGGTGCATCAGGTGCGATCGAGGCCTTGATTTGCGTTAAGATTTTCCAAGAAAACCAAATACCTGCCACGATCAATTATGAAACACAAGATCCAGAGTGTGACCTCGATTATGTACCCAACGTTCCACGCAAAGCACATCCAGAACATATCATGTCCAATTCATTTGGTTTCGGTGGACATAATGCTACGTTGGTGATTAGTAGATTTAATGGTTAGATTGTTCATCACCGAGAGTATAAATCTTTAAGAAATTTCAAATTTATGCGAATTTTTTCGACCCGGTGGTGAAAAGGAGCTTTTATGCCCAATGCACACATCACTGGTTGGGGAATGTCTGTACCAGAACAAGTACTGACCAATGATGACATTTCGAAAATCGTCGAGACAAATGATGAATGGATTCGCGATAGAACTGGCATTCGCGAGCGACACATTGCTAGAGAGAACCAATATTCCTCAACTTTCGGAGTGGAAGCCTCAATTAAAGCGCTAAAGGTAGCAAAACTCTTACCCACCGAATTGGATTTGATTATTTGCTCGACAACTACCCCAGATCATCTTTTTCCAGCAACGGCTTGTTTAATCCAAGATCAGATTGGTGCGACAAAGGCTGGAGCATTCGATCTGCTTGCAGCCTGCTCAGGTTTCATATTTGCAATAAATATGGCTGCACAAACCATTCGAAGTGGTGCAGCAAAGAATGTCCTTGTCATCGGCACAGAAACCCTTTCGCGCTTTGTGAATTGGTCAGACAGAAATACCTGCATTTTATTTGGAGACGGTGCAGGAGCTTTTGTATTGCAGGCGAGTGAAGAGCCGGGAGGTGTGATTTCAGCAGTAATGCGTTCAGATGGCTCTGGAGGCGATCTTTTAATTCTTCCTGCCGGAGGCAGTAAGTATCCATTTACCGAAGCAACGATCCGCGCTGGTCTACATTATGTATATATGGACGGTAAGGAAGTCTTTCGTTTTGCGACTCGGGTTATGGCTCAGGCTACCCGCGAAGCACTCATTGCTGCAAATTTATCCCTTGAGGATATTCAGCTCATCATTCCACATCAAGCGAATATCCGGATAATAGAAGCAGCGGCTCGTAATTTAAAAATCCCTATCGAACGCTTCTTCGTTAATCTTGATCGATATGGAAACACATCCACTGCATCCATCCCAATTGCGACAGTAGAAGCGGTTGAGAAAGGACAGCTTAAAATTGGTGATAAATTGGTATTCGTCGGATTTGGCGCAGGACTGACCTGGGGTGCACTCGTTGCAGAATGGACTGGTCCATTACCAGTAGTACGAAAGGTATATCCTGAGAGGTATCGGTTGTGGGCTCGCGTTAGGTCGTGGTATCGGCGCTTGACCCGATTGATCGAAGGATTGCTGTGGGGCCGCAACGCCTAGGGTTTGCAATTTCTATGGTTTGTGGTAAATTTGGTTGGCTAGTGGAATATTGACTCTTTGCTTTACAGAAGAGCAAAAAAACTAAAGGAGACACGATGTTCACAAAGCCTGGAATTACAGAGCTCCTGATTATTCTATTAATCATTATCCTTCTTTTCGGACCAGGGCGCATTGGCAAGATTGCAGGTGAGTTGGGTAACGGGATCAAGTCCTTCCGGGAAGGACTGGCTGGGAATAAACCGGAAACCAAGGGGAATGAGCAACCAGAAGATAACAAAGCAGAATAGTCTTCACCAATACGGAATATTTAATATAGCTCTCTGCCGATAGGTAGAGAGTTTTACTTTATGGAATGAACGCCTTCCATTACCTTGATGAAAATCCAGGAGGTACCTTCCCTGTTCTTCTCTTGCATGGTTTGGGTGCCGATAGTTCATCATGGCAATTGCAGTTTCCCGCTCTGATCGATGCAGGCTTTCGATTAATAGCTCCAGACCTGCCTGGATTTGGTCTTTCAAAATATGATGGTAGAGGTTGGAGCATTCATCGTATAGCGGTTGCTCTGGCTATTTTGCTCGATGG
>Ga0315285_10001124_pt1 | contig 27979 bp, 30 predicted proteins | sample YL17G09_36_MG_FD_203698 | JGI IMG/M metagenome (GOLD analysis project Ga0315285, IMG submission 203698) | Sediment microbial communities from Yellowstone Lake, YNP, Wyoming, USA - YL17G09_36 | ecosystem: Environmental > Aquatic > Freshwater > Lake > Sediment | place: USA: Wyoming | collected...
CACTAGGAGGATTTACTATGTGGATTTTCTGGAGATGGATGGGCGGAACGTGCTTTTCAAGGTTGGTTGTGAGGGTGGCACCTACATTCGCAAGCTCTGTTTTGACGTGGGTGAGGTTCTGGGTTGTGGCGCTCACATGCAGGAGCTACGGAGAACACGGGCTGGACCCTTTGTGGAAGATGATACGGTCACGTTGCATGATGTGGCCTATCAGTTTCCGCAGTGGCAGGAGAAGAAGGATGAGGGTATTTTGAAGAAGTTCATTCAGCCGATGGAGCGCGCCTTGGCTTTGGTTCCGAAAGTTTACATCAGGGATTCGGCTGTTGATGCGGTCTGTCATGGTGCAAGTCTCACCGCACCCGGCGTGCTGTCGCTTGAATCAGGCATAGGCGAAGGGTCGGCGATTGCTATCATGTCTTTGAAGGGCGAAGCTGTGGCGTTGGCAAGAGCTACGGTGGGGTCAGATGCCATGTTAGGCATGAATCATGGAATTGTGGCCAAGGTTGAGCGCGTGCTTATGCCGAGAGGCACGTACCTCAGATGTTGGAAGAGCGGCGAAAAAGCTGATGCCTAATAAAGACAAAGGCTTTGAGCATTATTTCACGGCTTTTCCAAAGTCAAGATCGAGATTTGGCATGATTCAGACTTACCTTTGTGGTAGGTCGTTTGAGTTCATGACGGCTTCGGGGTTGTTTTCTAAGAGTCGTGTCGATCTTGGTTCAAGGCTCCTTGTTGAGAGCATGGTCTTGCCCGAAAAGGGTATTGTGCTAGACATGGGATGTGGCTATGGCACGGTAGGGATTGCGGCGGCAGTCTTTAATCCCAGATTGCAGGTTTTCATGGTGGATGTCAATATTCGGGCGGTTAGGCTTGCGAGGCGAAACGCTGAGATCAACAACGCTGAGAACGTGATCGTCAAGCGTGGCAACTTGTACGAGCCTGTGAAGGACTTGGCTTTCGACTGTGTTCTTTCAAACCCTCCGGTGACTGCGGGGATGGAGACGGTTAAGGCCATAATCTCTGGAGCGTCTTTGCACATGGCGAGAAATGGGACTTTCCAGATGGTTGTCAGGTCAAAGATTGGTGGGAAGAGGATGCGCATGATTCTTGAGGAGGCTTTTGGGAATGTTGGGGTTTTGGCCCGTGGCAGTGGTTATAGGGTTTTGTTGGGGAGGAAGGTTTAGGTTTGGTTGTTTTTTGTTGTTTTTGGTTGTTTCTAGTTGTGTGGTGTCATGTTAGTTGGTTTAGTCCTTGTTGGAGGGTTGTTGTGGCCTTGAATTTTAGTTGTTCTGTGGCTTTGGCGGGGTCTCCGTAGCTGTGTTTTACGTCGCCTTTTCTGGGTGGGCCGTGGTTTGTTTTGAGGGTTTTTTCCGTGGCTTTTTCTGCGGCTTGCACGAGTTGGTTTATACTTACGGGTTTGCCGGTGCAGACGTTGAGGGTTTGGGCTGTGGTTTTCTGGTTTTCTAGGGCTAGTGTGATGGCTTGGGCGACGTCGTTGACGTGTATGAAGTCTCTGGTTTGCCGTCCGTCGCCCTGTATCGTGAAGGCGTCGTTGCTGGCTGCGGCTTCGAGGAGTTTTGTTATGACTCCGCTGTAGGGGCTGTTGGCGCTTCTGGGGCCGTAAACGTTGAAGGGTCTAAGGATGATCGTGTTGAGGGCGTATGATTTGGCAAAGGCTTGGCAGTAGGCTTCGGCTGAGGTTTTTGATGCGGCGTACGGGGACAGGGGTTTAAGCGGGGTGTCTTCTTTTATGGGGAGCTTTTCGGTGTCGCCGTAGACGGCTGCGGAGGATGTGAGCACGAACCGTTTGACGCCTTGTCTGACGGCTTCCTGCAGGACGTTGAGTGTGCCTGTCGCGTTGACTTCATGCGTAGGGCCTGGGTCAAGCACCGATTTTTCAACGTCTATTAAAGCGGCAAGATGGACGACGGCGTCTGTTCCGCATGTGGCTTCGGCTATGGCTAGTTTGTCGCGGATGTCGCCTTTTTTGAGTTCGAAGTTGGGGAGTTTGGAGAAGGGCTTCAGGTTTTCTGGTTTTCCTGTGGTCATGTTGTCTAGGACGACCACGCTGTAGCCTTTGCCGAGGAGTTTTTCCGTTAGGCGAGAGCCGATGAAGCCTGCTCCGCCCGTTACCAGTATTTTTTGAAGCTTGTTCATGATTTCGCAGCCTTTGGAGGGAATGATCAGTGAATTCTTAAATGTCCTAGACGCTCTTTTGTTGTTTGTGGTTGCTGTGGAAGAGTTTGTTGTGAGGGTTTTTAAGGGTGGGAAGGTTACGGTTCCTAAGCGCCTGAGGGACATCTTCGGCGTTGGAGACGGGGATTACGTGCGTTTGGCTCTGGTGGAGGTTCTGAAGAAGGAGGATGCCGGCTGGGTCAGGAAGAAAGTCAGCTGAGGATGTGTTGTTGATGAGTAATTTGAAGCATGGTTTCTTCAAGCGCGGCTTCATGCTTTGCGACCGCTGCGTGCTGAACGCCAAGTGTGAGTCCTTCGCGCCTGGCGGAGAATGTTCGGCGGAGAAGCAGGCTTATGATTGGCTTAGCTCCGAGCTGATAGGCCAGTACGGGCTGGAGGGGTTGGCTGACGAGGTTCTGGTTGGCAGACTGGCCATGTACATGATTCGGATCGTGAGGGCTGAGGTGTACGAGGCTAGCGTCGGCGTTTCTGAGGCTTCAGCAGTTTGGGGAAGGTACATAGGTGAGCTGGACAAGGGTTTGAGGGCCTTGATGCGGGATCTGGCTTTGACGAGGAGCGAGCGCAAGAAGGCCGAGAAGGATGATGTGTTTGTCGATGTGGACCGGTTGCTGAACGGTTTGGCTAGCAGGTCAAGAATCGAGAGCAGGATAATGCGAAGACGTTCTCCTGCGGGCTTGCTTCTTGTAGACTGGATGGCTGAAAGGCCGAGGCTTAGGCTTATGTTTAGGAGTGGCAAGAGTGGCACAAGCGTCGAAAAAAGGAAAGCTGCCAAAAAGCGCCGTTAGGTCTCTGATGGAATACTGCGAAAAACTAGCTTCAGAGAGTAACGATTCAGCCGCGGAAATCTTTAGAGGGCACCTGGAGTTGATGAAGAAGTACGGAGACTTTTTCTTCAGCGATCTCTGGCCTCAGAAACCCGATGGTGGGCTTGGGCTGAGCGAGGAGCAAGCTGAATTCATCGAAGAAGCCAAGGATTACGTCGAGAAATGCGAAAGATTTCAAGTCATGTGCTTGAAAAGAAACATCAGTCTAGAGGGTTTTGATCCAGAGCATTTCACAGGCGAATTCAACTGGTTTGGAAGGCAGGCCTGCTGGGACTGCCTGGTTCCAGAAGCAATGGAGCTTAGAAAACAGATAGCAGCTGGTGAGCAGCGCAGGAAGGAGAATGAGGAAGCAAAGAACTCTGGAGAACCTTCATGGATGACTAAACGCATGCACGAGTTCTATGATCTGCCTGATGTAGTGAGGAGTTGCAGGATGCGGCTTGTTGAGCTGAGGTTTTGCGACGAAATTGGACTTGCGGCTGGGAAGAACTGCGAGGTCAGGCACAGGTATGAATGCCCGTATGGGGAGGAGTCAGAGCAACTCGTTAGAAGCGGCGGACGGGGAAGAATCGCGTGGAGACTGGTGGAATGGTACGACAGCCACTGGAACGGCACACACACCGTCATCCCTGCCGCCTGCGAAATGAAGTGGTACCACTTTGACGAACCCAGCGTGATAGACGTGACGAGCTACGAGGACGTTATGAAGGCGACTGAAGACGGCAGGCTGCAGAGTGTATTGGAAGAATTCAAGAAGCACGAGAAAGAAACGGGAAGCCGATAGTGAACACCCGCTGTTAGAACAGTTAGGACTTGAAACAAACAGACTTTTGTAATATTCCACATTGGCGGACGCTTGGAAACTCGTGCCGCTGCACGCGAGGCCCGTGTCAGTTGTTCTCGATTTCCTCGGGGATCATTGGGATTATCGTGATCCCGTCATCCTGTGAAGCCGCCTTGGCGTGCGGAGACTGCTTCTCTTGTTCGCCGCGTAAGCCTACTGTCAGCATGATCCACCCTAGTATGAAGAGCATTGTCGCGATTGGCAGGAACAGCAGTGTGATTATGCGATTGCGTTTTTTGTTGACCATTCGTAGCCCTTTCTCTCAATCTTGCTTTGATGGCTGGTGGATTTCGTTAAAGCTCTTATGGAGCTCAAATATGCATTGAAGGGAAGTTGCGCACGTGGAGTGAGGCCAGTGCCGCTTAGTGAATGCTAAGTGATGTGTCGTTATGGGTATTACTGCTTTCGTAATATATAAGATTTCAACATTGTCGCTTATAAGAACGTCTGAGTTGGATTATCTGATGATCCAACACAAAAACCGCCGCTGGATACTCCAACAAATGCGCTTTCTTCTAGAAGACCTAGAACAATATTCTAGAAGACTGAGCCAGTTGTTTATTCCAGCGAGATTTAAATGTGGGCAACCGATGTGTTTCACAGCAAGAGAAGGGTGAAGGAAGGGGTAGACGAGGAATCATCTTGATTCACGGCTGTAAGATTTCTCAGCCGCTCCTGTCAGGGAGGGCCTAAGACAGTGGAAAGCATTGATCGCGCAAAAAGTGACGAGTTCAGGCGCAAACTCAAGGATGAGTGGGGGCTCTTGTGGAAGGAGCGTTTTGACGACAAGATGAAGGCTGAAGGCGTTGCAGTGCAGGATTATCCGTTGCTTTTTGTTGATCGCGGGCACGTGATTTTCGCCAGTAGAGATGCTAAGACCCCTAGTTTTTCTGAGGTAGTCGAGTTCTGGGCGTCGCAGGGCTGCGTTTATGCTCCTGACCCTGTCACAGGCGGCTGGGGCAAGTTTGCCAGAACCTATTTGGCTAAGCGTTCTGAAAGACGAAGAGCCTGGGAGTCCAGCGAGCGTTCGAATGGTGGTTGCGTGAGGCAGCAGTTGAAGAAGGGCGGCAGGGGCTGGCTCCACAAGTAGACTGCTGATTTTCGGCTTCGTTTAGAATCTTAATGCGTTTGGATGTGCTTCTATGGTTAGGTATAGGCGTCGATTTGAGATCATAGCGGACATTGTGAATGTTGCTGGCAAGGGTGCGAAGAAAACCAGGATAATGTACATTGCAAACCTGAGCTACAAGCTGTTGGAGAAGTATCTGGGGGAAACCCTGAAGGTTGGTTTAATCCACGTTGACAATGACGGTTACAAGGCTACGGAGAAGGGGCAGATTTTTCTAGAAAGGTTCGGCCAGTTTTCTAGTAAATACTCGAAGATTGAGAAGGACGTTGAAGCCCTGAAGTACGAGATTGACGTTCTGGAGAGAATGTGCGCTCCAGAGGAGAAGACTACCAACAGCTTCGGCAATGGTCGGAGGAAGCTGGATGAACTGGCCCTTTAGAAACATCACAAAGACGGCCCTAACGTTCTACGTGGCCCTGATGCTCGTTGGACTAGTAACCTGCGGTCCTCTCCACGCCAGCACAAGTGATGAAGCCTCTTCTAGGATAACCAACGCAGACGATGCTTTGAAACTGGCTTTCAAACGTGTCTTAGACGCTGAAGAAGCGGGGGCAAATGTCTCGAGTCTGACGTCCGATTTGGATGAAGCAGGAGAGTCTCTTGCAGAAGCTGAGGTGGCTTACAGGAACGGGAATCTAACAGGCGCGGCGGGTCTGGCTGACCGTTGCTCTGCTCTGGCTGGGACTGTTTCGGTTGAAGCGTTGGCTTTGAAGGATTCAGCCTTGGCTGATTCTCAACGGGCTTTCTGGTCGACTTTCATTTTCTCGGCGGTCGGAGCATCAGCTTTGGTTGCAGCGTTGATTTTGTCGTGGTTTTGGTTCAAGCGTGCCCACGCTAGGAAGCTGTTGGGCATGAAATGTGAGGTCGCGTCAGATGCTGAAGCTTGAGAATTACAAGAACGTCTTCGCTGCCGCGGGCTTAGTCGGCGTTCTACTCATTGCGTCGCCCACGCTTGGATGGTTTGTTCATCTTCCCGGCGGAGAGAAGTTCTCGGAGCTTTGGATTCTGGGTCCAGGGCACATGGCTGAAGATTATCCTTTCAATGTCAGGAGTAATGAGAGCTACATGGTTTATGTGGGAATCGGCAATCATATGGGTTCTTCGGCCTACTACGTGCTTTATGTGAAGCTTAGGAATCAAACTGAGCCTCTGCCGAATTCAACAGACAACGCGCCGAGCCCGGTTGCACCTTTGTATGAGTATCGCGTCTTTGTTCAGGACGAAAAGAGCCAGGAATTTCCTTTTGCCTTCGCGTTTCCTGAGGTTTCTTCCTCGGAAAATCAATCTGTGGTCAAGAGTCTGAACATAAACGGCGTTCCATTCGGTGTCGGCAAGTTGGCTCTTTGGGATCCTGAGAATCGCGGTTATTATTACCAGCTCTTTTTCGAGTTGTGGATCTACAAGCCAGAGCAAAGCACGCTGCAGTTTCACAACCGTTACGTTGGGCTATGGCTGAACATGACCTGTTGATTCTTAGTGCTTATTGTGGCTTCGAAATCGATTTATACATGGTTGATGAGAATGGTTTCCGAAGTCGTGGAAATCTTTGAGAAGAAGAACAACGGTTTTGTTTCTTATGCCGCTGGTAGTCTTTCTTTGGATTGCTGGATGGAGTCTAACGTACATTTCAACATCTGTCGCGCGTGCGCGCGCTAAAAAGGCATCTTGGAAACCGATGTTTCTCTAGAATCCGTTCTGACTGAGTTTCGGAAGCTGGACAGTATTATGGTAAATAGAGAATTGTTATAGAACTAACTCACGTACACAGATAAATTGTAGTGCGCGAATGTTCATAGTTGGCCCATCTCTGCACCGTATCAGTTTGCCTGGAACCAAAATAGCAACTATGAATGGTTACTACCAAGATAACGAAGGTTGTGACGTGTTGAAGAGGGCACAGATCTTGAACTCGATCGGGGAAAGGAGAGTTGGATAGTTGGAAACAGAGAACAACTGCAATCTTCGGATCAACGCAATAATCCCGACTCTCAACGAAGAAGAAAACATTTCAGACCTGATTTACAAGTTGAGACGAATGGGTTGTCACAATATTCTAATCATCGATGGCAACTCCAGTGATGGCACGGCTAACAAAGCTAGGCGACTTGGAGCCGAAGTCATTATCCAGAATGGAAAGGGAAAAGGCGCGGCTCTACGTGAAGCTTTTGAAAAAGGATGCTTTGACGGTGACATGATAATGATTCTGGACGCCGATGGATCAATGGATCCTGAGGAGATTCCATCCTTTGCTGAGGCAGTCAGATCTGGAGCAGATATCGCAAAGGGATCTCGATTCTTGGGGACTGGCCAATCTGAAGACATAACACCAATTAGAAGAGTCGGAAACAGGATACTTACAGGCGTATTGAATTTCATCTGCATGACAAAATACACGGACTTATGCTATGGCTACATAGCATTCAAGAAAGAGGCTCTAAAGAAGATCTCTCCTCACTTGAGAAGCGAAAACTTCGAGATTGAGACGGAAATATGCATCAAGGCAAAGGATCTTGGGCTCAATGTTGTTGAAGTCCCAAGTTTTGAAAGGGCACGGCTCTATGGACAATCCAATCTCAGAACGTTCAAAGATGGATTTCGCATCTTAATGCTAATTCTCAGAGAGAGTCTCTTGGATACGAGTTGATATACTCTCTTCGACTCAAAATCTGACACGGGTCTTTTTTTAGCAACTACTGTACTTAATCGTATCTTGAGGTATTGTTGTGGGGATTAGACTTGTATTCATTCACACTCATTTCTAGCGCGCGTTAAACCAGTAGGACTTGGGATGTTGATAAGGAAAGAACTGAGGATCGCAGTTGTAGGACTTGGCAAGATGGGACTGCTTCACGCAAGCATTCTGAACGCCATGCCAACTGTGAGCTTCACAGCCGCGTGTGACAAAAGCACGTTGATGCTCAGATTGTACAGGAAGATATTCTCACGTGCGGGAATTACCGTCGTTGACGATTTGGACAGGCTTCGTGACTTCGACCTTGACGTGGTTTACGTTACTACTCCCATTTCATCTCATTCATACGTTGCCAAGAGGGTTTATGCTCTAGGGATTGCTCGGAACTTGTTTGTTGAGAAGACTCTCGCATCTACTTATGATCAAGCAAGGGATCTGTGCGAACTGGCGAGGATTCAGGGAGGCGCTAACATGGTTGGCTATATGAAGAGGTTCAATGTTGTTTTCGGCAAGGCCAAGGAGCTTTTGTTGCAGGAGAGTTTGGGAGCATTGTCTTCGTTTAAGGCATATGCATACTCGTCAGATTTTGTGGGTGACGGTAGAACCTCGAAAGCACCTGCATCAAGAGGAGGTGCTCTCATGGACGTGGGATGTCATGTTGTGGATTTGGCATTGTGGCTATTTGGAGACTTGCAGGTGCTATCAGTCAAGCAACAAGCGCAGACCGGAATAGGCTCCGAGAGAGCCCTGTCTTTTGGGGCAGTGAATCCTGATGGACTAGAAGGAGAGTTTGACATTTCTCAGTGCATGGAGAACTATCGGATGCCGGAAATGGGCATATCGATCTTGGGTTCCAAAGGAAAAATGGAAGTGAACGATGACAGACTGCTTTTGAAACTGAGTGACGGGAAATCGTCAACGTGGTATAGGCATGATCTCAATGACAGAGTCGACTTCTGGCTGGGGGAGGCGGAGTACTATCGCGAAGACAAGCATTTTGTTGATTCGGTGCTGGAGAAACATGATTGTGAACCGAGTTTCTATACGGCCTCAAAAGTCGACTGCCTGATTGATCAAGTAAGACAACGTGGGGAACCATAGATGAGGAACAGTGACTCAAAGGTAATACTCGTTGGTGACAATCCATTTCATGGCATCAGTCACCTCTCACAAGAACGGGCAAGAACGAGAAGCAAGGCATCAATCTCTTCGAAAGAAGCAACCGAAGTAGTGTACGCTTCTCTTGAGAACGGAGCTGATGGCTTCATGTTTTCGGTGAGCGATCTCACCCTTTCGATACTTGAAATAATGAAAGAGCAAAAAAGGTTTGATTCTGTGGAGCTCTACGCGATAGTGCCTTATGCATTCGAATACGTGCGAATCGCGACTCAGACTGGAACGCCTGGATTGGTCAAGAGATTCGCGAAACATATAGCAGTCTCAGGAAACATCAAGGCATTCATGACGGGATTGAAGGCGGTTTTGACGACGGAACCTGAGGATCTCTTGAATGTATATTTGGCATATGAGCTCTCCAGAATCAAGTCCTCCGCTGGCAAACATGCCAAACTCGTTTCCTTACTATTGCATGAAGTAGTAACTGATATGGCTCTCGGTCTTGGTTTTGACTGGCTGTTTGAGTCTTATGTTGACAGGCTGCTTAGACTTGGGATAACGCCTGGGTTCAACACTCGGAACTTCCCATATCTCGTGCACAAACTTGAAGCATGGGGCATAGATGCAAAGAAGATACTGGTTGCCACACCCTTCAACAAGGCCGGTTTTCAAATGAACCCCTCGAAAGAAGAATGTGAAAAAACACTGTCAAGCCTCACCAGTCCGATTGTGTTAGCTATAAGCGTGTTGGCAGCCGGTTATTTGAAGCCTCTCGAAGCATTGGATTACATAGCTGGTCTCCATAATCTTAAGGGCGTGGTCGCGGGAGTTTCCACAGAACAGCAGGCACGTGAGTTGTTCCAACTTTTCAAGACACGATTGCATGACTAAGCGATTGTTTTAAATCTCTTAGGTGAAGAATTTGATCGAGATATTGATTGCGTGGTTTGCCCTGCTGTTTGTTTTCGTCGGGGCTTATTTTTCGTATTATTTGTATCTCAGAAAGGCACTACAAAGAAGTTGGAATATAAAAATAGACAAAGGCAATTTGCCTTCAGTTACGATCATGGTTCCGGTATACAATGAAGAAAGAACAATAAGGCTAAAGCTTGAAAATCTTATGAAATTGATATATCCCGGTGAAAAACTCCAAATTTTGCTAGTTAACGACGCCTCAAGCGATCGCACACTTGACGAAATTGCAAGTTTTTCCAAAAGCGGTTACTTGGATTTTACCACCGTTAACCTTTCACAGCGAAGTGGAAAAACAAAAGCCCTGAACAAGGCTTTAGAACGTGCCAAAGGGGACATTATTGTTGTTTCAGACGCAGACGCCTTCTTGCCTGCTGATGCGCTGTGCATTGCGATGCCGTATTTTGCTGATCCCTCGATAGGCGGAGTAATTTCCCAGGAAGCGCTTCTAGATTCGGGTATTTCATGGGTTAGCGAAACTGAAAGTCTCTATATGAATCTCAGTTATGGGACGATCAAACTCGGGGAATCAAAGATACATTCAACTCTGATTTTTCATGGCGGTTTCGCTGCTTATAGAAAATCTGTGCTGGGGCATTTCAACGTCGAAGCCGATGACACTGGAACGGCATTGGATATCGTTCAAAAGGGTAATCGAACAATCATGGTTCCTGATGTGGTTAGTTACAGCGTGGAATTCGCTAATTGGAAGGACAAGTTTGATGCAAAGGTTCGCAGGGCAAGGCATAATCTGAATACTTGGACAAGGTGCTTGAATCTTCTGCTTAAAAGAAGGCTTTTGCTTCCGAAGAGAATAGCTGTCCCAGAGATATTCCTTTATCTATTTAATCCATTGATTTTTCTAGCTTTGTTAATCTTAACTGTCTATTTTTCTATTCAGAATTTGTTGTTTGCCGGTTTTTTGGCTTTGGTGATAATTCAGGTCTTGGTGGTAAAAAAACCGCGATTGCTTTTCGTCGAGGTTCTGCAGAACAACTTTTTTCTGTTACTTGCTATTCTGGGTATGATCTTTAGAAGAGATCTAATTCGTTGGGAAACATCTCAAGACTCACGGATGATTCTAAACAGGGAGATGCTCGAAAGAAAAGGTCTTGTTTAAAGGGGTGAATTGCATGGAGCGGTCTCAATCTGACATAATGGATGAAATCCGAGAGCAAGTGCGGCAAAGATTGTCTATCAAATACAACTGGAAGCGTAACCCTCACAGTTTAATTGAGCAACTGGAAAAACGATTTGGCAAAATGTTCTTTCCCAAGCCTCCCATCAGACGAAATTTAATCAATCAAGTTGGCCTAGGAACTGATGACATCGGCCGTAACGTGACTTCTGGAGTAAGAGAATACGTGAATCTATTGTTGAAGAGAAACGTTAACCTGCACACACTCATTGTTCTTGGATCTAGGGTCAAGGGTCGCGGAAAGCCAGGAAGCGACGTTGATGTCACCGTAATCGCTAGCAATTTACCGGGAAAGAGTTCGCCTGAATTCCTTAACATCCCTCAGAAAATTCTAAATGTCAAGAGGTGCCTTTTGCTCAACGACGCGCCTATTTTTATGGGCATACAGCCAAGTGCATGCTGTTCGAAGGAAGAGTTTCTTTCATGGCTTAGGGATTTTAAGCTTTTAGCTTTAGATGCGGTGTGCTATGGCAGAGTAGTTTATGACGATGGTTTCTGGCAGCAAGTTCTTGCTACGTTTAGAGAAATCGAGAATAAGTACCAGCTTAATGAAACAAATCTGAAGGAGTTGTTAATAGCTCTATAGATGTATTAGGAGCGAAGTCTAAGGGGGCATCATTTCATCGCGACAAACAACTTCCTAATCTGTTTTATAGGTGCTGACGGATCAGGAAAAACGAGTCATGCGAAAAAACTCCGTTCTTTCCTTCAAGAAAAAGGATACGCATCAAAGTACGTTTGGGCTGCCAGCAGACCCTTGCTCCTGTATCCTTTTCTTTTTCTTACTCGGGAACTGGGTTATTGGAGCAAAGTCAAAGAAGGCGCATATACTGATCCGCTTGAAAAGGCGCCAAGCAAAGTCAGAAAAGACCTTGGAAAAATCTACAGGACACTGCTTTTCATCGACTTTCTGATTCGATCTCTCGTGAAAGTGCGATTAACACTCCTTTTCAAGGATATAGTGATATGCGACAGATTTGCTTACGACTTGCTGATGGAGCTGGACTTGTCTGGCTTACGCTCTGCCTTTTTTGAAAAAATGGTCCTCTATATGGCAAGTACTCCTCAAATTGGTTTCTTTGTCAACGCTCCTGTGCAACTCATAATTCAGCGAAGACCCGAGTTCACAGCTGCTAACATTAAGGCAAAGCAATGTGTTTATCGGAAGTTTGCAAGAGTCTTAGGTTTCAGAACGATTGATACATGCAAAAGTTTTGATGAGAACCAAGAATACGTCGGAAAAGAAACCCTTCTTGCAATTGAATCCGCGGCATAATCCATATATACTGTTCAAAAAATAGATCAAGTGCTTTGGTTTTTGGCTCAAAACGGTGAGAACTAACTTGAAAGTAGCTTTGGTTTCCCACGAGTTTCCGCCATCTATAGTTGGTGGCATCGGGACTCATTGTTATGACTTAGCGTGTAGTTTATCGGCTAAGGGAATTGAGACGAAAGTTCTTTGCGGCACAAATTCTAAACGAGGACAAAGGATCAAAATCAATTCTTCCTTGGAGGTTATACGTCTACCTTACCTTGACTTTCCGCCGAGGTATTTCTGGTTTCAACTTCAAAACTGCAAAAAACTGCGCGATTTGACTTCGGACTGCAACATAATTCACGGAGTAAATCCGACCGCGTCGTTCGGGTTAGCTTTGAACAATGGGCATTCCAAAAAAGCTTTGATAACTACCCACCATTTGAATGAACTTCTGCTCTTGAAGATGTCTATGTATATGCCCCCCTCAGAAATGTCAGTTGGCGATCTATTGACAAACGTCCTGTCCTACCCGCTTGACGATTGTATGGAACGGTTGTGGTTTAGGAAAGCGGATCGCATAATTGTTCCAGGAACTTCGACCTTTGAATTCATGCAACACGTATTTCCATGCAGAATCACAAGAAAAATCTCAGTAGTTCCAAACGGAATAAACTTCGAAAAAATAGCTGCTTTTAGCCTTGATTCTCAAGATGATGTTGAACCTGAACTTTCCGTGGTTTGTTTCAGCAGATTGGTCTCACTTAAAGGCATTGCTCAATTTCTAAGTTGTAGCAAACCACTGTTTTCCGACTTTCCATCTCTTCGCCTAAAAATCTTTGGCAAAGGTCCTCTTTATCCCACGTTAGTAAAATTATTAAGAAGAAATAGTCTTTCCAAAAATGTTGCCCTGATGGGTCATGTTACGTACAGTGACCTCATAAGGCAAGTTAGTAAAGCCACCGTTGCAGTATTTCCCACTTTCTTGGAGATTGGGCCGTTCATTTCAGCGCTAGAAGCCATGGCCTGTAAGCGTCCGGTAATTGCTTTTGATTTCTCCTTTAATCGAGAATTCATCAAACACATGGAAACTGGAATCTTGGCGCTGCCCGGTGACATGAATGACTTAGTAGATAAAACGAAACTTTTGCTTTCAGACGAGTCCTTGCGCGCCAAGATTGGTGAGAATGCTCAAAAGTACGTCAGAGAAAACCATAATTGGCATACTCTAGCAAACAAATACATTGAGATTTACGAAAAAACTCTCAGTAGATAGGTGACTGAGCCAAAATACAACTTTCATGACCACGTGAATATCTATCAAATATCGCTTGGAACTTTAGAGGTCGAATGGCGTGGACGAGTTTAATATGCGCGAAAGCGGTGTTAGCGCGCGCGAGAGGGTTATGGCCATTCTAGAACTGAGTAGTTGTGAATGATTATGAGTTTTGTAATTTTCCGAGCGATTGTAAGTAGCGCGCGTGCGTTTAAATATACGAGACAAAAGATTCGCTAGACTGATAGTTAGTGTAAAGGTGAAAAAATGAAAATATTAGCAATTGGTGCACATCCTGACGACATTGAATTAGGCGCCGGCGGAACTATCGCACAACATGCAAATGAAGGAGACGAAGTGCATTTCTTAGTTTTAACTTATGGCGAAAAAGGCGGGGATAAATTGGAAAGGAAACGAGAAGCTGAAAGAAGTGCAAAGATTCTAAAGGCAAAATCTTTGCACTTTGGCGAGATAAAAGATACGCAAATATCGGACGGAATTGAGACAATACTAAAAATCGAAAAAATTATTGACAAGATATGTCCTGACCGAGTTTACACGCAATGCGTCCAGGATCGCCATCAAGATCACCGCAATGCCGCATATGCAACGTTTTCAGCAGCGAGGAAGGTGGCGGAAGTGTTTTCTTATGAATCCCCAGACTCTTATCCCAGATTCGTTCCACAATATTACATTCAAATCTCTGACACTATCTCTGTGAAAATTCGAGCACTTAAGCAATTCAGTACGCAGCAGAATAGGAGGTTTCTTGAGGCAGAGGCCATAAGAGGTCTAGCCAAGTTCAGAGGCTATCAAGTTGGGATTCCATACGCTGAAGCATTCGAAGTTGTTCGAATAATCAAACTCTAATCCTAATTCGAGTCATTATGTTACGATGGAGATTTGTCTCCTTTGATAGTGGCAATTCATCAACCAAACTATTTGCCATACATCGGCTTTTTCAACAAGATGAGGAATGCTGACGTTTTCATAATCTACGATGATGCACAGTTCTCAAAAAGGGATTTTCATCATAGGAACAAAATAAGGACTATAAATGGATGGAACTGGCTTTTCGTTCCTGTTGGAAATGAAAAAAAGCCGATAAACGAAGTAAAGATAAAAAATGATGTTAGATTAGGCGGCTTGATTTGGTCCAAGTATCATTGGAAACAAATACAGACAAATTATGCAAAAGCCGAATTTTTTTGCAGCTACGCAGGGGATCTTGAAAAAATCTATAGCGCACCGTATGAACGAATTATTGACCTAAATGTGAACTTAATCAAGTTCCTCATGTCCTCTTTTGGCATAGAAACCGAAATTGTTCATTCAAGTATCTTTGAGATAACAACCCATTCATCCCAAAAGATCCTCGACCTAGTCAAAGCGGTTCATGGAGACACCTACCTCTCAGGATCAGGCGGACATAACTATATGGACCTCTCTTTGTTTGAAAAGCATGAAATAAAGGTCAATTTTCAAAATTTCCAGCATCCTGTCTACAAACAAAACTTCCCCGGCTTCTTTGCAAATATGGCCGCAATTGATCTCCTGTTTAATGTTGGGGAAAAATCGCAGAATTTAGTTTAGGTAACCTGGCTCTCTGGCTACTGCACAGTTTTCTTCGACTTACTGTTGAACTTTCGCGTTTAAGCCTGTTTTGTGAAAAAGTGTTTTTATGAAGGTTTTGTTCGTCTGCGAAGGTTTTGACAGAGTCTCTGTTGTGGCTCAGCCTTGGAGATACTTCTACGAAACCGCATAGAAAATGAAGCCTATAGGTAATGGAGTTAAGATATTTACTGACCTTACAAATAGCTTGCCTAGGGAGGAAATAAGCGCGCGCTATTTTGAGGCTAAGTCATGAGTAAATATAAGATCATAGACAATCTGCCACGTAGAGACTGGGAATCGTTCTTAGATAAGTCAGGTTCTGGCAATCTTCAGCAATCATTTGACTATGGCGAAGCGGCAAAGATGGCTGATCCTCACACCAATGTTTTGAGGCTTTCGGCAATGGATGGAAGACGTCCTGCGGGGCTAATTCAAGCCCGATACAATAGACGATTTGGATTTGGAGATCGAGTGTACGTTGGAGGCGCCTATGGATATGGTCCTTCTGTAAGCATGGAAGACGAGAAAAACATTTCAATGGAGTTGCTCAGATCTTTGAATCTGTCTGCAATCAAAAACAGAGTCTCTGAGGCTTCCATATATAGGCTTGGAGCTGATAGGCTTCTTGAGGATTTGGGTTATGATCTCGACGAAATTGCCAACGTTTACAGAGTTCCTCTCAAGGAGACTACCGAAAGACTATGGAAAAACATTTCTCATAATAAAAGGAAGAACATTAAGAAAGCCCAAGAGCAAGGAGCTGAAGTTGTTCATGGAAGGAGCTACGATGATTTAGTCTCTTTCTACAACATGCTCAAAATCACCGCCAAAAGAGTCGGGTTTTCCCCGCCACATTTCAGTTATTTCGATTCCTTTATCAAAGTCTTTGAAGCAAGTGACAAAGTGACGATTTTCTTCGTTATTTTTGATCATCAACCGGTTGCAGGAGTTTTTGTTGTTGTTCATGGTGATATTGCTTATGCCTTAGCAGCGGGATCTCTGGAGGAGATTTGGCATATTAGACCTAATGATCTATTACATTGGAAGGCAATGGAATGGGCCGCCAAAAAAGGGCTTTCATGGTATCACTTGGGATTCGTTTCTGAACCTCCACCGGCAGAAGACTCACCCGCGGGTGGTTTATGGAGATGGAAACGAGGGTGGAATGGGCAATTTGAAAAAGCGCATATTTATCGAAAAGTCTACATGCCCAAGTTTAAGAAATTTTTCATAAATCCTTACAAGAAGATTAGTGATATTGCCCAGAAAGCTGCGCGCGCGCAAATTTCCCAATGAGAGATTGGAATCAATGTTTAGGCGACGGAAGAACTGACACAACTCGAGAAAGCTAAAACTGGAAGCGGGCGCCATGAAGAAGGTTACTGTAGGTCTATGTGTGAAGAACAATGGAAGAACGATCGGAGAGGCTGTAATGGGCATACTAAATCAGGATTTTCCACACGATTTGATGGAAATAGTAGTTGTTGACGGAATGAGCACAGATGCAACCTTGTCAATCATTACTAGTTGCACAGCAAGATCGGACATTCAGACTAGGATATTCTCGGACCTAGGTGGTGGACTTGGTATAGCTCGACAAATAGTGGTGGATAGAGCAGTAGGTCAGTATATAGCGTGGATTGATGGCGACATAGTGATTCCGAAGAAGTATTTGGCAACGCAAGTGAGTTTCTTGGACGGAGCTCAAGAGGTAGGAGCAGTACAATGGAACAGAGTGTCCTATAAAGGCAACAGCGTTGCAGGCGCTCTTGAGGTAGTGAGCATGAATCAAGTCTACAATAAGAAAGAAAGGAGATTTTTAGCTACGAGAGGAGCCGTTTATCGTGTCAAAGCCATAAAAGAAGTGGGTGGGTTCGATAAGAATATCAAGGGAGCATGTGAGGACATCGATCTATCCTTTCGAATGTGGCGAATGGGGTGGAAGCTTTGTATCAATGAAGGAATTTGGTTGCATGTGCCTCGAGAGAGTTGGAAAGGACTATGGGATGAATATTGGTGGTACGGTTACGGAGCACATTTCATTGGGGACAAACATAAAGGACTTATCATCTTGTGGCAATGGCTTCCTCCTATGTCACTAGCATTAGGTTTGCGAAACTCTGTCCCCGTTTACAAGTTGACACAAAATAAACTTGCTTTCCTAATGCCGTTTAATTACCTGTACAAAAATCTCGCATGGTTGTTCGGTTTTGTCAAAAGCCATTTAGACAGGTACAGTTATTTAGACTAGTGCGAACGCTATTATCAAATTCCTCTCTTCAGGACTGTTAGGGCGCGCGCGTAGTTGCATTGTCCACGAGTTGGACGCACTCAGTAACATTAACAATGAAGGGTGCATGACTCTATTTTCAACAATTACCTTGAACTTGGAAAGAGATGTTAACGGTATGCTTGAACTCGCGCGGGCGTTAAGAGGCGTGGTAGTTGTATGAAGATTTTGTTTGTTTGTGAAGGTTTCGACAGCGTCTCAGTCGTTGCACAACCATGGAGGCATGTCTTCGAAATGGCAAAAAGAATGAAAGGTTTGGGTCACGAAGTAAAGGTATTGAGCGATTTGACCAATGACTTGCCAAGAAATGAGTTGATGAAAGGCATTCCTGTCAGTAGAGTTAGAAAGGGATTTTTCTTCTTTGACTCCAATAAGCTTTTAGAAGCCTTGAACAAAGACGATGTGGATATTGTAAATTGGTTCGGCGGTCCATTATCTGCTTTGTATTTTTCGCGATTAGAAAAGTCGCTGAACCAGAACATTGTATGGAATATGTACAAAGGCAAGTTGACACCTGACGACCTTAAGAATCTCAATTTATTCGAACGCATGTCCTTATTGAGGGACGTGCAATTTATCTATTCAATCGTTCCTGACTTTTTCATAAAAAGAGGGGCAATGTCCTCCAGAGTTAAGTCAATCATAGTTTGGAGCAATCGTCTGAAGGAATATTTGCGTAACATAGGAGTGAGCAACGAGAGAATAACGATAATTTCCTCCGGAGTCACCATTGAAAGTTTCAAGCCAATTTGTGCTTCAGAAGTCTCCGCTTTGAAGAAAGAGTTGGGCCTTAACTCGGAAGATCCCGTGGTTCTCTATTTCGGGCCGCTGTCTTCATTCAGAGGGTTAGATGTCCTAGTCCTGGCCATGAACAAAGTTGTTGAGCAGAATTGCAACGCCAAGCTCTTGGTTTTGGCTCGAGACAACGATGTGAGCAAGATGAGCAAGTTCTTAAAACTTGCCAGAAGACAAGAGGGTATTCGAGTTGTGAACGGGATTCAGTCTCAATCTAGCATTATCAGATTCTTGTCGATTGCGGATGTGGTTGTCTTGCCTTTCAAGGCCTGGCCTCATCAAGAGGTTCCATTGACCGTACTCGAAGCTATGTCTATGGGTAAAATCGTAATATCTACAAGCATTTGGCCAATTCTCGAGCACATTGAGGATGGCAAGACTGGAATCCTAGTTCCCCCAAATGATGTTGATCAATTGTCCAAAAAGATAACGGAAGTCATATCAAACCAAAAAGGATACATGCACATCAGTGAAGCTGCCCGTGGTTATGTGGAAGAATTCCACGATTGGAATGTAATTCTTGAGAGAACTCTGCCATTACTCGAAGAATCTGTTAGAGCGCGCGCGCCTTTTTAGTCGACTAACACGTTTAAAAGGAGGGGTAACAGAATTGGGGGTTGTAGCTCTTTTCGATGTCGCCGAAAGTGTCAGGCAAGTTGTTGACGAAATGTTAGATATTACGGAGTTTAGTGTTGACCCAAATGTTCCCATAATCATAAAACCCAACTTGTGTGCCATAAAGAGTCCTGAAACAGGGGCAACGACAGACCCGATTGTTGTGGAAGCGCTAATAGACTCGATTAGAGAAAAATTCAATGCTAGAAATTTTTTCATCGTCGAATCCAATGCAACAATGCTAAATGCGGATTTAGCTTTTAGGCTTCTCGGCTATCAGCAACTTGCTCTCAGAACTGGCGCACGCATTGTTAATCTCAGTTCAATACCGTTTAGGTATCAAAGTTTTCCTCAAAATTTCTTCCTCCGCAAGATCAAAATCCCTAAATTGTTTTGGAAGCCTCATGTTTTGATTTCGGTCGGCAAGCTAAAAACACACGGTTTGTGTGGCTTTAGTGGGACTTTAAAAAACCTCTATGGCTGCAATCCTGAACCTCACAAAGTCAAGTATCATGGTCGACTTCATCAGGCTATCGCTGATATTGCCTCAGCTTTCAGAGCTGACTTGTCCGTAATTGATTCACTTATCGCAATGGAAGGTGAAGGTGGACCAGTAAGCGGAAATCCGGTTAGGCTGAACAAGATTATTGCCGGAAAGGACCCTGTTTCGGTTGATGCATGTGTTGGGCGACTAATCGGAATTGATCCAAGAAAGATCGAATATGTCAGGCTTTCTGAAAAATCTGGGGTCGGGTCTACAGATTATAAACTGGTCTATCCAGGACCTCAATGTCTGCCGTTGAAGCTGCCAAACTCCATCACTGACAGACTAGTTTCTCTTACATCCAATCTGGTTCAATTGACAAGACGAAACAAGAGGAGCACATTCTAGTTTGGATATTATCAAAGTTGGGGTAATCGGGGCGGGGGCTATAGCTACGAAAGCTCATATACCCTGCTTCAAAAACAACAAGTTTGTTCAAGTGGAAGCGGTAGTAGACACCGACGAGAAAAGGGCGAGGTTTGTTGCCAAGAAATTTCGCATCGGAAATCACTTTGCTTCATTGAGTGAGCTTGTGGATTCAAAAGTGAGAGTGGACGCAATCAGCATTTGCACACCACCTAGATTCCACGCTGGCATTGCGATTGAGGCATTGGATGTAGGCATAAACGTTCTTTGTGAGAAACCTCTTGCAGAGAGCGTGGATAGCGGAAATAAAATGAAAGAAGCCGTGCGATCCAGTCATGCCATATTTATGATGGGTCTTAATCGGCGTTTTAACACGAATTATCAGCATACTAAACATATGGCGCTGAATGATTCATTGGGACGCATATACGCGGTTCAATACGCGTCCCTTCAGGAGAACCCGCTCGTCGGTTGGAGCAAATCTGATTGGTTCTACTCAGAAATTGAAGGAGGATGTTTGCGTGATCAAGGTCCTCATGTTTTTGACATCTTAAATTGGTTTCTCGGAAAACCCCTTTCAGTTGTTGCTAATCAATTCACGAACTTGCACACAAAAATCGACGAAAGTGCCTTTGCAACTGTAAAATACGAGTCAGGTGCTATTGGTAGTGGTGTGATGAGCTGGTTGTCTCCTCAAAAAGTGGAGAAACTCGAGGTTCTCGGCACAGGTAGAACAATTATCGCATCTCCAGGATTGATCCTCAAGCTTTCAGGGGGCAGTTTGCCTGAAATAGAACTGTTTAAGGCAGCGTCACCTATGTTTCTTTCAAGATTCAAGGGCATGTTTGGAATGAACAAACCTTCAAATTATCAGCTTGAGATTGATCATTTTGTCAACTGCGTTAAAAAAGGATTAAGGCCCTTTGTAACGGTTCAAGATGGGCTGAGCGCCTTAGCTCTGAACGAAGCAGCAGCAAGATCGATTCAAGAGAATCGTGAGATTCTCTTGTAGTTGCAGTTATCCACAAGTTTTCCACGGCATTTACTGGGCTTTTTCTTCTCAAAAACAATTCCCTCGCGCGCGCATAAAGTAGTCTCACCAATGTATTTCAGCGCGTAATATTGGAACAGGGCAGCGCGCTGTTTGAAGGAAGCCCTTAACTGCCCGTTCAAAGGAATATGTGAAAAAACAGGTGACGCGCCTATTGCAGGTTTCGGTTGTCATTCCTACACGAAATAGAGATGAAGATTTGAGAGAATTATTGCATTCCGTTTTAAGGCAAACAATACTGCCGATAGAGGTTACAGTTGTGGATGATAGTGATAACCTCAGAACAAGGATATTAGTTGAGCGACTGCGTGAGGGCTTCTCGAATAAAGGGATTTTGTTGAAGCATGTGCGTGGAAAAGAAGAAAACAGAAGCATTTCCGCTGCCAGAAATCTTGGTGCCAAAGAATCAACTGGAAAAATAGTGTTATTCATGGATGATGACGTACTACCGCAAATGGATTACATTGAAAAAATTTTGGAAATCTATGAAGAATATCCCGATGCTGTTGGGGTTCAAGGGAATACTAACTTGTATAGAGGTTCCGTTTTGGGGAATGCGGTGAACAAGGTGCTCTTTCTATTTTACACTGAAAAAAACCGTTGCGGAGTGCACGCAGGAGGATTGAGCTTTCCGAGCCCCTTGACCAGGGTAATCAGAAGCCAATGGCTCAGTGGAATTAACTCAAGTTACAGAAAAGAAGTACTAAGGGATTTTGAATGGGACGAAAACTTAAAGGGATATTCACTTTTCGATGATGCAGACATTTCATATAGAATACTGAAACGTTACCCCAATTCTTTGTATACGACACCACATGCGAGGATACTTCACAAGTTTTCTCCACTTGCCAGGATAAAGACGAGAAAATGGATATACATGCACGTCGCTTATTCGACCTATTTCTTTTTCAAAAATATGAGACAGACACCATCAAACATGATAATTTTTGTTTGGAGCATGTTTTTTGGCAGGTTTGTCTCAATGCTCTTGGGAAAAAACCGTAGATCTATTTTGCTTTTGATAAGCGCGTATTCGTATCTGATCAGAAATTTCAAATGTACCAGGAATGGAAACTTCGCTTTTTAAGCGCGTGCGACTAACCTTTACAAAATCCAATAGGAGAAACGTTGCAAAGGTAAACGAAATGATGAAAGTGTATATTGACGCGTGCGACGCAGCATGCGAAGAATCAAAGCTTGACACACAGAGATTAAAGAATCTCGTACGTGGAACGAACTATGTCTGCACGAATGACCCTAGGCTCGCAGACATAATCGTGCTCTACACTTGCGGACACTTGCAAAAATATGAAAACGAATCTTTACGCATGATCAGGAGATTAATGAGCCTAAAGAAGAGCACAGGGACGCTTGTAGTGTGGGGATGTCTTCCTGAGATAAATCCAGAAGCTGTTAGAAGCGTCTACGACGGATGTATGATCGGCCCCGAACACTGGGATTTCTTCTGTGATCTGTTCAATCAATCTAAAGAAAGAATTCATAATGTGCATGCAAATGAATTATGTACTATAAACAAACTTGCGAACCCTTCTTTGCGGTCTCCACTCAGATACTTGGATACTCTATTTGACAAATCTTATCAAAAGTCAAAACCCATCTGGTACATAAAGATAGTAAGCGGATGTAGAGAGAAATGCACGTATTGCAGTGATCGGCTTGCGTTCAAACACTGTAGAAGCCAGGCGATTGACACAATCATTTCCCAGTTTGAACTTGGACTAAAGAGTGGTTTCGAGAACTTCTACTTAGTGGGAAGAGACCTTGGATCATACGGATATGATCTGGGTACCGATTTGCCAACTCTTTTGAACAAGATGCTGGAAAATCACCGTGCCGAGAATTATAAGTTGATCCTGTTCAATATATCTCCAAGATCGCTTGTAGATTTTTACCCAAGATTAAAAGAACTACTTTCCTCTGGAAAAATATGTCAGATTGGCAGTCATATTCAATCAGGAAGCGACAGAATATTAAGATTGATGGGAAAAGGGAAGCTCTCAATCAACGAATGGCTGAAGACTGTGAAAGAGATTAGGGAAAAGCGCCCAGACATCGGTCTAGCTACGAGCATCATGGTAGGTTTCCCAACAGAGACTGAACAGGATTTTGAAAAAACTATGGCACTGCTTGATGGCATGCTGTTTGATCATGTTAGCGTCTACATTTATGAGGGGAGACCGAGCGCACCTTCGTTAAGACTGGGGGGACTGGTACAACACAGAGTCGCAGAAGAGAGATTAGATAGAATAAGACGTAAGGTAATCTTGAACAATATCAACAAAAACACAAGAAGAATCGAAATAGGGCCTTTGATACAAAGTCTAATCTCCTATGCAAATCTTCTTGTTGATAAGCACGAAAGACGCGCATGTTGGGATAGCAACAAGATTGTTGCGAATACTACAGAATTCTATGATGATGTAGACGAGTCCATTAGTGAATTTTAAGGCTCATAAGCGCGCTAGGGTGTTTAGAAATCAAATAGTTCGATTGTTGTTCTGTGAAACAGATTCAAAGGATTGGTAAACCTATGCGAAGTGTCAAGATATCTCTGGTTATCTTGCTCCTTCTACAATTTGCCTTCTGTATTGTCGTCTTCTTCAATATTTTAATATTAAGGCAAGTACTTGGTTTTCTTTATTTGACTTTCATACCTGGCTACATCATTGTCAAACTTTTGAGATTGAGCAATCTAAACATGATACAGACTGTTCTATTCTCATCAGGTCTCAGTATCGCAGTTCTGATGTTTTTGGGGCTGGTTGTTAACGAATTGGGTGCTCTGACCGGCTTTTCTAATATGCTCTCATCGTTGCCTTTGATGCTTGCTTTGAATATATTCGTTGTTTGTGAATCCATAATTTTGCTGCGAAAGGCAAATCTTGAATTATTCAATGTTGATGCCTTTAAAACTCCAGAAAGAAAACCTTACATGTTGTTCATTCTGGCGCTTCCATTTTTGAGTATTGTTGGAGCAATATGGGAAAACGTGTTCAACAGCAATCTAATCTTGCTTGTTGCTATTTTAGCGATTGCTATCTTGATGATTTTCAGTGTGATTTCTAAAGGATTTTTGCCGACAGAATTCTATCCATTAGCAATATTGTCAATAGCATTGGCTCTTCTGTTTCACAATTCGCTAATATCCAACTATGTCCACGGTGCCGACATACAAGTAGAGTATAGTGTATTCTCCATGACTCAGAGTAGCGGGTTTTGGAATCAAGTTGGATTTTCTGGGGACCTTTACGGCAAGATTAATGGAATGCTTAGCGTAACTGTGCTTCCGACAATCTACTCGAGTTTACTGAATATCGATGGGACGTGGGTATTCCAAATTCTATTTCCATTGATTTTTTCACTTGTTCCCTTAGGCCTTTTTGAATCTTGGCATCCTAATTTCGGAAAGAAAAGCGCTCTTATTGCAACTCTTCTGTTTATGAGTCAACTCACCTTCTACTCTGAAATGATTTCGCTTGCAAGGCAGATGATCGCGGAGTTATTCTTCGTTTTGCTCTTGCTTTTAATCTTCAGTAAACAGTTGAAAAAGTCAGCAAGTGCAAAGATTTGTTTGATCATATTTGGCTTTGGCTTAGTTGTTTCCCACTATTCATTGGCAATGATATTCCTATTCTTTATATCATTTGCATGGATTTTCTTCAGAATAACAAAAAAGAAATCCTTCGATGTATCTTTATCTCTCATTTTGTTTTTTGCCACGACAACGTTTGCTTGGTACCTTTTCATCTCTCTCTCGAGTGTTCTTACTAGCGCCTCATTCTTCGGAACCCGAATACTTAGCAACTTGGGGGAATTTTTTAACCCCGCATCCAGAGGGAGTGAAGTGCTGCAAGGGTTGGGAATGGAAGCTGCTGAGTCCAATTGGGTAATGTCAAGCAGAATTTTTGCATATGTTACAGAGTTTTTCATATTGTTGGGTTTTCTTTTTACAGCGAGGAGAGTATGGCGAACAAAGTTTGCTCGTTCCTTAAGCAATTCGTATTTTGTTCTCTCATCAGGCGCATTGATGATATTGGTGATGTGTATCATAGTGCCAGCATTTGCCGGAACTCTGAACATGGCAAGATTTTATCATATAACACTATTTTTCCTCGCCCCCCTCTTTGTTGTTGGCTCTATAGGTTTGGTAAGTCTTGTAGTGAAGCACAAAATAGAGCTTACCGTTTCTTTACTATTGGCAACCATCATTGTTTCCTACTTTCTTTTTCAGACGGGGTTTGTATATGAAGTGGCGAAGGAAGAACCTACTTCCTTTCCTCTCAGTGGGTACCGCATGGATGAAATATTCTTGTCTTATTATGGATACCTTGATGAAGTGAACGTGGTTGGAGCTCAATGGATTCATTCACACGGGGACTTTAGCAATCAGCAACTCTTCGCTGACTCTTATTCGCGGAATGGAGAATTAAGCTCTTACGGAACTATTCCTGAATACAACACGGTTTTTTTGACAAATACCACTACTGTTCCACCAGGCGGAATGGTTTATCTTAGTAAATTGAACGTTGTCTATGGGAAAATCGCTAAGCCATTTTCAGGGATTCAAACTTGGAACATAAGTGAGCTTAAAACCGACTTTTCTGATATGAACGAGATATATACAAATGGTGAATGCCAAATATACTTAAATACTGGTGGCGGGTGATTGGCGGCTACGCAATCAGGAGAGTATTAACGGACAATGCAGCTAGAATCAGAATGCGCGCGCAAGAACTGACATGCGAACTGCAGGAGCCCATGTCCAAGGTCCAGCTAAGTCCACTCTTATCGTGAAACCCCACTCAACTATTATGATTTGGCCAGTTATTGTCCGAATCTTTGCCATACCAGCAACGATTCTTGCAGACACGAAGAGATTAAGGTACGCAGCATTAGCCGTAGGCCCACTTCTCCTCGCAACAGTGGCCACCCAAATATACGAAATAGTAGCCTCAACTTAACCACAGCCCGCACGCCAACAATCATAGGCGAAGTAGCGCGTGTTCCTAGAGGAACAGGTCCTTTTCTCTGGGCCTGACAAGTTCGCTGGCTTTCGCATCCTCAGCATGCAGATAGCTGTATCCGCGAATGATGGCAACGGGAACGCCCTCATCAGCCTGTCCGATCACGAGCTCAGCAGCAGAAGCAAGCTCGTCAGCTACGGCCGTCTGCTTCACTTTCAAAACATACCCGAACAAGTCCTTCTCTCCACGTCTGTCACGAATTGGCTTCAACCCTGCCACACCTATAGCAACATTGATCTCGCCCATCCTTAAAGGCCGCCCATGGGTATCGGATACGATAACGGCCACATCATGGCCTGATGCCTTAAGAATCTCCTCTCGGATCCGGCCAGCGGAAGCATCAGGCTCCGCTGGCAACGTGGCCACTACGCGCTCGCCAGCAACATTAGATTTGTCAACGCCCGAGTTCGCACACACGAACCCGTGCCGCGTCTCCGTGATCAGCACGCCGTCACCCATGCGCCGGATGCCTCGCGACTCACGTAAAACCACTTCCACCAGCGCCGGGTCTTTTCCTAATCGGGAAGCCACATTTCTAGCAAACTCAGAGGGTACAATTTCGTCCAGATTTATCATACGACCTTCCGATACGCTGACCACGATATGCGTTACTACGACTACGTCACCGTCCATGACAGGCCGACCCATCCGCCTCGCGGCTTCACATATAAGCGTGCCAAGATTGTCACCCTGCTTCACGATAGGCAATCCTTCGACCCCAAAAACCTGTATTGGGCCCAACCTTGACCTCCTGTTGCGGATATTGTGATAACGACAGTCTTAAACCTATGTCCCGAATGACTCTCTACAGAGAAGCCTATATGACCACTGATCAAACGATGTTCGGAGTTTATCGCAGACTCGTTGCTGCCCAAACCACAAACCCACTGATCCGCAAAGCCGCCCAAAATGGCGGGGCAGTAACCGCGATACTGATCTACTCTATGGAAAACAAAATCATAGATGGCGCTGTCGTATCTGCAGTAAACAGGGAGAAACCATTTTCTCCAGTACCTAAGCTGGCCACAACTCCACAGGAGATCCTTGAATGTGCCGGAACAAGGTACGCGTACTCCCCCAACATCCAAGCACTTTCTGGAGCCACTAATCAGAACAGAAGGGCTGTCGCTTTCGTTGGAACTCCATGCGAGATTAGAGTGATACGAGAAATGCAACATGCAAATCTGAAACATGCGGAACGGGTGAAGCTTCTAATTGGACTCATGTGCTCAGAAGCTTTCACTTACGATGGATTGATGATCGACCACATCCAAAAAAAGCTCGGGATCAAGCTGCAAAGTATAAAGAGAATAGACATCAAAGGCAAAATGACCCTTACAGTAGGCGCGAAAGAAACAACAATACCCATCGCTGACATAAAAAAATACGCCCGTAAAACCTGCAAATTGTGCGATGATTTTAGCTCTGAACTGGCAGATATCTCGGCAGGCAACTTAGGGCTTCAGGATTGGACATTACTTATTGTCCGCACCCAAATCGGTCAGCAAATCCTCACCCAAGCCGAAAAAGCTCATGCAATTGTAACCAGATCCATACAAGAGAATGGGTCTGCCTTCAAGTTGCTTCAAAGGCTTTCCAAAACCAAGCATGATAGGGTCAAAACCCAATGAAGACTACGGTGGCACTTGGCGGCGGAGTAGGCGCCGCGAAACTCTTGAGGGGACTTGCAAAGATCATTTCGCCACCGAACCTGCTGATAATAGGTAACACGGGCGATGACTTCGAACTCCACGGTTTACATATAAGCCCAGACTTGGACATCGTCATGTACACTTTGGCAGGCATCGTGGATGAATCTAGAGGCTGGGGGATCAAAAACGATACCTACAATGCTCTTGGCATGCTCAGCAAGCTCGGCTTTGAAGTATGGTTCAAACTAGGAGACAAGGATCTAGCCACACACCTAATCAGAACCAAACTAATCAAGGAAGGAATAACGCTTTCAGAAGTCACAGCTCGACTCTGCAAAATGTGCGGCGTCAAAGCTCCACTCACTCCGATGACAAACCAGCAAGTGAGAACCAAAATCGTTTCGAATAAGCAGACAATAGACTTCCAAGAATACTTCGTCAAGAACCAAACCAGAAACAGAGTCACAAACGTAGTCTACGAAGGAGCCGGCAAAGCCGAACCAGC
>Ga0315285_10001126_pt1 | contig 27927 bp, 26 predicted proteins | sample YL17G09_36_MG_FD_203698 | JGI IMG/M metagenome (GOLD analysis project Ga0315285, IMG submission 203698) | Sediment microbial communities from Yellowstone Lake, YNP, Wyoming, USA - YL17G09_36 | ecosystem: Environmental > Aquatic > Freshwater > Lake > Sediment | place: USA: Wyoming | collected...
GTTGCCAATGGGCAGTTTACAGTTTTCAGCTGAAAGAACATTAAGGAAGAAAGAGAAAATGAGAAGTTTTCTACCATCACCCTGAACAATGGAAAGAAAAGGAAATATTTTATGTTACGAAATTACTTAAATTTATATATCCCTTTTAAAGGGGGGTCAAGCGATTTATCATGATTCAGGGTGCTGGATGAAAAATACAGGGTACAGGGATCAGGGTGCAGGGGAAGAAAGTCAACAGTCCACGGTTGGTAGGAAATGTTCTATTATGATCGGACTAAGCTAGACTAGACCTGCTCTCCCGTGATGACTTTAACACCCCTCCTCATCTGTCTCAAACGCACCTTCCCCTCATTAGCCAGAAACAGAACTTCATTAAACACAGCAACCGAAGAAAGCTTGTCATTCTCAAAAACAGGAAAATCACCTGCAAGCTTTCTTACAGTAGAGCATTGCTTCTCTTCAATTAGATCAGGAAGCTCGTCATAGATTTTCTTCAGATCAATGCTCTGCATTTCCCTGGTGATATCTTCGGGGATTTCTACATCGAGATTATGTGCAAAGGTTCTTGAGGCACAAAAAATATCTGCTAGCATTGATTTGTACGGAGAATATGATGATGAGAAGCTTATGAGGAAGTCGAGGGAGGGGGTGCAGCCGGTTTTGTGAGGCAGTTTGTATTTGATATCGTAGTATCAAATGTTTCCGCCTTTCACCTCTGGTTGTCCTGGTAGTAGTAAAAAGTTTTCCCCTGAAATGGACAAATACAATATGTAGATGTACCAATAAAAAAAGCAGAAGCCACTAAAGACTCCTGCCTTTTAAAAACCTGCTACGAAATCAAATAATCTATTCTACTTTTTACTTGATCAACGGTAACACCCCATCAATCATTTCCTTCACCGGGGCTTTAAATTCCTCATCCTCTTCCATCATTTCAACAATTACAGGACTTAACTCATAGTACAGTCTGATTAATTCCTGACCTTCAGGGGTTTGGCTTAATACATTATCACGGATGTATCTAAGGAGTTCTGTTTCTTCTGAATTTTCACCATAAATTGCTTCAGATGTGCAGGGTTCTACTGTGGTAGTAGTACCACTTGGGATACTGGTTGTTGTAGTCACCGGAACTGTAGTAGTAGGTACAGTTCCTCCATAGTGAAGGATAGTGCCCATAATACCCACGGCATATACATCGCTTCCCGAACTCCCCCAGACACCACGAAGAGGATTTGTCGTCCCGCTTGTCATAGGAGACCAATTGTTCCCGTTGTAATGGAGAATGTTGCCATCATAACCTACTGCAAAGACATCACTCCCGGAACTCCCCCAAACACCATAGAAATTATTTGTCGTTCCGCTTATCATAGTAGACCAGGTGCTTCCATTGTAGTGGAGGATGGTACCAGTATAATTATTAGTATCATAACCTACTGCAAAGACATCACTCCCAGAACTCCCCCAAACACACAAGAGATCACTTGTCGTTCCGCTTACCATAGAAGACCAAGTGCTGCCGTTGTAGTGGAGGATGGTGCCCTTAGCACCCACGGCAAAGACATCACTCCCGGAACTCCCCCAGACACTAAGGAGAGGATTTGTCGTCCCGCTTGTCATAGGAAACCATTCACCTGAAAAGACAGCGACTGGGTAAAGAAAGAAGACAAGCAATATAAAAAAAATAATGTTTTTGTGCTTCATATGTTCCCCCTTAGTTATAAACCAGTAGTGTCAAAACCAAACCACAGAAAACACAGAGAAAATATTAGATATCAATAAGTTAAAAATATCTTATGGCCCCCTCTGTGCTCTCTAAAATTTATAGTGTTATGTGAAGACTTAAGAGGTCGTCTTCAAGTGAAGGAAGAATTGGGGGTCAAGTCTTGAATCTTGCTGTTTTTAAGGTTTTGTAATTTTGATAACTCCTTTTCCCTGTCTTATATTTCGCACCGTGTTCTTTGAGCTGAAGGTTGATTCGCCTTCGGGGGTTTCCGCGGGTGTCATAAGCTGCCGGAACGTTTCAAAATAGTAGCAATTGCTTCATTGTGTTTTTCAATTTTTCCTTCAAGTGCAATTACTTTATGAGCGATCCTTTTATGAGTTCCTTTATCTACCACTATAACGTTATCTCGTCAAAGACTATTATAAGACGAATAAAAAATTCTATTTCTTTTAGATGGTAAGTGAATAAAACAAAGTTACAACCTATAGTTATGTGTGATATAGTGAGATTAAACTTTTTCCATAGGGAGGAGGACACTATGAGAAAATTAACAGTGAATATAGCTATAATCTGTTCATTTATCATTTGGTCACTTGCAGTGACGTCTGCCGATGTTGGTGTTGCAGCGGGTGGCAGTCACACCGTAGGGCTAATGACAAATGGGACGGTGGTGGCAGTGGGTCAGAATATTCATGGTCAATGCGAGGTGGGAAGCTGGACTGATATCACCCAGGTGGCAGCGGGATACGATCACACGTTAGGGTTAAAGTCAGACATGACGGTGGTGGCAGTGGGTAATAATGATGATGGTCAATGCGAGGTAGCAAGCTGGACTGGGATCACCCAGGTGGCAGCAGGAGGCTATCACACCGTAGGGTTAAAGACAGACAAGACGGCGGTGGCGGTAGGCAGTAATGATTATGGCCAGTGCGATGTAGAAGGCGGGACTAATATCCTGCAGGTGGCAGCGGGAGGGTATCACACGGTAGGGGTAATGACAAACAAAACAGTGGTGGCGGTAGGCAGTAATAGCTCGGGTCAATGCAATGTGAACAGTTGGAATCTGGGAGATCCATGCCTGCTTGAAACAATCTATGGCGAGTTCTCACCAGAAGCAGAACTCTTAAGATATTTCCGTGATCATCTGTTGAGCACCACCCCGGAAGGTCAGGAGTTGATCAGGCTTTACTACCAGTTAAGTCCTGGAATAGTGGGATTGATAGAAGGAGATGAGCCGTTTAGGAAAGAAATAAAGGATCTCGTTGATGAGATGCTGCCACGGTTACTGCAGTAGCAGCTTTAAGGGTTGGCATTCAATTCATAAAATTGCGTAACTGGAATTGACAAGGAAAAGATTTGGCCCAAAAAAGAGTCGGTTTTACCACTACCATTCCTTTAGAAGTTCTCATTGCTGCCCATCGCACTCCTGTAGACCTCAACAATCTGTTCATCACTCACCCTGGAAAGAGGGAGCTGCTTGAGAAGGCAGAGAGCGAAGGGTTCCCCAGAAATGTCTGCAGCTGGATTAAAGGGATCTACGGAGTCGTCCTGGAGACAGCTCTCTCAGAAGTGATCGCCGTGACCCAGGGTGATTGTAGTAATACCCAAGCCTTGATGGAGACCCTTCAGTTTAAGGGGATTAAAGTGATTCCCTTCTTCTATCCCTATGATAGAGACCCGCAGCTGCTCTCACTCAGTTTAAAAAAGCTCATGGACTGCTATGAGGTGAACGAGGCGCAATGTGTCAATGCCAAGGGGGTGTTGGATCGCATCAGAAAAAAGGTTCACACCATCGATGAGCTCACCTGGAAAGCAAATACGGTGTCTGGTGAAGAGAACCACTATTTCCAGGTGTGCACCAGTGATCTGAATCAGGACCCTGCATCATTTGATAGGGAAGTAGATACCTTCTTATCATCGGTACCGAAACGTACCGTGTATAAGGAGAATGTGAGATTAGGCTATATCGGTGTCCCTTCAATGTTCAGTGATCTCTACGCCTTCATTGAAAGCTTGGGTGCAAGGGTAGTGTTTAATGAGATGCAGCGTCAATTCAGCATGCCCTACCCTACCGCCACTCTTCTCGAACAATATCTTCGCTACACCTATCCTTATGATATCTTTTCACGGATTGAAGACATAAAGGAAGAAATTGAAAAGAGGAAGATTGACGGGCTGATTCACTACGTACAGTCATTTTGCTTCAGGCAAATCGAAGACGTTATCCTAAAAAAAGCGCTCCCCCTTCCCCTCCTTACCCTGGAGGGAGATCAGCCATCACCCTTAGATGGGAGAAGTAAAACCAAGATAGAGGTCTTTATTGAAATGTTACAGAGAAGAAAGAGACCTTCACCATAAACGAGCCCGCTACTGCTTTGCGCACCTTCCTATCCCTACCATGGTATAGATGGCATCCATCGTGAGATGGGTTCGCACCAGGTCAGCAAGCTTGTTGTACTGTTCTTCTTTAAAGGCATCATACTCCAGAGCTGCCGTTATCTCTTGGCACGCCTGATGTTTCCCCCCCCTGATCTTACCTAAAAATCTTCTTCTCAATGGATCATTATCAAATATTCCATGGATATAGGTGCCCCATACTTTTTCATCCTTAGTGATAGCCCCATCATAGACCGCACACTTTTTGCCAGAACGTTTCATTATCTTAAAGAGGCTCTGTTCGGTAGTACGTTTTGTATCCCCCATGTGAATTTCATATCCTTTAAGTGAACCTGATAGTTTTTCTCCACCTTGACTGCCCATTTCTTTAGCCACTACTTGAAAAGTAGTTTTTCCCCGGGCGAATTGAGTGTCGATGTCTAAAAGTCCTAGTCCCTCAATCTTTCCCCTCGTAGTCTCCACACCAAAGGGGTCGTCGATGGTTTTTCCCAGCATTTGAAACCCCCCACAGATACCCACAAGCGTACTCCCCGTTCCCCTCAGTCTCATAATCTCACTTACAAAACCTTGAGATTGTAAATAGTAAAGATCTTCAATAGTATTTTTACTGCCCGGGATGATCAGCACATCAGGATTACCTAGTTGGGATGTGCTTTCAACATAGCGGAGGGTCACCCCTTCCTCTCTCTCCAGTGGATCAAAATCCGTAAAATTTGAGATATGGGGAAGCCTGAGCACCGCGATATCCACCGCATCTCCCTGCCCATTGTCTTTTCTCTGTTCCAGAGAGAGGCTGTCTTCATCAGCAATAAAGATATCTTTAAAAAAAGGGATCACCCCGAACACCTTAACACCCGTTCTCTTTTTTAAAAAGGTTATCCCCGGCTTTAGTAGAGTAAAATCACCTCTGAATTTATTAATGATCAACCCCTTCACCCGGGCCTTTTCACTGGCAGTCAAAAGGTCAAGGGTCCCAATAAGAGACGCAAAGACACCACCGCGGTCAATATCACCCACTAGCATAACCGGTGCGCGGGCCATCGCTGCCACCCTCATGTTGACAATATCATTCTTCTTTAGGTTCACCTCAGCAGGTGAGCCTGCTCCCTCTATCACTATCAGCTCATATTCTTTAGCCAGTCTTTGATAACTCTCCTTGACTGCTTTGAGCGCTTCTCTTTTATAGTGATGGTACTCCACCGCCGAATAATTTCCCACCACTTTGCCCTGAATGATCACCTGGGCACCACTATCAGACTGAGGCTTAATCAGGATGGGGTTCATATCCACAGATGGTGCAACGCCTGCAGCTTCGGCCTGTGCTACCTGAGCGCGCCCCATTTCACCACCCTCTTCCGTCACAAAGGAGTTTAAAGCCATGTTTTGTGCCTTAAAGGGTGCTACCCTATACCCACGCTGGTGAAATATCCTGCAGAGGGCCGTAACAATCAGGCTCTTCCCCACATGGGAACCTGTTCCCTGTACCATTAAGGCTTTAGCCACACATTAGCTCCGCTTTAACAAAGGGTTAGAGGAGTAAAGGATTCAAGGGTTCAAGGGTTTTTTATGGTTGTTCACATCACTCGACCACTAGGACCCTTTCATTTATATTAGACAATGTAGTTTTTAAAGCTTTCCCCCCGGCACTAGATCCTCTTTAAAAAGTTTCGATGATCCCTCATTGGCACAGAATTCCCCGCACATGGTGCAGGTGCGCTGATTCAAGGGCTCGCGGCTCCTCCGGATCTCTAATGCATCTTCTCCAAAGAGTGCATAGGCAAACTGCTTGTCCCAATCAGAATCCCTCCTCGCCTTGCTCATCTCTCTATCCTTTATCCTCCCTGTTTCTTTATACTTGCACATATCTCCTATGTAGGCTGCAATTTTTGCAGCTTTCACCCCGATGCGCACGTCTTCTTCATTGGGAAGTGCGAGATGTTCAGCGGGAGTGATATAACAGATCAGGTCTGCCCCGTAGCGTGCTGAGTGTGCAGCTCCAATGGCGGCTGAGATGTGGTCATAACCAGGCGTCACATCTGTGGCAAGAGGACCAAGCATATAGTAGGGGGCTTCATTGCTCATTCTCTTCTGCAAAATGATATTCGCTTCAATCTCATCAAGAGGAACATGGCCAGGCCCTTCCACCATCATCTGACACCCCATCTTCCTGCCTATTTCAGCCAACTCGCAATTGAGGATTAGCTCCTGCACCTGTGCCCGGTCAAAAGAATCATGGATGGCACCGGCGCGGAGACCATTTCCTAAGGATAACACTACATCATATTTTTTTAATATGGCTACTACCCGATCAAACTTTTCGTAGAGGGGATTTTCTTTCTTATGGGCAAGCATCCATGCCACCATTGAGGTGCCTCCCTTGGATACTAACCCTCCATAGCGATATCCCTGTTTCTTCAGTCGCTCAATAGTGTAGAGGTTAATACCGCAGTGAATAGCCATAAAGGAAATACCATCGTCACACTGCTTCTCAATCAGATCGAAGAGCATCTCCTCTGAAAGCTTATGGGGATCACCATACTTTCGTGCTGCCTCACAAAAGGCCTGATAGAGAGGTACATTGCCTACCGGGAGTGTCACCGCGGCGAGGATTTCACGGCGAATCAGGTCTAGATCACCTCCCACGCTTAACTCCATCAGGGTATCTGCACCACACTCTTGCGCAGCCCTCGCCTTCTTTACCTCAGCATCGATGTCCACGATATCAGATGAGGTGCCAATGCTCGCATTGATTTTGGTTGAGAGCCCCTTCCCGATACCAACGATCTTATTTCTTCTCCTGCTATTGAGAGGTATCACTATCTTTCCCTGCGCAATCATTTCCCGCACATAGCCTGCCTCACACTTTTCCTTAAGTGCGACCTCTTCCATGTCGGGGGTGATGGTTCCCTTGAGCGCCTGTTCTATGATACTTATCATGCTAATCTCCTTAGTGCTTCGATTTGCAATTACAGTGACGTATTTCGGGAGAATTTATATAGGCAATGGCTCACTCAGCACTAAGTCCTGAGTAAATAAATTCGTAACCGAATTTATGAATCGAAGGACTTAGCTTAGTAGTAGTTATCTTTTTTCTCCCATGACCAGGGATGATCCCAGGTCAATCGGTATCTGCCGGATATCTTTCGCACCAAGCTTTTTAAACATTCCCGTGAGCTCTTCATAGGTAGGGCACCGACCGCGGGGAGTACCTACCAGCATGGTGAGGTCAAAGAGCAGCGCAGGAAGTGGTGTGCATGCTGGCTCATCCACTAGATAGTCGTGTATAACTACTGTAGCAGGTGTAGCGGCAGCATGCCACAGCTTTTTCATAATTCTTTTCACCTCATTGCTACTGTAAATATGAAGGATATTTGAAATAAAAATTAAATCATATCCTTCTCCCGGAAGTGTCTGCTCAACTATATTACAGGGCACGACCGTAATTCTCTCTTTATAGGTACTTCTCTTAATCAATCTTCTGGTATGGACCAGGGTAGGCTCTAAATCAATCAAGGTGCAGGTAAGCTTAGGGTTTTGAGATGCAAATGCGAGCGCAAAAGTACCCGGTCCACACCCCACATCCAGCATCTTCCGATAATGGCGCAGGAGGAGAGCTTTTGCTATGGTGCATGCCTTAAGCGAAGCCAGGTCACCCATCGCCTGGAGGTAGTCCCTCAGTCGGTGGGAATAGTGATCCAGGTGCTTCTTTTCTGGCTTCTTTCCTTTTCCGCGTTTCAGCTGAGTGGTTAACCCCTCCCAGAAATCCCATAAGTTACCGCTATGGTGAAGGAAATTCCCTAAATACTTTTTTCCACCTTTGACCAGATAGTGCGAAGCAATCTCGGCATTTAGTAACTTCCCGTGGCTGGTCTTAAGTAATTTCAAGCCAATGAGTGCATGGGTAAGCCTCTTAAGAGACCCTTTATCACACCTGGCGATTCGGGCTAACTCCCCGATTCCTTGCGCACCGTCACTCAAAATAGTAAAAATATTCAAATCAAGTGCGGCAAAAAGCACCTGAGATACCTGATAGCCATGGGCCAGGCTCAGGAGATACTCTGGTGCATCGTTGTGTTTAAAGAGAGGGTTTTCTATCATTTCCATTCTTCATAGGAGCAGTGGCTAGTACCTCTAATGATTCACTCAGATATCGGTTCATAGTATCACCATTGCAGGTAATGTCTCGACGTTCTACTTTCGTCAGAAGTTCATCAAAAAGGTTGACCAGCCATTGGTTGAGTCTCTGAGCCAGACTATGCTGAGGAGCGCAGCTATCAGCAAAACGTTTCCAGTAGAGAGGTGAATCAGAGGTATCCATATGGGCCAAGAGGGCGCGTGATACGCACGACATGACTTCAGCTATAAAGGCGACCCGCTCATCTTTAAAGGTAAAGGTTCCCTGGTAAGGATTGCACGGCATGAGTGTTACGCTAGGTCGTGTGAGATGTGTCTGATAGCTCTCGGTACCCTGCAGCAGAATTTGGGGGTGATATAAAAGGTCCACCGTGCTGGTGATGCGTGAGAGGAGATGATGGGATGTAAGAAAATTAAAATTATCTCGTAGGTCTATGAGTTCTGAGTCAGGTTCAAACATGATGAACCCGCAGTAGGGTTCAATGCCACAGCCTTTCAACAGGTGAAGCGCCTCTCCGCTTTGCTCAATGGTAGTCCCCTTTCTCATCCGCTTCAAGCTGCGTGGTGAACCACTTTCAATGCCAAGAAAGACATCTTTGAGACCAGCATTAACTAAGGCACGAAGAGAGTCTTCTCTGACATCGTTAACCCTACACTCTAGCCCAAAGCTGAGTCCTTTCATACCCTGGAGAACTTCTGCAATCCTTAAAGCCCTCTTTTGCCCCTCATCCCCCGGGCCATAGAAGTTGGCATCGACGAAATAGAGATAGTTTCTTGAGAGCATTCCCAGAATCTCTCGAACTTCCATACCGATATTTTCAGGTGACCGCCCTCTCCACTGACAGCCATTTCCGTAAAAGTTATTAATATAGCAAAAGGTGCAATTTCCATAGCATCCTCGGCTGCCCAAAATGTTTCCACTGCACTGATCAGATGGGATAGGTGTGCGCAGTGGGAATGGCATAAGATCAAGATTTTCTATCACCGCCCTCTTCTTGTTCACTACAACAGTGTCACCCTGCCGGTAGCAGAGTCCATTGATCTTCTCCGGGGGTGATTGTTCTTGGATGCACCTGCACAATTCTACAAAGGTAATTTCAGGCTCACCAATGATGAGATAATCAATTGCGGAACAAGACTTCAGGAGATCATGATAGGCAAAACTAGGGTAAAAGCCGTATACCGCGAGTGGTGCTTTTTTATATTTGCCAATATCCTTAAGGGCGCGCAAGACCTGGGGGGTCTGTTCCCAGCTATAGACCAGATGCACCCCTAAAAGGTCATAGGTCCTTTTCTCCGCTACTTCGTTCACCATGGAGTCAAGAGAGCCGGTTCGATAGGCATCGAGTATCCCTACCTCAAAACCATTCCGGGTAAGCAGTGACGCTACATACCCGGTAAACAGGCAACTAGAGAGTGGCGCATTGGCAACATCATTAAAGTGAGTTGCAGACGTTCCCCGTGGATGTTCAAGAAGCAATACTTTCATGATTCACTCGAGCATCCATGCAAGCTGACACGCCTGCACGCTATTTTAGGATTTGGAATTTGAAATTTTCTGTGTTCGACAGGATTCAATAAAATGCCGGGCACAATTGATATTTGAACCAAAATGGAGGTGTACATAGCTCGCCAGAACGTTCTTGTAAGAAAATCCTTCTCTCTCCACCTTACCATGGTCACCCTTGCGTAGGTGATACACCCTCTTAAGGGAAGCAGGTACTTCTTCAAGCGTGGAGTAGCGGAATTGATGACCTCTCATCACCTCTCCCTTTCGTGAAATGATAGTATCATTCATCGCCTTGACCGTGTAATAGCCAAGGGTGGTAAGTTTTTTTTCCATCCTGATAGTGAAAGGGAATACCCCTGCCATCTGGTAGTGTTTGTTGTTGAAATCTTTAAGCGTGTTTCCCAAATACATTAAGCCACCACACTCAGCGTACACGATGCCGCCAGAAAGCGCGAATTCTTTAATCTCTCTCCTCATCACTTTGTTTATTGCCAGATCGCGGGCATAGAGCTCTGGATACCCTCCCCCTAAATAAATTCCGTCCACTCCCCGCGGAAGGGAAGTATCCCGCAGAGGACTGAAATAGATGAGCTCTGCCCCCCGCTGTTGCAGGAGCTCAAGATTATCAGGGTAGTAAAAACAGAAGGCTTCATCATAGGCAATGCCAATCTTGACGACCCGTACTTTCTCTCTACCTTGCCTGGCGTGGTGCGTGGCAGTGAGCTTCACCTTGGTAAGGGGAGAACCCAAACGGAGGAGCTGTGGTATATTGATGAAGCGCTCGGTGAGCGAAGCGATCCTTTTGAGGTAATCTTCAGCCAAGGTATGCTCCTGGGCAGTAACCAGACCCAGGTGTCTTTCAGGAATGGTAAGGGAAGTATCTCTGGGAAGGTAGCCGATCACCTTTGCCCTGCATCTGCCTTCAATGGCATCTTTTAAATAGTGATAGTGCTTTTTGCTCCCTACTCTATTGAAAATAACTGCCGCTATGGTAACCTTTCTATCAAACTTCTCAAACCCGTACACCAGTGCACCTGCACTCCGCGCCATGCTGCTCGCATCAACTACTAACACTACCGGGGAGGTAAGCCACTTGGCTATTTGGGCGGTGCTCCCCTTTTCACCCTTTCCCCCATACCCATCATAGAGTCCCATTACTCCTTCAATAAGGGCAAGATCTTTTCCCCGGCTGAGCCGCAGAAAGGCTTCTATAGTATACCTTCTGCTCAACATCCAGCCATCAAGGTTGCGCGAGGGGACACCACAGGCCATCTCGTGGTAACCTGGATCAATAAAATCAGGTCCCACCTTAAAAGGCTGGAGGGAAAGCCCTCTTCTAGTTAAGGCAGCGATAATGCCTATGGCCACGGTGGTTTTTCCACAACCGCTGTGGGTGCCGGCGATAACTAAGGACCTTCCCTTTAATCGCATACTACCGCTCCACTGCTTTCTTGAGCGCGTTAACCAGGATCATATTTTCTTTTCTTTTTTTCACTGCAACTCTTATAAATCGATCACCTAAGCCATCAAATGAACGGCAGTCTCTTACCAGGATTCCCTGTTGAGCCAGCTTCTCATAGAACGTGCCCGAAGACAGTCCTTGCCTCTCTAGCTTTACCAGAAGAAAGTTTGCTGATGAAGGATAGGGTTTCAGCCCCTTACACCCGCGCAAGGCATTGAAGAGATACCTCTTCTCCTGATCGATGAACTTCCTGGTCCTTGCCCTGAATCGTCTGTCCTTAAGGCAGGCAATCCCCACCTTCTGAGCAAACACATTAACCGTCCAGGGTTCCTTGTAACCTTTCAGGATATCAATGAGCCTGGGGTGAGCAACCAGGTATCCCACACGTAAACCTGGTATCCCAAAAAGTTTGGTGAGTGATTTGATGATGATGAGATTCTCTCTCCGCTTTGTCTCGGCAATTACCGATGCCTGACCGGCAAAATCCATAAATGCCTCATCTACTACTACCATTACCCCCTCGCGATCAGCTCGGGTAATGAGTTTCCTGATCTCTCCTCTTGCTAAAAGGGTACCGGTAGGATTGTTAGGGTTGCAGAGCCATACTATATTAACGGTGGGGAGGAGTGCTATCACCTCATCACTCTTTATCCTGAAGTGATTATGCTCTCTGAGGGTAAGGTAATGCACCTGACCTCCCGCTGAGAGGAGGCTCCTCTGATAATCACTGAACGTGGGAAGGGGAATTAAGGCGCGCGTTGGTTTAAAGGCACGCGGAATGAGATAGATGAGCTCAGTTGAGCCATTCCCAATCAGTATGTTTTTTTGGCTGATGCCATGGTGGCGGGCCAAAGCATCTCTTAATTCCGAGGAATCGGTGTCCGGGTAGTGTATAATCTCATCCACCTCTTTTTTGAGTACGGTATGGACCGCTGCGGGAAAACCGAGGGGATTAATATTGGAGCTGAAATCGATAATCTGATGTTCACCTATACCATACTTTTTACTTATCTCCGAAACGTTGCCACCGTGAGACTGCATCAATGGAGCACTCCTAGTAGAACCAACGAGAGGAGGAGCATGAGGGCTGAGGTGAGATACATGACGCTCACCGCATCTTCTATTGATTGCTCACTCAGCTCCTTTTGGACATCCCCCAAATGGGCCGTTACCTTCTTTATTCCCCGGTAGTAGTTGACCCCGCCAAGCTGCACCTGGAGAGCACCTGCCAGTGCTGATTCTGGGTATCCGCTGTTGGGGCTTTCATGCGTTCTCGCATCCCTTCTCATTATCCGATAGGCTGTCCTCCAATCCATCTGTAAAAGAAAGGCAGCGGCTACCATCAATACTCCCGTAATCCTCGCCGGGAGGTAGTTTGCGATGTCATCGCATTTGGCAGATGCCCACCCCAATCTGAGATACTGCTCATTCTTATATCCCACCATAGAATCAAGGGTGTTAATTGCCTTATATGCCATTGCGAGCGGAGGTCCACCTATCACCACATAAAAAAGCGGTGCAATCACCCCGTCCGAGGTGTTTTCAGCTACTGTCTCGACGGTTGCCCTGATCATTTCCTTTGTGCTAAGTTCACTGGTGTCCCTTCCCACGATCCGGGCGAGAAAGGTTCGCGCCTGCACCTCATCCCCCTCGCTCAGGAGTGACTTTATTCTTTTGGCGGCATCCCCCAACGATTTCATAGAGAGCGTGAAATAGGCCATCACGATGGTTACCAGGATACCTACTTGACTATTCACTTGGTAGGAGAGGTATAGAAAACTCCAGGTAATCCCATAAGTCACCAGCACTACCGCTGCGCAGAGGATCACCCCAGAGCTCTTTTCATGAGAGCTTCCTATCCCTCTCAACAGCGTTTCAAGCGAGCCAATCATCTTCCCTATCAGACGTATAGGGTGCAGGGACCACACAGGGTCTCCTATAAAAAAATCAAGAAGGTAGGCACCGACCAGCACTGAGCGACTTACCATACCTCACCATTTACTAATTTCACCACGGGACCCTCTTCATAATAATCGATGATATTCACACAACCGTAGTTCTGGTCAATTCTCATGAGCAACTGTAAATCTAGCCGGAGTAGATCGAACAAAATTACCCTGTTAACACCACCATGTGCTACCAAAAGGATATTTTTACCTTTAAACTCATTGAGCAGGGCATCAAGCTTGCTCATTACCCGCAGTTGTAAATCCTTAAAGCTCTCTCCCCCTGTAATACGGGAGTGCGCGAGATTGTTCAATCTCTCCTTGTATTCCTGCGGGTACCTTTCTATTATTTCTTCTCTGGTCAATCCTTCCCAGATACCTAAATGTATTTCCCTAAACTCTTTATATGCTACCGGTGTTGTAGTATGGTATGAGGCGATCAATTCAGCGCCTTTCTTTGCTCTTATTAAATCACTGCTAAAAAAAACACTTATCTCTTCATCTTTAAACCTTTCCTTTAATTTTATCATTTGCGCAACACCGGTTTCGTTGATATCCACATCGGTATTGCCGATATATCTGAACTCAGCGCTCACGGTAGTTTCGCCATGCCTGATTAAAAAAAGTCTCGTTTTCTTTTCCATACCAGCCTTTCCATTAAAGGGTGATTTTCTACACTACTTACAATTGTACCAGAACCAGTAGCAAAAACAGCACCTCAGTAAGCTCATTTACTGCTCCTAACACGTCTCCGGTGACACCACCCAGCGCACGTTTGAAAAAATGGCTGTAGAGCACACAGAACAACCCTATCACTCCTGCCATTACCACTCCCTTTATCTTGAAAAGTAAAAAGCTCAAGAGAAAGACCGGTACGGTAGTAACAATAACCATGAGGTAGGTCACCTGGAGAGTAAAAGGAAATCCTAATCCTTTTTTATGACCGGCATACTCTGAGAAGTATGCCACCACTAGCTGCGCCCACCTTCCCATTGCCGGGAAGAGTAAAAGCGCAGCTAGTGTTAAGTTCTTAGGAAGGGCAGTAAGGCTGGCATACTTGAGCATCAGGACCAAAAAGACGCCCACTGCGCCTACCGCACCTATCTTCCCCTCTTTCATAATTCTTAATTTTTCTTCACGCCCTTTTCTGCTCGCCAGTGCATCAATGGTGTCTGACAGTCCGTCAAGGTGGAGTGCACCGGTCAGGAGGACTGCTATCGTTACTAAAAGGCCATCAACAATAACTGGTGGGAAGAGAAATGAGAGTAGTACCTGAGAAAGGGCCAGGCACCCTCCGATGAAAAGTCCAATCAGAGGGAAGTAGACCATTGATTTTCCCAGGTCTTCCTCGGCCACCTCAAGGCTTTTTCGCAAGGGTATAATCGTAAGAAACTGGAGCGCAATAAGTAGCTTTCGCATCAATGAATCGGCTTCCTCACCTTTGCATCGTCAAATGTTAAGACCTCTCTTAAAACCTTCACCCCTGATTCAATGAGACTCATTGCCAGCGCGGCGCCGGTTCCTTCTCCCAGTCTCATTGACAAATCAAGTAGGGGTCTTTGCGTTAACCACTCCAAGAGCACCGCGTGACCACGTTCCTGTGACTTGTGCGCTGCAAAGAGGTGCTCTCTTATTACCGGCGCGAGTGAAACTGCTACCACCGCAGCAGCGGTAGAGATAAATCCATCTATTACTACCGGAATCTTATGAAACACCGCACCAATGATTACCCCCGCGATAGCAGCAATCTCAAAACCACCTACCTTTGCCAACACCTCTACCGGATCGAGAGGGTTAGGCTGGTTGAGTTGAAGAGACTTTTTAATTACCTGAATCTTTCGGTCAAGCATCTGATCACTGATACCGGTTCCCCTGCCTGTTACTTCTTCTACCTTTTTACCGGTTAACACAGAAGCGATGGCACTGCTGGGGGTAGTGTTGCCAATACCCATATCACCGGTACCAAGCAAATCAGTTTTTTCTGATTTCAACCGGTGTGCAACCTCAATCCCCACTGATAGTGCGTGGAGGGCTTCCCCTCTGCTCATGGCGGGACCCTTTGCCATATTTTGTGTTCCGCGCGCTACCTTTTTGATCAGGAGTCCGGGCTGAGGTTTGATATCAGCTACCACTCCCACATCTACTACCAGAACCTCCGCTCCCACATGTCGGGAGAGCACGTTGATTCCCGCTCCCCCCTTGATAAAGTTAGCTACCATTTGGGCAGTAACATCCTGAGGAAAGGCGCTCACCCCCTCCTCCACTACCCCGTGGTCACCGGCAAAAACTACCACCGTCTTCTTCTTAATTTCAGGCGTAAGAGAGCCGGTGATGGCAACAACCCGTTGGGCACATTCCTCCAGCCTGCCCAAACTGCCTCGGGGAATTGCCATCTTATCCAAAAGTTCGCGAGCTTTCGCACACAGCTTACGGTCAGGGGGTGTAAGAGTAGCAATGAGTTCAGCTAACTTTTCATCGTTCATTTGCCTTACCCCTTTAGCTTAAGAGGAATACCGCTCACTACCAGATAGACCTTATCTGCGTGAGATGCGATGTCCTGGTTTGCTCTCCCCACGATATCGCGGAAGATACGAGACACTTTGTTGGCAGGCACTATTCCCCAGCCTACTTCATTGCTCACGATAACTACGGTACCCTGCACGGTCTTGCAACTAGTTATTACTGACTGCACCTCATTAACGATCTCTGATTCACTCAGCGTACGCTGGGTGAGCAGATGAGAAATCCACATGGTGAGGCAATCAATGAGCACCACCTGGTAGTTCCCACTGCACTTTTTCACCGCCTGAGCGAGACGAGCCGATTCTTCAATAGTATCCCACCCTGCTGGTCGTTCCCTCTTGTGTTTTTCAATTCTCGTGCTCATCTCCTCATCCAGAGGTTGGGCAGTGGCAATAAATACCTTATGTCCCTCTAAGCGCTCTGCCAAGGTTTGTGCGAAACGACTCTTTCCGCTCCTTGCACCGCCAGTTATTAAGATCAATGTGGTTTCCATAACGACTTTCTAGCAAAAACACCCCCACCTTTTTTAAAGGTTGGGTGCACTAAAGGCAGGAAGGTACCCTCGCGCTCCATAAAGTGATGACCAGGTGCGGTTGTTTATTTTTTTAATTAAATATACTGCACAAGGTACTGTACACTTACCGCCTGGGATAACTCCAAGTGGCCACTAGGCAAAGTAAAATTCTCTATATAGTAATCAGATGTGCTTTGTCAAGCGATTTAGCTCAGCTTGTCATTGACAAAACGCTTCGAAATTGTTACCACTAACAACAACCCCACACTAATTTCTCTCAACCGGAGCGTGCCATGGAGAAAAGGATTCAGGTCAATATTCCCTACAGAATGCTTTTGGAAAAATTAGAGTTGGTCATTGAAAAAAGGCTTAATCCTGAAATCTACTTCAACGGTGAGGCACTGGATACCTGCCGCCACCAGGATCTAGTGAGGGTAAGTTCTGTCCTGAGAGACCACGGGTTGGGTATCACCATGCACGCCCCTTTTATGGATTTGAGTCCTGGGGGGGTAGACACCAAGATCAAAAAGGCCACTCTCGAACGGTTACAACAAATGCTTGAGGTCGCCGCTCTGTTCAATCCGCAGATGGTCACCTTCCATCCCGGTTACAATAAGTGGTTCTTTGATGGCAATGTTGACCTCTGGCTGGAAAATAGCCTTACCACCTGGGGCCCCTTGGTAGCTCAGGTTGAACGCATGGGCATTCCCATTGCAGTAGAGAATATCTTTGAGGAAGAGCCTTCGAGCTTAGAGAAATTAGTTGCTGCCATTAATTCATCCTTTTTTAATTTTTGTTTTGATACCGGCCACTTCAATCTTTTTTCAACAGTGCCGATGGAAGCGTGGTTTACTTCACTCGGCACCTCTCTCAAGGCAGTTCATCTGCACGATAACCGTAAAACGTCAGATGATCACCTTCCTATGGGAGAGGGAGAAATAGACTTTGAGCTTTTTTTTCAGCTCATTAAGCGTCACCAGGTAAATCCTATCTATATCGTTGAACCACACAAGGTGGAACACGTGGAAAGAAGCATACAGGCGTGTAGAGATTTTTTGAGGAAGGTGTGAGGCGGGTGCGTGCCCCTATTCCTATCTCACATCCCTTATGGTAGCGGTGATGAGGGGGTTAATCCGTTCTCCCCAGACGGAGTAGGCGATCTCAAGAACTAGGGGACTCCCGTCCCTTCTCTTCACATAGTCCATGAGAGGTTGCACAAGTGGCTTGTGCGTGCCTGAGGACATATACTGCTTGGCGATTCGTTCGATGAGCTCATGGTGTGTTGCTGGCAGCAGCGTGAGCACGGAATCATTAATGATTTCTTCCCTGGAGAATCCAAAAAGCTCCTCCGCTTTCCTGTTGAACTGAAAGATTTTTCCCTCCCTGGTAAATGAGATAATTCCTATATTAGCTGATTCCGTGAGAAGACGGTATTTTTCTTCAGAGTCTTTCATTTCCTTATAGAGCAGTGCATTCTCTACGGAGATGGCGATCTGATATCCTATGTTTTTGAGCAACCTCATATCCTGGTCGGAAAAAAATCGTGAGTGGCGATGACCGAAGATCATCATCCCATACACTCTCTTTTTGGTTTTAAGGGGAAGGCACACACAGCCACTCAACTGTTCATTACGCCACCACTCAGCCTCAGGGAGCTGTGCCATCATCTCGTCCCCCAGCAGTACGTACTCATCCTTATGTACTTTGCTACCAATTGCATGGGTGGTAGCATCAATCTGGGAGAATGTTGCTACAAAACCTGGTGAAAATCCCTTTGAAGTCTCCAGGACAAAGCTACCCCCTTTCTCGTCATAGAGCAGCAGCGCGCCCGATTCAATCTTCATGATTTCTAATACTTTTCCTAGTGCACTATCGAGGAGCTCACCAATAGTAACAAACTGGTTAAAGAAAGAGATAATAGTAGTAAGGATAAGCAATTCGCTATTGCGCTGTTTTAATTCTTCCCCGATTTCTACCGTGGTTCTGACATCTCTCACGTGAGAGAGCATCCCCGTGATCGTTCCGTTTTTTTCGGTGAGGAGGGTGGTGTGGAGGTCTACGAAGAGGAGCTCTCCATCTTTTCTCTGCCAGGTGTGTTGCGTGCGCACGGTCTTTTTATCTTTAAGCTGTGCCATGAGCGGGGTGAAGAACTCTTCCCCTTCAAAGGGGACGGGAAGCAGCGCTGTGAGCTTACGTCCCTCAAGCTCTTTCTTGCTGTAGCCAAGCATCTCTTCAAAGGATGGATTGACCTCTATCACATACCCCTCCGTGTCAGCTATCAGTATTCCATCTGACGACGAGGTAAATACCTGTTCATAGTTCGTTTTCTGTTTCATGGTCGGTCTGTTTACTCTACCTCACTCATAGTAATGACACACCGGGTGTTAGGCATCTGAACACAACTACCCTAGGAGGTTAACTCAAGAAGCACACCTGCCCTTTCAATCTCTTCTCCGCAGCTCTCAGCAATTCGAACGAGTGACGATGGTTCGAGATTCAATCGCTCCCACAAATCTTTGGTCAGCTCAGGTATCACACTATCACCGGTGTACCCGATGTGCCCTCTTCTACAAATGACATCTGCCACTCTCACGATATCCACTATTATGTCCTGAGAGAGTGTTGACCCTTTTCGCTCCTTCAATGGCTGGTGGTGGTGCGTTACCGCAGCAATAATCAGAAGAGGTATGTTCCAATTCTTCATCACCTGGCTGCCCACATCAGTATGGTCGATCCCCATCACCTCTTTTTCTGCATCTGCAAAATACATTCCTTTCTCCTGCGTAAGATCGAGTACTTTTACCAGCTCCTCATGCAGGTATTGGTCAAGTACCACCTTTCCTATATCATGCATAAGTCCTGAGGTAAAACAGTCATCAATTCTCGGGTAGTGGATGCTTTCCGCAATGCCCTGGCTTACCACCGCACAACCAATGGAGTGCTTCCAAAACCCCTCGCGGTTAAACCCTTTCCCATTGCCTCCCTTAAACACATCAAATACTGATATACTAATGACCATTTGGGAAATCGTTTTGAACCCGAGCAGTGCAACGGCATGCCGCACATTGGTAACTTCTGTGCAGAGTGAGTAGAAGGCAGAATTCACCAAACGCAACACCCGGCTGGTGAGGCTCTGATCCTTATCAATTACCTCTGACACCCGGATAGCGGTACAGGTTGGATCCTTGATTAATTTTGTTATTTTATTGGCTACGGTAGGTAAGGTAGGAAGCTTATTGACCCTCTCGATAATATTTTTTACTCTACTCTCTACCATGGATTGCTATCCCTAAGGTTATGGAGGCAGGGGTGAGGGGAGATAGAGTAGAAGCACTTATTGGTTGCTAGGAATACATAGCCTTATTGATGAGATCCTGAAACAACCTCAGATAATCCCCATCCTCTTTATGGGTGGAAATGAAGGCTACCGCACAATCATACGTTTCATCCTCAACGTCTTCAAGCCTCACTACTTTCCCTAGGACAAATCCTCTCGTTTTGATAACCTTTGCTCTGTTCTCATCAAGTTCATTAAGGATACCGGGGAAAATTTCGATACTCACTACTGTTCCCCTCTTATATCTCTTCGCCGTCCGGAAAAGCACACCAGAAGCACTGATATTCTTTGCCAATCCACTACTGCGATCCACTTCGCTATTTTCCTTGATGCTCAAAATATGAGTTGCCACGAGGCAATCTATCCTCAGATATTCTCTTCTCTCCAGTTCAATCATAGGAGTGATCCCTATCGTTACAAGTTTTTAAACGGTCTGTTCGCTCACGCGCTTTGTTGATGGTCATCATTCTTCAATAGTTCATCGATTTGCTCTTTATCAAAGCGCCACCTGCTGCCGATTTTAAAGCCAGGAATTTTACCCATAGTTGCATACTTATAGATGGTCACCTCGGTGAGTTTTAAATATTCAGCAAGCTCCTTGGTAGTAAGTATTTTGCCCACGATTACCTCCTCAAAATAATTTATTTCGATACAACTATCTTTTTGCCATTTTTTATCTCTAGAGTACAATTTTGATATCTTTTCGGTACTATTTATAAAAACTTAAGAAAAACTATTATAATGATGATTTATTTATGGTAGTCAGGGAGAGGTAGAATAAAGTTTTAAGAAAGGTTAATGGATAGCCTGAGGGCAAGGTTGTTCACACTACCAGATTGATCACTCCCTTCGCAATGAAAAACTCACGCCATGATAGGTAGTTAGTGTGATGGCGAGACACAAAGGTGATGAAGCAATCTCAATTAACCACACTAATCGAAAATAAATAGTTCAAGTGATTTCCAGAGGGGATTGAGGATGGGGGGTACATACGAAGTGAGAAGGTGTGATCACACGGGGTGTAGTGGTGATAAGATAACTATGTATGCTGGGTCTCCCACCACTGTTTCCATTTTTCTATTGTTTCACTAGATGGTATCACCGAAGCACCCGAGGGGGCATCAATTGATTGTTTGGTGATTCTTCTTAAGGCAGCCAATGCCCCTTTCTTCACCTCCAGATCCCTATCGTCCAAGGACTTAATGAGATGAGGTACTGCAGAATCGTCTTTCAAGTCCCCTAGGGCATAGGTCGTAACCTTTTTTACCAAGGGCGAGCTATCCGCTAACGCACTCACCAGGTAGGGTACCAACTCCTTTTTTCTGAGCCATCCTAAATAGATGACAGCCCTCCTCCTCACGTCGGGATGCTGATCATTTAATGCCGAGATAAGATATTCAACGGCAAATTCTCCACCAAATTTATAAAGGCCCCTGAGTGCCCCTAGCCGAATCCGGTAGCTCTCGTCCTTCATGCAGCTTACAAAGGCGTAGCTCAATGATTTATCAGCTATTTTCAATAGGGACTCAAGTACCTCAAGTCGTATCTTTTCGCTCTTATTTTTAAGCATTGCGATGAGTGAGGGAGCGGGAATATTGTCGTTGCGCATCTCGGGTGTCGCATCCTTAGTTACCAAAGAAGGCTCGTGGGCAATCTGAGGGACTGCAGGCTTATGTTCTGTAGAATCCAGGTTACTTCCTTCACTCGCCTGTGATGAGACCTCGTGGTGTGCGGCCTCTGCCTCTCCTCGTGGTGAGTGAGCACTCTCCTGAGAGAAAGAACGGGAGGGTGAACTACCTAAAATGGTGGAATCTTCTCCTCTTTGAGCTGTCATAGGTTGCTCAACATCGTGCCGGGGTTTTATGGTGGATTTTTTCATTCCGCCCGTTCTCTTATGACCTTTTCCCCTTCCCCCTTCTGCATCACTTGCCATACCTGCTCCTCACCTGGTAAGAAATACGGTGGAGAGGTTTATTTACTCCTCGGTGACGTTCAGACTCCCCAGTGTTCTATCACCTGTTCGCGTTAACTCGCCCGTGATACTCTCCATTGCCTCCTTAACGTGTTCTAACTCTCGCTCGATTTCCTGCTTCACCGCCATGGTAGTTTCCACTGTCTCATTTAACTCCAGAATCTTTTCTAGCGCCTCGGTCCTTTCCTCCTCAACTATTTTTAACTCAATTCGTAGCTCCTCAAGCTCGTTGGCCTTCTCTTTAAGTCCATCGATTACCCGTACCATTTCTTTTTTCTCTTTTTTAAAGCCTTCAATGGCGGAGAGGGATGTTTCCAGCTCGGCAGTGAGTGATTCCTTGAGCGCCCTTTCAGCGTCGAGCTCGCTCTCGAGCCTGGTAATGGTTCTGAGTGCTTCCTCCCGTGCCCGCGCTTCTTCCTTCAATTGCACTTTAACCGATCCCATCACCGCGAGTTTATCTTCCAGAGAGGCGATTCTCTTCTTATACTCGTCGACCATGGTTCGCTCACTCTCCAAATCTCTGAGCACGCCCTTCATATCCATTTCCAATGCCCCTTTGAGCGCACTGGTTGATTGCACTTCGTCCTCTAATACGCTTATTTTCCCCAGGGCATCAGCATAGTCCTTTTTAATCTTGGTGAGCTCTTTTTTTACAATCTCCAGTGAAGCAATGGTATCCTCGAGCACTCTAATTTTCTCATTCAGCCCTCTAGTATGAGATTCACTATTTTCTAACCGTTTTCTCGTAGTATCCAGCTCTTGCTCTACCTCAGTTTTCACCTGAGTGATGCTGTTGAGCTTGGACTCCAGCTCGGAAATCTTGCGTTTATCATCCTCTATAACCTTATCATTCCACCCACTCTTATCCTCGAGTAGCCTAATCTTTCCCTTAAGCTCCTCTTCTAACTCCCTGCTCGTTGAGAGGTCACTTTTGACTCTCTGTAATTCTGATGCGATGCTCTCTTTGTCTCCACCAAGTGATCCCAGTTGCGATTCTAAAGACTGAATCTTTTCAAAGGCATCGGATTTCTCTTCCTCACTATACCTGAACTCACTCTTGACACTATCCAGGGAATCGATTAACTGTTTAATTTCTCCCTCGAGATGGGTTCTCACCTCTCCAAGGTCTACCAGCTGCGAATTGGCTTTCTTAAGATCCTGGGTAAGTTTATTCCTCTCCTTGGTAATAGTATCTAGTTGAGTTTCAAACTTTTGAATTCTTGAAAGCGCATTACTCTTAAGATCACTAATCCAGTCAGCTACCTTCTCCGCCTGTCCCCTCCCGCCGGAGGTGCTACCACCCTGAGAAAGATCCTTTTCATCTTTAGAAATAGTATCTTTCATTATCTATCTCCTACTAATGACACAATAGTGTATGTACTATACTCTCCCTTAAAACTTTTTAAGTAAATACTATATACTGACTTTTAAAATATTACAAATGTTTTTCTCTCCACTATATGAAATAGTGTACATTATTAAAAGAGATTTGCTTCAACGATATCTCAGCAGGGAGACGCACACATTCTTTCAATCACCGTTTATTATTAGTCGCTAATAATGATAATGTGTTCCTTTACAATTAGCTAGTGAAATGATAAAGTAGTAAAATAAATTTTTTACCCCTACCACCTATCAAGGTTATAACCATGAGAAGGGCTAAAATTGTTGCAACCCTTGGACCCGCAACCTCATCAATCTCAACGCTGGAAGAATTGATTGACAGTGGGGTAGATGTCTTTAGATTCAACTTTTCACATGGCACCATGACTACCCACGAAACTCTTCTGCACAAGGTGAGAAAGGCAGCACACCGGGTAAAACGTTATCCGGCACTCCTGCAGGATTTACCAGGGCCAAAGGTAAGAGTAGCTAAACTTACTGAGCCTCTCAACCTGGTAAAAGATTCTCTGATCAGCATCCGGTCTGGTGCGCTCAAAAACCCTCGTAGCGAATTCTCTCTTACCATTCCCACGGTGCTCAAGGCTGTCAAGGTTGGGGACCCCATTCTCATTGATGATGGTCTCATTCGCCTCAAGGTAATAAAAAAAACTGCTACTGCCCTCTCCTGCCAGGTAGAGGTGGGAGGGTGGGTAAAACCACACAAAGGAGTCAATTTCCCCGCGAGCAGTTGGGAAACCCCTGCCCTTACCCCTTTTGATACAAGAGCACTCCTCTTTGGCATTACACACGATATAGACTTTGTGGCGCTCTCCTTTGTCGCTCATGAGCAGAGTATTATCCGTGCCAAAAAGATTCTCGCTGCGCATAACTCAAAGGCAAAAGTTATTACCAAAATCGAGCGCCCTGCCGCGCTGGACAATTTGGAGAGGATACTTAAAGTGACCGATGGAGTGATGGTGGCGAGAGGCGACCTGGCCATTGAGGTATCTTTGGAAAAGGTACCATTCCTGCAAAAGGAGATCACCCGAAAGGCGCACCTAGAAAAGGTGGGGGTGATTATTGCAACCCAAATGCTTGAATCAATGACTGAGCATGCACTCCCCACTCGCGCTGAGGTATCCGACGTTGCCAATGCGGTACTTGATGGCGCAGATGCCATGATGCTTTCAGCTGAAACAGCAGTGGGGAGCTACCCCCTAGAAGCCGTACAGATGATGGATCGCATTATCAGAGAAGCAGAACATCAGGAGGTTCAACCTGAAACTATTGTTCCCCACTACCACCCTTCGATGGACACCATTCGTGAAGTCTTGAGCCGCGCAGCGGTTACTTCAGCAGTAGACCCCATGCATAGTAAAATAGTAGTATTTACGCTCTCAGGAAAGACTGCGCGTATTGTCTCTCTGCTGAGGCCAGCGGCAGCAATTTTTTCCTTTACCCCCTCAGAAAAGACCTATCGTCAGCTCCATCTGGAGTGGGGAATACAGCCCCTCCTCATGCCTTATAAAAAACGCCCTGAAGAAATGATTCATGAGGCAACGAACCGACTAAAAAGGCTTAAGTGGGTGAGGCACAATGATCAGCTTATCTTTATTACAGGTGAATTTGAGAAGACCTATGCTACCCACTCACTCATTATAAGACAAATTTAAACTTCCACCATTGCCAGGGGAGAGTTGATCGCGGTGGGAGATGGTTAAAGGGTATATGATTACTACGAGGCCTCTTGGTTCACTCTCCACTCAAGTGTCAGAAATTGGATTTGGTGGCGCGGCTATTAGTGGCGAAGGTGGAGGATATGGTTTTGGCCACATTGCTGAGAATGATGCCATTGCACTTCTCCATGAGTCATTTGAGAAAGGCATTACCATTTTCGACAGCGCACCTGCCTACGGTTTTGGACTTGCAGAAAAAAGGATGGGGAAGGCGTTTGCCGAGAAGCGGGACAAGGTGTTTATGGTATCAAAGGGTGGGATTACCTGGGATGACCGAAAAAGGATTACACTGGACAATAGCCCTAAGATACTCCAGAAGATGCTGGAGCAGTCCCTCAAAGATTTAAAGACTGAGTATATCGATCTCTATATGATCCACTGGCCTGATAAGAATGTTGATATCAGAACACCGATGGAGTATCTCTCCAAAATAAAAGAGGAGGGCAAGATACGGGCGATCGGCCTTAGCAACTCTTTCCCTGAAGACATCATCAAAGCCATGGAAATTGACAGGGTAGATGCCCTGCAGAATGAGTTTAACCTTTTCAACGCATCGGTGAAAGATACCATCTTTGAGGTGGTGAGAGGGAACGGCTTAGGATTTATGTGCTGGGGCACCTTTGATAAAGGTATTCTCACCGGCAGGGTTACTCCTGAAAGAAGGTTTGATGAGGTCGATGCCAGATCCTGGGCGCCCTGGTGGAAGAAGGAAAATAAGACGCCCAAGCACAGGGCTATGGAGAGAATTAATGAACTGCTCAGGGAAACTGAACACACCGGGTTAGAGCTGGCGCTTGGTTACGTGTTGCAGTATAGTGAGGTGAGTACCGCACTGTGCGGTATGAGAAACAGCGAGCAACTCACGACCACCATCAACGCACTTACTCATCTGCCGGGCAAAGATCTCATCGATGAAGCCAAGTCTATTGCCGATGAGGAATTGCAGAATCTATGAGACGCTCATATCTGCTTATGCTTGCCTGGTGGGTGACTGTATGCTGCTCACTGTGCTCCGGATGTGCAAAAAAAGAAATAGCCCCTGCCCCTGTAGAAACAATACCTCAAGAGATATTCTACACTATCCCCAAGTGGAAGCAGGCGGGTGTGCTCTCAGAAAAAATGAACACAGTGCAAAAAGTGCTTGAGGGCTATCTTGGCTCAAAGCGTTCCGCCACCAACGTGATAAAAGATAACTACTGGAAGTATAGCAAGAGTTTTTACAATGTCCTCTCCTACGGAACAGGTGTATATATTTCCGAAGATGGAGAGCTTCTTATAGTTCTTAAAGAAGAAACGCCACCCAATGAGGTCTTGACCATACGATTAACCAATCCAGAGTACCATTCTACCCAGCACCCATCCACTCCCGACACCCCCTTGCAACAAAGCGAGCCGAGTAATGCCGTAACCGAAGAAGAATTAGCAGAGTGAACCAATACGTAAGCCTTTATTCTTGTCTTTTATTTCCTTATGGTGCACATACGTCAGCTTTACAAACCATGCTTAAAGAAATTTTCCTAAATCATCATTAAAGATCTATTTGAGCGTGTTCAATAATTACAGGCTGTTAAAATCTCGTGCAAGCCCCGGCAGGGGAATCTGGAAATTGACCATAGCTATGCTCCTTATGTTCAATATTTGTGTTCAATATTGGCAAAGAGCATAAACTATTTGAAGGATAAAGAGTTATCCTAAAATTTTTGGTTTTCAAATAGCGATAACTGCACTTTTTTTGGGTTAACTTTTGTTGTCGGCCTTTATAACTAATTGTATTTGAATAACATTTAAGTATTGAACAGGCTCTATTTAGTGTCTGAACGAAAGCCCCTGTTTTGGCCCTATTGTCATTTCGACTGAAGGGAGAAATCTATTAATATGCTTGAGATTTCTCAGTCGCTTCGCTCTTTCGAAATGACAGCTGATGTAATGTGTGGGGGTTTTCGTTCAGGCACGAGTTTCCATTTACCGATTCTCATTAAGGAGTGCTCTGCCAGTGATTACCAGTGGTTTTACTTATGTAGCAGTGATCGTCTTTTTCACCAGTGCAGTGGTGTGGGCGGAAAAAGTATTTAAAGGCACATTCTTCAAATATGTCCCTGCAGTCGTTTTAATCTATCTCGGCACTATGCTTCTTTCCACTTTTGGGCTATGGAAAAAGACCGATGAGGTAAATTTTTATTATCACCTGGCTCAAACCAATCTCCTGCCAGTGATGATTTTTCTTATGTTACTTCGATGTGACGTAAGAAAAATTATCGCCCTGGGTCCGAGGATGTTGTTAGGATTTTTCACGGCTTCGCTTAGTATTATGGTAGGTTTTGTCATCGTCTATGCAATGTTCAAAGGGATGTATGAGCCGGATACCTGGAAATCTTTTGCTGCACTTTCTGGCAGTTGGATTGGGGGTACGGTTAATATGGTGGCTATTCAGGGGGCATTGAATGTTTCCAGTGAGAAGATGGGTTACGCCCTCTTAATGGATTCCATAAATTATGCCGTCTGGGTAATGATCTTATTAGCACTTATTCCGTGTGCACCTCTCTTTAATAAATGGACTAAATCAGATACGGCCTTGCTCGATCAGATTGGAATGTATCTTAATGAAAAAAAGGAAACGGTTACACGCCATAGTGAATTCCCTGATCTCATGGTACTCATCGGCACAGGCTTGCTGGTCTCCGCCCTGTCCATGCATCTGGCGGGGAAGCTGCCCTCATCCGATTTTATTAGCTCTACCGCCTGGACGGTGATCCTGGTAACCATAATTGGTATCGTAGCTGCCATGACTCCACTTGCCCGTATCCCCGGATCATCACCACTTTCCAATGTCGCCCTCTATACCCTGGTTGCCCTTATTGGCTCAAGGGCTAATTTTGCGGAGTTGACCCAGGCACCGTTATATATTTTCTCAGGTTTTTTGATCATTGGTATTCATGCAGTGGTATTGGCGCTGGCAGCAAAAATTTTTAAACTGGATCTTTTTACCTGCGCGGTGGCGAGCCTCGCCAATATCGGCGGCGTTGCCTCTGCTTCCATCCTCGCGGCTGCCTATAGCGAGGCATTAATCCCGATCGGCGTATTAATGGCTATGATGGGGTATGTCATCGGAACCGGCGGTGGATTACTCGTCGGGAAAATCCTGTCCCTGCTGTAAAGGGATTATCCCTACAACGAGATTTAGAGAAATTATTAGTTGACAATAAGGCCTGACAATGCTACATGTTTTAGAAAAGCATAGGGAGGTGTCAGGCCATGGTACCGGAAAACCGCGTGCAGGATGGGACCTTTCC